>JACYYJ010037217.1_pt1 | contig 32832 bp, 27 predicted proteins | sample 8236861 | NCBI WGS metagenome assembly JACYYJ01 (sample SAMN14103086, study PRJNA606662) | landfill metagenome | isolation source: landfill solid waste | place: India:New Delhi, Okhla landfill site | collected 2017-11-05
AGTTCCTAGAGTTCCTATTCAATATCGCCTGTGCGGTGTATCAGATTGACCCGAACGAAGTCGGCTTTAAGAGTTGGACAAGCGGAAACAGTATGACCGCGAGTGATAACACGGAAGCCAAGATGGAAGGGTCCAAGGATAAGGGCTTCGTACCTCTCATGTATTTCCTCAGCGATACCTTCAACAGTGAGATCGTAGACTTCATCGATGAGGAGTTCGAATTCCGTTGGGTAGGGGTAGACGAGCAGGACGAGGACAAGAAGCTAGAACGTCGAAAGACTCAGCTTGAAACAGGCATGAGAACCATCCGCATGGTATGGGAAGAGGACGATGTGGACTTAGACCAGGTAGCCAAGAACTACGGTGGAGAGCTTCCGAAGTGGGTTGACGCCCCTGCCAACGCTCAATTAATCCAGGTATTCATGGCGGAAAGTGGCATTGGTCAGGAAGATCCTGAACAAGCGCAACAGGCAGGCGAAGCCGAACAGCAGAATGCTCAAGCTATGGCAGACGATAGCCACGACAAAGAGCTAGAGAAGATGGACAAACAGCACGACCAAGCTAAGGAAATGGAAGAGCTGAAGCATAAGCAATCCATGGAAATGGAAGCCCACAAAGCCAAGCTAGCACCGAAGCAACCGAAGCCCGCACCTGGTAAGGAATTAAAGAAGTCCTTAGTGGAAACAGAAGACGGGGCGGAGCTCATCATTGAATGGGACGATTACTAAGGAGGGGTAGCCGATGGCGAAAGTGAGAATTAAACTTCCCAAGGATATCCTTCAGCTACCCGAAAAGGACCGCAATGAGATTATTGACGTTCTTACGGAAGCCGTCCGTCTCCCTGAAGTGATGAGCGCGGTATCCAAGGGTGGAGACGAGCACAACATGTGGAGCCGTAACGGAGATACCCTGCTAGCGGATACCGAAGACCAGTTTTATGAGGAGCTGATTACCCCTGTCCAGGAAATGATGGCGGAAGTGTTTATCGCCCTGGACCTTACGCTAGACGGGATAACGCTTCAGAAGTCTCAGGATAAACAGTACCTAGACTTCCTGGAGAATGCCCTTCTGAAGTCCAAGAACAATGGGAAGGCACGGATCAAGGACCTCATTGAACTGAACCGAGCCAAGCGGGATAAGTTCATGAAGTACATCCAGGACAGCAACCCGTTCAGTAAGAAGCAAATGGACCGCCTTCAGAAGCTCATGAAGGATAAACTACCCGACTACGCAAAGAAGGCGGAAGTGTTTATGGTTCGGGCAGGTCTGTTAGCGAAGATCCGCGGGGAAGCCGAGAAGGAAGCCTTCTCTACAGCAGGTGCCTTCGTGGACCGCTTCCCGCAGACCATTCAGGCTTCCGAAAAGCAAGGCGTAGTTCTAACTCTACGGGAGAAGGAACGAGCCGAAGCCCAGGGGAAGAAGGTCCAGATCCTTCCGTTAACCAAGCAGGAGAGTCATGCGGTAAAGGTAGCGACCCACCATGCAGGGGACAAACTGACCGAGATATCCGAGCGCCATATGGCAGGGGTTCGGCAGTTAGTCATACGCGCCCAACGGGAGCGGTGGAACCCTCAGAAGTTAGCCCAAGAGCTATTCGATGCCTACGGGGACCAAAACCGTGATTGGAGAAGAGTAGCCATAACCGAACTAGCTATGGCAACCAATGACGCCTATATCCAAGGTGTGCCTGAAGGGGAAACGGTAGTAGGGATGGGAGCCGAAAACGCCTGTCAGCATTGTAAGAAGTTAGTCATAGGGAAGACGTTTACCGTAACCCATGGAGTTCCGAAGAACACCCACCACCATGAAATGAACTTTGTGTGGGCAGGGAAGTCCAACTACGGAAGACGGGTATACGAGTACATCCCTTGTGTTCCGCTCCATCCAAACTGTAGATGCCGTTGGCACCGTATCAGCCGTTTCTACAAGGTAGTGGACGGGAAGACCGTACTAAAGACAACAGCCGAATTAATCAATGAAGAGCGGGTCAAACGAGGAATGAAACCTGACCCGAATTTAAAATAGGAGTTGGTAGACGTGTCATTATTAACAGGTGAAGTGATTGTGAATACATGTGTATTCGTAACGAAGGTAGCAACCGAAACGGACTTCCCCGTCCCTGGATACGTCATTTCCAAGGCAGGGATAGCATCGAGGGAACAGCTTCGGAAGATGGCTCACGACGGACTATTGATCGAATGCGCGGTAGACACAGGAACAAGCATTGTAGTGGGATATTACACGGAAGGGGCGGTTCCAAGTGCTCTTAGACCTGAACCAGTTGGAGCTAGTCAAAGCCATAACGAGGGCTCAAGCGAAGTCAAAGCATAGCGACCTACCCCCAGGCGGGGTATGGCGCACCATAAGAGGAAACCATGTGTACATAAAAGATGGCGTCATATTGGCAGGGGCAGGCGTCGGAAAGACAGGGAAGCCCGTCAAGTTGACCAAGAAACAATTAGCCGAACATTTTGAAGAGCTTCAGAAGAAGGACACCAAGAAAAAACCTACTACGAAGAAGGCTTCCGAAGACAAAAAAGGAGCGAAGAAGGGTGCTAAACAAGATCCTAAAGTGGATGATGTATCACGCAAGCCTAGTAAACCCGCCACAAAATCGGGAGGAAAGAAGAGCGGAAGCAAAAAGGCTTCGGAAGTAGTCAAAAAGGGAAGGTATGAATTTGAGCATACCCATACCCATGACCGTAAAGGGGCGAAGATATTCAGTACCGCCTTTACCAAAGTAAAGGGTAAGAAGGTAGAAGCGCGGGTACTGTCCACCCATGATGGTAACGGAATAAACCACGAAGTCATGTGGTCCAATACGCACGAAGGGAACCATCCTGTAGCATTATCGGAAGCTCATAAGAAAGCCCTGTTCCAAGCCGTGGAGGAAGGGAAAGGATTTAAAGAAGCGTCCGAGAAAGCGGAAGCCCTAGTCAAAAAAGGAGCGAAGAAGAGTGGAACCGCCACAAAGAAGCCAACAACCAAAACCGCCACAAAGTCACCTACCAAGGCTACGAAGACAAGCGGAAAGGCAGGAGCTACTAGCGGTGATACGGGAAAACAACCGAGTAAGAAGAGCCCAAAGGCTAAAACAGGTGTAAAGGATATTCGTACTGAAGCCCAAAAGAACCGAGAGCTTGCCTATGACGTAGGGGCGAAGGTAGGTGGAGCCCGTAAAGACGATTGGGAAGCCCGCTTTAAAGAGGACCCGAACGCGTCCAACCTGGAGAAACTAGAGAAGGATAATCCCGCTGTAGCTCAAAAGTTGGTTACGAAGGCGAACTTGCTCCCTGCCTTTGACTTCGAAGCCGAGCATAAGAACGGGGTAGAGTTACCAACCGCCATTATGAAGAAGCTGATTTTTGACCGTATCGCACCGAAGCCTGACGGGGATACCGCGGAAGATCGTAAGGCATACATGACGTCCTTGAACAAGCTACACCGTCATTTTGCAGGGATCAAGTCCTGGGATAATATGCGGGAAGCCATTGGGGAGTTTGCGAACCTAGCACGGAAGGGTAGCCGAGTTTCCGAAGCCGACGATGCCTTGAATAGACGGGGACGTTACGGTCATTCAAGCTACGTCAACACCGAATACTACCAACGCGCCCTGGATGAAGGTCTAGAAGCCAAGGCACAGATGGACTTTACCCCACTGGGAGAAAAGCTAGAAAGCTTCTTTTCCGACTATAACAGCCGTGAGCGGACCATGAACACGGTGAAGAAGAACATGAAAGAAGGTTGGGACAAGTACCTGAACCCTGAAACCAAGCCGAAGAAAGGCGGAACCCCAAGGGGTGGAGAAAAGAAGTTGTGGGAACGTAAGGCGGAAGCCGAACACCTTCGTACAGGTGGGCGGAAAACACCTGTTAGTAAACCTGAAGATATGGTAAAGCAGTTCGGTATTCGTGGTGTCGAATTCGGTCATTGGGTGGACGATGCTAGCGGGAAGTACCACCTACAGCGGTCAGCCGAAGCCTTCCATGACCTAGCCGACGTCCTGGGTATTGATGATAAGGACGTATCCTTAAACGGACGTCTAGCTATCGCCTTCGGAGCCCGTGGAAAGGGGTCCGCCCTAGCACACTATGAGCCTGATCGTAAAGTCATTAACATGACCAAGTACGGAGGGGCAGGGTCTTTAGCACATGAATGGGGTCATGCTTTAGACAACATCATGTATCAGTATAGCCATGGCGGAAGAGAGTCCCTAGGTCTAGCTTCCGAAGACGTGGATAATATGGGAGACCATGATATTTTACTGAAGGGGCTATACGATAATGTAATGGAAGCCATTCGGAAGCCTGCACCTGGAGATAAAGGAGCTTCGAAGAAGATTACCTTAGACTCGATGGAAAAGCCACAGCCGAACTACTACCCTGAAATGCGTAGGGAAGTCCAAAGTGGGTTAAGCCCTGAAGAGGTCTATAACCGTTGGGCGAAGAAGTTCACGGATCAAAGGGACCGAGAAATACGAGCGATCCAAAGTAACTCCCTTCGGAATGAACAAAGCAAAGAGAAAGCAATCAAGTCCGCGGAACGGAAGTATACCGCGAACATGAACAAGCTTCCTCACTATGTAGCGGGCGAGTTCCACCGCAAACAAAACGATTGGAAGTCGGGAGGGAAGCCTTTCAAAGCGGAAATTGAAATCCCGACAGGCAACAGCGAGTACTATCAGCGGATGCTCGACATGCAACCAGGGAAGAAGCAGAATGGAGCGCATTACTGGTCCAGTGGTGCGGAAATGTTCGCCCGTGTCTTTGAGTCCTATGTCCAACATAAGCTCGACAAAGGCAAACGATACAATAACTACCTGGTCCATGGTACCCGTGAACGGGATGTCGTGAATTCGGAAGCTCCATTTCCGAAGGGAAAAGAACGCGAGCATATGTTTATGCACATGGAGAACTTACTAGAGCACGTAGCGAAGGGGAAAACACTGAAGAAAGCCCTGGAACTGGAGCTTGTGAGAACGCACCTTCAGAACCGAATAAATCAAGCAGACAACAATGGACAAATTTGTTAAAATAGGGATTGACGAACGAGCATGGGTAGACTTCCGAAGGACAATGAAGGAGATCTACCCATTACTTGTATAATGAAACGAGGGGTGAGCCTATGGAAACAACAAAGCCATTCCTGTTTATCGACCTAGAGAAGTCCTGGCGTGAAGAACTTCATCCGCGGGATCAGTACGGAAAGTTTACCACTGTTAAGGGTGGAAGCCGTGTGGTTACGAAAACAGGGAAAACAGGGGTAGTTGAGGAAACCACAAGTACCCACTACCACGTCCGCTACGACGATGGGAAGAAGGGGAAAATCAAGAAGGATAGTGCGATCCATGAGAAGGACCATACCAAGGTTCTGGAAGCACAAAAGAAGGCAAAAAAGAAAGCCAAAGCCGATAAGGTGAAGGCGGAAAAAACCGCCAAGACCAAGGCTTCTAATAAAGCGAATGCAACGGGTAAGACAGGTTCCGCTAAAAAGCTCACCGATCCGACAACCAAGAAAGCAACTAAGAAGACTACGGCATCCAAAGCAACAACGAGCGCACCGAAGCCAAAGAAAAAGTCACGGGCTCAGGAAGCCGTTGAAGCTCCAGTGTTAAAGCGTAATGCGAACCACCTGGAGGATAATCCGAAAGAAATCAAGCAAACCATTCCGAAGAAGGCAAAGGCACCGAAGGCGGAAGCCGTACCTCAAAGCCAAGCACTTGAGGACGTGAAGAAGCTAGATCAAGCCCCTTCCGAAGAGCGTCAAACCATCGATCAAATGTGGGCAGAAAAGGCGTCTAAGCTCATGGCGAAGGACCCGAGCAAGCGTAAGGATAAGGACATCAAGCGCGTAGCAGGAGAGCTTACCGAAGCCAATGACCGACTAGCCCGCTTTGTCGTAAACAAAATGGCAGATGCACGAGGTATCGGAAGATCCGCGAATATCATCGGGAACAAGGCAACAAGAGCGGAAAAGGTGATCCGTCAGGATACAGGGCTATATGCCGACATGCTCCAAAGCGCACGGGCTACGATGTATGAGACACTTCATAACGTCCTGGCAGGTAGTCAAAACCCTGGAAAAGATACCGCGATTGGTAGGCACGTAGTTCGTCGTATGCGCGACAAGCTTCACCGCGACCTATATTCCATGCTCAATGAAATGCCTGCACCGCATGAAATGAGAAATGCGATGGGTGACGTTCGGAAGGCTGAAAGTTCCTTAACCCAAGAGTTAGGGCGTACGCCAAGCCACGATGAACTAGCGAACTATCTACAGGAGAATTCCAAAGCCTTCCGTGAAGCCGTAGTTCCGAAGCCTGCTAAATGGGATGAAAAGGCACGGGATTGGGTAGCGACGAAAGAGCAGGCGAAAGATCCTTCCGAGCGACTTGCCCTCTTGAGTATGTACGCCAACCAACAGAAGGCTACCACCATGGATAAGAATGTAGGTTCCGAAGGGGAACGAGACGTATCCCTAGCGGATGGATTAAGTGACCGCACGGCTTCCAGTGTGGAAGAGACCTATGAGAAAAAGGAACGCCAACAAGAGTTACAGGGTGCTCTTCCGAAGGCAATGAGAGCGGTAGGATTATCCGACGAGGAAATCCAGGTTATGACGATCAAGCATTCCGATGGTTCCCGTACAGGATCTAAGCCGTCCCTAACGGATGCCGAAGTAGCCGAAGAGCTACAAGCCCAGGGAATGGACGTAACCGCCAAGTGGGTAGCGAACCGAAGAGCTTCAGCCGAAAAGAAGCTAGCCCAGGCATGGACCGACCGACACCCTGCCCTAGTAGAGCTGTACACCATGAAGTCCTTTGTATTCAGCATGATCCTCAAAGCGATCTATGAATATGACCTCGTGAAGTCCTTAGTTTCATGGGGAGTAGACCATTCCGTCTTAGAACAGCGTTTTGTGAGAACCGAGACAGCCGTGAACACGGTAGAATTACGGAAGTCCCTAGCACCGCATGAATATGTTGGGTCGTATGTGACCACCGATGAGGGATATGTCGTAGCCCGTATCGTCGAATGGGCGCTTCCTGAAACGAACGAGCTATACAAGAGCTTTAATATGTTCACGTCTGGACTTCAGAAGTCTATGTTCCCCCACAAGGGAAAAAATCATGAAGTGAATGCCAAAGCGACGGAGTATGTAAAAAACAACGCGGGAAAGTACAAAGCCCTAGCTAACTCTCAGCAGGAGCGAGTGAAGCAAAAGAAGGGGCAACTTACATGGTCTGAAGAGCTCCTGATGAAGAACCCTGGTACCGCCTGGATTACGTGGGGCGGGAAGAAGATCCTTATTCACGGAAGTACGGGAGAAATCAAGTACGACTCTAGTAACGAAGCCCACCGTGAGGATCATAACAAAGGGGCACAACTGGACAAGATCGACTTCCACCATGAGAAGGAAGCCCTGGACGAGCACGAGTCCCAAGCCGAAAAGAACGCCATGGAAGCCTGGGAAAAGGAAGGGAAGAACAAAAAAGGAAACTTCCGAACCGCTTTCCTGAAACAGCACCGCTTAACCGAGAATGAAGATGGGTCTGTAACCTTTAACCGCTTTGCAGACACTTCTGAAGGAGCCCACGCCATTGACCATGGTATCGGAGCCTTCAACGAGGAAATGACGAAGCTCCAGGGAGACTGGAACAAACTTCATTCTGATATGAAGGACGCGAACCGTCACAAAGGGACAAACCACTATTCAGAAATGGATGAAAAAGAGCGGGAAGCTTACGACAACCTATCCAAGGAAGAGCAGGCAACCGCGACAGGTAAGCATATCCTGGATAAGGAAGGCGTCAAAGAACGTCTTCAGAAGTTCCATGAGGACGCCAAGGGAGCGTCCAAAGAAGAGCAGGAGAAGCTTGCCGAAGAACTTCTAAACGACCTCAAGGGTATGGATCATGGGTCCATGGCATTGGTGAATAAAAACATCGTGACAGGTAAAGGGAAGAACCTAGCAGGTATCGCAGGTGAGCTTCTGAAGACTGACCCAAGCACGGAAGACGGTCTGGAGAAGATTGCGAACCGTATCGGTACTTCCGAACTTGCCCGTGCTAATGAAGAAGTAGGAAAGAACCTGATAGCGGAAGGCGTCTACACCATCGGTAACCCACAAACAGGGAAGTCCATGGTAGTGAAAATCTCCCATGCCTTTGAAGGTGGGCGCGGTGGACGTGGTGGTAAGCTAGCCCCTGTCATTACCGAAGCCTTTGACCCTGAAGGCGGTAACCATGAGGACCTTCAATCATGGGGAGGATTAGCCCGAGCGCTAGGTTTCCGAAACGAAAAAGGGAACACGGCTGACCTGAAGAAGCTCATTATCGACAAAGCCAACAGTGACAGCGGAAGCCCGCTTGTTAAACAGCTTTCCGAAGAAGAGTACCTAAAGAGCCGTTCCAATACGAAGTTAGGTCTTCAAGAGTCCATGCTCCATAAGAACTTTAAGCTCGTGAACCAAGCTCGTGACAAGGACGGGAATATCCTGTCACAGACCTTCGCCCAGGAAATGCCTGACGGTACGACGAACCATATCGAAGTAGATCCAGACGGAATGATTAAAGATCCGCTCATGCGTAGACTTCTGAACCAACGGGGGAATGCGATCCACAATGCGGAAGACCTGCACAATCTGATGAAGAATGCGGTAGGAAACCGTAAATGGGTAACCGCACACTTCGGAAGTGATATTCACGTTGGGGATGCGTTAGGTCACCACGTACAATTAGAGTACGACGGGAAGGGCGCGCCTAGAGTCGTAGGTGGAGCCTATGACGGGTACCGCTACATGGACCAGGCAGACGTTCCGAAGGGAGCGATCGACCCTGCTACAGGGGAGCCGATTAAAGCCCTATTTAAAAACGGGAAGCTAGTAGATCGTCGCTTCTCTACCATGAATGAAGTGGAAATGAAACCAGGGAATGCGGTTATGTACCCAGGTGCAGACGGCAAGATGAAGAAGGGACGTATCCATTCAGAAGGCGAAAATGGAGCGTTCAAGGTCACCGATGGTAAAGGGCACGTCATTGGAATGTTCAGCAAAGACGAGCTTCAGCCTGCTAAGGAAAAAGGGCGGATGCTATCCGACAGCGGACAGGTGGTAGCGAAGGTAGCCAAGCAAGGGACCCACCGCATGAACGTAAACGAAGTCTTCAAACCTGCAAGCGATAAGAAACGGGATATTGCGAAGGCGGAAAAAGCCAAGGCGCTCTTTGAGGAAGCTCTTCGGAAGGCAAAAGTGAACAAAGCTTTTGACGATGAGGGGAACTTGAGAAGTGACCTGGAGCTAACGGACGCGATGCACCGTAATCTATCGAAGGTATTGGGACGCTCCAAGGCAGGTAAGGAACTACTGAAGCAGTTCAATAGTGCCTATACCCCTGAACTAGAGATCCACGTACCTGAAAGCCAACGAGCCAACGTAGAACATTACGGGGTGAAGGTGAAGGCGGACGGGACCGCTCGTATATCCGCGGGTAAGTTCGAAGAGCTACGAGACGCGTTAGGCGGTCTGTCTATGACGCACGAAGCCCAAGAGCACCTAAAGGACCACTTCTCACGGAAGGACCGTACACCGAAGACCAGGGAAGAACTGGAGCAGAACTACCAACCGTTTAAGGTCAAGGATGATGGACCGAACTCATTCGGAAGTCATTATAAGGCGCAGTTTAAGCCGACGTATGTATCTCAGGAGACATACACGGACAAAGACGGAAACGAAAGACCAGGCGGTCTATACTCTACACAGCTTCAAGGTCTATCCCACTTAATCGAGCGCCAAAACGCCATTGCAGGGCACGGAATGGGTACGGGTAAAACCATTCTAGGTGTAATGGCAGGTCTCCACTACAAGGCTACGGAGCTCGCCAATGGACGGAAGCCGAAGAAGACCCTTATCGTCGCACCGAAAGGGATCATGTCTGACTGGGGTAAAGAAATCGGTTCCCATACCAACAGCAAAGCTCTTTATATCGGCTCAGGGTTTAAAAACAGCAAGACGATTGACGGGAAGAAGCATTGGGGTCAAGACGGCACCGAGCAAGAAGTGTCCGACTTCAGAACCTTTAAGAAGGGCGTACACAATGACGGGGACCATGACTTCCATATCGTGAGCTATGACACCTTCATGCGGAACCGTGACCACTTTGCTAACAGCGGACTGTATGACAACATTGCGATTGATGAGGTCCACGCCTTCAAAAATCAGAAGGGTAAACGGGGTAAGTCTCTAGCTGAAACCACGGGTAAGTTCAAAAACGTATGGGGCTTATCAGGTACACCAATGGAAAACGACGCTAGGGAAGTCTATAACCTGGTGGATACCATTACAGGCGGTAAGCATGAGCTAGGAACCAATAAAGAGTTTACCGAGAAGTTCATGAAGAAAGACAAGAACGGGAAGATCGTCGGGATCAAAAACGCGGAAATGGCAGAAAAACTAGGGGACGTCCTAGCCAACGTAGTCCAGTTCCGTGGCGGGGAAGATGTTCAGTACAACGACGGAAGCAAGATCCACTTCCCAAGTCTAGCAGGTCAGGCACCTAAAGAAGGTGAAGCACCACCTCGTCAGGACTTCATCGGGAACATGGTAGACCGAAACCGCGACCATGCGACAACGGAATACTATGGAACCAAGCATTCGGTTACTGACTTTGAAGAAGGGGAGAAAGACGTTACCCATCCGAAGAGCGGGGAGTCTTACAAAGTGAAGACCTACCAACCGAAGAACATGGACCCGTCTACGGCTGAAATGTATCAGAAGTACAACGAGCTTCAGCAAAAATACTTACCTGAAAGTAAGCTGAATGAAATGGCATCCGCTTCCGCTTCAGGCTTCGATACAGGACAGAAAGGCTCCAGTAACTACCTGACCGCTATGCAGAAGCTTCAGAAGTTCTTGAATGCTCCACTAGCGCACAAAATGTACGTTCCTGGTGGGAATGCCATTGAGTCCAATGATACCGATGCCCAAAGCGAAGACGGGAAAGGTTCAGGCGGTCTAAAGCCGTATAACCCTGAAACAGGGGAAGGGCACTACATTGTGGACGGCAATGGAATGAAGCGCTACTTTGAGTCTGACGGCAAGGGTGGTTTCCACAAGAACCCTGACGGAAGTCCGAGATTACTTCCACCGCTACATGAGGAAAATCCGAAAGCGCAATATTTGAAGAAGAGGATCAACCAATACCTGGACAGCTTACATGCGGAGAACAAAGCCCGCGTCAGTCGTGGAGACCGTCCACTTGTACCGAAGGTAGTCGTGAAGTCCGCCTATACAACCTTCGGAACTGACATTGTGGATAGAGTCCTACATGATGTCCGCCATACGCACCCGATCTTCCGAGACCTGCATGAGCACGGTCATACCGACTTAGGACAGGGACGCTTTACGGGAGAAGCGGGAGACCGTGAGCAAACAAAAGTGGGCTTCCGTGGGAAGAAGAATGACTACATGAACGACCAAGGTAACCTATGGGCAACTACGGTATCACCCGCAGGTAAGGAAGGGGTAGACTTCGGAAATGCCCATGTGATGTTCCACTTTGACCAGGATTGGAACCCGCAGAAGATGGCGCAGTTTACCGCACGGGTAAGACGTTCCGACTCAGCAAAGACCCATGAGCAGGCAGGACGCGCGAACAGCGTACGTGTGGAATCCTTACACATGCCTGGAACCGTGGAAGACTTTATGTTTAATGCGCAGGACACCAAAATGGATAGCATTAACCAGGTCACGCAGAATACGCGTAGTGCCGAGAAGAACCCGAAACTAGGTGACACGGAAAGTAGACAAGGCTACAGGTCCCGTGGATTTACGAGCAGGAAGCGGGTCAAAGCGAAGCCGAAGAACCCTGCTACAGTGGAGAAACCAAACCAGTCCCGTACAGGAGGTAGCATAGCTCCACTTCCGAAGGGAGCCGTAGCAAGTGCTGACAAGGCGTTCAAGTTAGTGGTACTTTTATAAAAGAGGGGCTTCTTCGGAAGCCCTACTCTTATTAAGGGGTGAACGGGATGGAACCGATGTTTGACCAGGATAGCTTTTTAGATGAGATCCAAACGAAGTTCGATGCACGGAATTCCGTAGACTACCTAGCGTTAAATGAGCACCAGTTCATGGAAGAGCTTCGTAGTGCGGGTAAATCCTATGACGAGCGGGAAAAAGCCCTTGCCCAGGTTTGGACAAACTTGGTAAACTCGTGTAAGCGAGTAGGGTACACTGATAGTTTAGTAGAGTCCAAAGCCAAGCGGTTTAGTATAAAGTAAAGGGGTGGGGGGGTATGCTGAATTGCCCGAAGTGTAACCGTATCATCATGGATACGACAAGCGAAGGTGGATATAAGGTACGATCAAGGATGCTAGTATTCACTTCCGAAGGTGAAGCCCAGGCGATATGCCCATCCTGCAAAGCGAGTGTACCTGTGCCCTGGATTCGGCTTACCCCTGAACTTCCTGAACAACCAACGAAGCCGAAATTCATTGTGAATTCGTAAAGAAGTATTGACCAACTTCGGAAGAAGATGGTAGTATTCAAATGAGATACCTTTCGGGGCAACGAAGTCCATACAAGGACAGCCCAAGACGCGAAACATTCATAGGTAAGGTTTTCCTACCAACTCTAACCTGCCTATAGTGTATCGACGGAACTCCCTGCCTTAGCGGGGCTAGTACGTTGAGCGTCTTGTGCTGTCCTTGTTTGATGTGAAGGGTGGTGAATAGATGGAGAACATGAAGGACACCTACCATGTGTGGGTACCTATCGAAGATGATGAGCTTATGAAGTCCGTAGAAGTGGACGAAAACGGGGACTACATCGTCCAAGGTGTTATGACTTCGGATGAAGTAGACGAAGAGGACGATAGCATATCTCCCGATGGAATGGATTGTTCTTATTTCCTCACCAAAGGGTGGGTCAAGTATGAGCACGGGAATAACCCTAACCAATTCATAGGGGAACCGCTAGACGTTCGGGTAGGACGTTTTGAACATCCATCCCTAAAGAAGTCCGTCAATGGGATCTTCGTGAAAGCGAGGTTATTCGCTCAAAGAGAGCTAACCAAGCAAGCGGTACGCACCATTGAAGACCTTCAGAAGTCCGCTACTAAAAGACGTATGGGATGGTCTATCGAAGGTAACGTCAAAGAGCGGGACCGTAAAACAGGGAAGATCATTAAGTCCGTTCTTCGTAATGTCGTGCTGACGATGAACCCTGTAAACACTATGACCTGGGTAGAGCTTGCGAAGTCCTTTGCGAAGAACCATGAAATAGAGGTAGACATGGAACTGGATAAATCCATGGATACAGGAGCCATGGCGGAAGTCATGCCCCAATCTATTGAAGGGTATAAGCCTGAAGAAGATCCGCAGGAAAAGTGGGTCAAGGCGTTTAGGAAGTTCATAGCTGAAAATGGTCTAAAGAAGTCCCTTAGAGCACAGTTCATGACCAACGACCATGGTGAAGTAGGCGTTAACGCTTACCTATTCGCCAAAGGTGAAGGGTTGGATTATGAGGAAGCGGTTGAATTCGCTTCATATATTGCCGACAGGCACGAAGTCCTAAAATCCCTTTTCGGGAAAATCGGGGGTGAAAATATGAGTAAAAACGCTGAAACATTAGCTAGTCTGCTAGATACAGACCTAGAAGAACTTCAGAAGTCTCTAGAACTCGATGAAGAAATGGAAGATCTAGAGGATACGGAAGACGAGGACCTTGAGAAGTCCATCGACGAGGATACCGAAGACTCAGAAGACGAGGACCTTAATAAGTCCATCGACGAGGATGATGAGGACGAGGAAACCGAAGACGATGAGGATGAGGATGAAGAGGACGATGAGGATGAAGAGGACGATGAGGAAGTGGACAAGTCCTTAAAGACCGACTTTGCCAAGTCCATGGCAGGGATGGAAGAAAACCGCCAAGCATTCGAGGTATCCGACTTCCTAACCAATTTGGTAGAAGAAGTAGGGTACAGCATGGACGGCTTCCAAAAATCCATTACGCATGTGACCAAGCAACAAAACGCGGTAGTCAAGTCATTGACTTCTATCGGTGAGTTGATGAAGTCCTTAGTAGGGGAGATTCAAGAAGTGAAGGCAGAAAATGCTGAACTTCGGAAGTCTTTAGGTGACGTACTAGAGCGTCCAGTCGGACGTAAAAGCGTTGTGAACCAACGTGAAGTACAGACCTTAAAGAAGTCCTTGGATGAGGGCGAACCTGTACGTCTAAACCGTAAGCAGGTAGAGGATATCCTTGAGAAGTCCTTCGAAGCAGGCGAATTAGACGGAAGGGAAATCATCCGTTTTAACGCAGGGGTAAGCTTAGACGGTTTAAACCTACCTGCAAGTGTTAAGTCCAAATTGGGCTTATCGTAGTCACATTATCCTTATTTCATTCCTTAAAGGGGGTCAACAACGATGGAAAACCTAGTAAATGGTTTTGGAGAGTCTTCCGTACAAGACTTGGAAGAGTTAAGTAAAGCTCTTGGTACGGGTACAGACGGTGAAGCCTATGGTGACGGTGCCTATAATGATATGTCGGCACTTCGCCCACAATCTTTAGAGCCTACTTTAAAGGTTGTAACAGCGCAGGAGCAACATATTAAGTTCTGGAAGACAATCGGTAAGAAGCAAGCCTTCAATACCGTGGAAGAATTCAACGTGCTTGACAGCTACGGTGGAAACTCTTCTCCGTTCTTCGTAGAGGGCGGTCTTCCTAACGAAGAAGACAGCAACTACATCCGTCAATCCCAAATGGTGAAGTTCCTTGGTACCACTCGTGTAATCACACACCCTGCTACCATTGTACGTAACACCGTTGGGGACATTGTAGCCCGCGAAACCATGAATGGAACCTTATGGTTGCTTCAGCAAATCGAAAAGGCGTTGTACTTTGCAGACTCTAGCATTGATCCGCTAGCGTTTGACGGGGTTATCACGCAAGTGAAAAACTTCGTAGCAGGTAAGCCTTACGAAAACCAACACGTTATCGATATGCGCGGTGAGCCGTTAGACGAGTTCACGCTTGAAGATATCGCTACCGTTATCTCCGATAACTACGGAAATGCGAACCTAGACCTTCACATGACGAACCAAGTCAACAAAGACTTGAGCAAAATCATCATGGGACCTGGGGGACGTCAACTAAGTCACAGCTTAGGAACTGACGCTACATTAGGTCAACCAATCCGTGGATACCGTGCAAACGTAGCAAACATTTCCTTCGTAAACAATATCTTCATGAAGCCTGAAACGGCTCCGAAGGCAGTTTCACAGAAGGGTGCCCCTGCTATCCCAACGGTACCTGGTACTGGTCAGTTAACGGCTGTAGCAGACGCTACTTCTAAGTTGGATGCAGGTACTTACTTCTACTTCGTAAGTGCAAAGAACTCCGCAGGGGAGTCCGCTCCTGTAGCGTTGGGTTCTGTAGCTACGGAAGCAGGACAACGTGTAGACCTTAAAGTGGACAGCGTTGTATCTGACCCGATTGCAAAGTCTTACAAAGTGTACCGCGGTGTGACTTCCGATGCTTCTAAGGCATTGTTCGCTTTCGAAGTGAAGGCACAAGCAGGCGCTACACAAACCATTGCTGACCGTAACTTCGATATCCCAGGTACGGATACCGCGTTACTGATCGACAATGATCCTGAAAACGTATTGTCTTTCAAGCAGTTAGCTCCATTAATGAAGCTACCGCTTGCTAGAATTTCGGCTTCCGAGCGTTTCATGATCTTGTTATACGGTATGGTACAGGTGTACAACCCTAGACGTATCGTAGTGGTGAAGAATATCGGTAAGCTTGGTATCAACAGCAACCGCGAGCTATTCAACCCATCCTATGGTGCTGAGAGCTTCGGAACTGTTAAACCAGTTCAACGATAATAACGTCATACAGAAGGAAGGGCTAGGGCTATACCACAGCCCTTCCTTTTTCATTAATTAAAAGGAGTTGGATACGATGATTAAGGTTAAAAAGGAATTCGGAGAATACCCGATTAAAACGGCTGTGCTCGACACGGTAGTAGAATTCGATGAAAACGGGGAAGCAGAAGTTTCAGAAGATATTGCAAAGGTCCTTTCCAATATCCCTGGATATGCAGTAGCAAATGATCCTTCCGAAGGGGAAGAGCAGGAGCCACCTAAGAAGGCAACCCCGCCTAAGAAGCCCGCACCAAAAGCACCCGCTAAAAAAGACGAGTAAGGGGTGAGTATCCATGACCAGTGTAGTCGGCTTTCGTAGTGTAAAAGTATTAGAGGACGTTTCGGAAGGTGTTATCGATAAATCAGGAGCATATCCTCTTGTCGAAGTAACGAACGGTGGAGCTTCGGACGTCAAGTTCTTCCCTAACGACTTCCCTGAATTCGGAAAGCCTGCTAACTATGGCATTCCGATTAAAGCAGGACAGACGCGCACCATACCTATGGCGGTATATAACTTCACAGCTAGCGGTCCCGTCACCGTTGTTGCTTACCGAATGTAGGTGAATGCTATGACCCTAGCGAAGTACGAGGATACAAACCTTCCGACGCCTAAAGAGATCCGAAGCCGTTGGTGTTTTGGTCTTCCGTTAGCGAAGGAAGACGGTCAGCCTATGACAGACCCCGATATCCAGGCATTCATTGACGCTAAAGTCGATGAAATGGAGCGACGGATTGGGATACCGCTAAAGCCTACGGTTATCGCGTCCAATCCCGAAGCCCGCGGATTGGTGAAGGGCGTGGACTATGACAAGGAAGAGCCACCCTATGATTATGAAGTTCGGAAGTGGATGAACTACGGGTTTCTTCAGCTTCGTGAACGTCCTGTACAGAAGGTTACTGGGTTTCGCCTGGTCCTTCCGAATGGGCTCGTTATCGTAGACTTCATGGCAAACGATAGCCGTAAAAAGTGGGTGAAGCTATATCCTGATGCAGGACAAATCCACTTGGTCCCCTACGCAGGAGACCCTACCCTGTTTGCGATGATGGGAGGTTCCCAGTCAGGTTACCCCTTCGTAACAGGGACGATCAACTCTAACCTTCCTCAAATGATCGAAGTTGATTATGTAGCAGGGTATGAACTGGGGGCTATCCCTAGAGACATCCGTGATATGGTAGCGAAAATGACAGCGGTGGAGATCCTGGGGATTGCGGGTGACGCGGTTCTTGTTGGGATATCCAGTATGTCCACTTCCATCGACGGATTATCCGAGTCCTTGAGCACAACCGCTTCAGCAACGAGCGCCACGTACGGGGCTCATATTAAACAATTCCAGGATGAAATCGACGCTTACTTTGACCCGAGAAAAGGCGCTGTACGGTCTTCGGAACGTGGTATCACCTTTACAGGATTGTAAGGGGGTGTAAGAAATGGCGAGTCCACAGATCCATGCAGGTAAGTTCGAACAAATGATAGCCCGACGCGGGCGGGACGTGAAGTGGGAGCAGGCAGTTATCTGTTCATGTTGGAACATGAATACACAACAGCCTTCCTATGAATGTAACGCCTGCAACGGTTCGGGCTATACGTACGATGATCCGCTCATTCAACGGGCGCTCGTCATGAGTATCGCTAACAATAAGGAATTCGAGGAAATGTCGGGGATCTTCGAAGTCGGGGATGCCGTCATGACCGTACCATACCGCATTCCGAGAATGCTTCCGAACGGGACCATAGACGTTACAGAATCCCGATGGGAAATCAATCCGATGTTTGACGTTGGTATGTATGACAAGGTAACGCTTCTGGACGATGAATACAAGACGTCTGAGCTTTTGATCCGTGGGGAGTCCATATTCGGAAGACCACCTGATACACTTCTAAATGACGATGTAGTGGAGATCAAGACCGTACGGACAAGTGACCCTATAACAGGCGCCATTACGAAGTATCGCAAGGATCGTGACTTCCGTATAGTGGGGAACCGTATCGAGTGGATACCAGGCGGAAGTGCTCCCGACGAAGGACAGACCTACAGCGTCATGTATACGCACCGTCCTGTATACGTGGTACTTACGAACCTTCCGAAGCCAAGGAAGCAGGATAACCAAGACCTACCCCGCTATGTTGCCCTTCGGTACCGTGCAGGGGGTTTCGATAGGAAATGAGCCTACTAACCATTAGTGCTGATCTTCCGAACCTAGATAGTGTACTACGTGCGGTAGAGCGGGCAGGGAAGGGTAACCTTCCGTATACAAGGGAAGCCGTGCATAGCGCTACCGTGGACCTGGTGCAACGGACCTGGATCGAATACGCTTCAGGGGTAACCGTCAACTACAGCGGTGGGACCTTCAAGGTCAATGTCGTAACAGGGGACTATATCCGAAGCATTCAAGACGGGGTTCGGTTCCTAGAGGACTTAACAGGGGAAGTATTTACGACAAGTCCCCACGGGAAACTGATCGAAGAGGGTCAACCGCCCAGGGACATGAAACCGAAGCTACTGGCGTCTAAGAAGGCGAAGGTAGGGGCAGACGGCAAGCGCTATATCACCGTGCCCTTCCGTCATGGTACGCCTGGAACCGTAGGACTTCCTGCTATGCCGAAGAACGTCTACAACCAAGCTCAACAGCTAGGGTTTAGCCGACGGAATGGCTTCCTCAAAGCTTTGTTCACAGGACGTAAGTACGAATGGAACGGAAGGCTTCAGGATAAGAGTACAGGACAACAAAGTCACATTCCACCACATCCTGGAGCAGGTTACACCTGGAAGTCTGGAAAGTTCGACGGCATGGTCCGTATGGGTCAGAAAGGGCAGACCCAATATATGACCTTCCGAAGATTATCTGAGAACTCAGATCCAAGGTCTTGGCAGTACCCAGGAGTATCCCCTAGACCGATACGGGAAGCCGTTATCGAGAATACACGGGAAGAGGTACTCCACCTGGTTCGAAGAGGGTTTGAAATGGATCTATACTTTATGGGATTAGGGGGTGATGGACGATGAACTTGAAATACACCTTTGCAAGTGTAGACGTAAAAGATGAGCTTGTAAAACAGCTCAAGGAAGAACTTCCTAAGTTTGGGTATGCGGGTGCCCGCACCGTCAAAGTCATTCCATCCGACCCTGCTAGCCCTTCGGAACTTCCTTGTGTAGGAGTTAACCGTATTGATGATAGCGAGTCTTCTCAAAGCATTGATGATGCTAATGGAACCCACTATGACGAAAAAACGAAGACCTGGTACGAATTCAAAGGGACCTTCTTTTCCGAGTCTTTGGAAGTCCGTATATGGCACACCAACGCAGATGAGCGGGACCGCCTATACCAAACGGTTAAAGGAGTGCTCATGGCTGTACGTCCTGACTTGGTTAAAAAGGGTCTGCTGAACCTAACCATGAGAAGCGGGCGTGATGAGCAGGACAGCTCCATGGCGCAGGCACCTATGGTTCTTTATTGGTCTACCATTACAATCAACTACCTCAATCCGTTGAATGTAGAGTACACGCAACTAGTCGATACAATCACTGGGTTTACGGATAATGGGAATCTGACTGGGGGTGAATAGATTGGCTAAAAAACAAACTTCCGAAGCTAAAACGGATGAGGTTAAAACATTATCGACTTCCGAAGTTAAAGTTGATACACTAACCCTGGAGGAATATATTTCCCAGGTTAAGATAAATCCAGGTCTTGTTGTGAGCTTCAAGTATGAAGCAAGCAAGAACAGGCACCTGTTAGAGCCAAAGTCTAAGGAAGACTGGCAGTTAGCATTCGAAGCGCAATCCAAGCGCACCTATGTATAACCTTAAAAGGAGGGAATAACCATGGCTATTAATGTTTCTTTTGGCGGGGCTACCATCAAGCGTCCTGGTGCCTACTCTACTGTAGATACAGCAGGTATGACACCTATCCAGTTGGGAGCACTAAACGTACTGGCGTTTATCGGGGTTCCTGGAGCGGAAAGCACTCTTCCGAAGGATAGAATATCCTACTTTAATGACCCGAAATTAGCAGAAGACGCGATTAAGTCTTCCGAGCTATTAGACTGTATGCGAATTGCATGGGGTCACGGTGCGGATCTTATTGCGGTGGCACCTGTAGGTGTGGACCCTGAAACAAGCGCACCAACTGACGCTACTTGGCAGACCGCTATCGACCTACTAGGGTATGAATTCGTAGACGGCTTAGTCCCTGTTACGGCTGAACAAGCGATCCAGCTAAAAGTGGACGCCCACATCACGAATATGAGCACGGTTATTAACCGTAAGAGACGCAGAGCTTTCTACGGACATAACGTAGGGTCAGCCGTAGAGGATATCATTTCTATCCAGGAGTCGATCCCTGCCGAACGTGGAATGATGGCTTCTCCTTGTCCGAAAGTCTTCGGTGCAGACGGTAATACCGTTACGAAACCTTCCTACTACCTAGCTTCCGCTTATGCAGGAACTTGGGCAGGACAGCCACCACAGGAACCAATTACATACAAATATGTAAGTGGTTTTGCAGGTTTTGAAAAGAACTACACTTCTGTAGAAATCGGGCAGTTACTAGATGGTCATGTCGCACCTGTAGAGTACGTAAAGAACAAAGGCTACCGTATCGTTCAAGGTGTTACGATGTCTCCTTCGGAAGACTTAACCAAGGCGGAATTGTCTGTGTCCACCCTCAAGGACGTCATGAGCGATAACCTGGAAAGCTACTTCGAAGAGAAGTACGTCGGTAAAGCAGGTGTCCCAGGGATCGAAGTCACGATTTACAACGACTTTATCTCCATGCTAGAAGGATTTATCACTAACCAGTGGATCACGGGATATGTCGCGGAAAGCGTGAAGGTTACCCGTAATGGTACCGCCTTTACCTTGGATTGGGAAGGTCAACCGACGTTACCAATCAACAACTTCTTCATTACTTCCCACTTTACGTTGTAATGTCTTCGGAAGTAACTATCTTAGCAAAGGGGGAAAACCAAGATGGCAAGTGTAACGAACCAATCCGTACACGCGGGTCATACCATTAAGCTTAAAGTGGATGGTCAGGAAATCGGACGCGCTCAATCCGTAGACGGAAGACGTTCCTTTGGACAAGAAGGGGTCTATGAAATCAGTAGTAACATGCCTGTAGAGCATGTAGCCCTACGTTATGAAGGTTCCGTAACCCTGGACAAGTTCAAGGTCCGTAAGAAGTCCCTAGCTGAACTAGGACTAGCCCGCTTCGGTGTCGGTATCCTAAACATGGACGTTATCGATATTGAAATTACGGACAAGATCACTGGTGATATCATCGTGGTCTACCGTGGATGCTCCTTACAGGATTATAGCGAGAACTTCCGAGCTAATGCTATTTCGGGTGAAAACGCTACTTGGGTCTACTTGAGTGCAGACCAAGGTATCCCTGAAAAGATCTAGTCTTCGGAAGCAAAATAAACCCCTATCCAATGTGATAGGGGTTGTTCTATAATAAGGGTGAAAAGTAAATGATTGGAGTTGGTAGAAGTGTCTGTAGGAAACGAGCAGAACATGGCACAAATCCGAGAAGCCATGGCAAATCAAACCGCGGATCAGGTAAGACAAGGCGGTGACCTGGAACATGCCGTACCGATCGATTACACGTCCTACTTCGGAAACAAGTTTGTAGGGACCGTTGTATTTAAGAAGCCCAACATGGCTGATTATATGAAAATGGGCGGGATTAAATCCGAATACCTTCGTTTAGGCGGGGTGCAGGACATTAAGCTAGTGGACGAGTCTGTGAAATTCATGGCACATGTCTTGGCTACACTATCCGTTGTCTTAGTCAAACGTCCTGAATGGCTTTTGGATTTAGCAAAAGTAGAAGAGCCTGACGTGCTATATCATATTTTTGATAAGTTTGAGGAATGGGAAAACTCCTTTCGTAAGTCAGTTCAGGGAACAACTACCCCTGATAGTCAGGCTTCCGAAGGAGCGGAAGCTGTGGGCACTCCGTAGGTTCTACGGAAACCTACCCCCAACCGATCCGCGCATTCTTGCTATGACGGACGAGTTGATTGAATTAGAGTACGCACATATTGAATTAGACAGGAAGCTGAAAAACGGCAACGAGCAGTACGAAGACGAAGACTACGAGAAGTACGACGAAGAAACCGACGAAACGGACCGTATGCTATCGTATGATGTACCTGCTAGCCATGCTTCCGAAGCCAATACAACGCCTTCTGTACGCGTAGAGGGTATCGAAGACGAGTGGGAAGAGGTAGAAGACGATGAGACATTCGACTTCGATTAACGCCACACTACCAAGCGTCAGCTAACAACCGAATAGGGGTGAAGATCATGGCAGAGCAGACCATACGCGTCTCCGCACGGGGAGAGTTTGGACAGCTTCAGCGCGGATTGAAGAACCTCCAAGGTGACCTTAGAAACGTGGTTGGTGAGATAGACCGAGGGGCACGGAAGGGCGGAATTTTTGATGAAGCTCAGATCCGTGCCCTTGATGTTTTCCGAAGACGTTTTAAGGACACCATGGGGGAACTTGAACGCGAATTCGAACGGCAGAATGCCGTCATTGACAGGCTTCATGAGCGAATGAAAAATGCTCAGGGTTCCGAACGTGAAGGCATTCGGAAGAACATCCAGGAGCGGGAAAAAGAGCTAGACGTCCTTCGTAGACAGCTTCGTGAAATGGAAAAAATGTATCAGCAACGTAACCAGGAAGCGAAGTCCTACGGAAGCGCACCACCTAGCGGTGGCGGAAGTAACCAAAGTGGTGGCGGTGCGAATTTAGGTGGTCTCATCCAAGGAGCCCTCGGAAGGTTCGGAATGGCAGGACGCCTGGTAGCAGGTATGACAGGTATCGGTGGAATTATGTCCGTGATTACTGAGTCCTACCAACGCGCCTATTCCCGTGAAGTAGACTCCCTAGACCTAGCCCAACGTATTCGTGGTGGTGCAGGTCGATCCAGTGGCGACTCCGTTACACTTTATGACCAGGCAAGTGCGGTAGGTAGACGGGACCGCATGGGTTACACAGCAGAAGAGTCCTGGAACTTCCTAAACCAATATACCAGTATAGCAGGTAATATCAGCACAGACCAACAGTACGCTATGATGAGATTCGGAAGGGCGTACGGACTGGATCTAGGGACCGTCGCAGGGTTGGCAGGGGAGAATGTAGCCATTGCAGGAACCGACTCACCGAAGGAATTCGCGGACGCGATTGCAGGAAGTGTATCCCGTTCAGGTATGACAAGCCGTATTGTGGAAGTGATGGAGACTAATAATGCCCTGCTAGAGCGTCTAGGAACCACCTTCGAAAACTACGGAACGACCCACATCCTAGCCTACCAAACCACGCTAGATCGTATCGGTCTTAGCCAAGGTATGATGGGGCTTACAGGACAGCGTGGGGCGGACGTGATCGCAGGCTTAGGTGGGATCTATAACCCGCAGGAGGAGAACTGGAAGTGGATGGGTATTCGTGCCCTTCAGCAGTACGACCCTGGGAAGTACGGGAACATGGACCGGTTTGGTCTTGAAATGGCGTTCGAGGACGGCATGATGAATGACGATAATATTCCTGCTATGGCGCAGTATGTGAAGAGTATGACAGGCGGTAATGATGCCTTAGCCAAGCGGATCATGCAACGGTGGCTTACGGACGGGGGCTTTGTAGCAACCAAGCGCCAGGCTTCCGAACTATGGGATGCTACCAACGGTCTGGAAGCCTTCTCCAAGGACCAAATGATTGCCCTTCAGAACGGCTCCATTGACTCAGGAGCGAAGTACGATGAGCGCATAGGGGAGGACGGTCAAGGGATCTTAGACACGGAAGCCCGCTATAATAAAGCGCTTGAGGGTATCGGAAGTCAGTTTATTGATATCGTACGGGACTTTAAAACAGGGGTAACCGAAGTTCTGGAGACCATATCAGGGGAAGACAGCCTACAAACCGCTATACAACGATTGACCGAGTTCATCAAAGAGAAGGTCGATGAGGAAGACAACCCACTCGTAGACGGATTACCGAAGTTTACGGACCTGGTGAAGCCTGGAGGGTTCCTGGAAGCCTTATATCCTGACCTAAGCCCTGAAGAACGGAAGGCGATGGAAGACTACCAAAAGAAGTATGCGGAAGATCCGTGGGGTACGAACCCTGTATCCGCTACAGGTCAGTCTATTGGGGACGGTATCCGAAACTTTGGGAAGGAATATATTCATCCGTTCTTAGATAAGGTCTTCGGTGGGATCGGATCATTTTTCTTCGGTGGAAGTGATGAAGGGGACTCTTCGATTGGGAAGATGCCTGAAAAAATACGCGACTTTTCTGACAGAGGAAAGCAGGATATCGCTGAACTTACCGCGGAAGGGATTGACTCCTATGTGAGCATGGACACGGAGACTAAGCTACGGTTGCGGATGCTCCATAGCGTCCATACAAGCCGTCTAGACGATATCTACAAGGAGCACAGGGGATTCAAAACCATGGTCATGGGAATGTTCCTTCCTGTGGTAGACTACTTCCGAAGCCTAGGAACTGGTCAAGTAGGCGGTGGGGCGGATTTGATGTCTGCCGTGACTAACCTGATATCGGCTAACGAAGGTGGGTACGGAAGTGTAAACCCGAACGACAATGGAGCGGTTAGTATCGGCAAGCTTCAGTGGCACGGGAATAGAGCGCGGGACCTTCTGAAGACCATACGGGAGCAAGATCCTGATACGTTCTATCAGCATGTTCCGATTATGTCCGTACTGAATTCCGACCTGAAGAACGACTGGAGCAAGCGGAAGCTAAACACCTGGGAAGCCGAGCAGGTAGGAAACCTGCTTAATACAACAGCAGGACGGCAGGCACAAGACAGCTTGATCCAAAAAGACGTCAGTAGCTACCTTGCGAAGGCAAAAGAAGCAGGGATTACAGACCCACAGGCACAAGCCTACTTTGCAGACCTGTACAATCAAAGCCCTGCTAGGGCTATGGAGATTGCGAAGGCTTCCGATGGTTCCCTAGACAGTCTACACAGCATCGCTAGCAAGAACAAGGTCATGGGGATCTATTCTAGTCGAAGAAACAAGGCGTATGAAACCGCGAAGAGCATTTCAGGGTCTTCCAATGGTAGTAGCTTCTTTAGCGGGTGGCAGAACCGCGTTACGTCCCGCTTTGGGGAAGACCGCGGATCTAGCACGCATAGGGGACTCGATATCGACGGGAACCAAGGTGACCGCTTAGACGCCCTCATGGGCGGGGAGATATCCTTTATCCATATGGACGATGGCGGACTCCATGACAAGGATAAGAAGGCGAATACCCGAGCAGGTGGTACGGAAGTAGGCGTACGGATGCCCGACGGCAGTACGTACTTCTATAGTCACCTATCGAAGGTCAATCCAAACCTGCAAGTCGGAAGTATGATTAATGCAGGTGAATGGATCGGGGACATGGGTGGAGATAAAGGGAAACCAGGTAGCGGGTACTCGACTACAGGCTCTCACCTACACTTAGGTTACATGGACGAAAGCGGTACACTTATGAACCCTGAAGATCTTCTGAAGAGCCTATCTATCGGAGATTCTTCGATTGGTAAGATGCCCGCACAGTCTTCCGAAGTAACTGTGAACTTCAATGTCACAGGGTCAGGTGCCGAGCAGATCAACCAAATGAACATGCTACAAATTCAAGCCATGGTTCAACGGATGATAGGTGAATATGAAAGGAAGCGACTATCTATGCAACCGACAAGGGTGGGATACGGATCATGAGTTATATCATCAGATTTCCCATGAATGCCGAGCGCTACGTTCCGAAGGTGCAGGTAAGCTTCCATACGGAAGATCAATGCTACCAGGCTACAGGAGAGCTAGTCGGGTTAGATGGAGCGCTAGATCCGACAAACCAGGTTCTCTCCATTAACACACAGAAGACGATGGACGCTCCTGTAGGGGCGTTCACCATTCAACTAGCAGGACTGGACTGGGTAAGCAAGCTCAAGTCCAACGACATTGTAGTGGTATCCATGGGTTATAAGGGAGAAGCGAAACTAGCTACCGCTTTCGTCGGGCTCATCGATACCGTACGACGTACCCGCGTCATGGGGGATGGGAAACCCCAAGTAGGAACTACGGTGACAGGGAGGGACTTCGGAAAGCTTCTGATTAAGTCCATGCTACGCTTCTACCCTTCACTAGGGCAGTACGCAGGCGAAAACGCGCATAAGTTCTTCTTGACCGAAGAGGGGTGGGTTACCCTCATGAGTTACTTCCTAAACGAAAACGCCATAGAGGGGACCCCTGCCGTTATCCTGGACACGATCATGCGCCACATCCTACAGAAGGTCAATGACGTGAGTTGGACCGTATACGACGAAGCTAATGGATCACCGAAGCCGAAGAAAGTGAAGCTAGGTAACGTCCTACGCTATAACTTCGGAAAGGTGAACATGTTCCTTCCGATGATCCTCACCGCTGACCAGTTTGAAGGACCCATATGGAACTTAATGGAGTGGGCAAGTATAAAACCATTCACGGAGTTATTCGTGGACGTACGGGAGGATACGGAAGCCTGGAACCCAGGTGATAAACCCAGGGTAGTCAATGAGACCATTGAACAATCCAGTTCCCCTGATAAAGCTACCATAGGCGGTGGAGATATCATGAAAGGAGCGTACCCATCCCCTCGACATTCGTTTGGTCAGGATAACTCCGCGGACATGGTGGTCCTTCGGAATACCCCGTTCGACAAGGAACTATGGAATAAGCTGTATACCCATGACCTGCCTGCCGAAGACGTTTTAGAAGAGGACCTATCGAAGTCCGACAATGAACACTACAACTTATTTTGGGCAGGTACGACGATTAATCCGCTAGGCTTTGACTTAAAGCATGTGGCACCGCCTTTATTTAATGAAGCGGACGCCAAACGCTACGGGGTGTCTCCTTTAGAAGTCCAGATCGAAGGGCTAGCGATTAAACAGGAAAACCAAAGTGAGCATTCCGTCTTCCTAACCGAAGTAAGCAAAAACTTCAGCGCCAAGCTCAAAGCCTGGTTCGAAAAGAACCACGAGTACTTCACAGGATCTATGACCGTACGAGGAAAAGGGAGCTACAAGATCGGTCAGAAGCTTCGTCGGGAAGGGTTGGGACTAGAGTTTTATATTGAAGGGGTTACGCAGAACTTCAACGTGTTTACGAGTTGGACCACAACCCTGGAGCTCACAAGAGGAATGGCAATCGGTTCCGCTCCAGACCATACAGCTTACCTTCCGAAGGATGAAACGGTACCTGCTAGACCGACTTCAGAGAAAACCGTAGAAGAGGTCAAAAATGAGTACTACACAGTACAGGCAGGAGACTCTTTATGGAGTATAGCAGGGAAGAAGGAAATCTACGGGAATAATTCGGAATGGACCAAGATATGGGAAGCCAACAAGGATATGCTTATTCAGCGGGATAGTCGAAATAATAAGGACCTTGGAAAGTGGCTCTATGCAGGTCAGCGACTTCGCATACCAAGAAAGTAGGTGAGTTTGTGAAGGAACAAAGCTCATTAGGTGGAAGAACAATCCACCGAAGCCCGAGCTATAATCAAAACAAGATTGGACGGGTAACGAGTATCAAGGACTTCCACAAGTACGGAAGGATCGAAGTCATATTCCTAGACTACAGCCAACCTGTACCTGTATGGGTATTTAATGACATAGACCGCGAACCCGTCGAAGGAGATCAGGTCCTTGTCGGGTACGTGGACGGAAGAAGGGATACGCCCTATGTCATTGGGTTCCTGAAGAACGGAAGCTATACCACCAACTTTGTTGTCGTGAAAAAGGACAAGATTAAGCTACAGCTACCTATTTTTGACATAGGCGTAAAGGACGGTGTAGCACACAAAGACGTACAGACCCATCTACTGGACAACAACAACCAGGCACAGCGGGCATATATAGAGCTAACCCCTACAGAAGCCCTACTTAAATTCCCGACGTCCAAGGACGGAAGCACACCGCCCGCCCACTTTAAAGTAACGGCTACAGGAATGGAAGCCTTCCATCCAACAGGGAACTTCGTCGTTAAGCTTCCGAAGGGTGAAATGCATATTATTGACTAAGGAGGGGACCCATGGCTGAAATGATTACTTTTCATGAGCATGGAAGCGGTGGAGCAGGAAGCACCTTGAGCGGGTATGTTCCCGAACATAGCGGGCACCTTACCCCAGGTCATGACTTCAGTAGTCAGATCCTAGACATTTCCGAATCCCCTGGACACAGCTTAATCAAGACGTCCAAGCTTCAGTATGAAGTTACGGGCGTCGGGATGTACCAAGCACTACTAGTGGGTTCCGAAGGGAAGAAAGACCCCATGCCCCAAAGCTGTCCGTGTGGAGGGGAGCCCATCCCTTTCAAGCTAGTAGGGAAGAGTAAAGTCAAGGTTAACGGGGTCTACGTCTCTTTTATGAACCAGTCCGTGGACTGGGGTGGCGGACACGGTACAGGGAAGGTGACGTCAGGAAAAGGGAAAATAAGATCTGACAGCATAACGTAAAGGGGGTGAGAACATGGCTTTAGTCTTAAACGCTACGCTACAGCAGAAGAGGTTTTATCGACAAAGTTTTGAGGTTAAAAAGGAAGGGAAGTCCATCCTGTTCCATACGCTTTTGATTAACCCTGAAGACCTTCAAATGGATGAGCCAAGCAGATCCACGGTTACACAGACTTTAGGGGGAGCCTACGTAACGGACTTCGGGCAAGGGCTACCTACGATGGTAATATCAGGCACAACAGGATATAAGAGACGGGAAAAGGAAGGCAAACAGACCGACGGGTACCAGGAATTTATAGACTTCCGAAATAAGGTATACCGCGACTTCGTAGCCACGAACGACCCTTCCCTGGCTATGTATTGGTATAACTGGGAAGATAACGAGTACTACGAGATCCAACCCGAGAACTTCCGTTTGATGCGGAACAAATCGGAGCCCCTACTCTACCGCTATGAGTTCCGCTTTACCTGTATTAAACGGCTGACAAATGCTAGCCGTAAAATCAACGATAACCTGAAAGTACCGTCCGCGATAACTATGGGTACGGCTCTTGGACTGGCTATCTCTAGTATAGGCGAGCTACTAACCAGGTGTCGATAGGAAGTGATAGAATGCTAGAAGATTACTACCTTCCCCATGAATTGGTAAACTACACGAACTACCCCGAGCTATTGACGTATAGGCAGGATATCGAAGACCTTCTCAACTATAGTCTGACCGTCCACAACGCGCTTCAGGACTATAACGAGGGGATCTATGACCGAATTGATGTCAATATGGAAGAGGTTCAAAACCATATCACCCTATGTAGAACGCTTAGCGACGTGCTTGGGAAGGCTCCTAGGGTATGCTTCGATGTGCTACTGGAGATACGCGTCATTCAAGAGCACCTGCATAAACTGGTCTTCCTGAAGAACACATATGGAAACCAGTACGTGGGAACTCCTTCACCTACTTCGGAAGGTGGTGTATTATAATGCTGATCGAGCATAAAATTGTAGATACGGATACCATTCAAAGTATCGCCTATCAGTATCTAGGGGATGCCAAGCGGTGGATCGAGATAGCCGAATATAACAGCTTGGAATACCCATATATTTTGGACACAAAGGAAGCTTATGAACAACTGTATGCCAATGGATACCTAACGATTACTAGATCCTTGTTTACGTCCAGTGTCGTGGTTTACAAAGGGTCTCAGTTCAGTACCAAAATCAACAGTAGCGGTATTCGGAAGGTTTACGAGGTTACGGAAGATACCATTCTACCCGCAGGGGAGCCCGTCGGATACGTCCACGTGCGCTGTATCAACTACGGGACCTTCGGAAACACCATAGCGGGAACCATACGGGAAGCACGTAGGCTGAACACAAGTGTAGGATCTAATGTAGGTGATTTTACGGTAACGAATGAACAGCCGTTTAATAACGGGACCAATGCTACCGTCAAGTTCACGGGTCAGGTTATCTACATACCTGCTTCGGAAGGTGAAGAAGACGCACAGATTATGAGCAACTTGGATACCTACCTCACGCTTTTAGGTGGGGAGGACCTGGCATTAACCATAGACGGGGACCTTACCGATGATGGGTTTGGTGACTTGGCAACAAAAGTAGGGTTAAACAACATCAAGGAAGCCGTTAAGCACCGTTTTATGACGGAAAGAGGGTCCATAGGGCACCATCCGCAGTATGGAAGTAACCTAGCTGAATTGATCGGAAGACCGCACACTCCTTATCTGGATAAGCTCATCGAACTGGACATATACGAAACACTATCCTATGAAGATCGCATATCCAGTGTGCGTATTATCCATTCCGAAGTCCGTGGCACGTCTATCTATATCAAGCTAGCTTTAACTGTCCAGACCGTAACCGAAACCGTTGAACTTCAATTAGATTTTTAAGGGGGTGTAGGGATGTTTGAACGAAAATCAATGGAGCAGGTCCTTCAGCGCATGGTAGATTGGACGCGAGGATCTACCAAGAAGCTTACAGACTTCCGTGTAGGTTCGAAAACGAGAACCCTGTACGAGTCCGTAGCCCTGGTGGTAGAGGAGCTATATGATAAAGTGTTTCGCGCAATAAAGATTACGATTGACGAGAATATATACACGGTTCTAGGGTTTCCGAAGCGTCCTGCTACTTATGCAACAGGTGATGTCACCTTCGGAAGACTAACACCCGCGGACTCCAATTATTTAATAAGTGCAGGTACCCTGATCCGTACCAGGGCAACCGAAAACAAGCCACCGATTGAATTCCGAACGACGGAAGACGTATTATTAGCTCAAGGAAGCTTATCAGTAACGGCTTCCGTAGTCTGCACAACACCTGGAGTGATTGGGAACGTAGAGTCAGGATCTATCACGGAATTCGTAACGAAACCCGCGGGTATTGAGACGGTTACGAATGCTTCCGTGTACACCAACGGGCTAGAAGAAGAGACAAAGGACGAGCAAAAGGTACGCTTTCAGAAGTTCATTCAATCCCTTTCACGGGGTACCATTCCTTCGATTGAGTATGGAGCCATGACTACGGAGCTTAGAGACACCGAAGGTAGATTACTAGAGCGGGTGTCAACCGCCCGAGCCTTTGAGTACTTACCTACAAGAAAAGGCGAAGTAGACGTGTACATATGGAACGGGGCAGGTACGTCTTCAGGGGCGCTTATCGCTGAAACTCATAAGGTAATTACAGGGTACTACCACCCCACAACAGGGGAGCCTATTTATGGGTACAAGCCCGCGGGAATTCTAGTGAATGTCTATTCCGCGGTAGCGAAGCATGTTACAATAAAGTTGGAAATTACTCCCGAAGAAGGAATTAATTTAGAGGATATCAAGCCTTATATCCACCGAGAAGTCACCAACTATTTCTCAAAGCTAAATCTTGGACAAACCCTTCTCCAAACTGTGCTAGAAACCAGGGTAGCACTTGTTTACGGGGTATACGATGTGAAGTTGTCATTATCCCTGGATAACGGGACCACCTATACCCAGGACAATCTAACGGCAGGGGATACGGAAATTTTGACCCTAAAAGATCCGTTGATCTACGTCTAAGGGGTGAAAATCTATGCACATGATGAGAAGGTTACTGGGTAACCTCAGCAATATATGGAATAAGCTTCCGAAGTAAGTTCCGTTTGTCTCTATCCAAAAAGGGACAGGAAGGCATACGATGGTCACTGTAGATGGAGGGAGTCTGTACTTTCACAGCACTCCATTCCGAAGTGACCTCCCTGCCAAGCAACAAATTTTACTGGATAAAATGACGGCAAACGAATTGATTGATACGATAAATGGCATGGGGTACGTCGCTTCGGTAACTTCCGAAGCCCAAAACAGAGGACTAGACGCCCACCAAGCCTTTACGCTTTTAGAAGTCTATAATATCAAGCTGAATACCACGCTTACGGTCTACACGTCCCAGTTATGGAAGGCGCTCTACCCTATCTATCGCGTGTTGAGGGATGCCGAGCATGATATCGACACGGCAGTTAAACAGCTAGACCGCGAAATGGCTAGCGGGTCCTGGTTAGACTACTGGGCGTCATTCTTCGGAATGCGTAGGGAAGTCGGGGAAAATGATAATAACTTTTCCCGTCGTTTTACGATGTGGTTATTCAATCCGAAGACGAATAATATTGCGCTTAGTGAGTTCCTTCGGTACCGCTTGCAGGATGAGAATATCGAAGTCAATGACTTCGGACCGTCTACTATCGAGCTCGTGGTAGACCGAAAGTACAGCGACCAAAGGGACATGATTACCGCCCTTATGCGTGACGTAAAAGGGGCAGGGATCGACTACTTCCTCAGTTATGAACTCCTTCGCTTTTCGGAAGACTACCGAACCTATCTAGCTAGTGTGATCGGTATCCCATTCGAGCAAATGGGAGAAATGCGGTCTTCCGTGTCTAGAAACTTTACCGAAGACCCATTTCAGGAGCCTACAGTAGCTACTAATGTGCAGTTAAAGGGTCCGCGGTTTACGGAACTGTTTGAGATTATCGAGTTATCCAACTTCTCTAGCACCATTACGCTAGACGATAGTTTTCTAGATAGTGGAGAATTCTACGATGGAAATCCTGTAGGGGAAATGGTCTCTATGACTATGACCCGTGGCGGGGTTGTCGTACGTAGTAGTCAATATTAACAAAGGTGGTGTATGGGATGGAACACACGATGAATGAGGAAATTGAAGCCCTACTAGCAAAAGGGTTTATCAGCGCGTACTTACATACTTCGGAAGCCGAATTCGTACCTTACGGGGATGATCCTACGCACGGGTACTATAAAATTCCGAAGGACGCGATTGTACAGGAAATGCACGTAAAGAACTTAATTGTGTCCCGCTCTTCCACACTGATGGCGAAGCGGATGAGACCAGGGACATCC
>JACYYJ010098756.1_pt2 | contig 32549 bp, 33 predicted proteins | sample 8236861 | NCBI WGS metagenome assembly JACYYJ01 (sample SAMN14103086, study PRJNA606662) | landfill metagenome | isolation source: landfill solid waste | place: India:New Delhi, Okhla landfill site | collected 2017-11-05
AACTCACCTCTAAAAAACCATGTTTGCACGGGTGTTTTAGATTGTTCCAAATAATCGTCTTAAAAATCAGGAAAGCGCTCCCTTTTCGCTCTGGTTGTGATAGAATAAAATGGTTGAGGAGGGATTTTCATGTTATTAGAACAAAGGCAGAAATTATTATTTATTGGAGATTCAGTTACAGATTGTGATCGTGCAAAGCCACATGGTGAAGGCTTGTTTCATGCGCTTGGTAATGGATATGTTTCCATTGTCGATGCTTTCCTAAAAGCGAATTATCCTGAATTAGGAATTCGAGTTGTTAACAAAGGAATTTCAGGAAATACAGTGCGTGATTTAAAAGCGAGATGGCAGGAGGATGTCATTACACAAAATCCTGATTGGTTATCCATTATGATTGGAATAAATGATGTATGGCGACAGTTCGATTCCCCTTTTATTAAGGATCACCATGTATACATAGAAGAATATCAGGAGACTTTAACAGCACTCGTTAAAGAGTCAAAATTACAGACTGAGAATATTCTTTTAATGACCCCATATTACATAGAAATAAATGAAAATGATCTAATGAGAGCGAAAATGGACCAGTATGGAAAAGTGGTGAAACAGATAGCGGAGGAGGAAGGTTGTTTATTTATTGATACACAGGCTGCCTTTAACAAAATTCTAAAAAATTTATATGCTGCAACCATTGCATGGGACCGAGTGCACCCAAATGAAATAGGTCATACTATTTTAGCAAAAGCATTTTTAAACAAAATAGGCTTTGATTGGACGAAATAAAATTCAACTAAAAAAGTGGTAGAGTAGGTTTACGAACCTTCCTCTATCACCTTTTAATTCAACAGCTATTTTACTATTTGACAGGTATTGCACCTTTAATTTATGTCGATCGTATTTTTGCAAATCCCTAATTATGGTATCAAAGCCTTTAAAGAATAAAGGTCATTACGCCAAACAAAACAGTGGCAATACCTGCTGAGATGATCGCAGGTAATAGCTTGTATTTCGCATAGGAAAGTGCATTGATATCAAGGATTTGTGCAATCGTGTTATTGTTATCACTTAATGGTGATGATATAGAACCGAACGATCCACTTGCAAAAACTGCCCCAATAACTAATGGTAAATGAGCATCAGCAGCTGTTGCCAATGAAATACCAAGTGGCATTAGAATCCCCCACGTTCCCCAAGAGGAGCCGATAAAATAGGAAACAAAAGCACCAATGACAAACATGACAGGTGGAATAAATAAGGCTGGTACCCAGCTAACATTATTGGTGACAAACTCAGAAAAGCCTAAGTCCTCTGTTACAGAAGATAGTGCCCAAACAACAGAAAGAAGTAATATTACTGACATTAAGTTATTACCAGACTCGATAAATTCATGAATCATTGTTTTTAATGAATTTCTTTGGAAGAGCAACATTACAATTGTTACTAACAATGTGATGAATAAGGCGACAACCATTGCCTCAAGCACATCTGCTTGGATAAAAGCTTGAAAAAAATCATATCCCTTGGAGTAGCCATCCCACCATGTTAAAAACAGGGTAAAAATAATAACAAGCGCAACAGGGATAATCAGGTTCCAAGGTCTAGAAGGTGTCTCATGTTCAGAGGATTGTTCTTGTTCTTCTTTCACAACAGATGGGTCATTTTCTTCGTGTGTCACCCGTTCCTTTGAATGGCGAAATAAAACAAATAGTGTACCAACAATAATCATTGAAATGGCAAAGAAATTAAAAGGAATGCTCTGAACATACAGCGTATAGGAGTCTGCCTCAATTCCCTGGTTTTGTAACCCCATTTCAATAACAGACACCATATATCCTACAAATGCTGTTGCAATAGGGATTAAAACAATAACAGGCTGTGTACTTGTTTCGATCATAAAGGCAAGTTCTTTTCTTGTCATTTTTATTTTCTTTAATAAAGCCTTCATAATAGGCGCAACGGTAACGATACGAAAGCTTGGAGCACTAAAGGTCCCAAGAGTAGAAGCCCATGTTAAAAGAACAGCTTCTTTTTTGGAATCAATCGTTTTAGCACTTAGATCCACAAATCCTCTGATCCCGCCAGACACTTTGATTATTCCGACAAGTCCAGAAAACATATATAAGAAAATAATAATTTTTAAGTTATTAATATCTGTTAAGCTATCTACAATATATTGAGTTGCTCTTTGAATCCCCCCAAGTAAGGAAGGTTCAACGAAGTATGCTCCAACAATTAGTCCAAGCGTGAGCCCAGGAAAAACTTGTTTTGTTTTGATCGCAGTAATAATAACAACGACAAATGGAATAATTGAAATCCAGCTTCCTTCCATCCTTTCCTCTCCTTTGGTTGATCAGATTTTTGTTAGGTTGTGTGAAAATAGTGGAAAATATTCTTATAACATTAGTAGTCTCATAAAGAAAAGCAAGCACCTAAAGTAGAAAATGATGTCTAAATGAATACAAGTGATGTATGATTACATCACTTGTGCTCATTTGATATAACATACTTTTCGATTACTGTTGCTGTTGTAATCTTTGTTGTACCTCTTGGCATACGTCATTTGCACTAAGTCCATGAGCACTAATGACAGAACCTTGAATCACAGCATTTTGCATCCCCATCATATTTTGATCTTGACCGGAAATGACACAGCAATCACAACCATTTGCATCTTGTTCTTGTCTTAATGTAATCACTTCATGGCCATCCTCTTGTAGTCTTTGCTGTACATCTGTTAAAGACTCTTCTACACCAATGCGTGCCATATTAAAACCTCCTTGATTTTCAATCATTTTAATGTTTGTCGTAACTCCTTGATTTATTCACAAAATTCTAACTCTAAATCGTAATTCAAATTTTTTTGCTTTCTCTATTTCAAATTTAGTTTATAATAGAACTACAACTAAAAAAACGTTTTCAAAGCTATGAAAAGGGAGAGTAGTGTGAATGAATAAATTAGATGAATTGTTTGATCAGTTTTACGATCATGCTTTAACAGATTCCGTCAAAGCAGTTGGTCCAGTCGAAAGAAAACTGACACTAAAAACAGGTCTACTAAATTTATTGGGTGACTTCTCCCAATTGGAAGAGGAAATGCTAACAGCTAAACCAGAATTATTGGAGAAAAGAGAATTTCCAGAATATACTCGTGAATTATTTCTATTTCCTATTACTCCTTTATTAGAATGTAAAATGTATGTATTAACACCAAAAAGTGAGCAAAATTTTTATCCATCGGTCTTGGCATTACATGGACATGGTTATGGTGTGAAGGAAATTGTTGGTCTTAAGGAAAACGGGGAAGAGGATGACGGGGAACCTGGCATTCACCAGTATTTTGCTGTCAAACTCGTCAAAAAGGGGTTAAAGGTATTTGCTCCGGAAGTAATTGGATTTGGGGAGAGGATGTTAACTCGTGATATCAAACAAGGAAAGCAAAATTCCTGTGAAGCGATGGCGACAAACCTTTTGATGGAAGGGAAGACGCTTGCTGGCTTGAGAATATGGGAGGCTCGTCAAGTGCTCTCTTATATGGAAAAACATCCTGATGTTAATGCAGATAAACTGGGAATGATGGGCTTTTCAGGAGGTGCATTAGTAACTGCATATACTGCCGCTTTAGATTTACGAGTGAAGGCAACCGTACTAACAGGATTCACCAACACATTTAGAGGTAGCATTATGGCTATGCGCCATTGTATTGATAACTATGTACCAGGCATTTTAAATTTTGCAGAATTACCAGAATGGATCTCCTTAATCGCACCAAGGGCATTGTTTATCGAAGCTGGAGACAAAGATCCTATTTTTCCACATCGATCTGTTTTAGAAGCAATAAAGGAAATAGAAGAGGCATATCATAACAGACCGGAAAAATTTGCTTATGACATATTTCCAGGCTCACATGAAATTAGTGGTCGAAAAGCATACGACTGGTTAAAAAATCAACTCTTGTAGGAGTGGTATTATGAGTTTTAATTGGAAAAGACTTGATCATGTTCAACTCGCTGCACCAATCGGATCAGAAGCAAAGGCTATTCATTTCTTTAAGGATATATTATTAATGAAACAGATAGAAAAACCAGAAAATTTGAAGAAACGTGGTGGTGTCTGGTTTCAATTTGGCGACTATCAGCTTCACATTGGAATAGAAGATCCTTTCCAACCTGCTAAGAAAGCACATCCCGCCTTTGAAGTGGAACATTTGGATGGATTAAAGGACCATCTCACGAACCATCATATTGAGTTTATGGATGACAATAATCTTCCTGGCGCTAACAGAATATATGTAAATGATCCTTTTGGAAATCGCTTGGAATTGCTGGAATGGAAATAATGGAAAGTCTGTGAAAATATTAAGTAAACGATTTCTATTTCTCTTCATTATGTTATACTTTTTAAAAAAGAAAGCTTTTCTGGGGGGATAGAAACAAATGAAGCTATGGGAAACTTTGAAAACGATGTCTTTTAAAGAGGCAGTTGATTATATTTGGGAATATTATAAGATTCATATTATAGGTATTATAGCGGGTTTGTTTATTTTAGGATCTATTATCTCGAGTGTTTTGAAAGAGGACGAGGTTCTATACAATATGATGGTAGTTGCTCCCATACCTTATGACGAAGTGAATGTATTTTCTGATCAAATCAATGAAGCTCACTACGAGGATTTCGAAGTAGCGGTAGATAATATTATTTATGATGGTGGCGATTTGTCTAATCAGTCGTATGATCAAGTACAGAAATTAATAGCAAAAATTGCTGCTGGAATGGTGGACGTAATGGTAACAGACGAAAGCTTTGCATTAGATCTAGTAGAACAAGAAGGGCTTACTCCTATTGAAGATTTATTTGATGTAGAAAAACTCAAACAACATGGGGTGGAAGTTGTTGACTTTGGTAGTGGAACTGCTTATGGAATTAAGTCAAATAAGCTGGATGTATTTCAGGATAATCAACATTATCAAAGTCGCGTATTAGTTTTTCCTTCCAATGCTGAACAAGTAGATTTAACAGATGACTTTTTAGAAGCATTATTACCATAACAAAAAGGACGACAAGTGGTGACTCACGCTTGTCGTTTTAACATTAGAAATGAAATGCCTTATCGAACCCATTGCTTTCAAGAAAAACATAATAACATTATTTTAAGTAAAATATTGATCAATCTTCTCGCCATATATGAACTAATATAGAAGATAAAGGAGTTTTATCATGAAAAAAGCTATTTATGTAATGAACCGAGAACCGTTTGATCTTGTGTATCCAACGTTTATTAGGGAAGAAATTGCGCAGCTAGTGGACATACCTTCTCCTCAATTGACCGCCAGTGAGTTAGAACAGGATCCGTCCATTTTAAATGAGGTGGAAATCTTGTTGACTGGTTGGGGAGGACCTAAAATAGATCAACATTTACTCGATTATGCGCCAAATTTAAAAGCAGTATTGTATGCAGCAGGCTCTATTAAACAATTAGCAACAGAGGAGGCGTGGAATAAAGGAATAATCTTCACAACAGCAGTAAATGCAAATGGACAACCAGTAGCCGAATTCACTTTATCTCAAATATTATTTTGTCTAAAGAATGGCTGGCAATTTGTTAGAGGAATTCGCAATCAACGACAATTTCCGCAAAAGCCTTTTCCTATATGTGGTGCTTTTAGAAGTATAGTCGGACTCATTTCACTGAGCACGGTTGGACGGCAGGTTGCCCAACTACTTTCGTCGTTTGATGTGGAGGTAATAGCATATGATCCATTTGTTTCTAAAGAGGAAGCTGAAAAGCTTGGGGTAAAGCTAACAACCTTAGAAGAGATTTTTCAGGTTTCCGATGTAGTATCCTTACATGCTCCTTTATTACCTGAAACGATTGGCATGATAACAGGAGAGCATTTTGAACAAATGAAACAAGGGGCGAGCTTTTTAAACACCGCAAGAGGGGCTATAGTCAAGGAAGTAGAAATGATAGAAGTACTTCAAAGAAGAACAGATATAACAGCAGTTCTCGATGTAACAGATCCAGAGCCACCTGTGAAGGAATCACCACTTTATCACATGGAAAATGTCGTGCTAACCCCCCATCTTGCAGGAAGCGAAGGCATAGAGTGTGGAAGAATGGGAGAATATATGCTACAAGAATTGGGCCGATATATTAAAGGGGAAAATCTTAAGTGGAGGATTACGAAAGCACAATTTGAGAGGATGGCATGAATGAAATTAGGTATATGCTCGGTTACATTCCGTCATAAAACAGTAGAAGAAGTTCTAGAAATCACCGCTAAGGCTGAATTAGACAGTGTAGAATGGGGAGGAGATGTTCATGTTCCCCCAGACGATCTTGATCATGCGAGGAAGGTAGCAGAAAAAACGAAGAGCTATGGAATGGAAGTAGCGAGCTACGGGTCCTACTACCGTGTTGGAGATAGAAATGATTATCCCTTTGAGAAAATAGTAGAGACTGCCAGTGCTCTAGGTGCCACCAAAATACGAGTTTGGCCAGGTGGTTTAGGTAGTAATGAGGCGGATCAAATTTACCGGCAGCAGGTAATCCAGGATGCACTTAGAATTGCAGAAATAGCTGAGAAGGAGGGTATTTCCATCCATTTGGAATATCATAATGGTACGTTAACCGATACAAAAGAGAGTGCCCGTCAGCTAATGGAAGAGATTTCACATGACAATGTATTCCTTTATTGGCAGCCGATGAATCAAGCTTCAGTGGAAGAGCGTTTAGCAAGTATTGAAGCGGTTAGGAGATGGATCTCAAATGTCCATGTTTTTCATTGGGAAACATGGGAAAAACGTTATGCGCTAGCAGAAGGAGAGCAGGAATGGCTTGCCTATCTGAGAAAAATAGTAGAGGACAAGAGAGATCGTCATCTATTAATGGAATTTGTTAAGAAGGATGATGAACAGCAGTTTTTAAGAGATGCAAAAGTATTGAAAGACTGGATAGATAACATCATTTGAAACAACCTAAATACCTTTTAGGTTGTTTCTCTTTTGATTAAAACAGTATCAATGAACACTTTCTTCGCCACTGTTCGTTCTTCACGCAATCTCTCCATTAGTAAACCTACAGCCGTTTTTCCCATTAATTCTTTTTCAATCCGAACAGTGGTTAATGCCGGATAAATGTATTTCGATACACTGATATCATTAATTCCGACAATGCTAATTTGTTGAGGTATTTCTATTTTGGCTTCATTTAATGCCTTAATTGCTCCGATTGCTAGCGGATCATTCGCTGTAACAAAACCGATTGGTTGATTACTGTAAGATTCGATAAATTGACTCATTAGCTCATATCCACTGTCCACATGATAATCTCCAATTAAAAATAGGGATTCATCTAGCCTATTGGCCTCAGCTAAATAGCTTCTCATTGCCTTTTCACGAATATCCTTATCAATAGTACCCTTTACTCCTATAAAACCAACCTTTTCCATCCCTTTTTCGATTAAATGATCGGTAGCCTGTTGAATAACCGTTTCAAAGTTGGTTAGTACGGCATCACAGCCTTCATTCATTTCTGACTCGATCAAAATAACATGATTGGATTTCATTTTAAGTTGATTAAGTGTTTTTTTACTAAAGCGTCCAACTGCGATAATTCCATCTATATCATTAGGAATTTGGTCAATTTCTGAGAGTAGATATTTTAGTAAATGTATATGATATTTCTCCGCTTCTTCTTCTATACCATGTCGAACCGCCATGTAATAGAGATCTGACAATTCCTCTGCCTCTGTAACCCAGTGAATAAAAGCAACCCGACGAAATAGCTTTTTACGAGAGGATTTTTTTTGATAAGAGAGTGCTTCCGCAATTTCGAAAATCCGTTTTTTTGTATCCTCTCCTACAGATAGACTTGCATCATAATTTAAAACACGTGAAACGGTTGCGATGGATACACCAGCTTTCTCAGCGATATCCTTAATAGTTGCCATAGTAATAACATCCTTCCAAATACATAGTAAGTAAAACTAATAGTAAAATTTAACTTGACTTATTTTACTTGATATTTTATGCTAATTGCAATGAATTGTCTAGTTGTTTATGAATCCGATTTCAAATAGGAGGTATGACAAATGGATTTAAAGAAAACCAAATTTCAGTATCAAGCACCTAAAAATGGTTATCCGGAATGGAACAATAACCCAGAAATTTTTGAACTAAATCGTATGCCACAACATGCACTTGCTACACCATTTTTAACAGAGTCGGAAGCTCTAAGCCTTGATCAAGAAAAATCAGACTTATTCAAGAATCTAAATGGGGAATGGTCCTTTCATTTCTCCAAAAATCCTGATGCTAAAATTGCCAATTTTTATCGAGAGGATTTTGATAGTTCAGGTTGGGATAAAATAAAGGTTCCAGCACATTGGCAGCTAGAAGGATATGATTATCCACAATATTCCAATGTCCGCTATCCATGGATCAATCATGATGAAATTGAGGCGCCCTTTGCTCCAACTAATTATAACCCAGTAGGGCAATATGTTACTACCTTTACCTTACCAAATAATTGGGAAAATAAACCAGTCATCATCAACTTTCAAGGAGTAGAATCTGCTTTTTATGTATGGTTAAATGGTGAATTAGTAGGTTATAGTGAGGATACCTTTACACCTGCTGAATTTAATCTTACTCCATATTTGAAGCATGGAAAGAATAAACTAGCAGTGGAAGTTTATCGTTGGTCAGATGCCAGTTGGTTAGAGGATCAGGATTTTTGGCGGTTGAGTGGTATATTCCGCGACGTATTTCTATATGCTTTGCCCAATCTACATCTATATGATCACCGTGTTCGTACGAGTTTTGATGAAAATTATGAAAACGCATCACTCGAAATAACAGCAGATGTAATTAATTACTTTAAAAAAGAATATATCGATGCCAAGCTAGAATGGGAGCTGTTGGATGATCAAAACCATCAAGTAGCCACCCAAACGGCAACCCTACCAATAAACGAAAAAGAATATGTCTCCATTTCTTCAAGTAATGAAATTAAACAGCCAAAAAAATGGAGCGCAGAAACTCCTCATTTATATACATTAGTGTTCCGTTTAAAGGATGACAAAGATCAGTTGTTAGAGGTTTTTGCTACTAAAATTGGATTCCGTCAGTTTGAAATGATCGACAATATTATGCATATTAATGGGAAGCGTATTGTTTTTAAAGGCGTCAATCGACATGAATTCACCGCAGATCGGGGACGAGCAGTAACGGTTCAAGATATGATCGATGATATCATTGTAATGAAAAAATATAATATTAACGCAGTGAGAACTTCCCATTACCCAAATCATCCGAAATGGTATGATTTATGTGATGAATATGGGCTGTATGTTATTGATGAAACCAATTTAGAAACACATGGATCTTGGTATTATGGGCAACAAACGCTTGAGAACACGGTGCCTGGGAGTAGACCAGAATGGACAAATAATTTAATAGATCGCTGTAAGTCGATGTATGAAAGAGATAAAAATCATCCATCAATCATCATTTGGTCACTTGGAAATGAATCGTTTGGTGGAGACAACTTTTTGAAAATGCATCAGTACTTTAAGGAAACAGATCCAACTAGACTTGTCCATTATGAAGGGGTCTTCCATTACCGTGATTCCGAGAAGGCATCTGATATCGAAAGCACAATGTACAGAAGTCCTGCGCAGGTAGAGGAATATGCTAATATGCCTGGAGAAAAGAAGCCTTACATTCTCTGTGAATATACACACTCTATGGGAAACTCTACAGGGAACCTTCACAAGTATACAGAGCTTTTTGATAAATATGACATCGTTCAAGGAGGATTTATTTGGGATTGGAAGGATCAAGCATTGTGGCACCAAACCTCAGATGGCAAAAGCTTTTTAGCATATGGTGGAGATTTTGGGGAATCTCCACATGATGGCAATTTTTCTGGAGATGGCTTAATATTTGCGGACGGGACTGTTTCGCCAAAATTAGAAGAAGTAAAGGCATGCTATCAAAATATCGATTTTGAGGTAATAAATCACAAAAAAGGTACTGTTAAGCTTCACAATAAATACCTTTTTACCAATTTAAATGCATTTAAACTAGTATGGACAGTTGCAGAGGAAGGCTTGACGAAAGCATCAGGAATGGCACCATTAGAGGCAGAACCAGGAAAGACACAAGAGATTTCTTTAGAATATCCTGGTGCACTATTTACAAATGATAAGGAACAGGTGCTAACATTGTCGGTCGTTTATGATAAGACACCAAGCTGGGCTACAGCAGATCATGAAGTAGCATTTACTCAATATGCAGAACCTGCTATTCGTCATAAACCATTTGCTTTAGGGGCATTACAACTACAGGAATTGGAAGATACGTTTAAAATAACAGGAGAAAGTTTTTCACTTACGTTTGATAAGGCAACAGGTATGCTTAGTTCTTATAGGATAAAGGATAACGAACTTTTAACAGCTGCCCCTATACCTAGTTTTTGGCGAGCGATGACAGACAATGATCGAGGTTGTGAGTTAGATAAACGAAGTGAGATATGGCGAAATGCAAGCTTTTCTCGTAATTTAGCTTCACTTAATGTAACCAATAATGCTGATGGTGTGAGAGTGAAAGCAATCTATCAACTACCTACAAAGCCTATCAGTGTAGTAGAAGTTATTTATGTGGTACGTGCTGATGGAACGGTTGAAGTGGAACAGCAACTACAACCAGGTGAAGGACTTCCAGAGATTCCTGCTATAGGGATGCGATGGGAAATGGATAGGAGCTTTGATCAATTAAGTTGGTATGGAAAGGGTCCTCATGAAACCTATTTGGATCGCCAACTAAGCGGGAAAGTTAGTATATACAAGGGTATTGTTAGTGACCAATTACAGCCATACTTAAAGCCACAAGAAAGTGGGAATAAATGTGGGGTTCGTTGGTTCGAGGTCAAAAACAATGCAGGTCTAGGAGTACGGGTGGAAGGTGAGCCGACGATAGAAGCAAATGCTCTACATTATGCAATAGAGGAATTGGAAGAGGCAAGCCATCACTATAAATTGCCTGAACCAAACAAAGTGGTCGTGACAATTAACGGCTGGCAGATGGGTGTTGGTGGAGATGATAGCTGGGGACAACAAACTCATCCAGAATATCGTTTGTTTGCAAACAGGAATTATCGTTATCGATTTAGCTTTAAAGGAATTTCGAAATAACTTTGTATTAAATTCGAAATAAGCGTATAATAAGGAATAGTATGGCAAACATCGTCCTGAAAATCAACGGGATACCTACTTATTTCACTGTTGTCATGGTGAATATCATGAAAGGGAGTGCCGAATGGCTTATTTTAATAACCAGAAGGAACCTGTCAAAAATGTAGAAACGAATGTGTGGTCCTGTCTGAGTGATGATTGTCAGGGATGGATGCGTGAAAATTATTCCTTTGAACAAGAACCAACATGTCCAATCTGTCATTCAGAAATGAAAAGAGAAGTTCGAGTAATACCAGAATTAAAATAAGTCAAAAACTGTTCTCCATGATATGGAGAGCAGTTTTTTCTTTTCACTATTATACGCGAAGAATACTTTTCGTTTTAAAGGTTAAGACAAAGCTTAATCTTTTATAAAATAGTATCAATTAAAGAAACCGTTTTCTTAATAAAAGCAATTTATTAAGTATTTTAGCAAAAAAAGGATTGATTTTCATCAGATTTAATAATATACTTCTTTTAAGTAAGCGATTTCATCAGGCTGCAGCGAAATATGAAATCTTTTATTTTCATCACGAAGGAAACCGATTTCTTTTTGGGCACGATAGTTTGAATGACTGAAGAAACTAAAAAATGGGGGTTTTTTCACATGAAAAAATGGTTAATGTTAGTGGTGTTTTCTTTGATTTTCGTAGGACTAGTCGCATGTAGTAATAATGACGAGAGCGCTGGATCTGACAGTGATGGTGGAAGTGACGATACAGTAGAACTAGATTTTTGGATATTTGGAAGTACTGGGTATGATCAGCTAGTAGAGGAGTATATGAAAGACAACCCGAATGTGAAGATCAACATAAACGAGGGCGAAATGAATGATATGCATAATAACTTATTTACATCTATCTCTGCTGGAAGCGGGGCGCCCGATATTGCACAGATTGAAATTAGTCAAGTCGAAAAATTCCTAGAAGCACAGGATCAATTTTATAACTTAGTTGATTATGGTGCAGAAGATGTTTCTAGTAATTTCTTAGATTGGAAATGGGCACAGGCACAATCTGCGGATGGATCGTTCCAAATTGGGTTACCTACAGATATCGGACCTACAACCATGTTCTATCGTACGGATGTTATGGAAGAAGCGGGATTACCTACTGATCGGGAAGAGGTTGCCGCTCAAATCGATTCATGGGAAGCCTATTATGAAACAGCAAAAACGATAAAAGACAAGACAGGAAAACCAATATCTGACTCACCTCAGCTTGTGTTTAATTCATTAAGGGACCAGTTAGAACAGCAATATTTTAATGAAGAGGACGAATTAATTATTGAGGATACAGTAAAAGAAGCATATGATTATACGACTAAGATGATTGAGGAAGGTCTTGTTGGCAAAAATGAACTCTGGGAACCTGAATGGGGAAGTGCTATGGCAGAAGGTTCGTATGCGACAATGCCAGGAGCTCCAGGTTGGATGGTTGCTAATGTGAAAGCAAATGCACCAGATACAAGTGGAAAGTGGGATATTGCAAAAATCCCAGAAGGTGCTGGTAACTGGGGAGGTTCTTTTCTAACTATTCCGAAGCAATCAGAGTATCCTGAAGAGGCATTTGAATTCATTTCATGGTTAACAGCACCTGAACAACAATTAAAATCCTTTGAAATTGCTGGACTTTTCCCATCTACTCCAGATGTATATGAGAATGAAGATTTTCTAGCTACGACTGATGAATTCTTTAATAATGCACCAACTGCTAAGATCTTCGCAGAGGCTGCTCAGTCTGTAAAAACAGTATACATGGGTGTGAATTATTCCATTGTAGATACCGAATTGGGTACAGCGCTCTTGAATGTAGCGATAGAAGGTGCAGATCCTGAAAAAGAATGGGATGCAGCGGTTGAGAGAATCAATTCCCAATTAGAGAGACAATAATTTAGAGAATGGGACCTAACATAGAAAGTCTATCGTAGGTCCCAAATCTTAGCAAGAAGGGAAAGGAGTATGGAAATGGGGCAAACCAATGCCAAAACTGACATAATCCCAAAAAAATCATTTTTTACAGAAAAGAAAAAAGAAGCGATTTCTGGTTATTTATATATTTCTCCGTTTTTCATTCTGTTTGCAATCTTTGGTTTATTTCCGATTTTGTTTAGCTTTTATCTAGGTTTTCAAAAATGGAATGGACTAGGGGAAATGGAATTTGTTGGACTTCAAAATTTTCAATGGATTTTAACAGATAAAGTGTTTTGGGTTTCTTTATCTAACACACTTATAATGTGGATTCTCGGAACCATTCCTCAGTTAATTATCGGGATAATTCTAGCATATGCACTTAATTCTGCCTTAATAAAAATGCAAGGCTTTTTCCGTGTATCTGTTTTTATGCCATACGTTACTTCGACAGTGGCTGTTGCCATTGTTTTTGGCGTCATGTTCAATAGTCAAGAGTTCGGTTTGATGAACGTCATTCTTAGCTGGTTTGGTCAAGACCCTGTTAGTTGGTCCACTTCATGGTGGGGTGTCAAAATAGCTATTTCTTCTATGGTTTTCTGGCGCTGGGTCGGCTATAACACTATTATTTATTTAGCTGGATTACAGGCGATTCCACATGAATTATACGAAGCGGCTCAAATCGATGGAGCTACCGTTCGGCAAAAAATTCAATATATTACCATCCCAATGCTGCGTCCGATTATTATTTTAACTGTTTTTACATCTACTATAGGTGCACTTCAATTATTTACAGAACCATTAATCTTCTTAGGTCGAACTTATCGAGAGGAAGGTATTTCTGTAGTACTCTATTTATATAGAGAAGCATTTGCTAATCTTTCATTTGGACCAGCATCAGCAGCGGCGATTATTTTATTTATTATTATCATTCTCCTATCCTCTGTAAATGTATGGATAGCGAATCGATTAGGGCGATAAGGAGGTATGTGAACATGAATGGATCACATAAGTTTTCATTTTCAAAGCTATTTGTTTATTTAATACTCATTCTTGCTGCTTTTTTCTCTATTTTTCCTTTTTACTGGATGTTTGTTATGGCGACGAATAATAACAGTGCGATCAATAGTCTGCCTCCTGCATATATTCCAGGAAAAGAATTGGTAACCAATTTCACCAATGTGATCAATACGATTGATTTCTTTGGCGCAATGTGGAACTCCGTTATTGTATCCACTATCACAACGATCGGTGTTTTATTTTTATGTTCGTTAGCGGGATTTGCTTTTGCCAAATTCCATTTCAAAGGAAAAAATATTTTGTTTATTGCGATACTCGTCACAATGATGATACCACCACAGCTTGGATTGATCCCACAGTATTATATTATTACACAACTAGACTGGTTAAATGATTTGAAAGCTATTATTGTACCAGGTCTTATTGATGCTTTCGGTATCTTTTGGATGAGGCAATATATAAGTAGTAATGTTCCGGATGAGCTAGTTGATGCAGCAAAGATCGACGGTTGCTCCAATATAAGAATTTATTGGAATATTGCAGTTCCTGTTATCATCCCAGCCTTTGCTACATTAGCGATTATCAAGTTTATGTATATTTGGAATGATTTCTTGTGGCCATTAGTTGTTCTAAGAGAGGAATCCTCTTTTACCATTCAAGTGGCATTACGTGGATTAATCGATAACTATGTACGTGACAATGGTATGATTTTATCAGGGACTTTTTGGGCGACGGTACCGTTAATTATTGTCTTTTTATTACTGAATCGTTTGTTTATCCAAAGTCTAACGGAAGGTGCAGTTAAAAGCTAACCGAACGAAATAAAAGAGCAAGAGGGAGGGGAGCATGTGAGGGATAAAGGTAATGTATTTTTTAAGGTGTTAGATATTTTTGCAAACTTTGTTTTGCTTAATTTGCTTTGGATGGTCAGCTGTCTTTTTATTGTAACCATATTTCCTGCTACAACTGCATTGTTTGCAACCGTAAGGAAGTGGCATAAAGAAGGAACAGACTTTGGCGTTATTTCCACTTATTATCGTTATTTTATCGAAAACTTTAGGAAGAGCTTTTTAATCGGGTTAATGTGGAAAATTGCAATGGTCTTTTTAGTCATGGATGGTATGATATTATCTCATGTACAGTTCATAGGTAAATGGGTTATTTTAAGCTTGTACACCTTCCTGTTAATTCTCTTTCTCTTTTTAACCATTTATCTATTCTTTGTACTTGTTCACTATGAACTTGGAGTGTTTGCTATAATCAAAAACGCCCTGTTCTTATCAATTAGCTGTCTGCCACATACATTAGCCTGTATTGGCTGTGTCGTAGTAACCTTTTTATTCACTTATATCATGCCATTCTTCCTGCTTGTTATTGGTAGTTTTTTGGCATTTGTTCTATATTATATATTCCAAAGCTTGCTAAGAAAACTTGAGCAGCTTACTAAGAATTCTCAGCAAACATCCGAAATTCTGACTTGATATACTTGACATATGAATCGCTAGAAACTAAAAATAGATTATAATAAATAAAAGTAGATGATAGAGATTAGACAGACGTTTAGAGGGAGAAAAGATGAAGCTAACTATACGAGAGATCGCCAAAATGGCTGGGGTATCGCCTGGTACTGTTTCCAAGGTGATGAATCAGACAGGCAGTTTAAGCCCCAAAACTATTCAAAAAGTAAAGCAGGTAATCGAAGAAACCGGTTACCAGCCTAGTTTCTCTGCTAAGGCATTAGCAACGAAAAAATCCAATATGATTGGATTAATTTATGCTGGAGAAGTAAATGTAGAGTTCAACCACCCTTTTTTTAATCAAGTGATTAATTCATTCAAAAACGCGGTAGGTAAACTTGGCTATGACATTTTAGTTTTTTCTAATCAATCCTTTAATATTGGAAAAGAAGATTATGTTGCCAGAAGTAAGCATTATCAACTGGATGGTTGTCTTATTATTGCGGGAGAACAGATAGAGGATGATATTTATGAATTAGACCAAAGTGATATACCAACCGTGGCAGTAGATTTAAAGCTTTCAGGAGATCGCTCTAGCTATGTCATGACAGATAATGAAAAAATTTCAAGACAAGTAGTGGAGTATTTTTATCTTAAAGGAATACGTAGTATTGCTTTTCTAGGTGGGAATCGAGATTCTAATATAACGATAGTTCGAAGAGATGCATTTATTCGAGCGATGAATGACTATGGGATGGATTATCGCGAAGAATGGGTCAAATACGGGAATTATTTTGAAGAAAGTGGCTATGAAAACATGCTTCAACTATTACAAAAGGAAGAACAGCCAGAGGCGGTTTTTGCTGCTTCAGATATGATGGCACTAGGTGCGATAAAGGCGATAAAGGAAAAAGGGCTTTCCATCCCGGAACAGATGAAAATAGTTGGCTGTGATGACATAGAAGCGTGCCGTTATAGTGACCCTCCTCTTGCTACTGTTAGGCAGGATCAAGTGAAGATTGGATTATTAACAGCACATATATTGCATGATTTAATAAATGATAGACAAGTACAGAATTCGGTATTTGTTGATCCAGAATTAATTATACGAAAATCAGGAGAAGTATAGCGTAAAAACCTATTTCACAAATTTGTTTAAATATGTTTACTATTTGTCCAAACGGTTATACTGTAAACAAAATCTAAACATTTCTTGTGAAGTAGGTGATGGAATGAACCAGTCGGAATCAAGATTTTTTCACATGTTACATGTTTTTGCAGCATTTTTGACTTTGCAGTTTTTATGGTTCTTCTTTTCTTTAGGAGTGATTACAGTCATTCCTGCAACTATTTCCATGTACGCGATTGTTGTAGAGTGGACGAAGAAAGGTATTGATCTTAATATCTGGAAGAGTTTCTTTGAAACATTTAAATTTTATTTCAGGCGAACGATTCTTCCAAGCACTAATTTGTCTTTTGTCCTAATGTTGCTCTATATGTATCCTACTTTATGGTCAGATATGATTTTAAAGATGCCTCAGACAATGAGTTGGCTTGTGTTATTTGCTACAAGTCTAATCCTACTTACCGTTTTATCTATACTGCCACTAATTGTTACCTCTCATTTACGGGGGAGAAAACTCTGGAAGAATGCATGGATTACATCCATCTCCATCCTTCCGCAAGTTTCGTTTATAGGAATCGTTGGAGGTATGATTATTTTTGGATCATTGCTTTTTCCAATTATCTTATTTACATGCTCTGGTCTTTTTGCTTTTATGCATATGCGTATATGGCAAAAATCACTTAAAAAACTACCATCTGACTTTCTAGATCAATGCTTGTTAAAATATAATTACCGCTAGTGTAACCTCGGAATTCTTTCGAGGTTTTTTTCAATTCAACTGTGTGATAAATTGCTTGAGGTGTTTTACATAGGTCAATGCTTTTGTGGTGTCACTATGGACACATATTGTATCTGCTTGGATAGGTATTTTTTGACCATCTATTGATGTTACGTGTCCTGTTTTCATCATTTCCTCTACCTGTTGCATCGAGCGGTCGAGATCATGGATCACAGCATTTTCTGATGTTCTGTCTGTAAGCGTACCATTTGATTGATAGGTGCGATCGGCAAAAACTTCATGTGCAACCTTCAAACCAATCTGTTCTCCAGCTCTCGTTATAAAGCTATTAGCCAATCCGTAGAGGATCAAGCTCTTGTCGAAATCATAAACCGCTTGAGCAATAGCTAATGCAATTTCTTTGTCAGAGCTGGCTATGTTATAAAGTGCGCCATGTGGCTTTACATGATGGAGAGTTACATCCTCAACCTTCGTAAATCCATATAGGGCACCAATTTGGTACAACACAAGATCATATACTTCCTCAGAAGAAAGATTAATCCTTCTGCGACCAAAGCCTTGAATGTCTTGAAAACCTGGGTGTGCCCCTATATGTACATTGTGCTGTTTCGCTAATTGAATCGTTTGTTTCATTGTATGTGGGTCTCCTGCATGGAAACCACAAGCAATATTTATGGCATCAACAAACGGCAAAATTTCTTGATCATTTCCAATTGAAAATATACCAAAGCTTTCTCCTAGATCACAGTTTAATTCAGGCTTAATCATGGTCTCATCCCTCCCACTTTTGTTTAAGTGTATGGCTTAGTTTGGTTAAAAGTTGTTTTTGGGTAGCCAGTGCTTTATAGGCATTTGATATAGTGCATCTCTCAAACATAAATCGCTTAGTTGGTAGTAATTGGCTAAGCTTTGGTAAATCGGCTAGTATAACTTGGCCAATTTTTGGGTATCCCCCAGTAGGTTGACTATCAGCCATTAGAATGATTGGTTGACCATCTGGTGGTACTTGAATAGAGCCAAAGCTAGTCGGTTCTGTTAATAATTGTTGGGTTCTTGTTGTCTCAATCTCATCCCCCATTAGCCGGTACCCCATGCGATTAGATCTTGTCGAGATAGACCACTCCGTAATATCGAGTTGGTTTTGTTTAAACCAATCTGCCTGTGGCCCTTCGATATAATGTATAACCTCAGTAGATGAATATATCTCAAAAGTATTTGGATTCATCGACCAGTTTAGCTTGATATTTGGAGTAGTAATAGAGTTGATCGGAATTTGATCACCAACTTGTAATTTTCGGCTGAGAAGCCCTGTTCCCTCCGTACGAACGAGCATACTCCTGCTACCTAATTTTTTGGAAATGGCTAATCCCCCTTTAATCGCAAGGTAGGTATACAGACCATTTCGCGCAGTACGAAATTGCAGGATGTCCCCACTTCTTATGATAATCGGACGATATAATGAAATTTGTTTCCCATTAAGACGTGGTACCATATCTGCACCAGTAATCGAAATAATGGCATCCTTTGTCCACTCAATGGTTGGACCGACAAAACTCATTTCGACAACGGCAGTGTTCTCCTTATTGCCGACAAGATAATTCGCTAGTTTCATTGAAAATGAATCCATTGGTCCACTGATAGGAAACCCGGAGGATCGATATCCTATTCTACCTAAATCTTGAATACTTGTGTGTAAGCCTTCCTCAATCACTCTCATTTTGATCGCTTCCCCCCACTCCATTCCAAGTATTGTTGTTTAGAAATTGCATAAAATCTTAGCTGATCACCGGCACGCAATAAGGTTGGTTGCTCGTTCGAAAGGTCAACGAGTTCTATCGGTGTTCTACCAATGATTTGCCAGCCTCCAGGGGAAGAACTAGGATAAATCCCTGTTTGTCCACCCGCGATACCGATGGCCCCTTTTGGAATATTCATTCTTGGGCGAGTTTTTCTAGGTGTAGCGATACTTAGGTCCATCCCTCCTAGAAATGGAAATCCTGGAGAGAATCCGATGAAATGGACGAGATAGGTATTATCCGTGTGACGTTTAATCACATCCTGTTTGGTTAGTCCATTTGTTGTAGCGACATACGAAAGGTCCGGTGAAAAGCTATCCTCATAGCAAACAGGTATTTGATGAATAGTAGAAGGTTGAGAATTTATCATAGAGCTGGTTTGATCGATGCAGTGAGATAGAATCCTTTTGATTTCGCGATGAGATGTTTGAAATGGATCAAAGTAGATGACGAGAGTTGTATATCCGATCACGGTTTCAATAATAGCGGGATTTTGCAAACGATCGATCGATTTCTGAATATGTCGTAGTTTTTGGTGTAGTGCTGTATTTACTTTATCACCGAGCTGTAACATCAAGGCATTTTCTGCAAGCGTAAAAAATTGCATATTGATCCCTCCAATTATATTTTATCATGAGGAGAAGCTTCGGTAAAAAACAACAACCTTTGATAAAAAGAATGGAATTTCCCAGAAAAATTAATAGTAAAATATAACTATAAATGATAAGATAGTCTTATTATAAATTCAAATTTATAATCACGATGTGAATCAATGGACTTAATTGAACAGGAGGAGATCAGCTTGAAGCGTATTTGGGGAAAATTAAGTTTTCAAAATGCCAGAATAGGTAAAAAGTATGGGATTATACTAGGAATTGTGCTTTCATTATTTATTATTTCTGCTATTATCATTATTTTTTCTTTGCAAAATATCGCCGATGACATCGATGCAGTAGAACGTCGAGGTGATCGCGCATCATCCGTTGGCCAAATGGGTTCACTTCTAAGGTCCAAAAGTGCCCGTATTTATCAATATGTACTAAATCCAACGACAGAAGTGGAAACGGAATTTAATGAAAGAAATGAACAAATCATTGCACTTTCCAAAGAATTAGACAGCAAAATGGATACAACAGAGGAAAGGGAGCTTTTTGATCAATTTGTCGAGCTTGATATGAAGGTTAGTAGTAGTTTTAATGAAATCATTGGTTATATGAGACAAGGAGAAACAGAAGCTGCCTATGGAAGTGCGATAGATGCACATGAGGCTCAAGCAGAGGCTATTCCATTAATAGATCAGCTCCAACAATTAGTGGATAAACAACAAGAAGAGGCAATCGAAAAAGCAAAATCGGATCAGCTTATTGCTATTATTACGTTAGTTGCATCCATTATTGTTTCTGCGATTATTAGTATATTATTAATTTTCTTTGTATCGCGTAATATTACCAAAAATATGAATAAGGTAGTGGAAACGAGTAATCGTATCACGGAAGGCGATCTAAGTGTTAAAGCAATTGATTACAATGGAAAAGATGAAATTGGACAACTAGCTTCTTCAATGAATGCAATGAGTGAACATTTACGAAAAATTATTACCCAGGTTTCTTCTGTGTCGGATACAGTTAGTGCACAGAGTGAAGAGTTAAATCAATCAGCAAACGAAGTAAAAAATGGTACAGAGCAAATTGCGACAACAATGCAGGAGCTTGCATCGGGTTCAGAAACACAAGCAAGTCAAGCAAGTGATGTCGCTACCAAAATGGCAGATTTTTCTAATGCTATTAGTCATGCTAATGAAAATGGAGCAAAAATTGAACAGGCCTCTGCTAACGTGTTGTCCATGACAGAAGACGGTCGTGATATGATGGGTGTTTCGGTCGAGCAAATGAAGCGTGTGAACGAGATTGTAAAAGACGCAGTAGCAAAAGTAAAAGGACTAGACCAACAGACTAAAGAGATATCAAAGCTTGTTTCTGTTATAAAAGACATTGCGGAACAAACAAATCTCCTTGCTTTAAATGCTGCCATTGAGTCAGCTAGAGCTGGTGAGCATGGTAAAGGATTTGCTGTTGTTGCTGATGAGGTAAGAAAATTAGCGGAACAGGTAGGGAGCTCGGTGACAGATATTACGTCCATTGTCACTAATATTCAGCAGGAATCTACAGTTGTTACAAAAGCACTTGAAGAGGGATATGACGAAGTAGAGCATGGATCGGCCCAAATTGAACAAACAGGTACAACCTTTGTGAAGATTAATGACGCCGTCCACAATATGGTGAGCAGTCTCGAAACTATTAATAAAAATTTTGAAGAGATTTCTTCAAGTAGTATAGAAATTAATACATCTGTTGAAGAAATTGCTTCCATTTCTGAAGAATCTGCTGCAGGAGTTGAACAGACATCAGCATCTGCTCAGCAAGCGAGTAGTTCTATGGAGGAGGTATCCGCCAATTCGGATGAATTAGCAAAATTAGCTGAAGAGCTAAATAGTTTAGTGAGACAATTCAAGATCTAAATAACAAACCCGTGTCTAGGGAGCAACCCCGAAAGGTTAGATTTCACTCTAATTTTTCAGGGCATCCTATACTGACACGGGTTTTATAATTTAAGTGAATAGATTATGTAGCTCTTACCTTATTTTCTATTTTTAGGATGTCCTCAGTAAGATTAAAAATGGATAGTAATTCATATAATACAATAATTTCAGGTGTGAATAGATTTGTATTCATATCATTCGTAGGCTTTTTACTCGCCCAAAATTGGTCCATTAACAATTTTACTTGTTTTCTGTAGATACTCGCTTTATAGTGATCAGGATGCCTCATATAGTCTGCTAATGAGTGCACCAGATGGAAGATATCTTGACATTCTTTTTCCGACCAACAGATTGACTGAATAGGTGTATTGATAAGATTTCCAATATGATAGTGAATAAGGCGAATTTTGGTTAAATTTTTTTGCTCTTGATCAAAAAGTTTTTTGGTCGATTCTTTTAAGCGATGATATTTGGCTTCATCTGCTTGATAGTGTAACAATTTTTCTGTTTTATCTAAGGATCGCTTCATTTGATCAAATCGAGACAAAATACGTTCTTTCTTCTGCTGATTACGATCATTTTTCATTAATGGATCAACGATGAGCTCTAGTGTCTCTCCTGTTCCTTTTAAGAGCTGATGTAAATCCATCGAAATCCGCTTCGTATAATTTGGTGGCAAAATAAACATATTCACTATAGTGGAGACGAGTAGCCCAACGGTTGTTGTTCCGAGACGAATAACAAATGAAATAAATAAATTAGCATGAATTACTTCTACCATTGCAACAGATGTTAATGTGGCCACAAGAAGTCCTGCGTGTAATCCAAGCTTATAACAAGTAATAATCGTGAAAAAAGCAGCCAATGTATATGTAATTGGTGAATTTTCAAAAAAGTATATAAAGAGGACTGCATAAAAAGATCCGATAGCAGAAGCTGGGAACCGGACAATCCCCTTTCGAATAGATTCACCAACAGTTGGTTCGATGGAGACAATAGCGGTTATGACAGCAAAAACAGGTGGCCATTCCAACCACTCACAAATGACGGAAGTAAAGAATACGGCTAATGCTGTCTTAATAATACGCCTACCAAGAATCCGATTGCTTAAATAATTCTTCATTACGTAAAACTCCCTCAACTTTCTATCCGATAGTATAACGCAACAAGTGAAAAAAAACTATAGTACTAATTTTTTTGAAATAAAAATAAAATAAGTGTAAACGCTTTCTTATTCGGTGCATATGATGTAAAATAAGAGATATATCTTCTAGAATGTTGTTTCAGCGAATTTTTGAGGAGGTGGCAGACTTGCTTTCGGTTAAAATGTTCAAACCCTATTACGTAAAGGAAGAAGGCAACTACATTCGGGTGATGTTAGCATATCAATACTTTTCATTATTAATGGATGAAAAAGTATACCATTTTGTTCCACTCGAAGCGAGAGAAATCCGAATCAATCGCGATACACAGGAAATAGAAAATAAGGATGCTGTATTTGTTTTCCAAAAAGGAAAGAAATATAATCGCATTACATTAGAAGATCTTATGAAAATAAAAGACTTTGAAGATCATCTGTCCATCGTTTTAAGTTCATATATGGTCATGCCACAAACAAAAAATAAAAAGGATAATATTGACCATGCGATTATGGAATTGGAAAGAAATAATTTATTAAGATTAATAGATAAAGCTCTTGATGAAAGAGATCAAGCAAAATTTCAACTATATACAACAAAATTAAATGAGATGTAATTACTTGAAAGCAGGTGAACATACCTGCTTTTTTTACTTGTAACTATAAAAGTTTTTGTATGATAAAGAGTAGGAAGTACTTGGGATTTCGAGTAGAATTTCCAAAAGCAGTTGTATTTACCGACGCAGAGGCGAATACTTATATCACTGGACAATATAGTTCGGTTATAGCATAAGAAGGAGGAGCTACATATGCCAAAACTAAGATGGGGCGTATTAAGTACTGCAAAAATTGGACAAGAGCAGGTTATTCCAGCTATTCAACGATCTAGTAATGGAGAGGTTGTGGCGATAGCAAGTCGTAAGTTGGAAAAGGCACAAGAGGTGGCAGATAAATGGGCTATCCCTAAAGCTTATGATAGCTATGATGCATTGTTAAAAGACGAGCAAATTGACGCTGTCTATATTCCGCTACCTAATTCCATGCATAAACAATGGATGATCGAAGCAGCGAATTTTAAAAAGCACGTATTGTGTGAGAAGCCTGTAGCTTTGAATAATGGCGAATTATTAGAAATGATAGAGACAGCAAAACAAAACAAAATTACATTTATGGAAGCATTTATGTATCAATTTCATCCACAACATCAGAAAGTGAAGAAGTTAATCAGCAATGGAGAAATTGGAGAAATAGTTATGATGAGGGCCAGCTTTTCCTTTTACTTAGATAATGATCAAAATATCCGCTTGCAAAACCACCTAGGAGGAGGGGCAATGTATGACGTCGGTTGTTATACATTACATGCAATTCGAAATATTTTATCAGACGAGCCTATATCGGTTTATGCTAGTTCTACGAAAAAAGGAGAGTCTCAAGTAGATACGACAATGACAGGAGTGCTAACCTTTCATGATGGGAAATTAGGAGTATTTGATACAAGCTTTGATACAATTAACCGTCAATCCTACGAAGTTGTAGGCTCTAAAGGTACGATAACCGTAACGACAGCCTTTCGTCCAGATGAGAATGAGAATATGGCTGGAGAATTGGTGTTAAAAAAAGAAGGGCAAACACCTGTCACTCATAAAGAAGCTGGTGATCAATATAAATTAATGGTGGAAAATTTTGCTAGTTCTGTCTTAGAACAAAAACCATTAGCTTATAATGTGGAAGAAATGAAAAAACAGATGGCTATTTTAGATGCAGTTTATCAAAGTAGTCGAGAAAACAAAGTGATTAAATTATAGTGTGATAAAAATGTAGAATAAAAGGGTTTATCTTGGTAACAAGATCGATGTCAAGCAGGATAGTCAAGATAAAAAGATATATGTTGGCAATATAGTTGATACCAAGCAAGATAGCCAAGATAAAAAGATATATCTCGGTAATATAGCAGTTGCCAAGCAGGATAGCTAAGATAAAAAATATATCCTAGTATTGTTAAACTCTTGACACAAAAGCCAACAATAACTAAAACGGACATTCCAGATCACTTCCGGAATGTCCGTTACTCTATTCTTTAAGCTCAGCCAAAACGTTTGCGGCTTTTTCTGTTACATACCCACTTCCATTATTATCTTCCACATGCTCGATAAACATAGAAATGAGGATACTTCCGTCTGTAGGATATCCGACAAACCAGCCATTTTCTTGACCGTTTTCTTCATCCTTGGATTGTTTCAATTCTGCAGTACCTGTTTTCCCAGCAATTTCTATACTATCTAAGTTGGCTGCTTTTCCCGTGCCATGAGTAACGACTCTTCTCATGGATTCTTTTATTAATGAGGAATTCTCAGCAGATATTAATCCTTGCTTCCAGCTTTCGCCATCTGCCTCATCTAACAATAAAGTAGGCTTTACCATATTTCCATCATTTAGAAATATCGAAAAAGCACTTGCGAGATGAAGGGCACTCATTTGTACTTCCCCTTGCCCATAACTAGAATCTGCTAGAAGTACTTCCTCAGTAATATTTCCATCAGAGGAAATCGTACTTTTTTCAATCGGGTAAGTGAACGGAACATCTTCGCCCAATCCGAACTCTTTTAATCCCTTCACAAAGGCATCTGCTCCCATATCCAATGCCTGCATAGCAAAATAAATATTATCTGAGCGTACGAGTGCATCATCTAAATCAACAGGTCCATTAGATGGAGAAACCCTTGTTATATAATAATTTCCCCAGCCTTCTTTCTGCCAAGTGAGACCGTCAATTTCAAATGTTTCATTAGGATCAATCGAACCATTTTCCAAGCCAACTGTACTAGTTATCGGTTTAAAAACGGAACCAGGTGCAAAGGTCGAAGCAAATCGATTTAGTAATGGGTTATTCGGATCTTCCTGCCATTCTGTCCATTGGGTATTACTCAATCCATAAATAAAGGCATTTGGATCAAAGGAAGGGCTGCTGACTAAAGCTAATGTCTCTCCTGTTTTAGGATCAATAGCAGTGGCCGTTCCAGGTTCATTGTCCATTTGTTCAAATATTTTCTTTTGTGCTTTTATATCTATCGTTAAATTTAGATTTTCACCATTTTTCACTTCTTTTTCCGCTAGAATAACAGGCTCTTGCCCTTCTTTTTCAACGGTAATCTTGACCCCAGCTTCTCCACGAAGTTGTTCTTCATATAGTTCTTCTAATCCTCGATAACCAACCATATCATTCTCTGAATAAGAGGCATCATCTAAATCTTCCAATTTTTCTGCTGTAACTGGTGCAATATATCCTACTAAATGGGCCGCTGCTTCCCCTAATGGATAAATTCTGCCTGTGGTGGTTTGGGTTTTTAGTGTTGGGACAGAACTAATCGCCTTTTCTATTTCATCTGTTAAAGAAGGAACAACCTTTAATGGGACAAAATAATTAGGTTGGACCCAGTTAGCATCTAAAGCATTATCTATTTCTTCTACAGTAATACCCAATGCTTTAGCAATGGTTTCTTTCTCACTCTTGATCTTATCATCCGTGAACTGTTCAGGTACGACGCCTAACTCATAGACACTTGCATTAACAGCAAGTCCTTCTCGATTTCGGTCATAGATTTCTCCTCTTTTAGGCTCAATGGTTTCTAAACCTATTGTGCCCCCATCTTTTATTTCAGGAAAAATAAGTCCAGGATTCCAATTAACAAGCCAGTCCGTTTTTTCTTCACCTTCCACCTCTTTAACGACCTTTTTCATTTCGACTTCGGTATCGAAAGTGATCGGTCCTGCAACAGACTCCATACTGACTTTCAGAGGAAATACTTCTGTTTCTGCTTCGTCGTTTTTTTCTTTTTCTTCTGTATCTGGGACGTCAAACGAAACATCCACTTTGTTTATTTCTAAGTCTTTATATATCTTTTGGTAACGATCAATAAAATCTTCTTTCTCTGTTTCCGCTACCATCTTATACATTTTTTCAAACTCCTGGTTCATCCAATGATCAGCATACTCTTGTAAGCGTTCCTCTGGCTCCACTTCCTCTTTTTCTTGGCAACCGATGAGTAATACTGTAAAGAGTATAGTGCCTAAAAATAAAAACTTTTTCATCACAAATTATTCCCCCTCATTATTTGTTGTGATAAATAGAAAAAGCGTATAAGATCATACGCTTTTTAGTAAACAGGTTTTGCATAAATGATGTAGCGATCTGGTGCATTACCTACATAAGAAAATGGATAGCAGGTTGTAATCACAAGCTCTTCTCGAGGTGCTGTAGACTTTATAATCGTTGTATCATCTGCATCTACTATTTTTGAATCTACCATTTCATATGTATATTCACCATATGGTAATTCAATCACAAAAGTATCACCAATTTTCACTTCACCAAGACTACGAAAGACAGTGTCTCGATGTCCAGACAGTACAATTTGATCATTTTGTAATGGATATGCTGAGCCTTTATAATGCCCAACGCCTTTCTCCAAGTCATCAGGATCCGTTCCTTCCACGATAGGAAGTTCAGCATCTAGTGTAGGAATTCTTAAAAAACCAACCTCAAGCCCTGTTTCAGGGAAAAAGGTATCAGAAGAGTACTTCCAAGAATCTTCTGCTGACTTTTGATCTGAAGGTTGCTTTAGGAATTCCTTTGCCTCTGTTGCCGCTTGCTTTTCAGCCGCTTGGATCTTGAAATATTGATAGCCCCCAACTCCTAGTAATACTAAACCAGCAATGATAAAGATTAAGGCTAATTTCCTCATTGAAACACCTCACTACATATGTTATACATATTATACTGGTAAATGGTGAAAAATGCACGCAAAGCAAAATAAAAAAATTCATCATATTTTCGTTATTTAATGCCTATACTTGTAAAAATACCCATTCTATTTCAAGAACTAAAATAGGTATTTAGAACTAATTATTCGTCTAAAATACACGTTTTATTCATATATTATTCATGGTTTCGACAAAAAATGTAACTTTATATAGAACAAATGGGAAGATTGTGCTATAATGATATTGGAAAATAGAAAGTAGGTGAGTCACTATGATTGGCAAAAAAATACAAGGAATCCGAAAAGAAAAGAGAATGTCTCTTTCAGAGGTTGCAGAACAAGCTGGAGTTGCTAAATCATATTTAAGCTCCATTGAACGTGGAATTCAGTCCAATCCGTCTATTCAATTTATGGAAAAGGTAGGAAAGGTTCTTGGAGTATCTGTCAATGAGCTGTTAATGAGTGCAGATAATGAAACACTTCGCCAACAATTAGACGATGAATGGTTACAATTAGCGGAAGAAGCCATGAAGTCAGGTGTATCAAAAGAGGAATTTAAAGATTTTTTAGAATTTAATAAATGGAAAAAACAATCACATTAAACTAATAATAAGTCAGTCCTTACTCAAGAGACTGGCTTTTTTTCTTTCGCGCATTCTTTTTTGTTTTTATAATATGTTGTATAATCTATCAAAATACCCCCGAAATAAAATAGGTAATTGCCAATGGTATAGTAGAGTCGGCATAGGGGATAATTTATTCGTAAGTAAAGGAGAGGCAGATGAAAAAGTATACCTATTATATACCAGCATTACTTTGGATGGGGGTTATCTTTTATTCATCTTCACAGCCCTACGAAGACCAAGATTTAAAGCCAACATTAGCAAAATATTTGGATCTAACCTTTTTGGAACCGATATTTGATCATGTTTCCTTTGTATATCATCAATCAGAAGTAAGCATCGCATCTCTTGGGATCGGAGGATTCATCGAATTCTTTATTCGAAAAGGAGCACATGTTACGGTGTTTCTAATTCTTTGTCTATTGCTATACTATGCATTTACGAGAACGATAGCTAGTAGTAGAATGGCAGTTTTATTTGCATTTTTTTCCACAATATTGTACGCTATTTTCGATGAATGGCATCAAGGTTGGACACCAAATCGCACCCCATATATAGGGGATATCTTTTTGGATGGGATTGGTGCAATCATCGCTGTGCTTATTATTTCTATTCTTCGTATCATTCAGCATCGAACAAAAATCATGCACTAACATATTATATACTAGAGGGTACGAAAAAGGGGTTGAGAGTTTGTCCGAACAGGAAATTTACAAATCTATCCTACAAAAAATGTTAGATGAAACAGAGCGTGATCAAATTGAAAATTCTTCTGATTTTATAAAAAAACTATCAGATGAAATCAAACAATCTAATGTGATTACATTAAAAAAGTAAAAATAAAAGAGTGTGCAACTAGAATTATAGATTTGCCACACTCTTTTAAAAAATTATTCCCAGGGAAATGTGATTAAAGGTCATTAGTAATAGGTAGATCAACCTCGATATATTTCACGTCACCGTCTGTTAAGATAACTTGACTATTAGTAAGATTTATCAGCCAATCCTTAAATTTGTTTGTTTCATCTTTTTTTACATAAACATGTAGTGTTACCTGTGCTAAGTATTCTATCTTGTCTAAAATGAAAGAGGATTGTTGTAGTTCATTTTCGACTTTTCCAAGTAATGGATAGTCAATGGTTAGGATTACTTCTTGCATTAGACTTCTTTCCACCACACCAGTAGAATTGATTGCAAGAGATGTGGTACTTGCATATGCACGAATTAAGCCACCAGCACCAAGCTTTATACCACCAAAATACCTAGTTATGACAACTACTGTGTCTTTTAACTGCCTTTTTTTTAAGACTTCTAGGATAGGTACACCAGCTGTACCACTCGGCTCGCCGTCATCATTTGCTTTTTGTAGTTGGTCATGTTCTCCAATCATATATGCAGAACAATTATGTGTTGCATCATGGTGTTTTTTCTTTATTTGAGAAATGAATTGCTGAGCAGCTTCTTCGGTTTCTACACGTTTTACATAACCGATAAAACGAGATTTTTGGATGACTTGTTCATCAACTCCCTCGTGTTTTACAGTATAATATTGATCGAGCATTGTCTTTCCTCCTAAAAAACTTGTATTATCACACAAATAATGTGTAAAATCGTACTACAACAAAATTATTTATACCCCCATAAAAAGTACTAATTATATCGAAAATGTGTAAATGAGACTAGGTGGTGAAAGTTGAATAATATGGAGAACCTGGAGCATGATTTAGATTCTATAATAGAAGAAATGATCGAAACAGTCAAAAATAGTAAGGATGATGTTTTCGATATCACTGAAGAATCACGTAAAGAATATGAAGCGCTGACGAAAGAGCTAGCAACCTTGAAGAAGCAAGTAGCCAAAACCATCGAAGAAGGTAATGAACTAGAGCGTAAGTCTAGCTTAGCACGAAAAAAGCTTTCAGAGGTGAGTAGAAATTTCGCCACTTATTCGGAGGATGCGATACGAAATGCTTATGATGTAGCTCATCAAATTCAGTCAGAATTCATTATGAAGCGTGATAAGGAAAAATCTTTACGTCATAGAAGGGATGAGATCGAGCTACGCCTGAAAACCATCGAAGGCACCGTTGCGAGAGCTGAGAATGTTATGGGGAAGATCTCGATCATCCTCAATTATTTAAGTGAAGATTTCAAACATATATCAGATATACTACAAAATGCCCAAGAAAAACAAGCTTTTGGCTTGAAGATAATTGAAGCACAAGAGGAGGAAAGGCGTAGACTTTCAAGAGAAATGCACGACGGTCCTGCACAGATGCTTGCGAATATCCTGCTTAGATCCGACATTGTCGAGCGTGCTTATCGTAAAGGGGATGTAGAAAATGCGATGTCAGAGCTGAAAAGCACTCGTGTTATGATTCGTGATTCATTACATGAGGTTAGAAGGATTATTTATGATCTCAGACCAATGGCTTTAGATGATTTAGGACTTGTTCCGACGATAAAGAAATATATAGCTACACTCGAGGATCAGCATGGAGAGATTTATTTTACATACAGAGCACCGGAGGAAAGATTAGCAGGACAATATGAAGTAGCACTCTTTCGGTTAATACAAGAATCGATACAAAATGCTTTAAAGCATGCTGAAGCACCTAGAATTGATGTAAAGCTAGAGATTATGAAGGATCAAGCTACTGTTTTAATACGTGATAATGGAAAAGGCTTTGATCAGTCTCTTAAAAATGAAAAATCATTCGGGATTATAGGGATGAAAGAACGGATTGAAATGTTAAGTGGCAAACTAGAAATTAAAAGTGAACTCGGAAAAGGAACACAGGTTTTGATACGAATTCCAATAACTAAAAATTAACACATTATTTAGAATCAGTGTATAATAACTTTGAGCTAGTAAAAAAGAACGTTTTCCTAAAAGCATAGATAAAAATAGAATAAAATCTAGGAGGTTTTTACATGACAACAAATATCATACTAATCGATGATCACAAACTATTTAGGGAAGGTGTCAAGCGAATTCTAGAATTAGAATCAGGCTTTAACGTATTAGCAGAAGGGGATGATGGTTCGATTGCCATTGACCTAGTTAAAAAGTACAAGCCTGATGTAGTCTTGATGGATATTAACATGCCTGATGTTAATGGTGTCGAAGCTACTGCAGAATTATTAGAAAAATATCCTGGAGTTAAAGTCATTATTTTGTCCATCCATGATGATGAAAATTATGTAACACATGCATTAAAATCTGGCGCTCAAGGCTATTTGTTGAAAGAAATGGATTCTGATGCCCTAATTGAAGCAATTACTGTTGTAAGTGAAGGCGGATCTTACCTCCATCCGAAAGTAACCCATAACTTAGTTCAAGAGTACCGCAGATTAATAGCAGAAGAAGATGCGCTTTATGGTTCGGATAATACATTATCTAAATTAAAGAAAATCGATCATCGTAAACCATTGCATTTACTTACTCGAAGGGAATGCCAGGTTCTACAATTACTAGCTGAAGGGAAAAGCAATAAAGGAATTTCTGAATCCCTCTATATAAGTGAAAAAACCGTGAAAAATCACGTGAGTAGTATCCTGCAAAAAATGAAAGTTAAGGATCGAACCCAAGCTGTCGTTATCGCGATCAAAAAAGGTTGGGTTGAAATTTTATAAATTACGCGAAATCCCCGGAGATGTTCGGGGATTTTATTATTTGGTGGGAGGAAAAACGGGTATTATAGCAAAATATATAGATTTCTAACTAAAAAGAACCGGACATAGCAGAATGAACACTTAGAAATTTATATAATATTACTATGCATCCCATTCATAATTAGGTAAAATAGAAGGCAATATAAATTATAGGAAGGAAACGATGTGATGAAGGTTGCAATCATTACAGATAGTACAGCATATATACCTGAACAGCAAAGAGAAAAAAATCATATTCACATGGTGCCACTAAGTGTAGTGTTCGGTGATAAGGCCTATCAAGAAGAGGTAGATATCACGACAGATGAATTCTATGAAAAAGTGAAAACAATTAAACAGCTACCCAAAACAACCCAACCATCCATTGGTAAGATAAATGAAAAACTAGGTGAACTATCAAAGGAATATGACCAAGCTATCTTTATCACTTTATCTAGTGGTATTAGTGGCACGTATCAAACGGTTAGAACTGCACAATCAATGGCAGATAATATAGAGGTCTATCCATTCGATTCAGAGATTAGTTGTATGGC
>JACYYJ010109666.1_pt1 | contig 32152 bp, 28 predicted proteins | sample 8236861 | NCBI WGS metagenome assembly JACYYJ01 (sample SAMN14103086, study PRJNA606662) | landfill metagenome | isolation source: landfill solid waste | place: India:New Delhi, Okhla landfill site | collected 2017-11-05
TTGATAGTTAGTTTTCAGCATATGAATACATTAAAGTCATAGCGAAAGCTATGGCTTTTTTATTTGTAAATATTTATTAAGAGAAAAAGGAGAATGATTAGTTATGCCAATTAAATCTACAAGAACTTTAGGTTACAATTTAAAAGGAATTTTAGACATTGAAATGTTGACGATTACAGAGTATGACGAAGAGCAAGAAATTGTTCATGATTTACGTGAAAAGCTTGGTCAATTTGATGGACAAGAGATTGGTATTTCTTTCAATAACAAGGTGAAACTTGAAGATGGAGTAGAATAAAATGAGAAGCTACACTAATAAAAAAGGCGAATTAGTTACAGTTTCTCAAGACCACCTAGACACAGCATTAAAGATTAAGAGACAACTACAAATGGAGTCAGCATCTCATAGAGTCTCTTGGTCAAAACACAAAAAAATGATGGAGAAGGAGGGTTATTTTGATAGCGAAAGTTCGGAAAACTATCGAATGCTTATTCGTAACTATGAAACTCGTGTTATTGAAGATTCATATGAGATTCATGGGGATGAAGTAGAGGATTCAAAGTTAGAATCAATCAAAGAAGCTGTTGGAGATTTATACTACACAAAACGTGAAGTTCAGCTAGAATCTCAAAAGCTTGGAAAAATGAAGCGAGATTTGACTTTATATGGTGTAGTGGCAAGTGAGATAAAAGATGTTCTAATAGAAGAGTTTAAAAATATAAATCTGCATCCACCATACAAGTTAGAATATTCAAAAAATGGTAACACAAGAATGATTGTGTGTATTACCGATTTACACATAGGTGCTTTAGTTGATGTTGTTGGCAATAAATTTAATTATGAAATTGCAAAAAATAGATTAAATTTATTTTTGGAGAAATGCATAAAAACAGCAGTAGAGAACAATGTGTCAAATATAGATGTTGTGATGATGGGTGATGCAATTGAAAATTCTTATATGAGAGACTCGCAAGGGTTTAACGTAGAGTTTACATTTTCAAAACAAACAGTTAAATGTGCTAAAATAATTATTGAATTCTTATCTAGCCTATCTTTAAGCGGATTCAATGTAACATACAGAGGATTTGCAGGAAATCACGATAGAATTCTAGGTAAGGATAAAAACAATAATCTACATGGTGACACAGCAGTTGTAATTATAAACGAGATAATTGAGACTTTTGTTAATAGCGAAAAAGTTAAAAATATTGAGTACTTCAAATGCGATTACTATGGTGCAAACTTGTTAGATGTTAATGGAAGAAATTTCAAATTCATTCATGGAGACTTAGATAAGAAAGACGATAACAAAAAGATTAACACATATTCAGTTAAAGATGAAGTGTTTTATGATGCAATCATTCAAGGTCACTATCATCATTACAGGTGCATTGAAATCGGAGTTAATAAATATGAAGTTTTTATAGGTAGTATAAAGGGTTCTGACGACTATTCTGAGGTGTTAAAACTAGGTTCTGAGCCATCTCAAGGAATTATATTAGTACATGAAGATGGGGAAATGGATTTTAAGAGAGTTGGTTTGTCGTGAGTGAAGAAATATGGATTAAAGTATTCGATAATTATTTCGTATCAAATCTTGGAAGAGTAAAGTCTACAATGAAAAAGAATGAAAAAATTTTAACTCCAAGAGAAAACGGAAAAGGGTACTTGAGAGTTCATTTGTCTGTAAACGGAAGAATAAAAGACTATTACATTCATAGGCTTGTTGCAGATGCATTTATCCACAACCCAGAAAATCTACCAGAAGTAAATCACAAAGATGGAGATAAGGGCAATAATCACATTGACAATTTAGAGTGGTGTACTAGAAGTGAAAATATTCGCCATGCATTTGACAATGGGCTGAGTAAAAGTCCAAGAGCAATGCTAGGAAGATTTGGTAAAAACCACCCAAATTCAAAACCTATAATTCAATATTCTATGGATGGACTTTTTATAAAAGAATACGAATCTATAAGTCAAGCTGTAAGAGAGACAGGTATTAAGTCAATATCAGATTGCTGTCTTGGAAAACAAAGGCAGTCTGGTGGATTTGTTTGGAAATACAAGTGAAAACAGTGACATATATTTAAAAGTGTCTAGCAATCTCTGTGCTAAGTTTTAAGTGATAGATGAAGTGTAATTCAAACTTCATCTTAAAATCAAAAATAGAGCAATCTGGACTGTCTGGTGGGTATTTATAAGTGCAAAATAAAGTACGGTAAGGAGTTATGCTCCTTACTTTTATTTTTGTTGTAAAGTGTAAACTGTAAGTTGATAGTTTACACTTTATATAATGTTTTAATAATGAAAAGGGTGATATGTTAATGATTACAACGAATAGAAAAAAATGTAATATATGTTTTGAAAAAACTGGGAAAGAAAAGCCATTAAGTGATTTTTATAATTCTAATTCAATCTTATTTTCAGATGGCTTAGTTCCTATTTGTAAGAAATGTCTTAAAGAAAATGTTGATTCAAATGATATTGATTCAATTAAGAATATGTTGCAAAAAATTGATAAGCCATTTGTTGCTAAAGTCTGGAAATCAGCAGAGAAAAAAGGTGGAGATATTTTTGGCAACTATTTAAGAATGATAAATTCTCTTCCTCAATATAAAAGCTACACTTGGAGTGATAGTGATTTTGTAGGAGAGGAATCCACAGATATTTACAAAAAGAAATTTAACAACATTGATAATATTGAAGAACTAGAAACAGAATTTGGAACTATTGAACTAAATAGAGAAGTAGCTTTAAAGTTTGGTTCTGGATATACAAATATTGAATATCTTCAAATGGAGAAATTCTACAGAGAAATGGATAGAACACATAATCTTGATACACCGCAATTAAAAAAGCAAGTTATAAACTTATGTAAACTACAGGTAAAGATGGACAGAGCATTAGAGAGTGATGATGCAAATTCATATAAAAAATATGCAGATGCATATGATGCTATTCTAAAAACTTCTGCTCTAACTCCGAAAGATAAGAAAAGCTTAAGCGATAGTACAGGAATTAGAAGCTTTAGTGCAATCTTCGAAGAGGTAGAAAAGCATGGATATATCGAACCAAAACCAATATCAGAAAGGAAGGATTTGGTTGATGTTGCAATCATCGAGCATCTAAATTACGTTAGAATTTTAGGAGGTCATGGAAAACTTGAAAAAGTTCCAGAGGACATAAAAGAAAGATTAGATGAAGCAAATGGGGTTTTGCTAGGAGATGATGAGTATGAATAATAATGAATCGTCAGAAAAATCTACAGTAATGATTAACGTTTGGAAGAAATACTTGGCGCTATTTAGAAGTTATCCAGACTTATTTATAGACTTCATTCTTCCAGATGATTCAAAATTTAAACTGTTGTTTTATCAAAGAATGATGTTGAGAGTAATGGCTAGATATAGAAAAGTTTATATGACATATACTCGTGGTACTGCAAAATCTTTTACTGAAATATTAGGGAAGTATTTAGAATGTATATTCTACCCTAATCAAAAAGTGATGTTAACTGCCCCTCAAAAACAGATGGCTTCTAGTATTGCACAGGCGAATCTGGAATCAATATGGTCATTTATGCCAATATTGAAAAACGAAGTTAAGAAAATACAGTTTGAGAGAGATTACACAAAACTTTATTTTTGGAATGGTTCTATTCTTGATGTTGTAGCAAATAGTGAATCTTCTCGTGGTCAACGTAGAACATCTTTAGCTGTAGAGGAAATAATTCATGAAAAGTTTGACGAAGAAAACTTTAATACAGTTATCCTTCCTATCATGGCAAACGAAAGATTCCCTGCATGTGGAGGGAAAGACCCATATGAGTTACACAAAAAGATTGCAATCGTAACAACAGCAGGACAGAAACAGAGTTTTGCATATGGTCTTTTACAAGAATATTGGAATGATATGAAAGAAGGAAACTCAGCTTATATCATGGGTGCTAGTTATGAATTGGCTACATCATTTGAATTACTTTCTTTAGACTATATTAATGACCTTAAGGAATCACCTAATTTTAATAGACTTTCTTTTGAGAGAGAATACGAAAGTAAATGGAGTGGAAGCTCTGAAAATTCCTTAGTAGATTTAGAGACTTTCAGAAAATCAAGAGTGTTAAAAGTTGCAGAGGAAAAGGCTGTAAGTGATAGAAATATTGAATACGTTTTATGTTATGACGTTGCTCGTAGTGAAGGTAATCAGAATGCACAATCAGCTTTAGTTGTATTAAAATTAATACCAAAAGGTGATGGAACTTACTCAAAGCATGTGGTCAACATTTATACCTTTGAAGGTTCTCACTTTAGAGAACAAGCATTGTTCTTAAAACAGAAGGTAAATGAATTTAGAGCAAGGATACTCGTAGTTGATGCTAATGGTCTGGGTGAATTATCACGCCCCATATAGTGGTAACACTATATAGAAAAATTCGGTGAACCTGTAAATACAGGGTGTGTAGCAAAAGCTATGCTATCGGTGGAAATCTAAGGAAAAGTATTTTTATTGGCACATATATATGATAAAATAAGAAAGGAGGAAGTGATAGTATTGAATAAATTTAAATATGAAGATGTTAAAAAATTTGTAGAAGAAAATAGTGAATGTATATTAATTAGCAATGAATACAAGAATAACTCAAGTCCATTAAAAATGTATTGCGGTTGCGGAGATGAGTTTAGTGTATCATTTGCAAAATTCAAAGATAGAAATAAAAGGCAATGTAACAACTGTTCTAATTTGCAAAGAAGAAAGAATTACAGCTTCACAATTGAATATGTAAAAAAATTCGTTGAAGAGAATAGTAATTGCACTCTAATTAGTAAAGAATATATAAATAATTCAGAAAAACTAGACTTTATTTGTGAATGTGGTAATAAATTTTCTACTTCATTCGCAAAATTTAAAGACAGAAATCAGAAACAGTGTTATGAATGCGGTATAGACATAAGAACTGATAGCCATAAATTTGATTTAAAACAAGTAAAAAATATAATAGAGTTAAAAAAATGCAAATTGCTATCTGATGAATATGTAAATGCAAGAACTTCTATACACATAGAATGTGAATGTGGAAAAGATTTTTATACAACACTAGAAGTATTCCAAAGAGGAAAAAACAGATGTGACAACTGTTCATTTAATATATCAAAGTTAGAAAAAATAATAGAAGAATACTTAATTAAGTGCCAAATAAAGTATTCAAAAGAATATCGTTTTGTTGACTGTAGGAATGAAAAGCCACTTCCTTTTGATTTTGCAGTTTTTAATAGAGATGGAAGTATAAACGCTCTTATCGAAGCTGATGGAATACAACATTTCGAGCCAGTAGAGTTGTTTGGAGGAGAAAAAGTATTTTTAGAACAAAAAGAAAGAGATTCAATAAAGAATAATTATTGCAGTAATAACAATATAAAGCTTATTCGAATTCCATACTATGAACAAAACAATATATACAAGATTTTAAACAAACACTTTTCTAAGACAATACCGAGCCAATCTTGAGGGGAAACTCTCTTGAAGGTGTAACGACTAGGATATACCTCCTAAAATTATATGAAAAATCATGGAGATGAAATCCGTACATGGTAAGTGAAATTCTTACTGTGGAAGTGCCGAACATCCTATTAAGGATGAAGAGATAGTCTACTCCCTATTTAAATATAACGAAAGTTAGGGTATAAAGGCAAGGTTTAATTGACCAATTAGTTCTTGAAATTGATGAAAACCCTCCATATGAAGTTATTAACGATGAAAGATATTACAAGTTTAAGACAGCAAACAGTATCCCTATGATTTTTGCTGTTAAATCTCAACAAAAAGATATGAAAGACAGCGATATGAATGGGTTGTTTATGCGCTGGGTAGGGAATAACCATGTTAAATTTCTTGAGTCAGAATCTCAAGCGAAAGCTAGATATAAAGGTAAAGATGATAAATTAGTAAATTACCTAAGACCATTTGTCATGACTGATTTCTTGCAAGAAGAGATTATGAATCTTGAATATAAACAAAGTGGGAACAATATTCAAGTAAAACGAATTTCTAAAGGAATCCAAAAAGATAGATTTTCAGCGTTGAAGTATGGATTATGGTGGGTTTATTTAGAAGAACAAAAAAATAAAACAAGAAGAAATGAGAACATAGGAGATATAGGAATGTTCTTTATGGGCAGAGGAGTAAAGAAGTTATTTTAAATAGGAGGATTGGTTTTTTTGATTAAAGAGGAAGTGAAAAAAGAGGGTTTTAGCAGAGAGAGTGTTTTAATAGATTTTGCTAAAATCACTGAATTGATAGTAAAGGATTTAAATACGAATTCAACCTTAAGAAACACAACTTACACAAGAGACAATATTGCAACATATCTGTCCAATCCTGTAAGATATGCAAAAAATCTTCAAGGGATGAGTGCTTATTTATATAATTTTAGCCCTCATTACAGAAGATTAATTAATTATTATGCTAGAATGATAAATCTTGATTACTATATAGAACCCTATGGTATTGACTTTTCAAAGTCTGTAAACGAAAAAACTCTAAAAAATAACTTTATTAAAGCTTTAGAGTTATCTGACTTAATGAACATTAAGCATGAATTTAGAAAGGCTTTAGTATCAGCTTGGAAGCTTGGAACGTTTTATGGATACGAGCTTTATACAAAAGATACTTACTTTATAATGGAGTTGCCATATGACTACTGCCAAATAAGCGGAATAATGGATGGAGTTTTCACTTTTAGTTTTGACATGACGTATTTCGATAGAAATGCGACTCAGTTACCATTATATCCTAAAGAAATTCAAAGTATGTACAATTCCTACGTTAACGGAAGTAAGCCAAGATGGCAAGAAATTGACCCATCAAGAAGTGTTTGTATTAAAATTGATGAGAATAATTATTATGATATTCCACCATTCGTTGGTATTTTTGCTGACATCTTCGACTTAGAAGATTACAAGAGTATCAGAAAGACAAGTACAGCACTTGGTAATTACAAATTTATCGTAGAGAAAATTCCAATCAGAGATAGTTCTGATAAAAATAACGATTTCCTAGTAGATTTAAATACTGTTCAAATGTTTCATAACAAAACTGCGACATTACTACCAGAGGAAATTGGTATTTTTTCTACTCCTTTTGATGTAGAAACGATTGAATTCAAGAAGGATACTACTGATAGAGATATTGTACAAGAAGCTGAAACAAGCTTCTACAATAGTGCAGGAACAAGTCAACTTTTATTTAACGGAAGTAAGTCATCTCAAGCTAATTTAGCGAAATCAATCAATGTTGACGAAGCGGAAGCTACTGCTGTGTTAAGACAAATAGAGAGAATTATAACAGGAAAGATTAAAAATAATGTAAAGGGAACTTATAAATTTAGAATGAAGTTCTTAGACACTACTATTTTTAATAAGCAAGATATTATTGATTCTTTATTAAAGAATGCACAATATGGATTGCCTGTTGTTACTATGCTATGTGTTGCACTAGGAGTGTCTCAAAGTTCGATTGAATCTATGACTTATTTAGAGAATGACATTTTAGGATTAAAGGAAAAGTTAAAACCATTATCTAGCTCACACACTCAATCTGTCGGAACAGATGAAGGTGGTAAGCCAGAATCAGATGAGGATGATTTATCCGAAAGTGGAGAAATTACTCGTGAGAGTGGAGCAAATGATGAAAGAGAGTAATATTAAATTGATACTTGGAAGGTGGTGAGATTGTTGGATGTAGAAACAAAGATTCCTATTGAATTTGGCGAACTGACAGAAGTTGATGATGATAGATTCATGAAGGTTAAAATATGGATTGTGAATGTAGATGCGCCAAATTACAATGGAAGTTATTTCTCTAGAGAAGCTATTTTAGATGCTTTACCAAGTATCAAGAATACACCAATTCTTGGGTATGTTGCTAGTAGTATGTTGGGAGATAAGGATTTTTTAGAGCATGAGTACGAATTCGTTGTTGAAAATGGAGAAGTCAAAGAAAGATTACTAGGTCAAGCATATGGTATTATACCAGAAAGCTGTAATCCTAAATTTGAATTCAGAGAAGATGGAGATGGCAACTTACAGGAGTATTTGACTGTAGAAGGTCTTCTTTGGAGGAAGATACCAGATGCAACAGAAATCATGGACAGAGATGAAGTTAAGTTTCAATCAATGGAAATACATGATGATTTTGTTGGAGAGTGGGATAAGGAAACTAACATATTTCATTTTAAGAAATTTAAGTTTTATGGTGCTTGTATTTTAGGTAGTGGCAATTTGCCTGCAATTCCATCAAGTACTATTGAAAAGATGTTCTCCAAAGATTCTGTAAAAGAAGAGATATCTAAGAAATTAGAAGAATTCAACAAATTAATGAATTCGAAACAATCTAAGGAGGTGGATACAAATATGGGATTAGAAGAGTTGCTTGCAAAATATTCAATTACTACAGAAGATTTAACTGAAAAAGAAATTAATGTAGAAGAATATTCTATCGAGGAGTTAGAAGTGAAAATTAAAGAAGTATTCACAAACTCAGAAGAAAATAAAGATGAAGAAGTCAATGAAGATAATGATGGTAAAGATAAAGAGGATAATGAAGAGCCAGAAGTGAATCATTCAACTGATGATAACGAAGGTAATACAGATGAAAAAAATAAGTTCTCTATTTATTTTGAATTATCTCATGACGATATTCGTAGTATGTTGTATGGGAAATTAGGAAATGACAATGTTTACATTTCAGAAGTTTTCGACAACCATATCATTGTACACAATTGGGAAGATAATAAATTCTACAAAGTTGGTTATTCAAAAGCAGACAATGATGTAAATGTTGAGAATGACTTCGTAGAAGTTTTCTCTATGTTCTTAACTACAGATGAGAAGAATGCTTTAGAATTAATGCGTACAAACTTCTCAACGCTTGAGAACGAGAATACTGAACTAAAAGCGTTTAAAGAACAAATTTTAGAAGCGCAAAAGTCTCAAGAAATTGAAGAGCTATTTGCTAGAGAAGAATTCTCAAAATTAAATGATGAAGATATTTCTGAAATCAAAGAGAATGTTAATAAATTTAGTGTAAAAGAAATAGAGTCAAAACTTTATGAAGTATTAGGAAGAAAGAATGCTACAAAGTATTCTAAACCTAAAACAAAAGAAGTAGCTAAGGTTGACATTAAGATTGACGAAGAAAATAAACTTTCTTCTTCATATTCTCACATTTTAAAGAAATACAATATGGTTTAGACAAATATTTTTAATATTTTAAAGGAGGAAAAATAATAATGGCAGTTGTTAGAATGAATAAAGTTACAGGCAACCACTTAGAGTCTGTAGTACACACAGAAAGAATGACTAATGGACTTTTTGTTCAATTAGGTGAATTAGTTACAGGGGAAACAGAATTATATAATGTAAAAGTACCTACAGTAGATGAAGATTTACAAGGTGAGTTCTTACTACATTCTACAGGTGAAGTTGACCCAGACCCACGAAAAGCAGGACTTAAGTTCTTTGGAGTAGAAGCAGGAGTGGCAGGAAGAGTTTATCACTTAGTAAAAGGTGACGTAATCACTTTAACTAAAGACTTATTTGTTGAAGAACCAGTTGTAGGTCAGTTTGTTGTTCCACAATTAGGTGGATTAAAGTTAACTGCTTCTGAAAATGGGAAAGCTGTTGGCGTAGATGGTACAACACCTTTAGATTCTAGTCTAGTATTCAAAGTAGACAGAAAAACTACTTTAGGCTATGACAATATGGATGCATATCAAATTCGTGTAATTAAAGCTTAGTCTTTATTACACGATAAGTGCCAAATAAAGTTGTAGTTTCGGTGAAGCCCTACCATAGTGGGCAACGATAATGTATAAAATTTAAAGATTTTTAATTCTAAGGAGGAAATTTATAATGCATGAAGTAGCACGTATGGCAATCGACCTAGTTAAAGGTCAAGGCGACATGGCTAAGTTTTCAAAAACCGATGCAATGGATGCTTTAAGAAAAGAGTTAATTTTAGCAAATGGTGGTTCTGATAAATTAACACCAAAATCATTCCGTAATAATCCGCAATTATTTGCGATTGTTGAAGAAGCGTTAGATATTTTAATTGAAGAAGGTTTAAAAGGTCAATTTGATGGCTTCGTAGAAACTGTTGTTATTGAGCATGGTGACGCAAAAGTATTTACAATTAAGGAAAATCGTTTATTCGATGTAGCTTTAATTGCTGATGGTACTGGCGACTTACATCGTGACAGATTAGATGTTGGCGAGTTAACAGTAAAAACACATACTTATGGTGTAGCTGTATATGAAGAGCTTTCTCGTTTGCTTGCAGGAAGAGTTGACTTTGCTGAATTAGTAGCTAATGTAGCTCGTTCTTATGAGAACAAAATTCAAAACGACATCTATGATGCAATTTATAATTCATACAATCAATTAGGTGCAACTTATGGTAAAACTGGTTCATTTGATGAAGCTGTATTAGATGACTTGATTGCTCACGTAGAAGCTTCTACTGGTATGGAAGCAATGATTATTGGTACTAAACAAGCTCTAGGTAAAATTGATGTTGCTAAAGAATCAGATAGCATGAAAGAGAAATACAATCAATTTGGTTTCTATGGCAATTATAAAGGTACTGAAATGATGTCAGTTCGTCAAGCTCACAAAGTTGGAACAAATGACTTCGCTATTGGTAACTTCCTATTAGTTGTTCCTAAAACACCAGATAAGTTCATCAAGTTAGTTGTTGAAGGGGATTCAATGATTGTCGAAGGTGATGGAACAAACCGTAAAGACTTCCAATACGAATACTTCTTCATTAAAAAAGCAGGGGTAGCAGTATTATCTGCAAGTCGTTATGGTATCTACAGATTGTCCTAGTTTTTAGATATGAAAAATGGTAGCTAGTTATTACTAGTTGCCATTTTTTTATATTTTAAATTATTGAGAATAAGAGAGAAAAAGGAGATGCTTGCTAAATGGCAACAAAGAAAGAAATAGTAAAAGAGATTTTATCAATTAAAGAAGTAGATTCAGAATCAAACTTAATGTCTAAGACTAATAAAGAATTGGAAAATATTTTAGAAGATTTAAATAAAAATCAACCTAAACAAGAAACTTTTGTTCAACCACAGATTGATATTGAATCTTTAAAAGCAGAATTAGAAGCAAAGATTCGTGAAGAAATAATGGAAAAAATTTTAAGTGAGCAGAAGTCACTACAAGAAAAAGAAACTACCGAAGTGGTTGACAAAAAACCTAAAAGAAAAGTTGATATCGACAGATTCGAACAAATTCCTGTAATGAATACAACTAATGGTACGTTGATTTATAAGTCAAGAAAAACAGGAGCAACTTATATTTGGTCTGACTATGGTTCTATTGAATACTTAGAATTCCAAGAGTTAATTAGTATGAGAAGTGGAGATAAAGCTTTCTTAAATGAGCCATATGTAATTGTTTTAGATGATGATGCTGTTGATTATCTTGGTCTTACTAAGATGTATGAAACATTAAACAAATTGGAAAATATCGAAGATATCTTTAGTTTAAGACTTGAAGAGTTTAAAGATGTTATTGAAAAAGCACCAAAGGGATTAATTCATACTATTGTTACAAAAGCTAGACAGATGCATCAAGAAGGAACTTTAGATTCTATTTCAAAAGTAAAATATTTAAATGAGAAGTTTAATACTGATATTGGTCAAAGGGGGTAGGCTAAATGGCTACACCTTTCAGTAAAGTCTATGATTCATTTCTAGGAAAGGTTAAAGACTACTCTTTCATAAATTTAAACAATGAAGGACTATTAGATGGAGTTTTTTTAAAATACTTAAAAAGCTCAATTGTTAAATTCTATAATAGCAACCTAGAAATTGATGAAGAAAGTGGTACTTTTACGACAGACCTTACTCTAGAGGAAATAGAAATATTGGCTAATTGTATGGTTTATTTTTATGTAGATGGAAAGACAACAGATGTTAAAAATATGGAGCAGATTATGACTGAGCCAGAATTTAAGGTATACTCACAAGCAAATCACTTAAAAGAACTATTATCTCTCAAATCCAGTAAACAGTCTGATATCTCACAAATGATGAATATATACTCCTTAAAGAAGGGTTTAGAGGATTTCTCATGATTACAAAATATGGAGAAATTAATAATGAGCAATTGATTAAATGTTTAGACAGATATACAAATAGAATATTTCAGATAATTCCTATGAATGAGAATGATGACGAAAGAAAAACTTTACCAATTTACGTTAGTTCATTAATAAGGGAATTGACTGGTGTTTCTAATATTATCTTCGAAGAGTATTTTTTATCAATTGTTGGAACTTTAAAAGGACTGGAATACGATAATCACGACACCCTCAAGAGTGATGTATTTAAATTATTAGATATTATCAAGAAGTTAAAAAAGAGGGTGAAATAATGGATTTAACAAATTATGAGAAGATATTAAGTGTGAAAACTGTTGGAGAAGCTTTTGCTCAAGATACTGTAAATATTATTAACAATGATTTTCAAAATTCCCCATCTTATAAGAATGCTTTGGTCAATGGAGTAGAGGAAGATATACTATTGAAATTTACCAAAAACTTCAATAAGAGGGAGATATTTTTTAGACCTTTAAAGATGTTTGCAAAGGGAACTTATGTTGAATTAGATGGGAAGACTTATATGGTAATGGAATTTATTCCAAATCCAATATATCCAAAAGCCCAAATAACAATGTGCAATGACACTTTAAGGTGGAAGGGTTCTGACGACTCTATAATCGAGTACAGATGCGTTATAGAAGGTGTTGGATTAAGTATTGATAGTGATAAACCTACAGATAATGAAAGATTTATCACAAAGTCAGATGGAGAGCTTGATGTTTATATCCCATACAACTCTGACACAAAAGGAATAGAAGTCGAACAAAGATTTATATTCGATGGAAGTGCCTATGATGTGTTGTCCATAGATAAGCTTACAAATGTTATTGATGGTCAAGGGATTATTAAACTTACAATTAAATCAACTTTAAAAACTGACTCTGATAACATCGAAGATGGTGTAGCAGATGATTCTAGTAATTCTGGATGGAGTGGTTGGTAATGAATTTAGAAAGACTTTCCTCTAATTTGATAGACATTATAGATGAAGTATTAAAAAATCAAGAGCTAGTTAATCTAATTGGTCATAATGGCAACTTTCCTATTGTCGCTCCAAACAATCCAGTAAGACCATCTGATATCGCTCCATTTGGTTCTAATCAGAAAATATTTCCTCATCCGTTTGATGTTGAATACAAAGAAGATGTTAGAACTCAGCTTCATATATATTACCCAGAATTTATTTTTGTTAATAATGGTCATGCAAATGAAGTAGCTATTATATTCGATATTGTTGTTAATAAGAAGATTTGGTTGATGATGGATAATGGTAAAAAAGTTGTTAGACCATATCAAATTGTGAATCAAATCGTTAAATCCTTTAGAAAAAAAAGGATTGGTGGCTTAGGAGAAATACACTTTAGCAATGGTGTTCATACGATTATAAATAGCGATTTTAATGGCATAAGACTTGTAGCAAAGTTCACTGAATTTTAGGTGATAATCATGGAAGAATTAGATTTAAAATTAAAGCTCTTTGGTGGAAAGCCATTATTTGCAGATAATTACGGAGATATAGAACCTCTTAAGGTTGGCAAGATAATTGAAATTGGATACTCGAACTATATTAAATATTTAAACTTACTGTGTCTAGACAAAAAAGAATTCTTCAAAGGTATGGAAGAAAAGGATTGGAAAGACATAAATCTACTAGAGCTTTTTATATATAGTGGTGGAGAAGATTTAAAGAAAGAATTAGAGGATTCATTTAGTTTATTTTTACATGGTGATTCTTATATAGACGAAGATGAGTTGTGTGTTTATGTAAAAAAGAGTGATAGTGATATAAGGATTGTCAACAAAGATAATTTTGATAATATAGTTGAAGTTCTTAAATGGCATAACTACATTAATAATTTCAAAGAAGTTGACATCAAAGAAGTTCAGATGGATGAAAAAGCTAAACAGCTTAAAGAAAAACTGACAGTACTTCAAAAGAAAGTTAATGATATTAAAAGAAAAAGAAATGAAGTTGATGAATCCGATAAAATAGACTTCTATGACATACTTGAATCGCTGTCTTCAAAATCTTATAGCATAAATGAAATAAATATAATGGATTTAACTATTTATCAAGTATATAGAAAATTCAAGAGAATTGATATTTTAGATAGATATGATATTGATGTTAAATCTATGTTAGCAGGAGCAAAAGACGTAAAATTAAAACATTGGTCTAGCAAAATAGACTAATAGTTCTAATATATATTAATTTATTAAATATTTAAGGAGAGATGTTTATTATGGCACGTTTTGGTGTAAAAGAGGTTGCTAATGTTACATTCTACAATCTAGTAACTGGTAAACCAGAATTATATTTAGATACTTTAAAGCTATCAAACTTAGAAAATACTGCTGAGTCTGTATACGCTACAGGTGGTCAAGGAAGCCCTAGATTAGTAGGTTGGGATTTTTCTCGTACTGCCAATTTTAACGTACAGGATGCTCTATTAAATCCTAAAGCGATTGCAATGCAAACTGGTAACGAATTAAAGAAACAAATTGAAACTATCCATGCTCGTGAAGTTAAAGCGGTTGTAGACAACTTAGAAACACCAGAAGTTACAGTTGACTTCACTCCTATTGATACTACTAAAGTTTTTGTATACAAAACTACAAATGGTATTGAGCAAGGTGATGAAGTTACTGGGGTAACTGTAGAAGGTAATGTTATCACTGGTACTGGCTTAGTTGCAGGAGAACAAGTGATTGTTTATTACACTTACCAAACTGAACAAGCAGTTGAAACTATTACTATCAGTTCTGATAAATTTGGTGGATTCTATAGAGTTGTTGGTGACACACTTTGGAGAAATGAACAAACTGGTGCTGACGAAGCTGTACAAATTGTTATTCCAAAAGCAAAAATCATGTCTGCATTCACATTAACAATGCAACCAGATGGCGACCCTTCCGTATTCGACTTCAACCTTGATGTCTTTAAGGATGGCACTTCAACAGATATGATTAAAATCATTCATTACTAATCAGTAAGAGCCAAAAATAGTAAATAAAAAGAGTTGCATACACTTTTAATGGTGAAGGAGTTATTCTCCTTCACCATTTTTTTTATTTTCAATAGATAAAATTAAAATTTTATTCATAAATAAAGGAGGATTATTATGAAAGAAAATACTGCACAAAAGTTAACATTAGAAGTTATTGAGAAATCAAATAGTCAGTATGAAGAGTTAAAACCAATTGAAGTAAAGTTGGAGATTGATGGGGAAATTCAAACTTTTGAACTTGGAGTATATGAGAAATTTAGTCCAGTCTCAATCAAAGAATTAATTGTAGAATATATATCAAAAATTGATTTGGCTAGAAAAGTAAATAAAGATGGTTTCGGCAATATTTTAGAACCATACCTAATGTACTTAATTATTAAGCACTTCACTGAATTGGGTGAAAGTATGCCAAATGATTTCAAGAAACAACTATCATCAATGAAACAAATGATGAACAACTCATCATTTTTCCAAATTTTATCTCAGTTCGATGAGAAAGAGATTAATAAAATTAAAGAACAATTAGAGGTTATGATAGCTACTGTAAACGAAAATTCAGAAGCTCTAGAAGAGTTGCGAAAAGAATATTTTGACAAATTACAAGACAAGTCGTTACTGGACTGATTTAAATGGCAGATGTTAGAAGTTTTAAAGAATTGCAAGAAGCTATTCAAAAGAAGACAGAAAAAGCTCTTTTGACAGATGTTAAGATTTACACTATGAAAAAAGTAAATACAGCAATCAGAGATGAAGTTTATGAAGCTTATACACCTACACAATACGATAGGATGTATGGTTTATACGACTTCAAAAACATTGTAAGTGATGTTGATGGCGATATAACTAATGGAATACAAATGTCTGTAGAGCATAGCGCAAAAACTAGCGGTGGATTAAATCTGTCGAGATTGATAATTTTAGGTCAATATGGGGCAATGAAATATAGTAGTGGAATTGCTTTATATGACCCAGATTGGATTAAATTGAGAGAACAGAATACGAAAAATCCAATTACTTACGATGAAACTCCTTATTGGTATTCAAGAGACTTTATCACAAGTGCTATATATGAAATGAATCATTCGGAGATAGTAGAAGAATTTAAGAAGGGGATGAAATAAGATGTCTGAAAAAAAGAGAAAGTATATAAGATATGTAACAAAAGATAAATTGGATAAAGTATGTGATGAAAACAAAATGCACATCAATAAATACTTTAGTTTCAAAAATATGAAGTTAAGTGACTCCACAAAGAAAAGCTATGAATCAGATTTTAATCAATGGCTAGTTTTTATAAATGAAAAATACAGTAGTGGAATGATAAGAAGCGAAAACATTCTAGAGATAGTCAAGGATGAAGAAGGAATAGAAGACATGGTTGACTTAATTGAAGATTATATAGCTTTCTGCGTCACAGCATTTGGTAACAATGAAAGACGTATTCAGAGAAGAATGAGTAGTATTAGTTCTTTCTTTCTGTATTTAATAAAAAAGCGTAAAATTAAGATTAACCCATTAGATTTTTTAGAAAGACCATCATTAAAAGCAGGAGAAAAACCTCAAGTAATTCAAACATTCCTAACTAAAGAGCAAGTAGAAGAGATTAGAAAAGGATTAAAAAAGATAGGAAATATTCAATTAGAGCTATATTTTGAATTATCTTTATCTACTATGGCTAGGGTAAATGCTGTAAAGAATATAAGACTAGAGCAAATAGATTTTGAAGCACGAAGAATTAATAGGGTAATGGAAAAAGAAGGTAAAGAAGTTACTTTATATTTTTCTATTAGAACTTTAGAATTGATAAAAGAATGGTTGAAATATAGAGAAAAAGAAGGTATAGATAATCCATACTTGTTCTTGTCTAAGAATGGTAAAGAGTGGCAACAGGTGGCAAAGAATACCATTCAATCATTATGGATTAAAAAAATAGGTAATATTGTTAATATTCCAGAACTTCATCCACATGATTTGAGACATAGTGGGTCAAACTTACTTTATCAAAGTGGTATGAAGTTAGAAAAAGTAAGTGAGTTATTAAATCACTCTGGAACAGATGTTACACAAAAACATTATCTACAAAAGAATCATGACAAGCTTCAAGAAGAGAAAGATAAATATGAGATTTAAGAGTAAAAAGGAGATTTGATTTAAATGAAAATTAGAAATCATGAAATTAAGGGTTTCGTTGACTTTTTAATGGAACTTGAATTAAAAGGAAAAGAATCTAGATTGCGAACAAGATTTGTGAAGCTACTAATAGAAAGACAGAATCTAATAGAGGAAGAGCATCAGCAGTTAATTATACAGTATAGCAATTTGGATGAGAATGGGTTTCCTAAGATAATAGAGAGAGATGGTCAAAAAATGTATGATGTTGTAGACATTATATCATTTAATAGAGAATACAACATCTTGCTTAACGAAGAGTTTGTTATTGATGAATCCGAAGAAAGAAAAGAAATGTTGCTTTTAATAAAAGACATAATTTTGGATTGTGATAAGACTTTTAAAGGTGAGGAAGCAATTCGGTACGATAGATATTGTCAAATAGTGGAAGATATAAAATATATTGAGAACAATTAGAAAAAGGAGTGTGTTTATATACACTCCTTTTTATTTTTCTTACAAAATATAAAGGAGTGTATATAAATGGCAAAAAATGATTTTAATATAATTATTGGTGCAAAGTTTATTGAAACAGCAGACTCAATTCAGAAGATGATTGATGATGTTTCTAAAAGTTATACAGTTAACTTAAAAGCTGTTTTATCAAACGAAGATGAAACTTCTAAGAGTATTGGAAGAATTATTAAACTGTTAAATGATGTAGAGAGTACGAATATTAACATTGATAATAAATCATTAAAAGAAACAGAGCGACTAGCAGAAAGTTCTACAAAGAAAGCAAAAAAAGGTGTAGAAGAAACATCTGGTGAAGTTAAAGATTTACAGTCAGAGTTAAGTAAAGTTCTAAATTCGTTTAAACAAATAGAAACGCTATCTGAAAAAGTAAGAGTTCAGAAGAAAGGAAAAAGAAACGTAAAGACTATAACGAATGTTGAAGGAAACGATTTCTATACGCATACCGAAAGACTCGTAGAAGGGAAAAATGGAAAAAAGAAAACGTCAGATGAGTATTTTAGGAATTACCAAAAGCTAAATAAAGAGATTGACAAGTTAACTACAGGGTTAGATAAAGTTAGACAAAATGGATATATTGCTGTTGGAGAAATTGATAAGCTAGAGTCAGAAATACGCTCGTTGTCAAACATGGACATGAGTTCAAATGAATTCACAAACGCAGTAAATGATGTAAGAAATAAGTATTCTATTGTTTTGGATTATGAAAAACAATTAAAATCTCAACAGTTAGACAGAGAGAATGCTGTAAATAAAGTTCAAAAGGAAAGACTATCTTGGGAACAAAAAATCCAAAGTCTTGAACTTAAAGGGTATACACATTGGAAGCAAATGGAATCCCTTAAAAAACAATTAAAAAGTCTAGATGACAGTAATTTGCAGACGTTAGAAGATGTAAACAAGCATTTAGAAAAAATGAATCAGCAATATGCTAAAGCTGTTAAATATCAACAAAATCTTAAGTTCAAAACTGGTGCTGTAGAGAAGTCTAACCAACAAAGAGAAAAAATAGACAATATAAATCCAGAGTTTCTTGGAAATAACGGAGAAGAAGAAATAAATAGATTGAATGAGCTTGCTAAAAATATTGCTAAAGCAGAAAACATGCAAGAAATGACAAAAGCTGTACAAAAGGCTATTAATCTATACAGTGAGTTAATAGAGCAACAAAAAACATCTATTGATTTAACTAAGATGAGTAATAAATACAATGAGCAACTAGAAAACATTAACTTCAAGTCAGATACTCAATTAAAAGATGAGAAAAATAGAGCTATCGTAGCTGAAAAAATCAGAGACATACAAAACCAGATTAACATGTATCAACAAAGAGGTACAGAATTAGGAATAGAAGAACAGAAAAACTTAAGAGAAAACATAAATTATTTAAATAAATTAATAACAACAGTAAAGGGGTTAGAGTCCGAACAGCAACGAGTAGTAAATCAAACAGAAAGATTGAAAAAGGAATTTGAGAGCGTATCGTATAGAGCTTCAAGAGGATTCAATAAAAATATACAAGAGTTAAATGAAGTCAGAAAAATAATCAATTCCATTGAAAAAGATATAAATTCATTAGAAGCTGAGAATCTAATTGGAGACAATTTTGACGATAGATACAAGAAAATCCAATCTGACATGAATAGATTGAATAAAACATCAAGAGAGCTTCGTGATAATGTAAGAGAACAAGAAAATTCATTTATTGGAAGATTCCAACATGCCATGAATCAAGTGCCAGTGTGGATTTCAGCAATGACCTTATTCTATGGAGCTATGGCTCAAGTTCGTGCAGGATTTGAAAGCTTATTAGAAATTGATAGCGCAATGATTAATCTTGGAAAGGTTACAGAAGCAACAAACACAGAGTTAGAAAGATTTAGAACTACAGCATCGGAAATTGGATATAATCTTGGTGTAACCACAGCAGAAGTAATTAATGCAACTACAGAGTTCCAAAAATTAGGATTCTCAATAAAACAAGCTTCCTTGTTGGCAGAAAGTTCTATCCTATATGCTAACGTAGGAGATATGGATATTGAAAGTGCTACTCAAAGCATAGTGTCAGCAGTTAAAGGTTTCAATATTGAAATAGATGAATCTGGGGAAAGTGTTCAGAGATTAGTTGACATTTTTAATGAAGTATCAAATAATTTCGCCATCACATCAGAAGGAATAGGACAAGCATTACAGCGTTCATCAGCAGTATTAAACCAAGCAGGAAACTCTATTGAACAATCTGTTGCTTTAGTAACTTCTGCAAATACCACAATTCAAGACCCAATGAAAGTAGGTAATGCCCTCAAGACCATCTCGATGAGACTTCGAGGTGTTGCAGAAGATGGTCAAGAGGTTGCAGGGTTAGTTCCAGAACTAGAGAGTGCGTTTAAAGCTATTGATTTATCTTTATACGAAGAAGGAACTACAGACACATTTAAATCTACATTTGAAATTTTTGATGTATTGGCTGAAAAATGGAGTACTCTGTCAGATTTACAGCAAGCATACTTTACAGAGTTAATTGGTGGTAAAGAACAAGGTGCTATTGTTGCTTCCATGATTCAAAACTGGAATGATGCTCTTAAATCTCACGAAACAGCTTTAAACTCAGCAGGTTCAGCACAACGAGAATTCCAATCTTATACAGAAGGTTTTGAATATAAGATTAATCAATTAAAAGTTGCTTTAGAAGAATTTTGGATGGCTTTAATTGATGACGAATTCGCAAAAGCATTTATTGACTTCTTGACGAATGCTGTAAATATGATGACAAGATTTGTTGAGACTTTTGGAAGCGAAGCTGTAGTGGCAAATATAGCAGGATTATTCGCAATACTAACAAATCCAAGCCTAAAAGGAAGATTCTTTAATTTCGACAAAGATGAAATGATGGAATTAAGAAATCAAATAAAAGGTACTGACAAAGAGTTTACAAAGTCTACTGATAGATGGAAAAGTCAAATGAGTGGCGTTGGCTCTATGATAGGTATGGTTGGTGGCAGACTATTAGGTATTATTGTAATCATCACTCTTGTTGCAAAAGCCATTACGTTTGTAACAGATTTAGCTACAAAAGAAAGTAGAGAGCGAAGAGAAAGAATTAAAACTCTTGAGGATGAGATAACAAAATATGAACAATTAAAAGAAACATTAGAATCTATTAATGTCAATAGATATTTTGAACTTGACAATATTGGAAAGCGTAATTTAAACACAGAAGAACTAGAAGAATACATTCAAATAGAACAACAGCTTATAGAACAAATGCCAGAAATAGTATCATCTTATAACGAACAAGGGGAAGCTGTTCTAAAAAATGCTGATGCTATTAAAGAACTACTTGACAGAAAAGAAGAATTGTATGCTCAGAATTTACAAGAAAAATATGAAAATGAATCTCAAGAAATTGACATATCTGAAATAGAGGATAACATAACAGATATTAAAAACTTGACAAGAGATTCTATCTGGGCAAGTCAAGAAAGAGAAGCGTATCTTTTTGCGGAAGAGTTCATCGAAGCAAATAAAGATAGACTAAAAACTGGTTCTAACGAACTACAGGATGCTTTGCAAGAATTGTTTGATGGAATGAACAGTAAATTAGGAGAAGACAACATTAATAAAGAATATTTGATGAATCAAATATTCCCAGAAGAGATTTCAAAACCAATTGCAACAGGAAACGCAGATGAAGCATTAAAATATGTTACTGAATTTACAAATGAACTACAAAAGAAGTCAGAAGAGCTTAAAAGTCAAATAGATTCAGAAGAACACTCATTAAGAAATAGTATGGAATACTACTCTACATTGCTACAGGATGCTGTAAACATTTATTTAATGAACAATAATATTGATGTTAAAAGTAGTGAAGCATTATTTATTAATAATATTAGAAAAAAACTAGAAGAAGATTTCAGTGAATTAGGTGTAGATGTAAGAGACTTTCTTAAAGAATTTCCAAAAATTATTACAGATACTATGTCAGAGTTAGAAGAGTCGAATATAGATGTAAATGAGTTATTTGAAACATCTTTTAATGAAAATGAAATAAACAATAAATTTGACACGTTAATTACAAAATTAAACGATGGCACAGTTTATGGTAATAAGTTTGTTGAAATGCTAAAAGAAATGAAACAAGAACAATTAGATGCTTTGGATAATATTGGTGATGCAAAAATTGTTGACTTTAGTTGGGCTAAAAGTGTAACGCCAGTAATCAATGAATTTGAAAATAGCATTAGAGGATTAGATTCTTCTTACAGACAGTTGGCAGAAGGTCAACAATTATCAATGTCTCAAGTCTTCGATTTGATTGAAAACTATCCAGAGCTAACAAAACACTTAGAGTTCCATAATGGAGCAATAAGATTGTCTCAAAAGGCTATTGAAGACTTAGCGAAAGTTAAAGAAGCTGAGTTTAAGCGAGATATAGAAATCAAAAGAAAAGAAGCTGAAAACGCAAAAGAGTCCGCAAGGAAACAGATTGAAGCAATTATGTCAATTGTTAAAGCGGAAGAAATAAAAGGTAATGCTAGAGTAAAATCTGCAAGCACAGCAACAGAAACAGCTAAGGCGTTAAGAGAAGAAGCAAAAATTGCATATGAGTTAGGTCAATATCAAAACTACGACTATCTAATGGGTCAAGCGAAGAGCTTAGAAGAACAAGTTGGAATTATTGTTGATTTAAATGGTGAAATTAGTGCTTTAGAAGGTTTATTAAACACTGATTTTTCATCTAATTTAGGAAGCATTAACTCAATAAACAGTTCGAAAAGCGCTATGCAAGATGCAACATATGTTTCTGATGAGTATGCGTTAGCTTTAGATAGAATAAATAATGCAATATCAATACAACAAGCAAAACAAGAGAGATATGCAAATTATTCTGCGAACTATCAAAAATCAATAAGAGAAGAAATAAATCTAAATAAACAAAAGAAAAATCTAATTGACAATGAAATTAAATCATTAGAACAACAGATAAAAAAACAACAGATTCAAGAAACAGGAATGATTTCATTAGGGAAAACGGAAAACAAAACAGATAGAGCAAAACAAGCTGAATTGAGACAAAAAATTGATGAAGCGAAGAAAGAATTAAATTCGTTGGTAGTTGAATCAGAAAATGTTCAACAAACAATATATTCATTAAATACAGCATTAATAGAATCTAACACAGAAATGTTTAACAACAAGAGAGCTTCTTTAGATGATGATATTGCACATGCAGAATACTCTATGAGTTTATATGCAGAAGGCTCTAAAAGCTATATTCGGTATGCAGAAACTCAAATAGAATACATGAAGGAAATCCAAAGACAACATCAACTAGAATTAGCTTATTTGGAAAAAACTAAAAAAGAGAATAAAGATTTAACAGAAGCGCAAATAGAACAGTTGAATCAGCTAATTCGTGAGAGCAGACAAGCTGTATATAGCTCTATTACAGACGTAATGAACTTACAACAAGCATTGTCTGAGGTAAAGATAAACAGTGTATTTGATAGATTTGAGGAAGATGCAGAAAGAGTATCTGACGCAATTGAAGATATAAGAAATAAAATTAATTATGACCTAGAAGACGACAAAGATTATGCTAAAAGAATAAATTATCTTAAAGAAATTTTGGCATTAACAAAAGGTCAAGCTTCTATGGCAAACAGAAATATTGTTGAACTAAAAGAAATGAAAAAGGAATATGGAGACAATCATGAGTTAACAGAAAAAATAAGTGAAGAAATTAAGAAGTGGCAAGATGAACTAAAAAATTCTAGCATCGAAGTGAAACAGTTAAACAAAGAAATCTCTAACGCATATGAAAATATGGCAGATGAATTTGTAGATATATATAAAGAACAACTCCAATTAATGCAAAGAGCAGAAGAAGAACATTATGAAGATTCAATGGAATTACAAGAAAAGGCTCACAATAATAGAATCAAACATCTAGAAGAAGAGTTAGAAACGATTAGAAAGATTTATAACGACAGAATGGAGTTAATTGATAGAGAGGAATCTACTAGAACATATAATAATGACATAGAGGAACTGCAAAAAGAAGCTAAAGAACTTCAAAAAACAATAGATGAGCTATCATTAGATGGCTCGTTTGAAGCTCAAAGTAAAAGGTCTGAGTTAATAAAAAGACAAGAAGAGTTAAACTTAAAGATAGCTGAACGTCAACATGAGAGAGAAATTGAGCTTAGAAAACAAAACTTAGAAGATGACTTAGAAGCTCAAGAAGAATCTCTTGAATCTCAAAAGGATGCATACGAAGAGGATTATAATAAGTTTGTTGAAAACGAAAAGAAAAAGAAAGAAGCAAGAGATAAGTATTGGGAATCTATGTTAAATGATGAACGTAAATTTAATTCACTTAGAGAAGAGATAATTAATGGTAGTTTTAACAACGTGTTGTCAATGGTTGAAGATTGGTCATCCGAAGTGAAAGACGAAATGTCTGTACTAGGAGAAACAATAACAAATAATTTTACTGACAGAATTGATGAAGCAATCGCTTCATTAAGAGAGTTAAAAAGTTTAAATGTTGGTTCGTTGAAAGATGTTATTTCTGTAGACGAAAAAGGTCTTGGCTCTTCTGGAAACAAAGACAGAAAAACGCAATTAAATGAAGAGGACTATAAACTCTTATCTGGTAAGTTTTTATCAAGTGAGTTAAGAAAATATGCCACTACTGAATCACAATCAAAAATACTACAACAAAGAGCTAGTAGTTTAACAAGAGAAGCAAGAGAGAATGGCGCTCAATTAGACCCAAATATAACAGAAACGTATGAAGATTTAATGAAAACATTAGCAGAAGAAGAAAAGGTTCTAATGGCAAAGTACATTCAAGAAAACACATTAGATTACATCAAGTCTCCACATTTAAGAGAAGCGTTGATGGAAATGACAAATGAAATAATTTCAGAAAATGAAGACTTGTGGAGTGGAGAGGATTTCTTAGAGTCTTTAAATAAATATCTGAATGGATTCGCAGAAGGTGGATACACAGGTAAAGGAAACAAGAATGGAAGAATAACAAAAGTACATGATGAAGAACTTATTTTAGACAAAAAGAACTCTTTAACGTTAAAGAATTTCTTGGGAACAGATAGTATTTCTTCTAGAATAAATGAAATGTTAAACGACAATAAGGTTGTAAAAGCAATAACAAATTCTATATCTAGAATTGCATCACCAATACCATTGCCAACAATGGAAAGAAATGTTTCTAATGAATCAAATGAAAGTCAATCTATTGTATATGATTTAGATATTCATATTGAAAATTTAAATGGAAACAGAAAAGAAGCAACTATTGTTGGGGAGCAAATTATCAGTGAGATAGTAAGAACGAGAGGAGGAAAATATTAATGTTAGAAGGAATTCATTTTAGCTACGATGGAGTAAAATCTGTAGATATGGGGCTGTTGAATTGTAAAATTAGCGGAGGAATGTTTGAAGAAACATTCCTCCCTACAAGAAATATTATTGAACATAAAACTAATGGAAATAGTAAGCCATACTTTCAGAAAGTAACATATGAACCATTAGAGTTTAAATTATCGTTTGCCTTTGAATACTATTATGATGAAAAGAAAATAAGAGAGGTTGCTAGATGGTTAAACCAATCTTATTACAAGCCTTTTTATACGATTGACAATCCAAATAGGATTTTTTATTGCATGATTGAAGGTGACTCTAGTTTAGTACACAATGGATTGAAGCAAGGATATATTGAACTAAATTTTAGATGTGATAGTCCTTATGCATATCAACCAACAGTTATGAAAGATAGTATTAAATTTGAAGGTTCAAAACTAACAAAAAGTATAGTAAGAGACACTTTTATTAATGGGAAAGCAGAAAATGTAATCATTAATGAAAATGGAGAACTAGAAATTGATATTAAAAATATGAGTTGGTCTGATTTAAGTGGGAAGAAATGGAGTGATTTACAATGAAGATTAGCGAAAAACATGGTTTTTTTAAACCAGAAGTCAGTGACGATATATTAGATTCCATTGAAAAGTATTCAGAAAATTTCCAGAAAATAGATGATAAGATAGATGAAGTTATTCCAAATTTAATTGCTCATCTTGATACTGGAAAAACGTATAATAGTGGTCAAAAGATATGGAATAGCGTTCCTGTAATTGGAGGATATGCAGGGTGGATAAACATTAGAACTGGTATTTATGCACCTGTATGGCAAAGAAATAAGCGCTACAATATTGGAGATATTGTATCACCAAATGTGAATAATGGTCATTACTATCAATGTGTAGTGGATGGCACTAGTGCTTTCAGTGAACCACAATTCCCTACAGTTTCATCTAGTGAAGTTGAAGACATTGCAAATATTACATTCTGGGAAGCTTCAACAGTTTACGAAGAGGGAGATATTGTAAGGAAAGTTGAAGGAGATAAAAACTACTTTTATCAATGTATTGTATCTGGAACTAGCGGTACTATAGAACCTAAATGGAACGATGTAGAAGGAGTTTCAATTGTTGATGGCTCTGTTACTTGGTATGCACACAAAACTGTAAAATGGAAAGAAATAGGGGTTTCTTGTGAGTTTAGAGAATTTGGAAAAATAGATTAGGAGAGTGATAGAATATGCCAACTTGGACTAATTTGTACTCTTCCGAAGCAATATACGAGTCAGAAGTTATAGATATAAGTTCTGACTTCGAATATTACTTAAAAGAAATAGCTTTAAGCTTTGAAAATAATGATGGAGTCGTTGATGTTGAGATAAGAGTTTCACATGACGATGAATTTTCTTGGTCTGAATGGAAGAATATAAATCTATATTTAGATGATTTGTTTTATATAGATGGAGTTAAATTAAATTTCACAAAGATGCAATATAGGGTAATTATGAATATCTACTCAAGAAGTACTAGTCCAGTATTCAAGTCATTTAAAATCGACCTATATGGTGCATATAAAATATTTAACACTGGTGATGAAATTTGTAAGCCAGAAATATGGATTAAGAAAAATGGGTTTGGGGATTTGGAATTAATCAATGAAACAAATGGTCAAATAATGAAATTTAAAGATATAAATGATGGAGAGACTATTTATATTGATTGTGAGAAAAAGGATATTATGTCCGATTTACCTTTGACTTATAGATTCAATAATCACAATGGAATTTTTCTAGAATTGGAGATTGGTGAAAATATAATCAGTGGGTTTGGAGATTATGACATGATTATTAAATGTGAATTTAAAATCTTACAATAGGAGGTGTAACTTTGGTTAACAAAAATCTAGGATATATTGACTTAAATAAGAAGGTAGTAGAACCAGTACTTTATTTAAACAAACCAAATAGAGTTACTATTTCGATAATGAGTGAAGCATTTAACATTAGGTTTAATAACAGATTAGGAGCATTAAACGAACTATCTTTTAGAATACCTGTATATATAGACAATAAGCATAACCTAGTTAAAAACAGAAACTTTGAAATTATTAAAGGTAGATATAATGTAAAGTTAGTTCTAGGTGGTTATGAAGAATATTTCGTTATAAATAGTATAAGTAAAGTCGGAGATAATGACGAATATCTTGACGTAAAAGCTCTCTCTTTAGGTATTGAGTTAAACGATAAAAACATTAGAGAGTACGAAGTTGTTTCATATAATGCTAGAGAACTGTTGTCAGACATGTTAAAAGACACTATTTGGAATATTGGATATATTGACTCAGAGTTTGAGTTAAAATACAGACAATACAGTGTATCGTCAAGCACAGTATTGGAATGTATTTTTGATATAGCAGAAACGTTTAATGCTATTGTTGTATGGGATACTATTAACAGAGAAATTAACTTATATAGACCTCAAGATGTCGGAGATGATAAAGGGTTTACAATTAGTTATGAAAAATACTTAGAGAGCGTAAACCAAGAAGAAAACTCAGAGGAAATTGTAACTAGATTAAAGATGTTTGGGAAAGAAAATATAAGCATACAATCAGTGAATCCTACTGGAACTAATTATGTTGAAGATTTAACATATTTCCTGTATCCATATGAAGAAGTGACTAATTATAGTAAAAGTGAATTAACAGCAAATTATATACTAGAAAAATGGAACGATAGTGACAATTGGATTAATGATAATGGAGAATTATCTTTAACGTCAAATGTTGGGAAAAATATTATTTACAGCGAAGAGATACTTAAAAACTTTAAGATTACAGGTGAAATTATTGGACTGGAAGACAATAATTCATATGGTATTGTTTTTGGATATAAAAACGAAAGCAATTATTATTACGTAGAGTATGGATACAATAACGCAGAGTATAATCCTAATAATATAAAACTATTTAAAGTTGATAATGGTACAGAAGTAGAGCTATCAAATTCAAATGGTTTAATTGATGGTTGGAGTACGCTAGAAGGATATCGTCAATTTTCTGTAGAGGTTGACAATAATTTAATCAAAGTTTTCTTAGATAATGTTTTAGTTCTTTATTTTATTGAAAGCAATGCGATTAATGGACATTGTGGATTCGTAGGTTTCAACCAAAAAATTAAGATAAAAAATATTCAACTTGAGAAGAAGGACTATGAAATTATTCAACATAGTGAATATATGTCTGACGAATTAGCACATCACACATTAGAATACGATAGACTTCTACAAGAACATAAGGATTCTTTTAGTACTCTAACGAGTCAAAAGTTGGTACACCAAGAACATGAAACTATTTTATCAAATGAATTATTTGAATTAGAAACACAAATGAAGATACTTCTTGACGAGAGAGATGTTTTAAATACAAGAATCGCTAAAAAAGAAGATGAAATAGATAAGGCGGATAACGCATATCAACCAACTGCTGTGCTAGAAGGAGAAAGAGATACACTTATTCTTCAACGTGACGCAAAATTGTTAGAAATATCTTCAAAACAATCTGAAATAGATATGAAGAAAAATGAAATAATTTCTGTACAAACATTAATTGATGGGGTAGATAACGACATAGATTTATTGAGAATAAAGATTGATATAAAAAATAGTTTACCAAAATATTTACTAGAAGAAAGAAGTGTATACGAATTATCTAGAGATTGGCAAAATGAAAACATAGAAAATCCAGAAGATTTATTGGCAGAAGGGCTAAAAGTTTTTGAAGAATATAGAAAACAAAAAGTAGAAACAAAGATAAACATTGTAAACTTCTTGTCTATGATTACTGAGCAAAGAAATTGGGATAAGTTAAATTTAGGTGATGAATTTAAAATAGAACACGAAAGATTGGGTATATATGATAAAGCAAAGGTTTCTGAGATAGATTTTAACTTCGACAACAACAGTATAGAAGTTACTATCACAAATGTTAGAAATATATATTCCAATAAAGACAAATATCTGTCAATGCTATATAAGTCATTTACAACATCTACAAAAGTTTCTATGAAAGAATGGGAATGGAATCTTTCAAGACAAAATAACGGAATGATAAATCAAATCATAAACAACTTCTGGGATGCAAACAAACAAGCTATTATTGGAGCAAAAGACCAAGTAGTTGAAATTTCAGACAGAGGTTTAATTATTCGTGACCCAAATAACCCATTAGTATATTTAGTTGGAATTAATGGGATGATTGCTATAACAAATGATGGTGGTAATACTTGGAAACATACTATGACATCGGATGGCATCGTTGGTGAATATATTTATGGGAAAGTCATCATGGGTGTAAATTTAGCTATTGAAGATGAAAGTGGAATATTAAAGTTTCAAGGTTCTAAAGGTGAAATATTTGACAGAAACGGAAATTTAGTAATGAAGCTTGGTCTTGTTGATGAGAATAGTGCATGTGGTGAAGCTTTCGGTCTATGGTCATTTAATGATATTACTAGAGTTAAGTTAGACGATTGTGAAGGATTCGTTATAGAAAGAGCAGATTCAACAGAACCAAATGGGTGGGAAAAAGTGTTTTGGGCAAATACAGATGGAACATTATATTCTCATGATTTGGTAGTTAGTAGTCTTAAAGTTGTTAGTGAGAAAGATTGGGATAACGAGATATTAAATGCAGAAACAGGATTCTTTGACATTGGTTGGTTTAAAGAGATTGTAAAAGATGGAAAGTTAACTACTGACGAAAAGCTTCAAATAATCACTGAGTTAAATAGAATCTATTCTGGATACAAACTTTTATTATCTCAAGCTAGTAAATATCAAAGAGTTAATAGAGATGACGTTGTTGACTATAATGGGGTTTTTGACACAGCAACAGGCTCATTCCCCACAACGCCTAGCACGATTGATAGATACTCAACAGCACCTCTAACTGATGCGTACATTGATTTGATTGAATACATTAAATCATATATAGCAATAACATCTGTAAGCCCTCATGACCCTCTTACGATTGATGTATCAGACCATCTTAATCAACAAACACAAGAAGTGCTTCCAGATAGAGCGACATTCATCTTGAAGTTTAAAAGCTATTACGATGAAGTAGATAAACTTAAGAACGCTATAGAAGATGCAATTGTCTATGAAGGATTCAATATGGGTGTTAATTATAATAACGTATTCATTGGAGATTATGGATTTATTGCAGTAAGAAACGATGGAAAATATAGAGCATTCTTAAACGCAACGGATGGTTTAGCATTGCAAAAGTGGGAAAACAACAGATGGACTAATAAAGTATATGCTTCTATTGGACAAGAACCTACTTATGCAGATGGTACATTAATCGCAGAAGATTTAGTTGCAAGAAGACTTAGAATAGAAACATCTCTTGGTGGAGTTTTATTGGATGCAGATGCATTAAATTTTGATTTCTCTGTATTGAATTCCATTATTTTAGATGATGTGATAGTAGCCACAGAAAAGGTAACTTTATCTAATCAATTTGCTAGTATGACAGAACAATATGCACAGTTGAAATCTCAAATTTCACGCTATGTAAACACTATTTATAATGACAGGGATTCTTTCTACTCAGAGTTAAATAATGCAAAAGAAAAGTTAGAAACAGCAGATTTGAATTTAACAAATTCCTATAATGCTTTAGACCTAATGCTAGATAAAGTATTTTTGGATATGAGTAAAACAACACATATTATAAACGATTTGTTGTTAACAAATAGATATGAATTCTATCAATTGTTTGAAGACTTCTACAAAGATTACGAAATTGCTAGAAATTATTTAGAAGACTTTTTAGAGAAATCGTCATTACAACTAGGAAGAAACTATAACAATACTGTTATTGACGCAGAAAATGGTGTCACAGTAACTAGAGGTGATGGCAGAGTTGTTACTAGATTAAATGCAACAGATGGAATTTCAATAACATCTAATGGTGAATTCGTATTTTCTGTTGACACGAATGGTGTACTTTATGCTAAAAAATTAAGAACATACGAATTAGATATCATTGATGGAAAGATTGGTGAATATATAGATTTACACAATCTTGATGGAATAACTATTAGAGGTGACAACGGAGAAGTCATAAGGCTAAATGGGAATGAAGGTATTGCAATTGATGTTAATGGAGACAAGAGATTCTGGATTGGTACAGATGGATTGCTATATGCTAAAAGATTAATTGTCATGGATAATTATGATGAAGCAATTATAGATTCTGTTACTGGTAGCTATGTTTCTGATTTGACAGTAAATAAGGTTAAAACGCTAAATCTAAATAATCCAAATAGATATATTCACATAGAAGATGATTATATTAAATTCAAAAACAAAGCAGATGAGAGACTAATGTTCTCTATGGAATTCAGAACAATAGATGGTGGGCTATCTCCATTTATGCAATGGGGTTCTGGTAGTGCCATAAGTTCTGATGTAAACGTTGGGAACATGTGGAAATCTAGTACAGGATTTAAAATGCAATACATCGACCCAGATGGAAATGAAAGAATTATGGCGTTGCAAAACGATGACTTGAATTCCATTTTCCTAAAAACATCACACGCAATTGTTTTAGATGGTGGTACTAATACAACAATTAAAAGTCCAAACGGAATTAGATTTGAAGTTAATGCTAGTAATTATATTGACGTAACTCCTAACGGAGTTAGAATAGTTGGTTCTCGAATTGACTTAAACTAAGGAGGTTTTCTATGGGGAATGCGATTGCCAGAAGAGGAGATGCTATAGCGAACTCAACAGCTTATGACCACATTGAAGTAAGTGAATATGATTACGACCCAGATGGTCCAGATTGGGATTATGGAGAAGTTAATGCTACCGTTTATGGTAGCATTAACTCTTCAAATACAACAGTATTCGCTAATGGTATC
>JACYYJ010004714.1_pt3 | contig 31357 bp, 25 predicted proteins | sample 8236861 | NCBI WGS metagenome assembly JACYYJ01 (sample SAMN14103086, study PRJNA606662) | landfill metagenome | isolation source: landfill solid waste | place: India:New Delhi, Okhla landfill site | collected 2017-11-05
ATGTTATCTAATATAGGATTTCCAGGTTTAATCCTCATATTAATTATTGCTTTAGTCATTTTTGGACCTTCAAAGCTTCCGGAAATTGGAAAGGCAGTCGGAAGTTCCTTGCGAGAATTTAAAAAGGCTACCAATGATTTAATGAACGAGGATAAAGAGGAAAAAAAAGATCCATCAAGCAAGTAAGGAAGGTGTAAAAGTGCATACTTTTACATCTTTTTCCTCTATAAGAGAAAGTTTGACGAAGTAGGACGAAAACCTATTCAATATATAGGTTAAATATGAAGGAGTTTTCTAATGAAAGAACAGGATAAATCGTTACCTAATGAAAAGGAGATGGGGTATCTCGACCATTTTGCTGAATTAAGGAAAAGGCTTATATGGACCGCTTTTTTCTTTATTCTCTTCTTTGGATTAGGGCTATATTATGTCAACGATATCCGTAATTTCTTTTTAAACGATATTGATATTACCTTAAATCTAATATCACCTGAAGAGATTATTTGGATCATCCTTACGATTGCATTCACTGTTGCTATTGCAGGCACCTTACCTTTTTTATGCTTACAAATTTGGTTATTTGTGAAACCTGGCTTAACAAAGCAGGAACAACGAGTGTCTTTAGCCTATATCCCGGCTGTTTTTCTATTGTTTGTGGTAGGAATGAGCTTTGGTTACTACATTTTTGTAAAATTAATCTTACCCTTTGTTTTATCATTAAATGATGGCGTATTTGACACCATGTTTACAGTCGAAAATTATTTTCGGTTTATTTTTCGTGTCACACTTCCTTTTGCTATCTTTTTTGAATTACCGATCATTATTATGTTCTTAACAAGCTTAGGGATTCTTACACCACGCTTCTTAAGTAAAACAAGAAAATATGGTTATTTTATTCTTGTGATTATTGGAACTATGATTTCACCACCTGATTTTATTTTGCAAATCGTTGTCGCTATTCCGTTAATTATTATCTATGAGATTAGTATAATGCTATCACGGTTCGTTTATCGAAAAAAACAAGAGAAACATCAAGCTTTTATGGAAGATAATTTGACAGAAGGGGAATAGTGGATGAAATCTTTTTATCAATTTATGATGAGATATCGCGGAAACAAACAATTAGATCATCAAAGGAAATTAGCAGACTGGATGTTTATCGATCATGATTTTCCAAAGCACTCAAGTAGTTATGATGAAATTAGTCGCTATTTAGAATGGAATATTCCTTTTCCAGAGGCTATTCAAACCTTTGATCAATTATGGGATTTATATCAAGAGGAGGGATAAACCATGAAAGGATATGGTTTATCTCTTGTACCGAAGACGCTAAATCTATTTTATTGCAACAATATCACGAATGGATAGATGCTTTTTCTTTTTTGAGCTATCCAGAACGATGGTAATTTGAGCTGTATATGGCTTCACGGTGTCTATCGTACCTTGAATGGAGTGAATCCTTCTATTTTGATAATAATCAATCGTTAGCTTCGTTTTGTTTAGAATAGCTTGTTGAATTTGATGTTCCATTTCCTCTAATATATCAGATTCTAAAAGCGGCTTGTTCACTAGATTATCCTCTTTCTCTAGTTGCTCTAACATGGTCACATGCTCTGGTAACATAAGGGATGCCCACTTTTTATGCCCTCGATCATTAACCATTATCATCACCTCAAGTTCTATTATACACAAACATACGTTCTTCATCCAGTTCTTTTAACTCGAGATCGGAATTACCAAGAAAGGATTAGTGATATTAATGAAAATTATTCATACTGCAGACTGGCATTTAGGCAAATTAGTACATGGAATCCATGCAACAGCAGATCAAGCCTATGTGTTAGAACAACTAACTTCATTAATAAAGGAGGAAAAACCAGACGTACTTATCATCGCAGGAGATTTATATGACCGTTCGATTCCACCAAAGGAAGCTGTCGAATTATTAAATCATGTTATTAGCGATTTATGTATGAATTTTAAAATCCCTATCCTAGCCATAGCAGGTAATCATGACAGTCCTGATCGCTTAGGATTCGGTACATCAATTTTCCGTTCACAGCAATTTTATTTACATACAACGGTAGAGGAGGCACTTCAACCAGTACCAATTGAGGATAACTATGGCATGATTTATTTTCATTTGATTCCATACTTGGAACCGTCACAAATCAGCGCCTATTTCAAGGATGACACCATTGAGACACATCATCAAGCAATGGAAAAAATAATTCAAGAAATAAAAATGAGAACTCCTTTACACGAAGGGAGACACATTTTAGTAGGACATGCATTTGTTGCTGGTGGAATGGAAACAGACTCCGAGGAACGTCTTACCATGATTGGCGGAACTCCTTACGTTGGCGCCGATTTATTTGATGAGATTGACTATGTGGCTTTAGGCCATTTACATCGACCACAAAAAATAAAGAGGGAAACGATTAGATATAGTGGTTCCATTTTAAAATACTCCTTTTCAGAGGCGGACCATACTAAATCCGTTACGATGGTGGAAATGGATGAAACAGGAGCCTGTGAGATTGAGCAAAGGGCGCTTACTCCGATGAAAGATATGCGAATTATAAAGGGATATTTCGATGATTTAATTCAAGAAAAAGTAATCCCGAGAACAGAGGATTATTTACAAATTCAGCTATTAGACGATGGTCAAATTATGGATCCAGTTTCTAAATTACGAAAACTATTTCCGAACATATTACGTTTAGAGCGAAAGCAATATATGGTAAACACCGTTCTTAAGGACAAAGAAAATATTCGCCAAAAACAGGAGATGTCCCATGAACAACTATTTCATGCTTTCTATCAGGAAATGAAGGGAGAAAAAATCCCAGAAACGAGAGCCCAGTATTTTAACAAAGTGATGCAATCGATTGTAACAGAAGAGAGGGGAAAATAGAATGCGAGTCATTTCTCTGGAACTAGCTGCCTTTGGTCCTTATCGTAAGAGACAGAGGATCGATTTTGATCGACTTGGTCAAGAAATGATTTTTTTAATAACAGGACCAACAGGTGCAGGAAAAACAACTTTGTTCGATGCGATTTGTTATAGTTTATATGGTAAGGCTAGTGGGACAGATCGTGATCATGATAGTTTTCGAAGTCATTTTGCCACAGAAGTAGAGTCCACCTTTGTTTCCTTAACATTCCAGCTTCACGAAAAGTTATATAAGGTAACAAGGACTCCTAGGCAGTTAAAGCCAAAAACAAAGGGGAAAGGATACACCGATGATCCAGCATCTGCCTCTCTGTACATCATGAAACAAAACGACGATTGGGAATTAATTGAATCCAAAATCAAAGAAGTCAATGAGACCATTCAGGCAATGATAGGTTTAGACTATGAGCAATTTCGAAAAATGATAATGATCCCACAGGGGGAATTTCGTAAGCTGATTTCAGAGAATAGTCGCGAACGAGAAGAAGTGCTTCAAAAAATATTCCGAACTTATTTTTATCGGGATATAACAGAAAAGCTAAAAGACGAAGCAAAACAACTGAAAAACTCCCTTATACAAATCGAATGGAAAATGGAACAAGAAATGGAACATTTAGATAGTAAATATATAAACAAAGAGAGCACTCAGTCGATAACAGATCAATTATCTAATGAACTCTACAGTTTAAAGAAGGAAAAAGAAGAAGTAATAAAAAGGATCGAGGAATTTGATCAAGCATATAAGAGTATGCAGGAGCAGATGTATCGAAAGCAAAAATTACTTGAATTATTTGATGAATATGATCAGAGAAAGATAGAAAAAGAAGAGTTAAAAAAGAAAGCACCACAAATGAAAGAAAAAGAAACAACATTCCAGCAAGCTGTGCAAGCAAAGGCTGTAGAACCATTCGAAGAACAGGTGCAGAGGCGAAAAAATGAATGGCAAGAACAACTAAAAAAATCGGAATATTTGAAGGAACAGCATAACCAAGTGAGTCAACAATTTCAACAAGCAGCAGATGCGTTAGAAAACAGTGAAAAAATGGAAACAGAGATGGATGAGCTACGCCTCCGATTAAAAGAATATGAAGCGACTTTAGAAAAACTCAATGACTACCAAAAAGGTTTAGAACAATTTCAAACAGTCCAACAAAAATTAGCGGAGAAAGAATTACGGCTACGTCACCTAGAAGATAACTTAACAAAGGAACAGCAGAGAAAAGAAGATAGCTTTCAGGCACAAGAAAAGATTCATCAATTAAAACAATCAGTTCTCGTCAATAAGCATAAAGAAGAGCAACTCTCTCAACAAGTACAAACCTATGAAAAAATCTTAGAAGAAGGGGAACAAGAGCTAAAGTTACAGGAAAAATATCAGGGTCTTTTGTTAAAAGCTCAAAAACTCGAACTTGAATTAGACGAGCAAAAAACGAAATGGAAAAAAATCCAAGAAGAAAAACAGCTAAATATCATCGGGCACATAGTAGATGAACTTGTAGAAGGAGAGCCTTGTCCTGTATGCGGTTCTCCGCATCACCCTAATAAAGCAAAAAGCACTATAGCTTCTATCTCTGAGGAGTCCATTGCATTAGAGCAGAAAAAACTGCAGGAACTGGAAATAAGCTCTCAATCGCTTTCTTCAGAAATCAATCAATTATACAATGAAATGCATGTAAAAAAAGAAATGATCCATTATCTTTTCCAGTCCTTGAATATCGAAGTTACTAATCTCTCTCTACCTGAAATAAGAGGAAAAAGAAAAGAAGTAGCGGAAAAGCAAAAGCAACTAAATTTACAGGTAAGAGAAGAAACGGAACAAATAAAAGCAATAGAGGCTACCTATCAGGATCCAGCTAATGTTCAAACAGGCATTGATCAATTATTAAAGAAACAAAAAGAATGGAGAGCAGACCATGAACAAACGCTTCAGCAATTTCAACAAATACAAATTTCACTAGAAACCCTTAAAGAAAGATTACCGAAGGATTTTGATACGGTCGAACAATTTAAAGCAAAAGTCACGGCCATTAAAGAGGAACTAAAAGATAATCTAGCAAAATGGGAGGAACTGCAGAAACACTATGCAAAAATTAGAGATCAGAAAAATCAGATAGAAACCAAAATGATGCAAAGTGTGGAATTTCAGAAGCAGCTAGAAGCTAGTTATGACAAACAAAAAGAAATATTTTTAGCCAAATTGGGAGAATATGGATTTCCTGATATTGCATCATACCAGAATGCTCGATTAAATGAGGAAAATATGAGGAAACTCGAAGCTGAAGTAATACAATTTAAGGAATATTACCAATTCACCAATCAACGAATGGAAGAATTAGAGGAATTACTACGAGGAAAAACAGCTCCTGACCTAACGCTATTAAGAGAAGAATTAAACAAACTTGAAGTAGAAAAGCATACAGTAATGCAACGTAAACAAGCAATTGAATTAGAATACCAACAGTTATTAAAGGTAAAAGATAAACTAATTGGATTGCAATCCGAGTATCAGAAAATAGCTAATCAATATTATGATATTGGTGAATTGGCAGATCTAGCTAGAGGGGAAAATTCGAAGAAACTATCCTTTGAACGATACGTTTTAGCCACTTTTCTTGATGAAATTTTATTACAGGCTAATGTGCGCTTAGATAGAATGACGGATCACCGCTTTCAGCTTTTGCGTAGTGAAGAATTGGCAAAACGTGGTGCACAAAGTGGCTTAGATTTAGAAGTGCTCGATCATTTTACTGGTCGTAAACGCTCGGTTCGCACACTATCTGGAGGTGAAGGATTTAAAGCTGCATTAAGCTTAGCATTAGGGATGGCAGATATAATTCAATCACATGCAGGTGGTGTGCAGCTTGATACGTTATTTATTGATGAAGGATTCGGAACACTTGATGAAGTATCTCTCGAGCAAGCCATCGAATGCTTAAAGGATTTACAACAGGATCACCGTGTGATTGGAGTCATTTCTCATGTTTCCCAATTAAAGGAGGAAATAAAAGCAAAACTCACCATTGACAGCTCGAATGAAGGCTCTATTGCTTCCTTTCACATTGGATAAAGATACTTCAACCAATAGTAGCCGAATATCGAGTAAAACTGTCATATCTCAACAAACGATTAGCGTGAATCGTTCATTTCCTGTCAGTTTCTGCGCTTGCCCAGGAAATATTATGAATGATATTTCCGAAGATGGTTACACGCATTCGCTCGTCTTTTGGATGTGTTAGCTTTTCTTATACTTTGAACTTCATAATTTTAGCTTCGTCGCTTACTTCCTGCAAAAAACTTATATTTCCTAACGTATAAAAAAGAAGGCTCTCGTGAGTAGACCACGAAAAAGCCTTCTTTTTATCTACTTAGAAGCGATAAAAGCCTATACCACCTAACCTATAGAGACATATAGTGTTAGCAAGGGAGACTTTTACTAGCAGAGAGAGGATGTGAAATATGTTTCGACCAACTAATCATCAAACACCATTCATGAATCAGCAACCACCGTTTCAACAAGGTAATTTTTTATCTGGAGCACCTCAGCGCGGATTATTTCCACAAGCACCAACAACTAACCCTACAGGATTGCAAGGTCTGATCCAACGCTTTTTGCCTTCTTCAAGCGGGATGCAGGCAGGTGGAATAGCAAGTGGAGGAGGGGGATCGAATTTAATGGGAACACTAAATAATGTCCAACAAGTACTAAAAGTGGCCCAACAAGCGACACCACTTATTAAAGAATATGGACCAATGATCAAAAACGCCCCTAAATTAATCAATATGATGAAAGCAATTAACGAAATAAATAGTGAAGAGGAAGATAATACAGACGAGATTCAAGTAGATGATTCGAGCTTATCACCAGATGAGATAGAAGAAAATACAAGGGAAGAGCATGAAACACACAGATCCAGTCAACCAAAAAAATCACAACCTAAATTATTTATTTAGTCCAAACAGACCACTTGCAATTTTACAGTAGGAGAAGCAAAATAAGGGTAACACGTTTTTTTAGGAGGTTGTTTTGATGGAAAAACAATCAAAAGAAAGAGCTATATTTGCAGGTGGCTGTTTTTGGTGTATGGTAGAACCCTTCGATCAACAGCCAGGGATTATTCAAGTAGAATCAGGTTATACAGGTGGAGATAAGCCAAATCCAACCTATGAAGAAGTGTGTTCCAATACAACAGGACATCGGGAAGCGGTAGAGATTACCTTTGATCCAACGATATTTCCTTATGAAAAACTTTTACAAATATTTTGGCAACAAATTGATCCAACCGATGCAGGTGGTCAGTTTCATGATCGAGGCGAATCCTATAAAACAGCTATTTATTATACAAACGAGCGACAAAAAGAGCTTGCAGAGGCTTCAAAACAACAGTTAGAAGCATCAGGGAAATTTACTAAGCCTATTGTGACTGATATTCTTCCAGCAAAAACATTCTACCCGGCAGAAGAAAAGCATCAGGATTATTATAGAAAACAAACATTTCATTATCAGCTCTATAAAAAGGGTTCAGGTAGAGCTGATTTTATCAAAAAACATTGGAACAAGCAGCCAGACCAAACAGAATTAAAACGCAAATTAACTCCATTACAGTATCACGTCACACAGGAAAATGGCACAGAAAGACCGTTTGATAATGAATATTGGGACAACAATGAGGAAGGAATTTATGTTGATATTGTTAGTGGGGTACCTTTATTCTCTACCAAAGATCAATATGACGCAGGGTGTGGTTGGCCAAGCTTTACTAAACCTATCAATCGAAATGCCCTAAAAGAAAATCTCGATACTTCTCATGGCATGCGTAGAATAGAAATTCGAAGCGACCAGGCTGATTCACATTTAGGTCACGTATTTGATGATGGACCGAGGGACAAGGGTGGTATGCGATACTGTATTAATTCCGCTGCCTTGAAATTCATACCAAAAAGTGAGCTTGAGAAAGAGGGATTAAAGGAATATTTGGCTCTATTTGAGTAACTTTTAAGCAGCAAAAGCTTGGCCTAATGCCAGGCTTTTGCTTTCTAAATATGTTCAAGGGAGCTTTAAGCATGAAACAACTTGTCTTTCATTATATATGGATGTATCTTGTATCCTTACTGTCCACAATGATATTCCTATCTTTAGATCTTCCATTGCCTTGGATTTTAGGTCCATTATTAGCAGTATTTATTTTAAAGACGGTTCACGAAAGAGACTATCAATTACACCAATCCATTCGAAATGTAAGCTTTGCTATAACTGGTGTTCAAATCGGAATGACGTTTACTGCAGCAACTATAGGTAAGGTAGTGCCTTATTTTATTCCGTTTTTGCTTTTTACCTTTTTCATTATGATTATTTCGATAGCTAGTGGAATATTACTAGCTAGGATAGCAAAGATAAGTAAAAAAACAGGTGTACTTGGCAGTATACCCGGAGGATTATCCGTAATGGTTGCTATGAGCGATTCAATGGAGGCTAACACTGGGCTTGTAGCTATTTTTCATACGATTCGATTAATGGCGGTTCTCTTTATCGTACCAATTATTGCCTCTTTTTTATTTTCATCAAGCAGCAATAATGCCGGTAGTATAGTAGAGGAACCAATGATTTCGGGTCAATATTGGACCATTGCTATTTATGGATTGCTTTTTTACTTCGCTTATTTATTAAGACATAAAGTTCCGGCATCTTTTGTGCTTATACCTATGACTATCATCGCTATACTAAAAATTTTTTCGATACCAGTGATGGACTTACCTAGTTCGTTCTATCATTTTGCTCAGCTTTCTATTGGCATCCATTTAGGTTTATCTATCGATTATCGAGATGTGAAAAAAGCTGGTAAATATACTGGTTTGTTCTTTTTAATAACCTGTTTCATTATCTTATTATCGATCTTATTTGGTTATATTTTTGCTTCTTTTTCGAATTTGAGCTTTGCGACAGCCATGCTAAGTCTTGCGCCAGGAGGATTAGTAGAAATGGCACTGACAGCCCATGAAGTAGACGCAGACCCTGCAATTGTTGGTTCCTTACAATTAGTGAGGATGCTTATCATTATTTTATTATTACCTATAGTTTTAAGTAAATATTGGAAAACAAGAACATAAGTATACCATAAGTTTATTATGTAAACTAAACAGTTACTTGTATTTATCTACCAAAATGTTTATCATAGAAAGTAAGGAGGTTAGTTAGAATGATTCATCATACTTGGGAAAAAAATGAAACCATGAAACACATTAAATGTGTACATACAAACGCTAAAAAATATAAAGTGAATTCCGTTTTGACCGTTGGAAATGTATATGAAGTAAAAAACGAAACAGAGGAGTTTTACTTTGTTATAGATAACACGAAACGTATTGCTGGATTTAAAAAAGATTATTTTGAATTAGTCGAAAATGTTTAATTGAAATTCATATTGGATAAAATAAATGGTAGGCTTTTTCTGATATTCTATTAAAGATCTTTCAAAGATTCCGCCTAGGAGCTGATAAAATGAAAAGAATTCTATTGATACGTCACTGTCACGCAATGGGACAACACAAGGATTCTCCTTTGTCTAAACAAGGAAATCTTCAGGCCTATGAATTAGCAAACCTATTAGAAAATCTTAGTTTTCCAATTGATCGGATCATCACAAGTCCTTTTTTACGTGCAAAGGAAACCATTAAACCATTTGCCAATCGTACTGGTTTACCAATTGAATGTGATGAAAGGTTAAAAGAAAGACTTTTAAGTGAACAGCCAATTGATGATTGGATGGATGTGTTGGAGGAATCTTTTCATAATGATCAGTTTAAATTACCTGGTGGGGAATCATCTAGAGATGCTTACGAACGAGCTGATCAACTCCTTACTGATTGTTTAAATAATGATGATTTTGAGAATACTATCATCGTAACACATGGAAACTTGCTAGCACTCATGCTAAAAAAATTCCAGATTGAATTTGGCTTTCATGAATGGAAAACCTTGACCAATCCGGATGTCTTTTTCGTTCAACGTGTTGGAGGCGAGTTCATAGTGGAAAGGCTTTGGAAGGATCGGGATTAGAGAGCTTATCAGTAGATCCATGCTGAGATGTTGACGTGCCATTCCTTGAATTTATTGTGAAATCATCGATATTGGCATGCGAAGTTTTTATAATTATGATAAAATATAGGTGAAATAGAGATACTTAGGAAATTGACCAAAGGAGGGGACAGTCATGGCGTTTGTAATAACTTCACCTTGTAAAGAAGAAAAAGCAGGCGAATGTGTTGAAGTTTGTCCTGTTGATTGTATAGAAGAAGGAAAAGATATGTTCTATATTGATCCAGATATCTGTATAGATTGTGGAGCTTGTGAAGCAGTTTGTCCAGTAGAAGCTATCTATATGGAAGACGAGGTTCCAGATAATGAGCATGAATATATTGCATTGAATCGTAAATTCTTCGAGGAAAACTAATACATATTAAAACCGCTATTTCGATAGCGGTTTTAATATTTTATCTCGAATCGTTGATAATCATGATCTTCTAATGGCAATTCTTCTATATCAATACTACTAACCTTTGCAAACATGGAAGGACCTTGTCTTATCTTTTGTAAAAACCTCTCCATATTACCCACATCACCTTTTGCTTTGATTTCAACAGATCCGTTTGAGAGATTTTTCACCCAACCAACAATTTGGTATTCTGCTGCGGTAGCTTGAGTGAAATACCGAAAACCAACTCCTTGTACTCTCCCATTCACGATAGCATGTATATGTCTCATCTGTTCATCACTCCCTTCTGTAAATGGTATCACGTGTAAAAATAGATCGCAAAGTAATCGCTAAAATCCAATTCATAAACTTTTATACAATGGGGAAGCTATACATAACAAAAACGTGAAGGTTTATGGAGGTATAATATGAAGCAAAAGCATTTTCCGATATGGCAAGAGGGAGATATAATGCCAGCCTTTCCTCAATTAAAAGAAAATATTAAAACAGAGGTAACAGTAGTTGGTGGGGGAATAACAGGGATCACCACTGCCTATTTATTAGCTAAAAAAGGGGTTAAAGTTGTGTTGATTGACCGTGGTAAATTGACGAATGCTACAACTGGCCATACAACAGCTAAAATAACCGCACAGCATGGTATCATCTATCATGAGTTCATGTCTCATTTTAGCCATGAAGAGGCAGCATTATATTACGAAAGTCAATCAGAAGCGTTAAAATCTATCCGAAATATTATCCAAGAAAATCAGATAGAGTGTCATTTCGAAGAGCAGGATGCTATCCTTTTAACAAACAATGATAAAAACCGAAGAAAATTGGAGCAAGAATTCGAAGCATATACTGCATTAAATATTGATGGGGAAGAGTTAACACAATTACCTGTAGCATTCCCTATGAAATATGCGATAAAGATGAAGAATCAAGCACAATTTCATCCGATCTCCTACTTAAAATCTTTAGTCGATGAAATTATCGAAAATGGCGGAGAAATTTATGAGAATACATCTGCCTATGATATTGAAAATGCTGATCATCGAATAGTGAGAACAAAGGATCAACACAGTATAATTTGTGATCAAGTGGTGATTGCTACACAATTTCCATTCTTTGAAGGAGAAGCTTTTTATAGTGCACGTATGTATCCTTCTCGCTCATATGCTGTTGCATTCACTTCTAAAAATCCATATCCAGGGGGGATGTATCTGGATGTAGATGAACCAGTTCATTCCTTACGTACCTTAAAGTTAGATGGAGAGGAATACTGGATATTTGGTGGACAAAATCATAAAACAGGTCAATACAAGCATGATGTAGCCCCTTTACAAAAATTAAAGGAGTTTGCTTCTAAACATCTAAAGTTGACAGATTGGCAATATGAATGGTCTGCCCAGGATTATACTACGTTAGATAAATTACCATATATAGGGAGACTTAATAAGAATCGTCCCGAGATTCTAGTTGCAACAGGTTATCGTAAATGGGGTATGACAAACAGTATGGTTGCGGCAAAAGTTCTAACAGACCTGATCTTAAATAAAGAAAATCCATATATCGACTTATACCGGCCTACGAGATTCCATGCAGATCCAGATTTAAAACAATTTATAAGTACAAATACAAATGTAGCCAAAGAGCTAGTATCTGGAAAGTTAATGCAAGACAAACATACGCCAAAAGAAATTCCAGCAGGTTCAGCAATTAAAACGAAACAACATGGTCAGACTATTGGGATCTATAAGGATCATGAAGGAAAAGTTCATGCATTGGATACCACATGTACACATCTAGGCTGTGAGGTTACTTGGAATGACGAAGAAAAGACATGGGATTGTCCTTGTCATGGATCACGATTTGCTTGTGATGGTAAAGTGATCGAAGGCCCGGCATTAGAGGATCTAAAAAAGGTCGAGTATCGAAAATAATTTTTATCTCACTATCTTAAGTATACTTATATTTTGAGATAGTGAGCTTTTTTATTTTATAACTTCCTATAATATATATTATGTTAACTAGAATCAAGTAAATAATATATGTAGATAATTTCTGTACTTATACTCTTCTTTTCCTGTTTCCTTTGATGTGAAAACCAAGGACATGCTGTGAACTTCATCAGATCTCACACATGCCCTTGTCTTGCTTTTGCTATTCCACCTCTAAAATGATCACATTCACTGAATTGGCATGTAATGTAACCACAGTATGATTATCTTGCCATTTAATCTCTTTTTCCTTTGGAACAACTTGTTCTGCGTTCTTTTTATTTACATTCGGTGTATGCACGATCGATTCTTCTCCTGTAACGGTGATCATGCTTGCAGTTTTACTCACATTTAAATTTTTCAAGGCAACATCTGTTGTTTTTTCAAACGGATCGGCATTCACAAGCTTCACATATACATAGTTATCGTCCTTCGTTACCGAGTTGAAAATTTCACGATTATAAGCTTCTAGCTTGTAATCTAATGTTTTACTCGTAAACGATCCATCAGTGTAAGAGCAAATAAGTCGATCACCATTATCTCCACCATAATTAACGGAGATAGTATAAGGATTATTGTCTAATAGTGGCTCATAACAGCTTGCTCGCAAATTACCTGCTGCTGTACTGGAAGAATAATCTCCTAGCATATAACCCTCTATTCCTTGTTTATGCACCTTCACCCCAGTTGCATTTCCATCATATCCAATCGCGTATTCGATTACATCTTTCTTATCTGGTGAAATATCTGTTAAACCAACACCGACATAAAAACCGTCATTGCCACTTATCTTTGTTGCATTTACTTCTACTTTATAATTGCTCCAGTTTTTGTTCATTAAATATAATCCATTTAATCCATCTGTTTGTGCTTTTAATACTAAACCATGTTCTGGATCTAATTCATATCCATGGGAGCCTGGTATTACCTTCCAATTAGAATCTAGTTCTTTAGTGAAATCCTGTTCGAATAATATGTTTCCACTATGATTGTCAATTACCTTCACTGCCCTAACCTGGATTTCCGCATCTCCCGTAGCAATCTCAATTCCACCATGTGGAGCGATTTTAGTTAATGTACCATTGTTATAGGCGGAAAATGATGTGTCTAACACTTTGGATCCTAGGTATTTTGCGAAGAGCTTTTGGACATAGTAATTTGGTGTGAACCAAACATCTTCATCATCGAACCAGATTAAATCAGGTGTCCACCTATAAGTACCGTCTGTTAACACTTTATTAAATAAAGGTGCATAAGCGACTAATCTCACAATATCTGCATTATTCTCAAAACCTGTCATGATCGCTGCTTCTGCCACAGCTCCTGCTAACGTATTTTTGTCAGTAGAAGCAAACTCTCCAACAAACACTTTAGAGGTTTCTCGCTCATCAAGATTTCCGTCAGATTGATAGGCACGATAATAATAATTGTATCTATCAACATTGTTTAATAAATATTCATTGGAACGATAATAGTGTTCATCCGCAATGGTATCCATATAGTTAGCCTGCTTGTTATACCAAGTAACTTTTTCCTCCAGTGTCTTTTGTCCATCCGTAAATTGCACATTGGCTGTACCTGTAAGATTTCCACTTAAAAACTTCCAGCCTTCTTGGTAAGCATCGTCATCAGCTTGAGCACCAACAGTAGAAATTATGTGTAATTCATACCCAGGATAATGCTTATCCATATATGAATCAATCTCTGTCTTAAAGTATTCAAAGTTTGCAAAAAACTCTGTTCCCCAGTTTTCATTACCAACACCTAAGTAGTGCAAATCAAAAGGTGCCTCATGCCCCATTTCTTTACGAAGTTTTGCCCATTCATTATGATCAAAATCTGTATTGATCGCAAAATCAATTAAATCAGTAAAGCTTTTCACATAATAATCTCTTAATTCTCCACCAGCAGGGTTGACATAATCTGAGCGTGCTTGACAGAGTACACCACAGGCCATAACAGGCAGTGGGGTAGCATCTAAGTCTTCCGCTAATTGGAAATATTCCATATAGCCAAGCCCCATTGTCATCATATAACCCCAAACATTGAAGTTTTCCTTCCGCAATTCAATCGCACCAACAGAGTCCTTCCATTCGTAGACATTTTCCCAGATAAATGATCCTTCTGAAATACAGCCACCAGGGAAGCGAAGGAATTTCGGATGTAGATCTACTAATGCTTGAACTAAATCCTTGCGTAGTCGATAGTTAGGATTTGCTTTATAATTAATGTGAGCAGTTTGTGAACTTTGTTCTTCCGCTGCTCCCCAAACATCTCTCGGCATTAAGGAAACCATATCAATAGATACTTCCCCATCAAAGGTTAATGAAAGTTGTCCAAGAATGGTTTTAGAACCAGTTAGGACAAGCTCTGAATCGATTCCATATTTCTTCCATTTATTATTCCCTGACACTGTAACCGTAATTTTGTCACTTATAGGCTCACTAGAATCATCCTGTAGCTGTACGGTAATGTTTGCTGTCTTTTTCGCCTTTGCCCATATGGTGAAATCATATAAATCACCTTGTCTAATCGACATCGCACAAGCGTGATTAGAATCGGTAAATCCTTTGTTTTTAATAGTTGTTTCATTTGGTACGGTAATATAATAGGAATTAATATCTTTATCGTCTATCCCAAAAAATTCATTCAAACCACCAGTATTTTTGACTTCTACTTTGTCTATATCACCAAACCATGCATGTAAGGGGACATGATTTCTACCTGTAGAACATCCACAGGCTCCTGAATGATGAGAATAAGTATCGAATTCAAATGATTCGAATGATCGGTTCTGAACAAGCTCTGCATAAATCCCCCCATCTGCGGCATTATTAATATCTTCATAGAACAAACCATACATGATGTCACTTACATCTAACAATTCATTATCTCCCTCAATAGTTAGATGATGGGACGGAACCCCCTCTGGTAAAACGGTTAACGTAAATTGCTTTTCGGTTGTACTATCTTTTTTGCTTAAGGTTGCAGTAAGTGTTACACCTTTTGGCTCAGCTACATTCCCTACTGTCCCTTGATTAGATAATGCATCCATATCACTGGATCGCCACGTGACTGCTACCTTCCCACCCATTAAAGACGAAGGTAACGAAACATCCCGAGACACAACAGTGATCGGAAAAGACAAATATTTATCCTTAGCTAGTTCTATTATTTCCTTATCAGTTAGAGATTCACACATAACTTCAATCACTTCATCTTCGGTTAATCCAGCCTCATAAATGCGAAAATCTGCTAGAGCACCATGGAAATCGGAATCAGGGGCGTGCTGTGATCTGCCGATATAATTATTGCTGTAATTCTTTTCTTCAGAAAATGTCTCAAACCAATTTCGCAGTTGTTTATAAGTACCACTTGAGGTCTGACTGATCGAACCATCTGCTACGATTTCACCATTGACATAAATAACTGGACCAGCACTACTTAGGGTGCCACCTTCTGTTCCTTTGACTGACATAGCAACATGAATCCACTCTCCTAGTGAACATGTTTTTCCAGCATCTGCAAAGAGATCAGAGCCTGAGAAGCAAACACCTCTTAAGTTCCTGGATAAAAATATGTATGGCCCATCTGGCCCTTTACCAAAATCAAAAATTCGTTCCCAAACATCTGTCCCTTTTTTCAAGTAAATCCAGCTACTAATGGTAATTCCAGTACGATCACTGATGTTTTTAAATAATCCAGAAGGCAGTTTTAAATAGGAGCTACCATTCTTTCCACCAGAAAATGTTGCCGCTTTCCTTTCAGCCATCACTTCAATCTTTGGTTTTATTTCCCCTTCTGTTATTGCATCATAGTCGTTCCCTGAACTATCTTTTCCAACACAGTCTGGATCATCGAAAAGATAATGTGCAATGATGCGATCCTTAGGTGAATAATTCTTATCGTTCATTGTTCCCCCTCATTTCTATCTGTAATATAAATACAACTTTAAACAGTAAACCAATATTTTTTAACATGTACTGACAACTATTATAATATGAAATAAATATTTTACAAATTATTTCGCTGACATTTGTACATTTAAGTCAAATATTTTTTAGAGCTTCCTTCTACTCATTGAGCTTCACCTATCGGTATCACGCTTTAAAGTATACGTATAACTTCACGATCAAGTATTATTTGCACGGATAATTACAGTTGAAATGAAATAAGAAAAAGCAGGTCAACTAGGCTACATTTTTGTAACACCTAAACTGATCTGCTTACCCCTTAAGTTTATTTTCTTGTTTCCGCAAACTTCTTAATTCTATCCCCTATTTCATCTCGAACTCTTTGAAATACTTGCCACTTTTCCTCTTCCGTTCCGGTTGCATTCGCAGGGTCATCGAACCCCCAGTGCTCCCGTTTTACGCTTTGCGGAGTTATGGGACACTTGTCGGCTGCATCTCCGCAAAGTGTTACAGCTAGCGTTGATTCATTAAGAATTTCAGATGAGATGATCTCAGACTGTTGATTAGAAATATCAATGCCGACTTCCTTCATTGCACGCACTGCGTTTGGATTCAATCCATGTGCTTCAATCCCCGCACTATAAACTTCCCAATCATTACCTAAGTATTTTTTTGCCCATCCTTCTGCCATTTGGCTTCGACATGAATTTCCAGTACATAAGAAGTAGACTATTTTTTTTGCCATCTTTTATCTTCCTTTCTTTGATCATTTGGTTAAAAAACTACTAGTGTCAGATAGAGACCGAGTAATGTTATAAATAATATTGGAATCGTTAATATAATCCCTGTTTTAAAATAGGTTCCCCACGATATTTTTACCCCTTTTTGGGATAACACATGAAGCCATAATAAGGTTGCTAGGGAACCAATTGGTGTGATCTTCGGGCCAAGATCAGAGCCGATAACATTCGCATAAATCAATGCTTCTCTCATAACCCCCGATGTATTGGTTTCCGCAATAGCGATCGCATCAATCATGACAGTTGGCATATTATTCATGATGGATGACAGTATAGCAGCAATGAACCCCATGGAGATTGTCGCGATAAATAAACCTTGCTCTGCACTTACTTGAATGGCTTTTGCCAATAAATCTGTTAATCCTGCGTTCCGTAATCCAAATACGACTACGTACATTCCAATGGAAAAGAAAACAATTTCCCACGGTGCCCCTTTAATAACAGATGTCGTATGAACCGCTTTACTATTTTTTGCCATCCACAGGAAGAATATAGCGATTAGACCCGCTACAATGGAAACAGGCATTCCGATAAACTCACTCAAAAAATAACCTATTAATAAAACCACTAATACATACCATGACAAATAGAACATCTTCAGATCCTTTATAGCATCAGAAGGTTGCTTTAACTGGGTTACATTATATTGTCTAGGAATGCTCTTCTTAAAATAAACAAATAATACCGCAATGGTTGCAATTAATGAAAATAAGTTAGGAATAATCATTCGTGAAGCATATTCCACAAAGCCAATATTAAAAAAGTCTGCTGATACAATATTAACTAGATTACTAACAATGAGTGGTAATGATGTAGTATCGGCAATAAAACCACTTGCCATTATAAATGGAAAAACCATTTTTTCTTGAAAATTCAGATTACGAACCATTGCTAATACGATAGGTGTAAGTATCAGTGCTGCCCCATCATTAGCAAAAAATGCCGCAACGACCGCTCCTAGTAAACTGATATACACAAACATCTTCCATCCATTACCTTTTGCAGCTCTAGCCATATGTAAAGCTGCCCATTCAAAAAATCCTATTTCATCTAAAATTAAGGAAATAATAATAATGGCAACAAATGCAAGAGTGGCATTCCAAACAATACCTGTTACTTCTAGTACGTCCTGAAGGCTCACCACTCCAAATAGTAAGGCAAGGAGAGCACCACCAGAGGCAGACCATCCAATGGATAATCCTTTTGGCTGCCAGATTACCAATACTAAGGTAACCAAAAATATAAGTGATGCAAATAAAACGGTCAAAGACAAAACACTTCCCCCTTTAACAACATGAAATTCTAGTTCCTTTTTTCTCTAATTCTATTAATTTATCCTTTTGACTGGGGAGCACCTGCAGAATTTGTTCAACAAAATGAAAATAATCATTTTCTGTATTTAAGGAGTAAAAAATCCATTGCCCCCTCCTTTGTTCTTTAACAATGCCTGCATCTCTTAATTTTCGAAGATGCTGGCTAATAGACGGTTGACTCATTTGAAAAATTTCTACAAATTCGCAAACACAGCATGTATGATTTTCTAATAATTTTACTATCATTAGTCGGGTTTTATCTCCAAGTAATTTTAGAATAGTTGCCGCATTCTCAATGTTAACGGTTGTTGTAATCACTACATACACCTCCATTTCTTTTATTAATATATAATAATATGCTTATATATTGCAAGCTAAGATTTCCTAAATGCGAAAAGGAAACGTTTGTAAATATGGATATGTAAAAAGCCTGCCCTATTAAATGAGAGGGCAAGCATTGTTATCTTAATTATCTTTCACTAAACCATTTCACCAGCTTTGTCCCAACACCGACAAAGGTTTCTAATATGGCCTGTCCACCAGCGATTGATAAAATAAATATAACAGGCCATGAAAAATCCGGTATCCATATAAACGCAATCGTAATAAATATCGCACTCCAGATTCCTGCACACCAATAACAATTCAACAGATAGCCAAATTTCGATGTAGGTACTTTCTTAACATGCTCCTCCCCTTTCTCATCTGTTACTATTTCCTTTTTTAAAAATGGATTTCGAATAAATTCGGTGATCTTATCAAAAACGATTAGATGTGTTAAACGGTAACTTGCTAACAGGAGGATGAGATAAGTCAACCAGTCAATATCTATACTTTTCATACAATTCCTTTCCCATGCTAAAAATGATTATCATTAGTTTGGTGTACTAATTAGTAGTTTATACATCCATTCCCCATTATTTACTTATCACGTTAACCTATGTTATAATATTCTTCTACCCAAAAAATTTCATTCCCTTTAAATAAATTATTTTCTAAAGAAAGGAGTTGGATACGATGGCTAAAACATCAATGGTAGCAAAGCAAAAAAGACCACCAAAGTTTAAAGTGCAGGAATATACTCGCTGTGAGAAGTGCGGTCGTCCACACTCTGTTCTTCGTAAATTTAAGCTCTGTCGGATTTGCTTTCGAGAGCTAGCGTACAAAGGCCAAATCCCTGGCGTCAAAAAAGCAAGTTGGTAAAAGAGAAGAAGCCAGCCTAAAACGGTTGGCTTTTTTGTATTCTTGGAGACTATTTCTTCCATAAACTCTATGTATCTCATCTTGACATAGTTGTCCATACTATTAAAAGTTGCTACAATATTTTCGTAGATGTAGACAGGAGGTAATTCCGTTCAAAATACGTAGTATATTAAGTCTATTACTGATAATTGGTGTTATTTGGTATTTTTATGGTGATGATTATGAAAGGGCCGGCTTTCAAGGAGTTACTAGTGAGATCCAATCAGATCTCCAATCGATAAAAGAAAATCCGATTATAACAAATACGATTGATACGATAAGTACAGGAATTAAAGAATTATTCCATGAGGTTTTGCCTGAAGAGCGATCAGAAGGCCAACAAGTGGAAGAGAAACCAAATTTAGAATCCCCTTCCACTGAAATCTTTTCTATCCACAATGTAGAGCTAAAGGATAGCCGTGCAGATGTGGAAGCAGAAGCTGGTCCACCTAAGCGCTCCTCTTTAAATGAGTACGGAGTCAATTGGGTAGCCTATCACGAGAACTATCAAAACTTCTTTATGGTTGCTTATGATGATAAAAATCAAATCGTTGGATTATTTACAAACCAGGATTTGTTCACCTCATCCGAAGAAATTTCTATGAAAAGCAATCAAAAAGAAGTAATAGCAGCACTTGGTGAACCTCTAGATTCCATTGATAAAGGGCTTGTGCGTTACCAAATAAACAAAGAACAAGCATATGATGTTTTCTTATTAGATGAAAGTTATGTAACTATTTTCTATGATAAGCATGAAAACAATACGATTACAGCCATTCAAATGATTAGTAAAGATCTTGAGCAACAAAAGCAAAAATATTTTGCCGAGCCTAGTGAACAACTAAAAGAAGGCTTTGAGCTTCAATTATTTGATCTAACAAATGCTGCTCGGGTGCATCACGGACTTCCTGTTCTAGCATGGAACGAAGAGGTTCGACAAACTGCTAGAGACCATAGTACAGATATGGCTGATCATAATTATTTTAGTCATACGAATTTAGCGGGTTTATCCCCATTTGATAGAATGAAGGAGGATCATATTCGCTTTCAAATAGCCGGAGAGAACCTAGCGTCTGGTCAGCCTAGTAGTATTTTCGCACATGAAGGCTTAATGAATTCAGAAGGACATAGAGAAAATATTTTAAATAATAAATTCGAAACACTCGGTATCGGGGTTGCCTTTAATCAAGATTCCCAACCATTTTATACAGAAAATTTTGTAACGAATTAGCGATATTTCAAAAATATCGCTAATTCATATGCGTCCAATTCAGCAGTTTGTTGTAATAAACAACTGATTGGCGACTTCGAGTCCCTTAGATTACTGATCCATTTTGTCCATCTTCCATGTGAAGGCATCGTTATCTGATGTTTTATGTTGGTTGGATTAATGACAATAACGAAATCCTTCTTCTCTCCTAAGAGAAGATAACCTACTAAAGGGACAGGAACCTGGATAAAGTGAACTCTCTCCTTTATCTCCTTAGCTGTCTGTAATCGAAAATGATCGTGCTGTTTACGTAATTGAATTAGCTTCCGTATCCATTGAATATTCTCGTCTTCCCTTCCCCGCTTTCTCCACTCCATTTGGTTAACCTTATCTCCAGAAAGATAACTATTTTCATCACCATTTTTCGATCGGAAGAATTCTTGACCTGCGTGTAGAAAAGGAACACCTTGGCTTAATAACACTAAACCAGTCGCAAGCTGATGCATCTTCCTTCTATCCTCTTCACTTATTGTTGGATTCGATAACTGTAATTTGTCTAGTAATGTATGGTTATCATGACACTCCACATAGTTGACAGATTGAAGTGGACAGGAAAACATGGGTGTATGAAATCGATGATCACACGAGGCGGTAATTAGTGCCGGGAGGAAAGATTCGTTTCTTCCTTCTCCATTTACATAACCTGTACTGGTACTGTAAAAGGTATTTCCCTTTATTTGGTCTCTAAAATGATCATTGAAATAACTCACTTCTGGTAGCTGATCTGCTTTTTTTAACGTGGATAGCTGTGATTTATCCAATGCCGTGTCAAGCTCCCATCCTTCTCCTAAAAGTAGGATGGGTCTATTTTCTTGACTACATCTCGACTGAATCTGTTTCATTGTTTCTAAATCCACTAATCCCATTAAATCGAAACGAAAACCATCCACAAGATATTCCTTTAACCAGAAATCTACGACATCAAGAATGAATTTTCTCGCCATTTTTCTCTCTGTTGCGAGGTCATTGCCAGTTCCACTCCCATTGCTTACTGAACCATTCTCATGAAAACGAAAATAATATTCTGGAACGAGTTTCTCAAAAGTAGAGTTCTCATACTGGAAAACATGATTAAAGACTACATCGATAATAACGGACATTCCCGCTTCATGGATCGATTGGATCATTTGCTTACATTCTATTATTCGAGTTATCGGATTAGATAGATTACTTGCATAGCTTCCCTCTGGCACAAAATAAAATAATGGATCATATCCCCAATTATAATCCTTTTCTGGTTCGGTTTCGTCCACCCGTGCAAAATCCATAATTGGCAAGAGCTGAAGGTGCGTGATACCTAATTCCTTTAAATAAGCTAATCCTGTTGAATAACCTTCTGCATTTCGCGAATGCCGTTCCGTAAAACTAAGAAATTTCCCTTTATTTTTTATCCCACTTTCAGAACACATCGACAAATCCCGAACATGAACCTCATAAATGATAGCCTTATCCTTTGTAATTTTCGGATAAGTTATTTCCCTGAAATGAACTGGATCTGTCTTTGCCATATCCACCACTACGCTAGCATTGCTATTTGCTGTAAGACCTCTTGCATAAGGGTCATTTACGATTCTCTCTTTTCCGGCAATGGTTACAGCAAATTGATAGATGTTCCCATGTAAGTCCCCAGGTAACCAGATATCCCATACTCCCCTATCGTTTCTCCTCATTAGGCGTCTTTCACCCTCCATTATTATTTCTATATTGGATGCGGTTGGTGCCCATAATGTAAAAGCTGTCCCATCCTTTTTATAAAGAGGGCCAAGTGTTGTCTCACTAGCTGTATACTTATTTTCAAACCATGTAGTACGAACAATGTTTCTAGGAAAGATTGGATACTTCTTGTTCTGAATAGCTACAAATGCCTCTTGAATAAGGGAAATGTTATCCACTAAATAAACGAATAATTGGTCCTCTCCTACTTTGACGACATCTTTTATTGGCATAAATTGGTTAGAGATAAATATACTTAGTGATGGGCTGACCAAATCATGATCTTTCATTCCTTCGAGCGTTATTTTATTGATATCATCTATCCAAGCAGCTATATTCATCTTACATTCCCTTTCTGTTTAGCTATTAATTTTTTGTAAAAGAACCTTACGTAAGGTTATATAAAATGGAACTAATCATAGATTAAGAAAAGACTCTACCTGAATTATATACAAGAATATGGATGTTTGACTGGAAAGGAGTTAATATGACTAAGCAAATCTCTGAAGAGGATGTTTACCTTTTTCATCAAGGTACTCATTATTTTAGTTATCAATTTCTTGGCTGCCATAGAGATGGTGTCAAAACGAGGTTTGTTGTCTGGGCTCCCCATGCTAAAAAAGTAGAATTAGCTGGTGATTTTAACGATTGGTCTGGAAAAGGTTATGCCCTAACTAAGCTTGATAATGCAGAACTCTGGTACGGAAGCTTCCCAGATATACAGGAAAATACTCGATACAAATATCGGATAACTGCACCAAACGGCGATACATTTTTAAAGGCAGACCCCTATGCCTTCCGAGCAGAGCTTCGACCTTTAACCGCATCTGTAATCCCTTCTTGGAAACAGTATATGTGGGGAGATCAAGAATGGGAATTGCTTAAAGCAGAAAGCGATCCTTATCATTCACCACTTTTGATCTATGAGCTTCATGCGGGCTCGTGGAAAAGAGATGATCAAAATCTACCTATATCCTATCGTGTATTAGCATCACAATTAATCCCATATGTTAAAGAGTTGGGCTATACCCACATTGAATTATTACCCTTGGCTGAACACCCACTTGATGCGTCATGGGGCTATCAAATTACGAGTTATTATGCCCCAACATCTCGCCATGGATCCATAAATGATTTAAAATATTTCATCGACCAATGCCACCAGCATCAGATCGGGGTGATCATCGATTGGGTTCCAGGGCATTTTTGTAAGGATGATCACGGACTTAGACAATTCGATGGGGAAGCATTATATGAATATAAGGATCCAAAAAAAGCGGAAAAACCACTATGGGGAACCCTCACCTTTGACTATGGAAAGCCTGAGGTTCAAAGCTTTTTAATTTCCAATGCAATTTATTGGTTGAAAGAATTTCATGTTGATGGTCTAAGGGTAGATGCTGTTGCAAGTATGACTTCACTGAATTTTGATCGCCCTGACTCAGAAGAAAAACTTGTCAACAGCTTTGGTAATGAACTAAATTTAGAAGCTATCGCCTTTTTACAAAAATTAAATGAGGTTGTATTCCACTATTTTCCTAAGGCACTGATGATGGCAGAAGATAGTTCAGATCTCCCTCTTATCACTCACCCTACCTCTAAGGGTGGAATTGGCTTTAATTTTAAATGGAATATGGGTTGGATGAATGACTTACTAAAATACATGGAGCTAGATCCCATTTATCGAAAGTGGCACCACCAGCTACTAACCTTTTCAATGATGTACCATTATAGTGAAAACTTTGTTCTTCCACTATCTCATGACGAAGTCGTACACGGAAAAAAGTCATTATTAAATAAAATGCCTGGAGATCAGTGGCAGCAATTTGCAAATTTACGGCTATTATATGGTTATATGATGGTACATCCAGGAAAGAAGCTGCTCTTTATGGGTGGAGAATTTGGACAATATATAGAATGGCGCTTTCAGCAAGCGTTAGATTGGCATTTATTCGATTATCCCCTTCACCATGGCCTCTTTCATTATTTAACTGAATTACATAAATTTTATCACCATCAACCATCTCTTTATCAATTAGACTATCATCCATCAGGTTTTCAATGGATTGATCCTGATAATCATGAACAGAGTATTCTCATTTTTATTCGTAAAGCTCTTGATTTAGAGAACCATTTATTAATTGTTTGTAATTTCACACCAGTGGTCTACTATGATTTTAACATCGGTGTTCCCACTCCTGGAACCTATCGAGAGTTATTTAATTCTGATGCGGCCTGCTATGGTGGTTCAGATCAAAACAATACTGAGATCCATTTTAGTTTTCCAGAGGGATGGCACGGCCAAGATCAACATATAAAAATAAAGGTTCCACCACTTGCGATTTGTATTTTCCAACAAGTACTGGAATCCACAGAGGAGGAACTGGAATGAAAAAAGAATGTGTCACAATGCTCTTAGCAGGAGGAGCTGGTACGAGATTAGGCATGTTAACGAAAAATTTAGCAAAACCAGCTGTCCCTTTTGGTGGAAGATATCGGATTATTGATTTCGCCTTAAGTAATTGCTTGAATTCAGGCATGAACACAGTAGGAGTAGTTACACAGTATTCTCCTCTCGTATTACACCGACATATTGGAGTGGGAAAGGCTTGGGGGTTAGATCGATTAGAGGACGGATTAACTATACTTTCCCCTTTTACAACCTGTGATGGAGGATGTTGGTATCTCGGGACAGCAGATGCTATTTTTAAAAATTGTCATTTTATTGACCAGTATCACCCTGATTATGTTTTAATTCTATCTGGTGATCATATCTACCAAATGGATTACAACCAGATATTAGCACAACATAAGGAAACGGAGGCAGATGTAACGATTGCTACTATGGAAGTACCATGGGAGGAAACCTCTCGATTCGGCATTTTAAATACAACGAAAAATTTAAGAATCTACGAATTCGAAGAAAAGCCTTCTCAAGCAAAAAATAACCTTGCCTCTATGGGAATTTACGTCTTTAATTGGGAGGTTTTGAAGCTTTTCTTAGAAAAGGATGCAACAAAGGATCATTCGGATCATGATTTTGGGAAGGATATTATCCCTGCCATGCTTGCAGATGAGCTTCATTTGTATGCTTACGTATTCGAAGGATATTGGAAGGACGTTGGTACTATCCAAAGCTATTGGGAGGCACATATGGATTTATTAAATCCTAACAGTACAACACTACTCGAGCATGGTAAATGGAAAAATTATTCCCGTGATTCCTATCTTGCTCCTCAATTAATTGGTGAAAATGCCGTTATTCGTCATTCCTTAATTAGTAATGGTTGTATCGTTGATGGGACTGTGGAGGAATCTGTTCTCTTTGAGAAGGTGCAAATTCATCAACATGCGATTATCCATCAATCCATTCTACATCCAAATGCTCAGATCGGGGAGCATGTCCTATTAGATCGTGTTATTGTTCAAGAAAATGTGACGATCCCTGATCATACCAAGATTGCAGCGAATGAAGAAGAAGAACCAATTGTCGTATCTAACGAAAATATAAACTCCATTCTATTAATGAGGTGATATTAGTGGCATCTATGATTGGATTAATCAATTTAGAACACGAAAATGATCAATTTAAAGAATTAACCTATCATCGTCCCATAGCTTCTATCCCATTTGCTGGTAGATACCGTTTGATAGATTTTACATTGTCTAATATGGTTCAATCTCAAATTCACGAGGTTGCTATTTTTACTCAGAATAAATATCGTTCCCTTATAGGACACTTAGGTTCAGGTGCTGATTGGGAATTAAATAAAACACATGGCGGTTTATTCCTCTTCCCTCCTCAAGCGCATCATTCTACAAACATTTCCCAAGGGGATGTAGGTCATTTTTATTATAATCGAGATTTCTTTGAAAACAGCTCTGCAGAATATGTGCTAATTAGTGGAAGTCAATTTGTAGCCAATTTGAATTATTTACCACTGTTCCATTATCACCTAGAAACCGGTGCTGATGTTACATTACTAACTACCCAACACGACATAATACAAGAGCTTAAGAACTGCTTGAAGTTAGAACTGGACAAAAACAATAAGGTAATTGCGATTACGAATGATAAACAGAATCAAGAAACCTTTTGTGGTGTTTATCTATTACATAAATCTCTGTTGTTAGAGCTTGTAGATGAATGTGTCGCTAATCATAAAAGCTATTTCTTCTGGGATGGTATTAGAGCGAATCTAGAAAAGTTACATATAGCAGCCTATCATTACGATGGTTATCATTCGATTATCCATGATGTTGCTGGCTATTTTAGACAAAGCATGAAGCTAATTAAACCCGAAAACTATAGACAGCTTTTCCGAAACTATCCACCTGTTTTTACAAAAGTAAGTAACCACCCTCCAACAAGATATCAGCATACAGCTATTGTTAAAGATTCACTTATTGCAACTGGGGCACTTATTGAAGGTACTGTCGAAAATAGTATCCTTTTTCGTGGGGTGAAAGTGAAGAAGGGTGCCGTTGTAAGAAACTCGATTATTATGCAAGATGGCGAGATTTCCGCCGATAGTCAGCTGGAAAATGTCATTCTTGATAAACAAGTAGTCATAACGAAGAATCAGATGCTAAAAGGTTCGATAAAGCATCCTTATATCATCGAAAAGAAATCTATTATTTGAGGAGTGCTGAAACCATGGAGAAAAAAATTTTGTTTGTCGCTTCTGAATGTACCCCCTTTGTCAAAACTGGTGGCTTAGCAGATGTTATTGGTTCCTTACCACAAGCGTTAAACCAGCTTCCAACGATAGAAACAAACGTCATTCTCCCCTATTATGAACCCGTTATGAAACCATGGATGAATAAATTAGAAGAATTATTCACCATTCCCATAGAGGTCGGTTGGAGAAAGCATTCGTTCACACTATATCAATTAGTGCATAAAAATGTTCGCTATTACTTTATAAAAAATCATTATTACTTCTCTCGTGATGAGATTTATGGTTATGAAGATGATGGAGAACGCTTTATTTTTTTTAGTCAAGCTGTCTCGGAAGCTCTAACTTGGATTGATTTTAAGCCAGACATCGTTCATGCTCATGACTGGCAAACAGGTTTAGTGATGGCATTTTTGAAAATTCTCTATCCCAAATCAGATTATAACACCGTCTTTACCATTCACAATTTAAAATACCAAGGAGTGGTACTGAAAAAGGATTTTCCTGATCTATTTCAAATCAGCCGGGAGCATATTGGTGGTATGGAATGGAATGGTCATATTAATTGCATGAAAGCAGGAATTTTTCATGCAGATAAAATAACTACCGTTAGCCCAACCTATGCAGAAGAAATCAAAACAGCCTATTTTGGAGAAGGCCTTGCTCCATTACTTAAAGGAAGACAAAGGGATTTGTACGGTATCCTAAATGGTATTGATATAAACGAATATAATCCTGCAAAAGACCCTTTGCTTTATCGGAATTATACGAATGAACGTGAGCGAAAAAAAGAAAATAAAATATTTCTCCAAAAAAAATTGGGCCTACCTGAAAATGGTAATGTACCTATGTATATATTGATATCTAGACTAGTTGAGCAAAAAGGACTTCACTTGCTACAAGCTATTATAGATGAGTTCTTACAAGAAGATGTTCAATTTGTCCTACTTGGTACAGGGGATTATTTATTTGAAGATTTTTTTTACCATGCTGCAGAACGTAATAAGGATAAAATGGTTTGTTTTTTGGGGTTTGAAGAGAAATTGGCAAGGGAGATGTATGCTGCAAGCGATTTTTTTGTCATGCCATCCAAATTTGAACCATGCGGTCTCACACAAATGATTGCACTTCATTATAAAGTTGTTCCAATTGTCAGAGAAACCGGTGGATTACAGGATTCGGTTCTCCCTTTTAATGAATACACATTAGAAGGCACTGGTTTTAGCTTTGCAAATTACAATGCACATGACCTCTTACATGTTTTAAGATATTCCTTATCTGTCTATGAAGATGAGCATAAGTGGAATAGCCTATTACGTAATGTTGAAACCTGTGACTTCAGCTGGGAAGCATCTGCTAAAAAATATGATGCATTATACGATGAGATCATGATTTCGGAGGGGACTTGAACATGATGGAATGGGACGTAAAACAGCTAAGAGAAAAGATCCAAACAACAATAAGCGAGAACCATTCTGACCAAAACAGCCCCATTTCTGTACCTAAAGTGTATGAAGCTATTTGTCAAATCTTAATGGAACTAATCGAAAAAGATTGGTCTCGTACTAATCAAAAATACGATGAAACGAAGCCAAAGCAAGTCTTTTATTTCTCGATGGAATTCCTACTTGGACGTCTTTTACAAAGTTATTTATTAAATTACCAGTTACTCAACACGTGTAACCAAGCAATAAAGGAACTCGGCTTTGATCCTGAAGAGATCTATTATTGCGAACAGGATCCCGGTCTTGGTAACGGAGGTCTTGGAAGGCTGGCAGCATGTTTTCTCGATTCCACCGCCTCACTCTCGTACCCAGGTCATGGTTATGGCATCCGTTTTCGCTATGGGTTATTTGAACAACGTATTATTAATGGCTATCAAACAGAGTTACCAGACTATTGGCTGAAGGATCGCTATCCTTGGGAAATACGACGAGCAGATGAAGCGGTGACTATTCAGCTTGCCGGACATTGTTACTTAAAGGAACGTGAGGATGGCTCTCTGATTTGTCTATATGAAAATCAAGAAAAGATAATGGCCGTCCCCTACGATATACCGATTGTAGGCTATGATAACCAAACCATCAATACACTTAGACTTTGGAGTGCGGAACCAATAGCAGACATAGAGGAACAAGAAGAGGATCAATACTATCATCAATTAGAGCAGGAGCATTCCTCCTGGCAGATCTCTGGGTTTCTTTATCCAGATGACTCCCACTACGAAGGAAAACAGCTTCGGTTGAAACAGCAATACTTTCTCGTTTCTGCAAGTCTACAGGATATTCTAAGAAAATATTCATCTATTTCCTCCGCTACATTGCCAAAGAAGCTAGTCATTCAAATTAATGACACGCATCCCAGTCTAGCCATTCCAGAATTGCTGCGAATATTATTAGATGAAAAAAGATTAGAATGGGAGGATGCTTGGGAAATCACGCGAAAGATTTTTGCTTATACCAATCATACGCTCATGTCTGAAGCACTGGAGACTTGGCCGGTTGATATGTTTCGAGAGCTATTGCCTCGTATTTATATGTTAATAGAAGAAATTAATGAACGGTTTTGTCAGGATATTTGGTTGAACCAACCTCATCTAAGACAAAAAATCCCATCACTTGCCATCATAGCAGATCATCAAATTCATATGGCTCGACTTGCTGTTGTTGGTAGCTTTAGTGTGAATGGTGTGGCAAAAATTCATTCAGAAATTTTAAAAACAAGGGAAATGAAAGACTTTTATCATTTATATCCTAAAAGGTTCAATAACAAAACAAATGGTATTTCTCATCGTCGTTGGCTCGTTATGGTAAATCCAAGACTGACTCATTTGATTTCCGATACGATTGGAACGAGCTGGGTAAGACATCCAAGGGAATTAACTCATCTGTTACGCTATACAAAAGATACTTTCTTTTTAGAACAATTACACTCGATCAAACAAGAGAATAAACGGAAATTGGCGGCAATTATCCATCAGAGGACAGGAATATTAGTAGATGATCAGTCAATATTTGATGTTCAAATTAAGCGAATGCATGAATATAAGAGACAGCTATTAAATGTTTTTCATATCCTATACTTATACAATGAATTAAAACAAAACCCAAAACTAGATATCACCCCTCGAACCTTTATCTTTGCAGCAAAAGCTGCGCCTAATTATTACTTCGCCAAAGAAGTAATCAAACTAATTCATACGGTGGCTTCTATCGTTAATTATGACCACACCATACACGGTAAATTAAAAGTGGTTTTTTTAGAGAATTATAATGTTAGCCTTGCCGAAAAGATCATACCTGCTACGGATTTGAGTGAACAAATATCTACTGCAGGAAAAGAAGCGTCAGGAACAGGTAATATGAAAATGATGATGAATGGCGCTCTAACGATAGGTACATTAGATGGTGCGAATATTGAAATGAAAAATGTAGTGCAGAAAGAGAATATGTTTATTTTCGGATTGAAAGCAGATGAAGTCTACCACATCTATCAGAATAACGACTACTTTGCTAATGAAGTCTATCAAAATGATGAAAGGTTAGTGCGAATTTTACATCAATTACGTGACGGCTTATTTGGCCATCAGGAATGTAAAAACATATATTACCATCTCCTTTCCACGAACGATCCATTTTTCATTTTGAAAGACTTTTCAGATTATGTCGAGACACAGCAATTAGTAGATCATTCCTATACAGAAAAACAAAGATGGTTAGCAAAAAGCTTGATTAATATCGCTCATTCAGGTAAATTTTCAAGCGACCAGACGATTCAAGAATATGCAACTGGTATCTGGAAATTGAGAAAGGGATAACGTTTGTAAGAGCTGACTACCTAACTTAAGACCCGGAACTTCCTACAAATCATAGGGAGATCCGGGATGTTCCGTATGGAATAATGATTCAGCCACTCTTAGCTAACGACCTTTAAACTGATCACTGTAAGGATCATTCCGATAATACAACAAATGCGGAGAAAATTTTTAGGCTCATGAAAGA
>JACYYJ010056303.1_pt1 | contig 31048 bp, 25 predicted proteins | sample 8236861 | NCBI WGS metagenome assembly JACYYJ01 (sample SAMN14103086, study PRJNA606662) | landfill metagenome | isolation source: landfill solid waste | place: India:New Delhi, Okhla landfill site | collected 2017-11-05
GGCAATCCGACACCTGTAAATAGAAAGCCTAGGTTTGCTAGAAATAGGTTTTCTCCAGCAGCTTGTCCTAATAATGGTGGGAAAATTAAATTACCCGCACCAAAAAATAATGCGAAAAGCATAAATCCTATCGTGATAATACTTGTTGTGTTTCGTGATGACATAATAACCTCCGCAACAATTAATGTTTCATTTATATGAAATGTTAAGCTTTTATTTTTATTTTCAAAATATTTAAATAGTAGCATGTAATTATTCGAAAAGCAATGATATTTATTGATAATTTGAAAATTAGTCATTTGTTCCACTTACAATACTTAGCTAGATAAATTTGGATTTATTGTAATATACCCCAAAATCTCCTTCTTTCCTTTTTAAATTGGTTGCATTAATTGCTGTTCTTTCGGATTATATCTAGTAAATATACAAATTGTCATTAATAAAAAGTGAAATTATTACATAGTTTGTAAAAATAAATAATTCTTTCCTAGTTATTTACAAAGACTTTACACTCGGCATTTATAATGAACAACAGATTTTTTTTATCTACAAACAGAGTTTGCGAATGATAAGGAATACAGAGATTACTTGTGATTAGTAAAGAATAAATCAACAATGCAAGCAGATGTCCAGGTTAGTGAGAAGGACAAGATCACATTATCGACATGTGTAGTCTGTTAGGTCCTGAACAGGGTAGGCTCGTGATTCATAATAAGATAAAGAGCGAGGATGTGCTACACGACTAAGTGACCTCCTTATTTCCAATTAATTTGTCATTCTATAATCGATGTCTTATACTGGTAGGGAATAAAAAAATAAGTAGATTCGACTAGGGGAGCATGTAGGTGCTGAGAGATTTGATCGACCCTTTGAACCTGATCTAGTTAACACTAGCGTAGGGAAGTGGAATTGGCAGTTTGTGCATAGACGAATCATTGGCTATGTATGTTCAACCCATCTCCTTACATTGGTGATGGGTTTTTTGGTTTGTCACGAGATGTTACCGCCTAGTCGGAAATAAAGAGGAGGAAATAAATTGAATCAATTATTTACGGATCATCTTTGGAAAAAGGTGGAACCAATTTGGAGCTCTTACTTAGAGCATCCTTTTGTGAAAGGCCTTGGAAACGGTACTTTAGAGCAGGATAAGTTTAAGCATTGGTTAAAGCAGGATTATGTCTATTTAATGGATTATTCGAGACTATTCGCATTAGGGAGTGCGAAGGCAGAAGACTTAGAAACGATGACTATATTTGCCAAGCTACTACACGGTGTGCTTGATCTTGAAATGGATTTACACAGAAAATATGCGGCTGATTTTGGTATAACCAGAGAGGATCTCGAGTCCACAGAACCTTCCGCTATTACTACTGCCTACACTAGCTATATGCTAAATGTATCTCAGCGTGGAGGGATAGAGAATGTCGTCGCATCGGTACTTGCGTGTGAATGGAGTTATAATTTTATCGGTAAATCACTAGCAACATGGCCAGGAGCATTAGATGAAAATTTTTATAGTAGCTGGGTGAAGATGTATCAATCTCCCGAATTTACAGAGCTTGCAGAGAATTGCAAACATTTAATGAACAAAATGGCAAAAGGAAAATCAGAAGAGGATTTAACTAGACTAGAAGAGATTGTCATTCGAACAAGTCAGTTTGAATATATGTTCTGGGATATGGTAGAAAAACGAGAAGATTGGCCAGTAAGCCTAAATTAGGAGGAATAGCTTATGATTGATTTAGTCGATGAACACGCGCAGGAGTTAAAAGAAATATTAGCAAAATTGATTAGCTTTCCTACTGTTAGCCCACCAGCTAGAAATACAGAAGGAATTCAGTCCTATATCGCCAATTTTCTAGAAAAGGAAGGATTTGATACAACGAGGTGGGATGTCTTTCCACAGGATCCTAATATGGTTGCAGTGAAAAAAGGTGAGGAAAGTAGTTCATACAATAGCTTGATTATAAATGGTCATGTGGATGTTGCTGATGTTGGGGATAAAGCAGATTGGACAGTGCCGATATTTGAATTGACAGAGAAGGCTGGCTTCGTCTATGGTCGTGGTGTTTCCGACATGAAGGGAGCAATTGCTGCTACTTTGTTCGCAATGAAACTATTAAATGAGCAAGGTATCTCATTAAAAGGAGACTTGCAGATTCAAACGGTGATCGGTGAAGAGGCAGGAGAAGCAGGGACATTATCCTGTCTGGAAAAAGGTTATACTGCCGATTTTGCACTAGTTGTCGATGGAAGTGATCGAAAAATCCATGGTCAAGGAGGTGTAATCACTGGATGGATTACTGTAAAAAGCAAGGAAGTTTTTCATGACGGAATGCGTGCAGCTATCTTACAAACATCGGAGGGTGCAAGTGCAATAGAAAAAATGATGAAAATTATTGCGAGCTTACAAGATTTGGAGCAAGAGTGGGCAGAAACCAAACAATATCCAGGCTTTAGAAAAGGAACAACTACAATTAATCCTGCGGTCATAGAAGGGGGCAGACATGCGGCATTTGTAGCAGATCAATGTAGTCTATGGGTGACTGTACATTTTTATCCGAATGAGAGCTATCAATCGGTGGTGGCGGAAATTGAAAATCACCTGAGAAATTCAATAAAAGACGATCCGTGGTTCCAAGAAAACCCGCTCCTCTTTCGTTGGGGAGGGAAATCTATGCTAGAAGAAAGAGGAGAAGTTTTTCCTTCTGCCGAAATTAGTAAGGATCATCCTGCAATCCAAATGCTCCAACAATCCCATCAAAAAGTGGAACAATCAAAGGCGATGATAGGTATGTCGGAAACCGTTACAGATGCAGGGTGGTTTCATGAAGGTGGTATCCCCACCGCCATTTATGGACCAGGGAAATTAAAGGAAGCCCATTCTGTTGATGAAAAAATAGAATGGGACGAGTTATTACGCTTTGCCAAAACATTAATGATCTTCATTACAGACTGGTGTAACAAGAGAAAAGAAGGATAAAATCTGGATATCATCGTGTTATAATTGAACCGGATTGCCAAGATATAAATAGATATATCTTGGTAATCTTACAATGTCGAAGCAGATGGCCAAGATAAAAAGATATATCTTGGCGATCTCGCAATGTCGAGACAATATGGCCAAGATAAAAAAATGCACCTTAGCAACTCCATCCTTAGAAATCATAGCTGCACTTTATATAATCGGATAATAAGACTGATAGATCGGATTACAATAAAATGGGGGTCTCGGCCCAATCATGGGAGCTTCGAATGGTTTTGAGTTGTGAGCATATAAGATTTTTTCTTTATGATATGCCTCTGTTAACAGTAAATATTTCACCTCAGGGTTATAATAGTATTGCATGTTTTGCACCTCCTTCTTCTACATTATGCTCGTATAGTAAAAAATGGGCACATATCCATTCTAAATTCATAAAGTATCTATATAACATGTTGATAGGAAGGTGCTTTCGCATGAATGAAGAGAGATCAGATCCACAACATTATCCTATACCTCCTAATTACGGGAAAATAACCAAGTATGAGGAAATAGCGTTGACAGTGCCTGAACAAAGGCAATACCGCCAGCCTGGGGTAGAAAAATTAATGGTGCCAGAACCAGTTGTCGAAAATCCACATTATAAAGGAAGTGAGAAGTTACAAGGGAAAGTAGCACTTATAACAGGTGGAGATAGTGGAATTGGAGCAGCAATCGCTATTGCTTTCGCAAAGGAAGGAGCAAATGTTGCAATTTCCTATTTAGATGAACACGAGGATGCTGGTAGAACAAAAAGAAGAATTGAAGAACTAGGTAGAAGTTGTCTCCTCTTACCGGGAGATTTAAGAGAAAAGCAACAATGTATGACCATTGTAGAAAAAACGGTAGAAGTATTTGGTCAACTGGATATTCTATGTAATCATGTAGGGATCCAGTTTCAACAATTAAATTTAGAAGATATCTCTGACGAACAATTCGACGAGACCTTTAAAGTGAATGTTTACTCTCATTTTTATACAACCCGTGCTGCATTACCATATTTACATGCTGGTAGTTCGATCATTAATACCGCCTCAGTAGTGGCATTTGATGGAAATGAGCAACTGATGGATTATACAGCAACAAAGGGAGCAAATGTAGGATTCACACGTGCATTGGCGAAGAATTTAATCAAGAAGGGAATTAGAGTGAATGCTGTTGCACCTGGGAGGTTTTGGACTCCTTTGATTCCTGCTAGCTTTTCTCCTGATCAAGTGCCGCTTGCAGGTAACCCAATGGATCGCCAAGGGCAGCCCTTTGAAATTGCTCCAACCTATGTGTATCTTGCTTCTGATGATTCTAGGTTTGTCACAGGACAAACACTTCATGTAAATGGTGGTCAAATCTTTGTCTGATCAAATGGCCAAAGCCCTTGCTAGAAAAAGTTTTAGCTTTTCTTCCCTTATTAAATAAGGGCTAATCATCCATTGTCACATAATCAATTTGGAAACCTAAGTCTTCAATCATTTGATGGTCGCTTAAACCTTCTTGTCCTCTTGTTGTTAAATAATCACCGATAAAAATGGAATTAGCAGGATAAAGTCCAAGTGGTTGAAGACTTCTCAAATTTATTTCTCTCCCTCCTGATATACGAATTTCTTTACTAGGATTTATGAACCGAAATAGGCAGAGAACCTTTAAACAATAAGTCGGATTCAATTCGTTCGTCCCCTCTAATAATGTTCCATCTATTGCATGTAAAAAATTAATAGGTATAGAATCAGCATCAAGTGCCTTTAATGCTCTTGCCATATCGATAACATCTTGTTTTGTTTCTCTCATCCCGACAATGACACCAGAGCATGGCGAGATCCCGACATTTTTCACTTTAGTTACTGTTGCTACACGGTCATGGTAGCTGTGACTTGTCGTGATGCTAGAATGATGGTTTTCAGACGTATTAATATTGTGATTGTATCGGTCAACCCCAGCATCCTTTAGCTTTCGAGCTTGTTCTGGCTTTAACAATCCAAGGCAAGCACAAATACGAATATCATATTGTTGTTTGATTTCTTTAACAGCAGCAGTTACGATATTCAGCTCTCTTTCTGAAGGACCTCTACCACTTGCTACGATACAGTAGGTTCCAGATTGAAGCTCATGAGCATTTTTCGCCCCTTGGACGATTGTTTCTTTATCCATCATTCTGTATTTTTTTATCGGTGCTGTTGAATCTCTTGATTGAGAACAATAGCCACAATTTTCTGGACATAATCCAGATTTCGTGTTGATGATCATATTGAGCTTAACCCTATTGCCGAAGTAATGCTCGCGAATGTGGTAAGCGCTATGTAATAAAGAGAGCAACTCCTTATTTGGGCATTCTAAAATATGGAATGCCTCTAAATCGGTAATATCTGCTCCATGAAGAACTTTTTCCGCTATTGATTGCCAGTTTGTCATCTTCTCGCCCCCGTTATCTTTATTCGTAAACTCCTATTTTTCCCTTTACTTTTCCTTAACAGCTTAAGCAATAAATTTTCTATTGTCAACCTATAAAATTTATAAGTTAACATATTGACGTGGTTTAAACCAATACAAACGTGGTATAGAGTTTAATATCTCGTAATTTTCATCATTACCATAGGAGGAAGAAGGTTATGGAAAACAAAACTTTACAAAAAAATAGAAAATTAATCGATTATGGGATCTTTCTCCCAGCCTTACTAATCATTCTAATCATTTGCATCCCTTTTTCTTTATATGAGTCTGAATCACTTGCTTTACTAAATAGTATTTTTGATAAGATTGTAGAAGTTTTCAGCTGGGGCTATATATGGTATGCCTTGATTTTATTGGCTGCAGGACTTTATTTATCGTTTTCGAAATATGGAAAAGTAGTATTAGGAGACCCGAAAGAAAAGCCTTCATTTACCATGTTTGAATATGCTTCGATATTAATTGCAATGGGCATCGGTTCTACAATTATGCGTACAGGGATGGTGCAGTGGACACAAGTAGCCATTGATCCACCCTTTGGGGTGCAGCCAGAATCTTCCGAGGCGGTATTGTGGGGAAATACATATAGTATGTTTATTTGGAGTTTTCAAGTTTTTGCGATCTTCGTGATGGCCGCTCCAGCAATGGCGTATATCCTCCATGTGAAAAAAAGACCTTTAATGCGTATTTCTGAGGCTTGTCGTTGTATTTTGGGAGATAGATTCACCGACGGGATTGGTGGAAAGGTGATCGATGTTCTATTCCTAATAAGTATTCTTTCAGGAGCTGCCGTTACACTAGGGCTTGGAACACCAATTATTACATCCAACCTAACCAATTTATTAAATATTGAAGTTACCTTTGGGATGACGATGATTGTAACCATTATATGGGTGGTTTTATTTTCCGTAAGTGCCTATTTAGGAATTGAAAAAGGCATTAAGCGTTTGAGTACCTTCAATATTTATTTAGCAGGTGGGTTAGCCATTTTTATTTTGATAGCAGGACCAGGGATTTTTATTTTAGACTTTTTTACAGACACGGTTGGTCATTTAGTGAACCATTACTTTTCCCTTTCCTTTTATACGAATTCAACCGATTTACACTCCACTACTCATATACAAAGTCATATGATCTTTTGGTTTGCCTATAGTGCAACATGGGCAATGCTTCACAGTGTCTTTGCTGCTAAAATTTCGAAAGGGCGAACGGTAAAGGAAATGATTCTAACTTATTTGTTAGCCCCGACGATGATATCCTGGGTGGCAACAGGAGTCCTAGGTGGATTAGGGGTACACCGTTTTCTAACAGGGGAGGTAAATATTCTTCAATTAGTGGAAAGCAACCAACCTGTTAACGCCATACCCAATATACTAATGACATTACCGTGGTCAGAGGTAATCATGATTCTATTCATTGTGGTTTCGATGATTTTCTTAACCACAACTTTAGATTCCACTACTTATACTATTGCGGCATATACTAGTAGACGAAATATGAGCAAGTATGAACCATCAAGGAATTTAAGAATAATAGTTGCTGCTATTATTACAACACTTGCCCTCATTCTGATGCAGATTGGAGGATTAGCTCCACTTGAGGTCATTTCAGGATTAATGGGCTTACCTATCATTGTGATTCAGTTTCTCACCATTTATGCCGCAAAGAAAATGATGGATCAAGATAAAGCGTGGATTTATAATATAAGAGGATAAGTAGGATTATGTAACTATTATTACCATTATGGCTGACAGAGACATCCCATCTGTCAGCCTTTTTATCTGAAAAGATACTGTAATCGTTTTAGAGACTTCCTACCTATAGAGGAAAAACAATAGGTTCAGTTTTGAAAGCGTAACACTTACAATAATGATAGATTCAAAATAAAACATTAACCACTGGAGGAATTATAAATGAAAAATATTTTACTAGCATGTTCATCAGGTATGTCTACAAGCTTACTAGTCTCTAAGATGGAGGAAGCTGCAGCTGCACAAAATCTTGAAGTGAAGATTTGGGCTGTAGGTCAAGATAAAGCGATTGCTGATATGGAAAAAGCGGATGTGCTTTTAATCGGTCCACAAATGCGTTTTATGAAAAAAAAGTTTGAAACAGCAGCGAAGGATTTTAATGTACCAGTAGATGTCATTGATCCAGTCGCTTATGGAAGAGTAGATGGAAAAGCAGTTTTAGCTAAAGCACTTGAGCTTATTGGTTAAATAAGTTTATTAAATAAGGGGGCAAAACAAGTGAATAAATTTATGGATTTTTTAGAGAGAGTGCTATTACCTATTGCGGATAAATTAAATAATAACCGTTATTTATCTGCATTGCGTGATGGCTTTATGGTTGCATTGCCATTGATCATATTTGGTTCCATTTTTGTTGTTATCGCTAATTTCCCGTTTTTAGATAAGTTTTTAAGTGAGGATGCCTATGCAGCTTACCAGAATGCTCTTGGACCAGCATCTGCTGCAACCCTTAGCATCATGGGGATATTCGTTATCATAGGTATAGGGTATAAACTAACCGAGCATTATGGAGTCGATGCCATCTATGGAGGGGTAGTTGCGCTTGCTGCATTTCTTATCTTAACCCCTCAAGTATTAGAAGGTGTTTCCGGTGTTATCCCAACATCAAGTATTGGCGCTGAAGGGATGTTCTTAGGAATCTTTACTGCCTTTATTTCAGCAGAATTATATCGTTTTTTCGTACAAAAGAATTTAACAATCAAAATGCCAGCAGGTGTACCAGGAGCAGTATCCAGATCATTTAGTGCACTAATTCCGATTACATTAACGTTATCCGTATTTTTAGTGATTCGTATTATTTTCAGCTATACACCATTTGATACCGTACAAAACTTTATTTATACCGTAATCCAGCAGCCACTAACGGTGTTAGGAAGTGGACTTCCTGCAACACTTATTGCAGTTCTACTCATCCAAATCTTCTGGTTCTTTGGATTACATGGACAAATTATTATTAATTCCGTATTTGATCCAATTTGGTATGCGTTAAATGATGAAAACTTACAAGCATTTCAAGCTGGAACAGAGCTTCCGAATATTGTAACAAAGCAATTTATTGATACCTTCCTTGTTGGAATGGGTGGATCAGGTATGACCTTAGCTGTTGTTATCTTAATCTTTATGATTGGGAAAAGTAGACAGCTAAAAGAATTAGGTAAATTAGGTGGACCAGCAGGTATCTTTAACGTGAATGAGCCTATTATCTTTGGATTACCGATTATTATGAATCCAATTATCATAATACCGTGGTTAATAGCGCCAGTAGTCGTAACGATCATTACCTATTATGCAATGTCCATTGGGCTAGTTCCACCACCAGCTGGTATTATCGTACCGTGGACAACACCACCAATCTTGAGTGGATTCTTAGCTACCGGTAATGCATGGCAAGGAGCAGTGCTTCAAATGTTCAACATTATTGTAGTTGGTATTATTTGGTGGCCATTCTTGAAAGTATTAGACAAAAATTATTACGAAAATGAAGCAAAAGGTGAATAAAGTGTGACTCTATCAAGGGGGGTAACCTTCTGTGATAAGTATACTTTGGAAAGAGATTTACCATTCGTTTGTCGCCAAATAGCTAGATTTATTGGAAATTGGAAGTGGACGTCAAACGGACAGTCAGCGCAGTATAAATGAAAACCCCCAGACCTTTCCCTGGGGAAACATTTTATTCTTATCAAATTGTTAGTAGAGGTGAAGAGCATGGACTCAGTTACGGAAATCGCATTTCAAATTATTTTGTATGCAGGAAATGGTAGATCAAGTGCAATGGAAGCAATCCAGTATGCAAAAGAAAATAATTTTGATGAAGCAGATCGTCTAATTAAAGAAGCAACAGAAGAGTTAGGAAAAGCCCATGGCTTTCAAACAAAGCTATTGCAAGAAGAGGCTAATGGAGAAGGATCTAGTGTGAATGTTATACTTGTTCATTCACAAGATCATCTTATGACAGCAATGACCGTTAGAGATCTTGCTGTAGAAATCATTGAGATATACCGTAACAAATAAGAGGGGGTAAAAGGATGACAATCAATTACAAATTTCCAGAAGGCTTTTGGTGGGGAAGTGCAACTTCTGCTACACAAATTGAAGGAGCAGCTGAAGAAGGAGCTAAAGGAAAAAATATATGGGACTACTGGTATGAAGTAGAACCAAATCGTTTTTTTGAAGATGTTGGACCAAAAGAAACATCCGACTTTTACCATCGTTATCAAGAGGATATTCAGTTAATGAAAGAGATTGGTCATAATACGTACAGAATGTCCATTTCATGGTCTCGTCTTATTCCTGGCGGTCGAGGAGAAGTAAACCCTGAAGCAGTCGCTTTTTACAATAAGGTGATCGATGAATTACTTGCCAAGGATATTGAACCATTTGTCAACTTATTTCACTTTGATATGCCACTAGAGCTACAAGAAGAAGGTGGCTGGGAAAGTAGAGCGGTAGTTGATGCTTTTGTTGACTATGCGAAGGAAGCATTTCGTTTATTTGGAGATCGCGTAAAAAAATGGTTTACCTTTAATGAGCCGATTGTGCCAGTAGAAGGTGGATATTTATACGATTTCCATTATCCGAATGTAGTTGATGCTAAAAGAGCAACACAGGTTGCCTATCATACTGCCATTGCAAGTGCAAAGGCAGTGGAGGCATTCCGAGAATTTGAGATAAAAGAAGGAAAAATAGGTATTGTCTTAAACTTAACGCCATCTTATCCTAGAAGCAATAACCCTGCAGATCTAAGAGCTTCTCGTATTGCGGATCTATTCTTTAATCGTAGTTTTCTTGATCCTGCTGTTTTAGGTGAGTACCCACAAGAGCTAATTAATATTTTGGAAGAGCATGGGCAATTACCTGTTACCGAAAAAGGTGACAAAGAGCTACTAAAGCAGAATACAGTTGATTTATTAGGTGTAAACTATTACCAACCACGACGTGTAAAAGCGAAAGAACATTTGCCAAATCCATATAGTCCTTTCATGCCAGAATGGTTCTTCGATCATTACGAAATGCCGGGACGTAAGATGAATGTATACCGTGGCTGGGAGATTTACGAAAAAGGTATTTATGATATTATGATGAATTTAAAAGAAAACTATGGTAATATAGAATCCTTTGTTTCGGAAAATGGAATGGGTGTGCAAGATGAGCATCGTTTCCTACAAGATGGAGAAATTCAAGATGATTACCGAATTGAGTTTATTAGCGAACATTTGAAATGGTTGCATAAGGCAATAGAAGAAGGCTGTAATGCGAAAGGCTATCATATGTGGACATTCATGGATAACTGGTCATGGTCCAATGCCTATAAAAACCGCTATGGTTTCGTATCCGTAGATGTAAAAACGAAAGAGCGTACATTGAAGAAAAGTGCTCATTGGTTTAAGCAAGTATCCAATCAAAATGGTTTTTAATAAGTTATGCTATGTGAAGGGGCTGGTTTTTACCAGTTCCTTTGCGTACACTTATTGATGATGATGAAGGGAGGGAGACATATTGTTGAACTCACGATTAAAAACGATCTTACGTGAATTAATGGCGGGAGAAGGACCGATATCCGGCACCTATTTAGCTAACATGAATCAAGTGACATCAAGGACAACGAGAGAAGATATTAAGAAACTAAGTGAGCTATTAAATGAAAATGGTGCAACAATTGAAACGATAATGGGTAAGGGCTATCAATTAATGATTCAGGATGATAACCAATATCGGGAATTTTTGAAAACAATGTTTGCAGAGGAGTCTAATTCTGAGAAGCTGCCGAGGTCACCAGAAGAACGAATAGCTTATATTATAAGAAGATTGTTATTAAGTGAGGATTACCTTAAATTAGAGGACATAGCTGATGAAATTTATATAAGTAAGTCAACCATTCAAAATGATATTAAAGAAGTAAGGAAAATTTTATTAAAATATGATATTACATTAGAATCACGCCCAAATTATGGCTTGAAGGTAACAGGTGATGAATTGAAGCTTCGTTTTTGCATGTCTGAATATATTTTCGATCGTAATGAACCAGTTACTGAGGTTTATTTAGATAGTGTCTCACAAAAGGATTCGGACAAGGTCGCAGAGATTATTTTAAAGGAAATTAAATCCCATCACATTACGTTATCCGATATTGCAATGAATAATTTAGTAATCCATATTTTAATTGCTTATAAACGAATTAAGACAGGTAATCATGTAACCTTGTACAAACAGGATATGCAAGAGATTATCGAACAAGCAGAATATAATGTGGCAAAAGAAATTGTTCAAAAAGTGGAAGAGACATTTGATGTTACTTTTCCAGAAGTGGAAGTTGCCTATATAGCGATTCATTTACTTGGAACGAAGTTACTAACACAATCAAGTGATGTGGTAGAACAAGTAATGGATCAATCGATTATAGATTTAGTGAAAAAAGCATTGGATAGAGTGGAAGAAAAGCTTCAATTGGGTATTAGTGAGGACAAGGAATTGATTATGGCATTGCGCCTCCATCTTAAGCCTGCGATTAACCGATTTAAGTTTGGAATGAACATCCGAAACCCAATGCTTGAGGATATTAAAAATAATTATCCGCTTGCTTTTGAAGCAGGAATTATTGCAAGTATGGCAATAGAGGAAGAAAGCTCGACGAAAATCGACGAAAATGAGGTAGGATACTTAGCTCTTCACATTGGGGCTGCAATTGAACGAAGAAAGCTAGTGTCTGGACCGAAGCGTTGTATTATTGTTTGTGCTTCCGGATTAGGAACATCCCAGTTGATTTATTATAAGTTAAAGTCCCACTTTGGTCAGTACCTGGATATTGTAGGTTCAACGGAATACTATCAGCTTCACCAATATAACCTGCAAGAAATAGATTTTATTGTAAGTTCTATCCCAATACCTAAAAAGCTGCCAATACCCGTGATTGAGGTGAATGCAATCCTCTCAAACCAGGATTTAGGTAAAGTAGAAACACTCGTCCTAGAAGAAAAGCATGAAATGACACGCTTTCTCGGAAAGGATTTCACTTTTCTAAGAAAACAGCTTCATACAAAAGAACAGGTATTAGAGTATGTTGCAGAGAAATTGGGCGATATTGGTTTAATCGATGATGATTTCCTAGAAGCCATTTATGAAAGAGAGGACGTAGCACCAACAGCGTTCGGTAACCTTGTGGCAATCCCCCATCCGATTACACCGAAGACAAATGAAACCTTTTTATCAATTTGTACATTGGATAAACCTATTATGTGGGCCGAAAAGCCAGTTCAATTTATCTGTTTCCTCTGTGTAAAGAAAAACAGCCAAGAGGATTTACAAGCAATGTATAAGGTTTTAGGAAAAGTAATTGAAAGCAGAAGGCTTGTGCAGCAGTTAATTAAGGCATCAGAGTTCGAGGATGTAGTTAAAGTATTTCATGATATTGATTAAAAATGGCATTCCAGTAACGGAAAAAGGGAATGTCTTTTTTGTTTGAATTAGAAGCTATCACATTCGTTAAAAGAATAGCGGATGTGCGTTTTTTTAATTTGTAAATTTTTCGTCCCTTATAGAATGCGTTATAATGTGAGGAAATGGTTCTAAAATGTCTGAATAAGGGGTGCTGAGGATGGGCTTAAAATCAAAACTTTTTAAGGCGTTACGAATATATAATAATGTACAAGCTGTCCGAAAGGGAAGAGTACATCATCGAACAAGCGACAGTATGAAACGGAGAATCATTTCCAAATTGATAAGGAAATTTTTAAAATAAACGAAGGAGGGATCTAAGATGGGTCCCCTTTTTTAAAATGTATGTAATACTCAGATAGCCATTTGCAAGAACGATAAGCCGCTTTATTTCCAAAAACAATGGAATAGGAGTACAATAATATTTAGGGAATCGAAATAAATATTAAAGAAGGGATTAGACATTTTAGATCAAGAAAAACGAACAAAACGTAATCTTGGGATCATGTGGTTCGCCAATTTCTTTATTGGCGGTAGTATGACAATGGTTATTCCTTTTCTTTCATTATATATAGAAACACTAGGGGATTATCCTGATAAACTCGTGCAGCAATGGTCTGGATGGGTTTTTGCTATTACCTTCTTCATCGCCTTTTTAGTTGCACCGATTTGGGGGAGATTTGGTGATAAGCATGGACGGAAGAAGTTTTTAGTAATTGCTGGCTTTGGTTTAGGGGTTTGTGTGTTTTTTATGGGGTTTGTTACTACTGTGTTTCAGCTCTTTCTATTACGTATGTTAATGGGCTTTTTCTCTGGATTTATCTCCATGTCACAAGCGCTCATATCGACACAAACTCCAAAACGAATCGCAGGAAAAGTGCTCGGAACATTACAAACAGGTAATGTAACAGGAAGCTTACTCGGTCCACTATTTGGAGGGATTTTAGCTGATTCATTAGGCTATGCAACCACCTTTCAGATTACATCAATCACTTTATTTATGGCCGCTTTCTTTGTCTTGTTTGGTATAAAAGAAGTAAAGGTAGAGCAAAAAACATCCGAACAGCGAAAAAGCTATTCAACGAGAGAAGTATTACAACATATCTTTTTCAATCCAGTACTTGTCATGGTAATGGTTATATCGATGTTTGTGCAAATTGCGAACTTTAGCATTCAGCCAATCCTGTCATTATTTGTGCATGAATTACATGGATCAGAGAGTATCGCCTTTTTCTCGGGATTAGCGTTTTCGGCAACTGGCCTAGGAAATTTGTTAATGGCACGTAATTGGGGAAAGCTCGCCGACAAAGTGGGTTATGAAAAGATTCTAATTTTACTATTGTTCTTATCAGCATTGTTCTATCTTCCAGAGGCTTATGCATCGAATATTTGGCAATTAGTTGGATTGAGATTTTTATTAGGTATCGCTATAGGGGGAATTATACCGTTACGAACTGCTTATATTCGTCAGGTTACACCATTAGCCATTCAAGGAGAAGTACTCGGTTATAATACAAGTGTCCGATTCTTAGGCAATATTATTGGACCATTAATCGGTGGCTGGATTTCTGGCTTATATTCTATTTCCGCCGTTTTTTATTTTACAAGTGCCTTATTATTGATAAGTGGTATTGCATTATGGATAACGGTGTATCGAAATACAAACTCCTCCTCACACCGATATCCAGCTCATTCTAAAGTGTAAAACAGTGGGAGGGAATACCCCTTTCCACTGTTTAAATGGTTTGTTACTAATGCTTAAATCTGTAGCCAACACCCCAAATGGTTTCAATATAGCGGGGCTTTGCAGGATCCTTCTCGATCTTTTCTCGAAGCTTTCTAATATGAACTGTGACAGTAGTACTATCTCCAAGTGCATCGTAACCCCAAATTCTCTCCAACAACTGCTCTTTACTAAAAACCTGATTTGGATTATTTGTGAGAAAGTATAACAAATCAAACTCTTTAGCGGTAAGAATTCTTTCTTCCTCATTTACATAGATTCTTCGGTCACGAGGATCAATTACTAAGCCATTTATTGAGATGCTGGAATCCTTTTGCTGCTGATTTGTTAAACGATCATATCTCGAAATATGCGCTTTTACTCTAGCAACAAGTTCATTAGGATTAAAAGGCTTAACAATATAATCATCTGCTCCTCTGTTAAAGCCTTTTATCTTATCAATATCTTCTTTTCTTGCCGTCACCATCAAAATAGGAATATCTACAAATTGACGGAATTTTTGACATAATTCAAAGCCATCGATTCCTGGTAGCATAATATCAAGGAGAATCAACTCATATTTCACTCGTTTGGCGGAGACGAGCCCTTCATCACCTGTCGAAACAATATCTACTTCAAACCCACTTAGTTCGAGATAGTCTTTTTCTAAATTTGCTATGCTTTCTTCGTCTTCAATGATTAAAATTTTGCGCATTTATCTCACCTTTTTAAATCGGATATAGATGGATGTTCCATTCTTTTCTTTGCTTTCTGCCCAGATCGTACCACCATGTGCATCGACTATTTTCTTGACAATGGATAAACCTAAACCACTCCCGCCTGTTGATGAATTTCGAGAGCTATCAGCTCGATAAAAGCTGTTAAATATAAAGGGCAACTCATCAGGGGCAATGCCTAGACCGTTATCTCTTATCACCATTTCTACATGGTCTTTGACAGATTGTAAGCTAACAACTATTTTTTGATCTTTCTTATTCATATATTTCAAGCTATTCTGCATAATATTGGTAATCGCGCGGTATATTTTATCACGATCCGCATAAATCAGATACTGCTCATTCTGATTTGCATTCAATTCCACTTCTAAATCGTCTTGATAGAAGGTGAGCTCCCCTAAAAAATCATGAAGAAATGCATGTAAATCAAGTGGTTCAAAGTCGAATGGTACTTGAGCTAAATCTAGCTTAGAATACAAAAAAAGTTCATCTATCAAGCCATCCATTTGTTCTGCCTTTTGGTAAATAGTGGATAAATAGCGCGATAGTTTTTCAGGAGAGTTGGCTACACCATCATGAATCCCTTGTATATATCCCTTTATGGAGGTAATCGGTGTTTTTAAGTCATGGGAAATGCTTGCTATTAATTCTTGACGGTTCTCTTCATATTTATCTTGAAGACTTCTTGCTTCTTTTAGACTAATACGCATTTCTTCAAAGTTGTTGGATAATTTGGCAAGTTCATCTTTCTTATTAGAATAGACACTGTAATCTAAATCTCCTTGTTTAATCCTTTCTGTAGCCTGGGATAGTTTTTGTATAGGTTTGAGAATGCTCCTCGAAACAAAATAGGTTAATAATCCGTTAGTGACAATAAGGACCAATAGAAGAGTAAAAAATCGAAGCCCACTAAAAAGCTCGATTGTTCTGCTATCGGTCTCTCTATTTAAAAATACAAAGAAAATAAACCCTAATACGATTTCAATCACAAATAGGCTCAATATAGGAAGGATGATCATGCCTATATTCGAGAGGATTAACCGTTTTTGGATAGACATGACGGCCACCTCCTTTTACTTTTAGTATGGGATCTTTTCCTCATTATAATAAATACTCAGAAAAAGGCTATACCTTTCACTTATTTTTTTGATCTATTATAGGAACAATAACTGCACAAATGAGGGCAGTATAGTATGGAAGAAATTTAATTCCAATAGGTTGGTGGAAAATGGTCATACCAATAATTCCAATTATACTAGATAGTGCGATACCTAATATGAATCCTCCAATTAATCCCACTAATATGGCAATAAAAACTCTCATAATAATGCTCCTTTCTTCATTTTCTAATAATGATTAAATAAATGATGGTAAAAATAAATAAAGCAATAAAGATTATAAAAATACTAATAATGAAATATTTAACTGAAAGCATTTGTAGAGAAATTTCTAACATTTCCCTATTCACCTTCTAATAAAATGCAATGTTCTTAATACTAATCTGTAGGAAACCAACACGAGAAATACAGCAATAACAGGATGAATAGCCCCGAGCCAAGGTAAATTAGAAGTGATATTTGCGGTGAAATACATCATGAATACACCAAGTAACATGCTAAAAATATACCAATATGCCCATCGTGGAGTTTTAGCAAAAAAAGCTACTAAAAGCATGATCACCGGAAGATTAAAACCAAATAGATGGACGAACATCGTGTGGTTTTGCCAATGCGATGGATGGATAAAAATAGCCGCTCCAGCTAAAAAGATTTGCACCGTAATAGCAGCTGCAAATAACATGGCTAATACGAGAAATAGTATTTTATTAAAACTTTTGTTCATTACTCAACATCCTTTCTATCTGTTGTTACAACAAATATAAAAGCTAATTCTAAATAATTCATTAGCAAAGAATTAAATATTTCTTAAATAAAAACCATAAATTAGACCCTAGATTAAATAATCTGTAAATTGTCTTGACTTTTAAAGGTTTGTTTTGGTATATTTTTATTACGAAGAAGGGGAGTAGCTTTTACAGTATTGTCGTCATTACAGAACATTTTAGTTCTCGGCAATACTGGCGACTTACACGTTGTTAGCAAGACCTTTGCCATGATTGGTAAAGGTCTTTCATTTTTTTAGAGATCTTTGCCAATAATAAGTGGTAAAGATCTCTATTCTCGTTTGGATGATTATAGAAAAAGGCGAGGTATCGCTAGTCGACTTTTGCAAAATGCAATGGAGAATTAGCTTGAAATGAAGACGATCATGATACTTACCATTCCATTCGTTTTGGAGGTTGTTATTTTAAAGGAGGAAATCTGTTGGAATCGATTTGGTTGGAGTATGGTTGGACATTACTAGTATTAATTGGATTAGAGGGGTTGCTATCAGCTGATAATGCATTAGTTTTAGCGGTTATTGCAAAGCATTTACCTGATGATCAGAAAAAACGTGCGATAAATTACGGTATTATTGGTGCATTTGTATTTAGGTTTGGTGCATTATTTGCTATTTCATTTATTGCGAATGTATGGCAAGTACAAGCAATTGGGGCTATTTACTTAATTTATTTAGGTTTAAAACACATTATCCCGAAAAAAAAGAAAGAGGGAGATGCGGAAGAAGAGAAGGAAAAGGCGGGAAGTGGCTTCTGGCCAACTGTTGCCAAAATTGGTTTAGCAGATCTTGCATTTGCGATTGACTCGATTCTCGCAGCTGTTGCTTTAGCAATTGCACTACCTGATTCCCCATTAGGAGATTTCGGGGGAATGGATGGTGGCCAATTTATCGTAGTTGTCATCGCAGGTATTGCTGGTCTAGTTCTTATTAAATTTGCGGCAACATGGTTTGTGAAGTTGTTAGAGATCCGTCCAGGCTTAGAAACTACCGCATATGCTGTTGTAGCTTGGGTTGGGGTGAAGCTTGCCGTAATCACCTTATCTCACCCTTCTGTTGGTGTGTTGGATTCACACTTCCCACACAGTACGGGTTGGACCGTTGTCTTCTGGGGTATATTACTCGGAATCGTTATTGTGGGTTGGTTCCTATCTGGTAAAAATGCTCCAAAGAATCCGGAAAGCACGGAAGTTAACTAATATTAAGGAAAACAGTGGAGAAATAAACATCTATTTCTTCACTGTTTTTTTATCCTCAAAAACATACCTCTAACTACTTTTATCCTGAAAAAATAGCCTAGTTAAAATTATTAAGTTATAATATGATAAAATGTAAGTGTTTTCATTAATATACTTACTTAAAGGAGAAGCTAATAATTAAATTTATTAGCTAATTGGATCAGATTTTTCTTCAAGAAATCATCTCGTTATGTAATATAAGAAGCACATATACTTAAACAAAGAGGTGAGCTATATTAAAAAATACCTTAAAGAGAAAGTCAACCATATGAAATTACGAAATAAGCTTTTTATCTCCTTTGTTTTGGTTGTTTTTATCCCTGTTATCATTATCGGTGGTTATCTGACGAATGAGTTAAGACAGGTAGCCCTAGAAGAGGCAGAAAAGCAAGCCACCATTAATATGGAACGTGTTAAGGAGCGAACATTAGAAGTTTTAAAGGTTCCTGTCTACTTGGCTGATAATATTAGCATCGATAAGCGATTCATCCAACTAGTCAATAAAGAATATCAGTCTGTTTATGATGTAGTAGATGCCTACTGGCAATATGACACATTAAAATATTATCAAGATATGTATAGTACGGAAATTTCGAATATTCGATTTTATATGGATAATCCAACATTATTAAACAATTGGGAAATAATCCCTGTTTCGAAAGAATTGAAAGGTAAGGATTGGTATCAGCATGCCATGAATAAGGATCCTACTCCACATTGGCTTTATCTGAAAGATGAAACGAAAAACAACTATTACTATTTAAGTTTAGTTAGAAAGATAACCTCATCGGAATTTGACACAAATGGCCTTTTGGTCATAAATGTGAATACTAAAACGTTAAATCGAATTTTATCCCAGGAATCAGAGCCGATTCTTCTTGTAGATGAACAGAATCATGTAATTGCTACAAATCAAAAAGAATTTCGTGGGAAAAAATTGAACTCCATTCTTACTGCGCCAGAAGTAATGGAAGGGGAATTAGGGATTTTTCAAGATGTAACTTCTGACGAATCGAAGAGAATTTTTGTTGACGAAATTTCCTTAGAAAAAAGTGATAATAAGCTACGAATTATCTCCATTATTTCAGATGAGACGATCGTACAAAACGCTCAGCACTTTGGAAAAATGGGTGCCACTGTTGTGATGATAAGTGTAAGTGTTGCACTAATAATTATTTATTATCTTTCTAAATTGCTTTCCAATAGACTTATCATCCTAACAAAGCAGATTAATCAAGTAGCTAAGGGCAATTTTGAAACATCTATCGTAATCGATGGTAATGATGAAATAGGGATGCTATCGAAACAACTAGACGTCATGGTGAGTAATACAAGGAATCTCTTAGCAGAAGTATATGAATCCAATAAACAAAAAAGGTTATTAGAGAGAAGGCAAAATGAAATCAAATTTAAAATGATGGCAAGTCAAATCAATCCACACTTCCTGTTTAATTGCCTTGAATCCATTCGAATGGAGGCACATTATAAAGGGGAAAAGGAAATAGCGCGTGTGATCAAATTACTAGGAAAATTAATGCGAAACAGTATTGAAGTAGGTTCTGGAAAAATTAAGTTAGAAAGCGAAATAGAAGTAATTGAATGGTATTTAGAAATTCAAAAATTTCGCTATGATGAACGGTTAAACTATTACTTAGATATAGATCCTGATACAAGGGATTTTTTGATTCCTCCACTTATCATCCAGCCATTAGTAGAGAACAGTGTTATTCACGGACTAGAAGGAAATCGTTCGGGTGGGACTATACATGTGAAAACACAGTTGGTAGAAGGAGGATTATATGTAGAAGTAAGCGATAATGGTATCGGCATAACGAAACAAAAATTAGATGCCATTATAGCATCCCTCTCGGAAAAGGAAGAAAAATCCGGTGTGAGAATCGGACTACGCAACGTTCATCAAAGAATTCAACTCACGTATGGTGCCCGAACAGGATTATCGATTCAAAGTATTCCAAATGTAGGGACTAACATATCGTTTCATATAAAATGAATGGAGGGGATACAAGATGTATGAAGTAATGATCGTTGATGATGAGCGAAGAACACGCCAAGGATTAGCTACACTTGTTGATTGGGAGAGTTATGGTTTTACAATTACTAATATTGCTGCTGATGCTACTGAAGCAATGGAACTCTTTGAGAAAAGAAGACCTTCCCTTATGATTGTAGATATAAAAATGCCAGGGATTTCGGGTATCAAACTAATCGAAGCCATTAGAAAAAAGGATCAGAAAATTTGTTTCCTCATATTAAGTGGTCATGCGGAATTTGATTACGCTAAAAAAGCCATACAATATCATGTTTCAGGATACTTGCTTAAACCAGTAGATGAAGAGGAATTATTAAGTTATTTAGTAGAGATAAAGAAAAATCTGGATCTAGAAAAGACAAGCCATCATGCAAACAAAAAAGGGAAGATAGAAAAACTTATCCAAGCTGCTCTATCAGATGAGATTACGACAGAAGCTGCGGTACAGCTTCAACAAATGATCTATTGGAACAAGTTTACTATTATACTAATTAAATGTTATAAAAAGAATGATCTTGACTTAAAACAAATGCTTAAGGAATCCTTACAAGAAAGTGTACCTTTTACGAAGGACTCTTATTTGGGAATAGTAATAGAACAAAAGGGAGAAGCCGTTACGATCCCATCTGAATTAGACAACCTCTTGGGAGCATATGGTATTTCCTATTTCTCCGTACGATCACAGGCTGTTGGCAAAGTAGAAGATTTAGCAACCTGTTACAGAGAGGCTTTAGAGTTAATGAGAAAAAGCTTTTTCTATATCGAGGATCAAATAGTAACAAAGGATTCTCTCCATATTAGGGAATATGTGGAGGAGTCTCGGATATCCTTATCAGCATTAGAGGAACAGTTCGTGTATTCTGTAGAGATAGGGGATTGGAGTAACATCCATCCACTAATTTGGAAAATAACAGCAAGTCTAGAGGCAAAAGAATACACAGAAGCAAAAATAAAAAAGCGATTTATTCAGCTTTTATCCTCCATCGTCAATACACTAAGCACAGAATATCCTGAAAAACGAGAAACATTCTCTCATAAATTATATGAATTAACAGAAATAGAATACCTCTATCATGTGACACAATTAGTAGAATTTATTCATCAATTTATCAAAGAAATAGTCGAACTGATCGATTGCAATAAAGAAAAGATCGTTGTAAACAAAATGATCCATTTAATCGAACAAAATTATCATAAGAATATCAAATTGGATAATATTGCAGAAGTTGTCCATTACCATAAAGTCTATCTAGGTAAATTATTTAAAGCCCACACGGGAGAATATTTTAATACGTATTTAGATAAAGTTAGAATGGAAAATGGTAAGAAGTTTTTGCTACAAGGCTTCAAAGTTTATCAGGTTGCCGAAAAAGTAGGTTATTCTAATCCTGATTATTTTCATAGTAAGTTTAAAAAATATGTAGGTATGTCCCCTTCCACGTTTCGAAAAAAGAGTCAGAAGAAGGAGTTTTCTAAAAAGGAGCTGGGTTAGACAGCTCTTTTTTTGATCCATTATCAGTAAGCGCTTTCTTTGATTTTTATATGATTTTTGTGTTAATTTGTATGGTATTTTTAACTAATAGATTAAGTTAGAATTAACCTAAGAAGAAGGGGGGATTAGATGGAATTAGCATCAAAAAAATCAACAAACACTTCCAAAACAAAAGTTCATAGCTTTTGGAAGACAGCAAAAAATCAGAAAATATTATATTTGATGTCACTGCCATTTGTTGCATGGGTTTTTGTTTTCAATTATTTACCTGTTTGGGGCTGGACGATGGCTTTTCAGAACTTTCGTCCAGGTAATGCAATATGGGAGCAAGAATGGGTAGGATTTGAGCATTTTATTGCACTATTCCAAGATGAGCGGTTTTTCTTAGCATTAAGAAATACGCTTGCTATGAGTTTTCTTGGATTATTATTTGGTTTTACAATCCCCATTATTTTTGCCATTTTATTAAACGAAGTTCGTCACTCGATATTCAAAAGAGTGACTCAAACGGTTACGTACTTGCCACACTTTGTATCCTGGGTGGTTGTAGCAGGGATTGTGACAAAAATGCTCTCGACAGATGGTGGGATTGTCAATGATTTATTAATGGGAATAGGTATTATTGATGAACCATTTCAATTTATGGCCCAAGAAAAATGGTTTTGGGGTATTGTAACGGTTTCGGACATTTGGAAGGAAATGGGTTGGAATGCGATCATCTTTTTAGCAGCAATAGCGGGGTTAGATCCTCAATTATATGAAGCAGCGAAAGTAGATGGAGCAGGAAGATTCAGGCAAATATGGCATATTACCTTACCAGGGATTCGCCCCACTATTTTAGTTGTACTAATCTTAAATATTGGCCATTTAATTCAAATCGGTTTTGAAAAACAGATGCTATTAGGTAACCCACTTGTGGTGGATTATGCAGAAGTCCTAGAATTGTATGCGCTTAACTATGGGATTGGACTTGGGCAATTCTCGTATGGTACAGCTATTGGTATTTTCAATTCTGTTGTCAGTATTTTCTTATTATTCCTAGCAAATGGTATTTTTAAGAAATATTCGAATCAAAGTGTTATGTAGGAGGAGTGTGAAGTGGCGAAAAAATCTTTAAATCAATTATCGTATAAGGACTATCTGTTTGACATCATTAATTATAGCTTCTTAATCGTTGTAATTATTGTCACTTTGTATCCATTTTTAAATGTGTTGGCGATTTCCTTAAATGATTCAACAGACACCATCCGAGGTGGCATTTATTTATGGCCTAGAGAGTTTACCTTTAATAATTATATGGAAATTATGAAATACGATAATCTCGTTACAGGCTTTTTTAATTCTGTGTTAAGAACAGTTATTGGGACGGTTTTAGGTGTATTTATCCAAGCTATGGTAGCGTTTACTTTAAGTCGGACGGACTTTCAAGGAAGGCGGTTTGTATCTACTGCAATTGTTCTCACGATGTATTTCTCTGGTGGGTTAATTCCTGGTTATATGCTGATTCGTGATTTAGGCTTAATCAACTCCTTTTGGGTGTACATTCTGCCTGGTTTAGTTAGCGCCTTTAATATCATCATCATTCGTTCCTTTATGGATAGCTTACCATTTTCCCTTCAAGAATCTGCCAAGATGGATGGGGCGAGTGATTTCACGATTTTCTATCGAATAATTCTTCCATTATGTAAGCCAGTACTTGCTACGATTGCATTATTCGTCGCTGTTGGCCAGTGGAATCAGTGGTTTGATACGTATTTATACAATAGTATGAATGAAAATTTAACCACACTGCAATATGAGCTGATGAAAATATTAGAGAACACGACAATGGGCGGGAGTCAGGATGCCAATCTGATGCGTCCAAATGAAGGCGAGCAAGCCAATATGGTATCTCCCCAATCGATTAAAATGGCGATTACCATGGTTACTGTTATTCCGATTATTTTAGTTTATCCGTTTGTTCAAAGATATTTTATTCAAGGAATGACATTAGGTGCTGTGAAGCAGTAAAACTACTGGTATTAACAGGGAACCCCTGTTTATGCAATAAATAAATGATAGGAGGAAAAAAAGTGGGTACAATGAGAAAGCTCTTATGTTTTGTTTTTATTACGATGTTTTTATCTATTCTTGTCGCATGTCAAGGCTCTGATGACAAGACATCAAGTGAAGAGAAAGAGAAGCCTAGCACAGAAAGCTCTTCAGGAGATGAACCGGTAACCTTTACTGTATTTGATTCCGATACGAACCCTGACTGGGTAGAGGATATGGATACACCAATTGGTCGTAAAATCAAAGAAGATACTGGTGTTACCCTAGATCCAGAATTTGATATTGAAGGTGGGCAAACCAAAATTCCTTTAATGGTTGCAAGTGGAGAATATCCTGATTTAATTGTCTCAAAAGGTGCGGGACAGTTAGTCGATGCCGAAGCACTAATAGATTTAGCTCCATTAATCGAAGAGCATGCCCCAAATTTGAAAAAAATGCTTGGTGATGGAATCAACCGATTGAAATGGAGTGAAGAGGATCCATCGATTTATGTCCTAACAACTGCAGCCATTGATAACCAGGCAATGACACCAACCTACGGAGCATGGGTACAGCACGCTGTCGTAAAGGAATTAGGTTATCCTGAATTAAGGACATTAGATGATTTAAAAAATGTGATCAAAGAATATAAAGAGTTACATCCACAGATTGACGGTCAGCCAACGATAGGTTTAACAATGAATACAGATAGCTGGAGAATACAAGCATCCTTCTTAAATTCAGGATTTATGATGACAGGGGCTGGTGATGATGGTGAATATTACGTAGATCCCGAAACATATGAGGCTACGTTACATTACCGCCGTCCAATCGAAGAGGAAGTGTTCAAGTGGTACAATGAACTAAATGCAGAAGGATTATTAGACCCAGAAACATTTGTCCAAAAAAGTGATCAATTTGATGCTAAGCTTGCATCTGGTCGTGTGCTTGCTACCATTGGTCCTGATTATATGATGAACAGCGGACAAGAAGCATTAAGAGAAGCTGGAAAAACGGAGAGAATGTATGGTGTTTATCCAGTGACATTAAGTGAGGAGTATGTCAACCATTCTTATCAAAGCATCGGCTTGCAAGCGGGATGGGGCATTAGTATCACAGAGGATTGTGAAGACCCCGTTCGTGCTATTAAATTTTTGGATTATCTAGCATCAGAGGAAACACAAATTATGCTGAACTGGGGAATTGAAGGAGAGCATTACGAGGTCGTTGACGGAAAACGCGTGATTCCAGAAGAGGAATGGGAAAAGCGTAATAATGATAAGGATTATTTGAAGAAAACTGGTATTGGCTATAACTTCCTTCGATTTGCACCACGCTATGGAGATGGCGTTTTAGATTCAACTGGCCAGACCTATACAGTAAATACACGGGAAATCGCCATTAAAAATCAAACAGATATAGAAAAAGAAGTATTAGCAGCATATGGAGTGGAGCTTTGGAAGGATTTATATCCATCTGCAGAAGAATTCCCAGTTAAGCCTTGGGGAGCTGCCTATAATATTTCTATCCCTGCTAATTCAGAATTACAAGGCTTGAATCAAAGAGCACTGGATATTACGAAGAAGCTTGTACCAGAAGCTGTATTGGCTAAACCGGATAATTTCACAAATGTGTGGGATGAATTTATGACGTCCTTGGAAAATGCAAATATTGAAAAAGCGGAAGAAGAATATACAAAGCTTATTCAAGAGAAAGTGGAATTATGGAGTAATTAAGCTTATTTCATTCAATCCTCGGAAAGAATACAGTCTTCCCGAGGATTGTTAACATTGGAGAAATGTAAAGCGCGCTAACTATGCAAAAGGAAATTTTCGTTCACAGCGTTACATTCACAATGCTTAACTCATGAAAACGAATAAAGGAGGAAATATTAATTTGGAAGGAAAAATAAATGTAAAAAAAAATCATTTATCTAATTCAAATGCAAGTTATGAAGCAAAAAAATTATTTGAATATATCTGTGGAATTTATGGAAATAACATTCTTTCAGGGCAACAAGAATCCGATTGGAAAGCACCCGCAAATGATGAGCTAGATTATATTAGAGAAAAAACAGGTAAACTTCCTGCGATTCGTGGTCTTGATTATATCAATGAAGATTATGAAGGTGTCAATAAGCGATCAATTGAATGGTGGGAAAAAGGCGGGATCGTATCTATATGCTGGCACTGGGGATCACCACCAAATGGGATAGGATATGAATCCTCTAAGGGAACGATTAATTTGGAAGAGGCATTAACAGAAGGAACAGATCTATATAATGGTATGATTGCTAAAATGGATGATGTTGCAAAACAACTTAAAAAGTTGCAAGATGCTCGAGTACCAATTCTTTGGAGACCATTTCATGAATTTGATGGAGCTTGGTTCTGGTGGGGAAAAGGTGGCTCGGAACAATTTATAAAACTTTGGCGACTAATGTATGATCGTTATACTAAATATCATGGTTTGAACCATTTGATTTGGGTGCTTGGTTACTCTGGAAAAATAAAAAATGGCTGGTACCCAGGAAATGATTATGTTGATATTGCCGGTGCAGATACTTATAACTCAGGACCACAGACTGAATTGTATCAAAAGGTTATTGACATAGTAGGTAAGAAAATGCCAGTAGCTTTTCATGAATGCGGGCCAATTCCAAATCCTGATGAGATGATAGAAAATGGGGCAAAATGGGTGTGGTTTTTAACATGGCATACCATTCACATTAAGGAACAAAATACTCCGAGTTATTTAAAGGATATATATAATCACGAATATGTAATTACGTTAGATAAAGTGCCTAACATGAAATTAAGATAGATAGTGATTTTCTCTTTTGGTACTATTTTGTAAGCGTTTTATATAGGAGATTAATTTTGTGGAGGTAGTTAATAATGATAAGGTATTTGTTAAATAGAATAATTATTCTTCTATTTTTTGTTACTTTGGTACTAAGTTTAGCTGAATCAGGTGTTGTATCAGCATACGCGGAAACGGGAAACGAAGTTGATGAATTAAAACTTGAGGCGGAAGAAGCTACATTAAGCGGACTTACCGTGCAAGATGACATGCCTGGTTACTCTGGGACTGGATATGTTGGTAATTTTACTGAAGATGATGCGAAAGTTACTTTTACTATGGATGTGCCTGACAAGGCTTTATATAACTTAACCGTTGGCTATGGCGGAATATATGGTGGAGGTAAACATGCAAATATTCAATTAAATGGGGAGGTCTTTACTTCCTTCGAATTGGGAGAAGGTTTTGGAGAATCCCCAGTAGGAAAAGTATTACTAAATGAAGGATCGAATACTATTACCTTTACACCAAATTGGACACACTTTGCAATTGATTTTATTAAGCTATCTTTGGCACAACCTTCAATTGATCATGAAGTGAAAAAACAATTAATCAATCCTAATGCAACGACAGAAACGAAGACTTTGTTTAGCTATTTAGTGGATAACTTTGGTAAAAATATCATCTCAGGTCAACAAGATGATGCTAATAATGATTTAGCTGATGTCAAATATATTAAAGAGTTAACAGGAAAAACGCCAGCTATTCTAGGCTTAGATTTGATGGATTATAGTCCATCACGTGTCGAAAGAGGAGCAGTTTCTCATGATGTTGATCTCGCACTTGAATGGTCTGAGAAAGGGGGAATTGTTGCATTTGCTTGGCATTGGAATGCACCTAAGGATCTGTTAGATACGGAGGAGCAGCCATGGTGGAGTGGGTTTTATACAGATGCAACAACGTTTGATGTGGAATATGCCATGAATCATCCTGAATCAGAGGATTATCAATTACTCATTCGGGATATTGATGCAATCGCTGAGCAATTAAGGCGATTACAAGAGGAAAACGTGCCAGTTCTATGGAGACCATTGCATGAGGCAGAGGGCGGTTGGTTTTGGTGGGGAGCGAAAGGACCAGAGCCAACAATAAAGCTATGGAAGGTAATGTATGATCGACTAACGAATTATCATGAATTAAATAATTTAATATGGGTATGGAACTCTGTTGATCCAGCTTGGTATCCAGGTGATGATTATGTCGATATTGTTAGCTTTGATTCTTACCCAGGTGCATATAATTATTCCCCACAAAATAATAATTATGAAGCACTTGTTGATCTTTCCTCTAATAAAAAGCTAATTGCGATGACGGAAAATGGGCCAATCCCAGATCCAGACATGTTAGACCGCTACCATTCCATGTATAGTTATTTTACAACCTGGATTGGTCTAATTACAGAAAATAATAGCAAAGAGCATTTACAGAAAGTATATAATCACGAAAAAGTAATCACATTAGAGGAATTACCGGACTTAACGACATATGGACAGGAGAAAAGTTCTGATACCAGTCTGCAAAATTTAACGGTTTCTACAGGACAGCTGAGCCCGGGCTTTTCCAAAAATGTAAAGGAATATACGTTAGAGGTTGAGAAAACAGTGGATGAAATCATATTGTCACCTGTTGCTAATTCTCATTCTGCAACTGTTACGATTAATGGTAATACGGATTTGACTAAAGGGATTAAGCTCCAATCAGGCGATAATATTATTCACATTGAAGTAACTGCAGAAGATGGAACAAAGTCTAAATACTTAATCCGTGTAAAAAGGCTGACAAGCTATTTGTCATTGGATTTAGTAAAGAAAAGTGATCATTATGTTTTACCTGATAAGAGTATCGAGAATCTCGATATCAATGGATTATTAGAATTGAAGATACCAAAGAATACTGATCATTTACAGATTGTCTTCAATCACGAGCAAATGAAAAGCTTAAAAGAGAAAAATAATAAAATTCATCTAAGAAAAGATGATCTTCGAATGAATTATAATATGAAATTATTCCCATCGGATTCACCACTAACTTTATCGATAGAAAGAATAGAAGAAAAGGCATTAGAACATGGGGAGCATGCCACAACAAAATTATATGATTTAAGATTTGAGCAAAACAATCGGGTTATCAGTCAGTTCTCTTCTAGTGTTCAACTATCCTTCTTAATGAAAGAACCTAATGACAATCAAAAAATTTATTATTGGAACATACAGCAGTCAGAATGGATAGGGATCGGTGGCAAAATCGAGAATAAGTGGATAACAGCGGAAACAGATCACTTTACTATCTTTTCGGTATTTGATGAAAAAGAACTCTCGCAAGCATCTGATCATGATAAGCAAGTGGAGCACAAAACAGATGCAAACGAACAACCCTCCACAGATCAAAAAAAAGACAAAATGGATAAAGAAGTAATAGGGATGGAGCAAGGTAAGCTGACCACTGATGATTCAAAAAAGGAACAATCACTACCTAATACCGCGACATCTATGTATAATTGGTTGGTAATCGGAGGAATTACCCTTCTATTTGGTATTGGTGCCCTCTTATTCAGGAGATTGAAGCGCAACTAATAGTAGTAAATCCACCCGATTATGGGTGGATTTACATCGATTTAAACAAAAAGTTTTAGTGAAGGACAACTTCATGAATGATTTTCATCTCTTCATGATCGAGCATATTTTTATTAACGACCTTTTTAATCGGCTTGTTCATATTTTCTCTAAGATCGTTTACTTCATCTTTATCTCCAACAATATAAATCTGCTCCCAATTCAATCCCTTAGCAAATCGATCCAATGTAGAGGCAAGGCTTTTATACCAACGATAACGGTTTGCGTTAAACCTTTCCTTGAATTGCTCTTGTTTTGTACTTTTGCCACCACTTCCCATGGATACACGAGCACGGTGTGGTCCTGAATGTTTTTTCCAGTTTTCTGTTTCGATGTCTAATTCGAATATATGTGAGTCTTTAACGGTTCCAAGCTCTGTATCTAAAACCTTTACGGCTTCCTTTTGTGTAAGAATAATTCCTGTTTTAGGGAATTCGTTATACATCTGTTTTAATTGGTCAAGCTTTGCAGAGTCGCTCCATTCAAATTCTGATTGAACAGGCATTTGAAATTTTTCTGCAAACCAGATCGAATCATCCGCTGTGGCGAAGATGACTACACTTTTAGCAAGTTCTAATTCATTTTCCTTCATATATTTTTCTACTTTTTCTTTCACGGCCCAGTAATTCCGCTTCTCCTCAGAATTACCATCCTCTTGTAAGTAGTTATCAAAATTTTTTAATCCATTCTTCAGGTGGATTTTCCACTCTCCGCCTTGTTGTTCAGGATCTGCTGGGTCTGTATTTAAGTACATGGTAAAAACGCGATTGGGCTTCTCTAGATAAATGGATTCTAATTTCTTCAATTCCTTAGCGATATTCATTTTATTCTACCCACTCCTTCGTTTAATATTAGACCTTCCCTTATCTGTAACCTGAAATCGATCCATTAAAACATATGAATAATTCTCCTGCCCAAAATTTTCCACAAGAAATTAGGAATAGGTTTATCAACATTACAAAAGCTACATAAGAAAAAGGAGGTGTTTGGTGTGGAACATATAAAAATGATGGCAGTAAAGTTTTTCATTAGTTTAGCACTCCTCTATGTAATTTTAGGTATAGGTTACGATGTTTCGTTTGGTAATGTTTTTCTCATTACATTAGTATTAGGAGTCTTGTCATATATTCTTGGAGACCGAATAATTTTACCTAGAACGAATAATACGGTTGCGACTATTTCTGATTTTGTTTTGTCTTTTGTCGTTATTTATTTGATGACAGATGCATTAACTGTTGGGGATGATGTTTTACAAGCGACGCTCATTTCATCAATTGCCTTAACAATATTTGAATATTTCTTTCATAAATACGTTGCATCTAATCTGGATGATCAAGAGTCAACTACTGATATGAGACCTAGATCCATTCAGACAGAATCAGCAGAAGAAATTCATCCAATTGACAAGGAAGAAAACTACAAGAAGAACGAGGAATAAAGAAAACGAGAAGGGCCTTTGTGATATGCTCCCCCTAAAGTA
>JACYYJ010029581.1_pt4 | contig 30902 bp, 34 predicted proteins | sample 8236861 | NCBI WGS metagenome assembly JACYYJ01 (sample SAMN14103086, study PRJNA606662) | landfill metagenome | isolation source: landfill solid waste | place: India:New Delhi, Okhla landfill site | collected 2017-11-05
GCTTTCGTGTTCCGCCTGGTCACGCACCTGGGTGAGCAGGATCTGATCATGGAGGTCGTCGACGTGATGACCTTCGACGACGACGCGAGGATCACGAGCATGAGGGCGTTCTGGAGCCAGGAGGACATGCAGACCGTCCCCGCCTCCTGATGGGCAGCCGCATCGTCGAGGTCGATGGTTTCACGTGGAACATCGACGATCGGGGTGACGGGCCCGCGGTCGTCATGTGCCACGGATTTCCCGGACTGGGGTACAGCTACCGGCACCAGCTCGCGGCGCTCGTCGCCGCCGGATACCGTGCCGTCGCCCCCGACATGCCCGGCTACGGCCGCACCGGCCGGCCCCGGGAGGTCGAGGAGTACACGAACGTCGCGGTCGCCGATCGCCTCGTCCGGCTGCTCGACGTCCTCGGCATCGACAGCGCGGTCGTCGTCGGTCACGACTTCGGTGCGCCCGTCGCCTGGACGACGGCGCTGCGACATCCGGATCGCGTCGCCGGTCTCGTCCTGCTCGCGGTGCCCTACTCGCCCGACCGGATGCCGGTGCGACCGAGCGAGATCTTCCGCGGTCTCGCCGACAAGCATTTCCTCCACCTTCACTACTTCCAGGAACCGGGGGTCGCGGAAGCGGAACTCGATCCCCACCCGCGCGAATTCCTGCAGCGGTTGTTCTTCGCCCTCTCGGGCGGATACCGCTATCTCGATGTGTGGTCGCATCCGTCCGACGGACGCGGATATCTCGACGTGCTGCCCACCGCTCCCGACCTGCCGTGGGATTGGCTCGCCGACGACGAACTCGCCCACTACGCGGCCGAGTTCGCCCGCACCGGATTCCGCGGAGGCCTGTCCTGGTACCGCGCCTACGACGCGAACTGGGAGGCGTCGCGTCCCTACGAGGGTGCGAAAGTGCAGGTACCGACGCTGTTCGTGGCCGGCGACCGGGATCCGGTCATCGCGATGTCGGGACCGTCGGCGCTCGAACGGATGCGTGATTTCGTCCCCGATCTGCGCGGCGTCCACCTGCTCGAGGGCGCGGGGCATTTCGTGCAGATGGAACGTCGCGACGAGGTGAACGAGCTTCTCCTGAGCTTCGTCTCCGGGATCCGGATACCGACGAGAACCGCCGAACAGCACTTTCACCGGCGATCATCGACCTAGCATGACGGCGTGGCCAGCGACACGGTTCGTGGATTCGGTCTGGCACTCGCACTGACGGCACTGGTGGCGGGTGCCTGCTCGTCGGGCGGTTCGGTCGAGACGACGACGCCCGTGCACCTGCATGTCGCCACCGCGCAGGACGACCCGTGGACGCCGCGTCTCGTGCCACCCCAGGTGCCGGTCGCGGTGCCGCCCCCACCCCCCGAGGTCGTCGAGGACGGCGGCGACCCGGTCACCGCGACCGCCGGAACCCCGGCCGTCCCCGGTGATCGCCCCGCCCTCTACGGGGGAAGTCTCGACCGGCCCCTGTGCGACCGCGAAGCCCTCGTCCTCCATCTGGAAGAAGACCCGGACAAGGCCGAAGCGTGGCGCGGTGTTCTCGGCGTGCCCGACATCCGCGGCTACACCGACACCCTCACCGCGGTCCTCCTGCGCGCCGACACCCGGGTGACCATGCACGAGTACCGCGACGGTGCCGCGCGGCCCGTGCAGTCGCTGCTGGAGCGCGGCACGATCGTCCTCGTCGATGAACTCGGCGTTCCGCGCGTGCGGTGCGTGCGCGGCAATCCGCTGTCCGCGCCGGTGCTCACCGGCAACGACGAACTCGAAGGCCCGAAATGGCCCGGCCTGAATGCCGAGCGGATGTTCGTCGTCCAGCCCGCCGCGACTCCCGTGCGGGAGCTGGAGGTCGTCGACATCACGACCGGTGCGATGGTCCCCGTGCCGGTCGGTGAGGCACTGCCGAAGACCACTGCTCCGGCCGCACCGGAGACCACGGAGGAAACCCGGCCGGAGACCGAGGCGCTGCAGGCACCCGTTCCCGCACCGCGACGCGCTCCGGTGCCGGAAGCCGCAGCACCGCCGCCACCGCCGCCACCCGCTCCGGAACCGCCGCCGCCACCCGCTCCGGAACCACCGCCGCCGGCTCCGGAACCGCCCCCGGTGGTGGCACCGGCCCCGGCACCTCCGCCGGCGCCGCGGGCTCCCGCGCCGCCACCGCCGCAGATCCAGATCCAGATCCCGGGCGCTCCCCCGGTGGTGATCCCACTGCCCTTCTGAATCGTCAGTCGTTCCGAGTCGTCAGCGAGGACGCAGGACGACCTCGGTGGGGTGGGCGTCGACCGGTGCCTCGACGACCTGCCGTACCGCGCGCGCCACCGTGCCGGGGCTGAGGAACTGCGACGGGTCGTACTCGCGACCCTCCGACGCGACGATTGCGCGTTGCATGTCGGTGTCGATCCGGCCCGGGTGGATCGAGGTGACCCGCAGTGCGGGTTCCTCCTCGCGCAGCGCGTCGCCGAACGCCCGCAACGCGAACTTGCTCGCGGCATAGGCACCCCACCCGGGGCGAGCGCGCAACCCCGCCCCCGAATTGATGAGCACCACGTGCCCGTTCGCGGCCCGCAGGGCAGGCAGCAACACCTGCGTCAGGGCGACCACGGCGACGACGTTGGCCTCGAACGTCTCGCGCCACTGCCGGGGCTCGCTGTCGGCGATCGTGCCCAGTTCGGCGACGCCCGCATTGTGGACGAGCACGTCGAGCCGGTCGATGTCGGCGGCGGCCGCGGCGACGGCGTCGTGGTCGAGCAGGTCCACGGGCCACGGCGTGGCGTCGGGCAGTTCCTCGAGGATCGCATCGAGCGACTCGCGACGTCGGCCGCCGAGGAGCAGATCGTGGGTGGGAGCGAGTTCGTGGGCGATCGCGGCGCCGAGACCGCGACCCCCTCCGGTGACGAGAGCTGTGGGGCGCATGATCACGAGCCTAGGAAGCCGAGGGCGGGGCGGCCACCGCACCGTGCTCGAGACCGGCCAGGATCTCGGCGAGCCGGTCGTCCGGCGGGGTCGACACCGCCGGGTCGCGAGGGAACCGGAGTTCGAGGAACGCCTTGGGTCGTGACAGCACGTATTCGCGCGCCAGATTCCTCAGCCGCGTGCGCGGTCGCACGTCGTTCGCGGCGCGGACTCCGGCGATGTCGATTCCCGCCCGCCGGCACAACGCCACCGCGCGCGAAAGGTGGAAGGCCTGGGTCGTGATCAATGCATGCCGCACGCCGTAGGTGGCGACGGCGCGCCGGGCGGTGTCGTAGGTGTCCAGACCGTACGGGTCGGCGACGATCCGTTCCCGGTTGACACCCTGCTCGACGAGATACGCGATCATCGCCGCGATCTCGTCGCCCGAGGTTCCCGCCCCGTCGCCCGAGACGAGCACGGCCTGCACCCGTCCCCGTTCCATCAACGCGACGGCGACGTCGAGACGGCTGCGGAGCACCCGTATCGGACGGCCCTCGTGCACCCGCGCGCCCGGCACGATCACCACCGGGGCGGGTGGTGCGTCGTCCACCTCGTAGATGAGGCCCTTCGCCTCGGACGCCACGCGGGCGGAGACGAGTGTCAGCGCGGACACCGCACCGACGGCCAGTGCGGAGACCGCACCGAGGAGGGACGACGGCCGGACGGATTCGAGCATGCGTCCCAGATTACGGACGCCCGGCGGCCACAATGGAGGGGTGGACCCCGTCGACGCACTCCGCGAAGTCGCCTTCTGGCTCGAACGCGAACACGCCGACACCTACCGTGTGCAGGCCTATCGACGCGCGGCGGAGGTGCTCGCCGACGTGAGCGACCACAAGCGGGAGGTTCTGCGGAAGACCGACTCGTGGACCGATCTGCCCGGCATCGGGAAGAAGACCGCCACCGTCATCCGCGAGTCGTTCGACGGAGTGCCCGCCTATCTCGAGCAGTTGCGCGAGGAGGCCGAACCGATCGGACGAGGCGCCCGCGACCTGCTCGAGTCCCTGCGCGGCGACCTGCACACCCACTCGAACTGGTCCGACGGCGGCAGCCCGATCGACGAGATGCACCGCGTCGCGTCGATGATGATCGGGCACGAGTACTTCGCTCTCACCGACCACTCCCCCCGTCTGAAGGTTGCGAACGGTCTGACCGCGGAGCGGCTGCGCTCGCAACTCGGCGTCGTCGCGCAGATCAACGGGAACGCCGATGGTGCAAGGATTCTCACGGGTATCGAGGTCGACATCCTCGACGACGGATCGCTCGACCAGGACGAAGGGCTGCTCGCCGAACTCGACGTCGTCGTCGCGAGCGTGCACTCGAACCTGCGGGCCGACCGGTCGGTGATGACGAAACGCATGCTGCGTGCGGCGGCGAATCCCCACGTCGACGTCCTCGGGCACTGCACCGGCCGGCTCGTCGGCGGGGGTCGCGGAAGCCGTCCCGAATCGAAGTTCGACGCCGAGAAGGTCTTCGCCGCGTGTCGCGATCACGACACCGCCGTCGAGATCAACTGCCGGCCCGAACGCCGCGACCCGCCGTCGCGTCTCATCGATCTCGCACTCGGGATGGGTTGCCTGTTCTCCATCGACACCGATGCACATGCACCGGGACAACTCGATTGGCTCGGGTACGGTTGCGAACGTGCCGCCGAGCGGGGCGTCGAACCCGAACAGGTGATCAACACCTGGGAGGTCGACGACCTGCTGGCGTGGACCGACAGGTAGGGGATGCGCGTGGAACACGTCGACGTACTGATCGTGGGAGCCGGGCTGTCCGGCATCGATGCCGGTTACCGGCTGCAGACACAGTGCCCGGATTTGGGGTACGCCATCCTCGAGAGTCGCGACGCGATCGGCGGTACGTGGGATCTGTTCCGCTATCCCGGGATCCGGTCGGACAGCGACATGTACACGCTCGGATTCCCGTTCCGCCCGTGGCGGGGTGAGAAGTCCATCGCCGACGGCCCCGACATCCTGCAGTACATCCGCGACACCGCTGCAGAATTCGGCATCGACCGGCAGATCCGTTTCGGCCACAAGGTGATCGACGCATCCTGGTCGTCGGATGATGCCCGGTGGACGGTGCGTGCCTCGACCGGGCAGGGTACCGTCGAGATGTCCTGTTCCTTCCTCTATCTCTGCAGCGGCTACTACAGCTACGAGTCCGGATACCTCCCCGACATCCCCGGCCTGCAGGACTTCGCGGGTACGGTCGTACATCCGCAGTTCTGGCCCGAGGACCTCGATTACGAGGGGAAGAAGATCGTGGTGATCGGCAGCGGCGCCACGGCCGTCACTCTCGTGCCCGCGCTCGCGGAGAAGGCCGAACACGTGACGATGCTGCAACGCTCCCCCACCTACGTGATGTCGCTGCCGGCGCGCGACCCGATCGCGACGCGGATACGACGCCTGTTGCCCGACAAGGTGGCCCATCGCGCGGTGCGGACGAAGAACGTCGTGGTCAACCTCGGTTTCTACCAGTTCTGTCAGCGGTTCCCGTCGGCTGCGAAACGCGTGCTGCGCACTCTCACCGAACGTCGCCTGCGCGGCAGGATCCCGGTCGATCCCCACTTCTCACCGCGTTACGACCCGTGGGATCAGCGACTGTGCGTGGTCCCCGACTCCGATCTGTTCCGCACCCTGCGCGCCGGGAACGCCGAGATCGTCACCGACCGGATCGACACCGTCACCGAGAAGAGCGTCCGCCTCGAGTCCGGCCGCGAACTCGAGGCCGAGATCCTGATTCCCGCAACGGGTCTGCAACTGGTGCCCGCCGGGGGGATCGAGTTCGTCGTGGACGGGGAGAAGATCGACCTCTCCACCCGGTTCATCTACCGCGGGATGATGCTCGACGGCCTGCCCAATGCCGCGATGTGCCTCGGTTACACCAACGCGTCGTGGACCCTGCGCGCCGATCTCGCGTCCCTGTACGTGTGCCGGTTGCTGCGGTACATGCGCCGCAACGGCTACCGCTCGGCGGTGCCGAGGTATTCGGGCGACGGTCGCACCCGCCCGCTGCTCGGTCTCGACGCCGGCTACATCCACCGCGCGGAAGGTGCTCTGCCCAAGCAGGGTTCGCGCAGCCCATGGCTGATGCGGCAGAACTATCTCCTCGACCTGCCCACCATGCGGCTCGGGCGTGTCGACGAATCGATGCAGTTCACGCCCTGACGGTCAGCGCCGGCGCGCCGCCAGGTGGACGTCGGGAAAGCGATGGTCGGCGTCGGGACGGCCGACCGTCCGCCACACCTCGTCGAATCCGGCGTCGGACAAGGCCGCGGCGAGACGATCCGGGTGCCACCGCCAGGCCGGCGCCACCGCGTGGTCGAACTCGACCACCTCACCCGGCTCGTCGGTGGTCTGCCCCGCGACGAGCACCACGCCCCCGGGCGGGATCCTCTCCGCCCACCCGGCCAGGACCCTGGGGATCTCGAGCGGCGGAACGTGGATGAGGCTGAACCGCGCGATGATCGCGCTCGGAACCACACCGCGGAGATCGTCGGATGCGAGTCGCGCGTCGTCCCGCACGAATCGCAGGGCGGGGTGGGCGTCCCGCGCGATGCGCAGCATCTGCGTACTGGGATCGAGGCCGATCACGTCGAGTCCGCGTCCGGCGAGATCCGCGGCCACGTATCCGGGTCCGCAACCCACGTCCAGCACGACACCCTGCACCTGGCTCTGGCACACCATCTCGGCGAAGGCGGCGACGGTGTGGCGTTCGAGCGGCGTCAGGTACGGATCGGGGAACAGCTCGACGTACAGATCCGCGAGGACGTCGTATCCGGGCTGGGTCACCCCGGCATCGTACGACGGGCCGCGATGAGTTCGACCCCGTTCGCAGGTCCTATCCACGACGAGGCAGTCACCACAGGAGGGGATCCATGATCATCGTCGCAGGACATCTCACCGTCGACGCCGACAGGCGTGAGGCCTACCTGGCGACCTGCAGGGCCGCCGTCGAGGCGGCCCGCAGAGCGCCGGGCTGCCTCGACTTCGCCATCACCGCCGACCTGATCGAACCCGATCGCGTCTGCATCTACGAACGGTGGGAGTCACGGGCACATCTCGACGACTTTCGCGGCAGCGGACCCGACGACGATCAGGCCCGGGAGATCCGGTCGATGGAGGTGTCCGAGTACCTCGTCCCGGACGTGCAGCCGACGAACGAGTAGTTCTCGTCGCGGATCCGGCCGGAGATCGACAGGATCTGCGCACGCGATCAGCGTTGCTCGAGCTGCTCGTCGGGATACCGTGCGAACCGGCCGGCGTCACGCTCGTGCACGGGACCGTCGCTGTCCCAGGGCCATCCGCCGAATCCGGTGCGGCGGTAGTCCTCGAACGCCTGCCGGACCCCGGCCTCGTCGTTGAGCACGAACGGTCCGTACGACACGACGGGTTCGCCGATCGGGCGACCCTGCAGCATCAGGATCTGCGTGCCCTCGTCGCCACCGGTGAGGTGTACCGGCACCGACGCGTCGACGACCACTCCGTGCCCGGACTCGATCGTCCGATCACCGATCCGCACGGGGGAACCGTTGTACACGTACAGGACCCGCTGCGTCTGCTCACCGCGTGCGGCCGGCAGTTCCCAGCGCGCACCGGACGACAGATCGATGTTCCAGATCGCGACGTCGGTGCCGGGTCGGGATGCCCACGAATTCGGCGGGGGCGGCGGCGGAGTCGCGCCGTCGAGCTCACCGGCGATGACGCGGATGGAGACGGTGCGTCCGTCCTCGTCCGCGACCGTCACGGTGGGGGTGTCCTCGTTCCACAGCATCGAGAAGTGCGGGTCGACGGTCTTCGACTCGGCGGGCAGGTTCAGCCAGATCTGGAACAGCTCGAGGGGATTGCCCGAATCCTTGTTCAGCAGAGGGAACATCTCGCTGTGGACGATGCCGTTTCCGGCGGTGAGCCACTGCGTGTCGCCCTCACCGAAACGCGCCGCCGCACCCACCGAATCGGAGTGGTCGACGAAACCCGAGCGCACGAAGGTCACCGTCTCGAAGCCGCGGTGCGGATGGCCGGGGAATCCCGGGACGGTGGTTCCGTGGTACATGCTCCAGCCCGCCGGGTTTCCGAAGTCCTGGCCGAGCGGGCGGCCGTCGAGCGACGCGTCGGGTCCGAGTTCGTCGTTGCCCGCCGGATACGCGTCGACATGGTGCGCGACGAACAGGAACGGATCGATGGTCTGCCAGGGCATACCGAGCCGGAAGACCTGGAGTACCGGAGTAGGGGCTGCTGACGTCATGACCCGTGCAACTCCGTGCCCGTGCTCTTTGTTCCGGGTGGTGTGGTGGCCTCGCTGTCGTCGAGCACACGCGCCCCGGCGGCGAACTTCTCCACCTGGTCACCCAGCCGGATCTGTGCCGGGACGGCACCGCCGAGCAGGTCGCGGGCCAGGGCCGGGGAGTCGCCGAGCGGCAGGTCGCTGCCGGCGATGACGACGTTGCCGTAACGACGTCCCTTGAGCATCGCGGGGTCGGCGATGATCACGGTGTGTTCGAAGACCTCACCGATCGTCGCGGCCTCGCGCTTCGCGACTGCCAGGTCGCGGAAATCGCCGCAATTGACGACGTAGACACCGCCGGGCGCGAGCACGCGCCGGGCGTGCTGCGTGAACTGGAGGGTCGTGAGTGCGACGGGAGTGCGGTTGTAGGCGAAGACATCCCGCACGATCACGTCGCGGCTCGCATCGGACAGTGAGGTGAGGACCTGCCGGGCCTCCCCCACCCGGATGCGCAGCAACGGGGCGCGGGGCAGGTCGAACCAGTGGCGGACGAGTTCGGCGAGGCGACCGTCGATCTCGACGACCACTTGCCGCGCGTCGGGATAGACCGCGGCGAAGTAACGCGCCATCGTGCACGCACCCCCGCCGAGATGCAGCACGCGCAGTCTCGAGTCGCGTTCGAACCTGCTCTCGACGAGCATCGCGATCCACCGCATGTACTCGAACTCGAGCAGGGCCGGGTCGCTCAGGTCGATGTGCGAGCTGGGCACCCCGTTGATCTCGAGCACCCAACCGTCGGCGAGATAACGGTCCTTGACGAGCTCGCACGTGCCCGTGTCGATGTCGTACAACCCTTCGACCGGGCCGCCGGGTGCACCGGTCTTCTCCTTGCGCGGCGACGATGCGGCGCGGCCACCTCGTTGCCTGCTCATACGACGAGCCTAGTACCGGCCCCTCCTTCGCCGCGGATCAGAGGTGGAGGTCCTCCTTGCGCATCATGGTGGTCGCAACGACGCTGATCACGGCCGTGAGGACGAGATAGCCGCAGGCGAGCCACGGACCGCCGGCCACGGCGATGAGCGCGGTGAGGATCATCGGGGTGATGCCCGACGCGTAGATGCCGGAGAACTGGTAGACGACCGACAGGCCCGTGTAGCGGATCTCCGCCGGGTACAGGCTCGCGTACAGCGTTCCCTGCGCGCCGTAGAACAGGGCGTGGACGACGCCGAACACGAGGATCATCGCCACGGCGAACCAGAACAGGTTGTTCGTGCCGAACAGGGCGAAGGTCGGGAACACCGCAATGCCGTAGGCGGCGATACCGACGGTGTAGACCTGCTTCGCGCCGAACCGGTCGACCAGGGTGCCCGAGACCGGGAGCAGCACGGCCATGACCAGCGCGGCGAGGGTGACGACGAGGAGCACCGGCACCTTCTCGAAGTCGAGGTCCTTGGTGGCGTAGGTGATGGCGAAGACGCCCCACGTGTTGAACGCCGCGCCCTCACCCCACCGCGACAACAGACCGAGAACGGTGCTGCGGCGCACGCCGGGCCGGAAGACGTCCACGAGCGGCGCGGACGACTTCTTCGCGAGTTCCTGCACCTCGCGGAAGGCCGGGGTCTCGTCTACCTTCAGGCGCACGACGAAACCGACGGCGACGAGGACGAGGCTGAGCAGGAACGCGATCCGCCAGCCGTACGACAGGAACTGCTGCTCGTCGAAGACCACCTGCAACGCTGCGAACACCGCGGTGCCCAACGCGAGACCGAGCGCGAGGCCCACCTGAGGGATACTGCCGAACAGACCACGCTTCTTCTCCGGACTGTGCTCGACGGCGAGCAGCACGGCCCCGGCCCATTCGCCGCCGAGCGCGAAGCCCTGCAGGATGCGCAGCAGGAGCAGCAGGATCGGTGCGACCACACCCACGTGCGCGTGGGTGGGCAGGACGCCCATCAGCGCGGTGGCGACGCCCATGATGAACATCGTCAGGGCGAGGGTCTTCTTGCGTCCGATCCGGTCGCCGATGTGGCCGAAGACGACACCGCCGATGGGGCGGACCACGAAGCCCACCGCGAAGGTCGCGAAGGCCAGCATCGTGCCGACGAACGAACTCTGGTCGGGGAAGAACAGCTGGTTGAACACCAGGCTGGCGGCCGTCGCGTAGAGGAAGAAGTCGTACCACTCCACCGTGGTGCCGAGCAGGCTCGCCGCGACCACGGTGCGTAGTCTCCTGCGACGATCGAGATCGGACTCGGGTGCGGAACTGGGCTGGGACAGCGTGGTCATGGACTCGATTCCCGGTGGTGGACAGCGTGCAACCCGGCGACGCTAACCACGTCCGACACATTCACGCACGGGTTCCGATCATGCTGATTGCAGATGTTGCCGGGCCCCCTCGACGGCTGTTCTCCTGGACATCACGATTGCCTGCCGTCGACGCGAGGACTTCGTCTTGTCTCTGCATATGCACTGGTTCCTGCCCACCTACGGCGACTCGCGAAACCTCATGGCAGGAGGCCACGGCAGCTCGATGTCGGGCGATCGTCCGGCGACGCTGCGGTATCTGAACCAGATCGCCGCCGCCGCGGAGTCGAGCGGCTTCGAATCGGTCCTCACCCCCACCGGCGCGTGGTGCGAGGACGCCTGGTTGACGACGGCGATGCTGATCGACACCACCGAGACCCTCAAGTTCCTCGTCGCGCTGCGCCCCGGGCTGATCAGCCCGACGCTGGCCGCGCAGATGGCCGCGACCTTCCAGTGGCAGTCGCAGGGACGCCTGCTGCTCAACGTCGTGACCGGCGGTGAGGACCATGAACAGCGAACCTTCGGTGACTTCCTCGACAAGAACCAGCGCTACGCGCGCTGCGGCGAGTACCTCGACGTGATCAAGCGCTTGTGGGCGGGCAACGGCCCGGTCGACTTCAAGGGCGAGTACATCCAGGTCGAGAACGCCCAGCTCCAGCGCATCCCCGATCCGGTGCCGCCGCTCTTCTTCGGCGGGTCCTCCCCCGCTGCCGGCACCGTCGCGTCGCAGTTCTGCGACACCTACCTCACGTGGGGTGAGCCGCCGGCCGCCGTCGCCGACAAGATCGCGTGGATCCGCGGACTCGCCGACATCCAGGGACGCACCCTCGACTACGGCATCCGCCTGCACGTCATCAGCCGCGACACTTCCGAGGAGGCGTGGGCCGAGGCCGATCGCCTGCTCTCCGCGCTCGATCCCGCGACGATCGAGAAGGCCCAGCAGAGCCTGGCCCGCTCCGGTTCCGAGGGCCAGCGCCGCATGGTCGAGTTGCACGGCGGCGGTAGCGCCTACGCCGCGAGCAAGGACGCCCGCAGCCTCGAGGTCTCGCCCAACCTGTGGGCGGGCGTCGGACTCGTCCGCGGTGGCGCGGGCACTGCGCTCGTGGGTTCCCACGAGGAGGTCGCCGACCGCATCGCCGAGTACGCCGAGATCGGTCTCGACCACTTCGTGCTGTCGGGCTACCCGCATCTCGAGGAGGCCTACCGCTTCGGTGAGGGCGTCCGCCCGATCCTCGAGCGTCGCGGCCTGCTCGCGCCGGCCTCTGTCCGCTCGGGCGACCTGTCGGGTTCGACGGCCTTCCTGCCCGCGGCTCGCTGACGCTCCCCTGACAATTCGATACAGCACAGCTCGACACAGCGCCGGCACGAAATGTGTCGGCGCTGTTACAGCTGCGGCCCTCGTCGTGCGGATCCGTCCGCAGGACAGAGAATGGGGCCATGCCGGACCGAGGATTCACGCCGACACAGCTCGCCGCGCGCGCGGCGTACCTGTTGCGTGGGAACGACCTGGGCACCATGACGAGTGCCGCTCCCAAGCTTTATCCACACATGTGGAGTTGGGATGCGGCGTTCGTCGCCGTGGGGCTCGCGCCGCTGAGCGTCGAACGGGCGGTGGTCGAACTCGACACCCTGCTCTCGGCGCAGTGGAAGAACGGGATGATCCCGCACATCGTCTTCGCCAACGGTGTCGACGGCTACTTTCCCGGCCCGGCACGCTGGGCGGTGTCCGAACTGGCCGCGCACGCACCGGCCCAGGTGCAGACCTCGGGCATCACGCAGCCCCCCGTGCACGCCATCGCCGTGCAGCGCATCCTCGAGCATTCACGGCGGCACGGTCGTTCGACACGTGCTGTCGCCGAGGAGTTCCTGGATCGCCGGTGGGCGGATCTGGTGCGCTGGCACCGCTGGCTCGCCCACGCGCGCGATCTCGACGGTAACGGCCGCATCGCGCTGTACCACGGGTGGGAGTCGGGGATGGACAACTCCCCGCGCTGGGATGCGGCGTACGCCAACGTCGTCGCCGGTCCGGTGCCACCCTTCCATCGTGAGGATCTCGAGCACGTCGCCGACGCCACCCAGCGGCCCAGCGATCGTGAATACGCGCGCTATCTGTGGCTGCTCGAGGAGATGAAGACGGCGCGTTACGAGGACGACGTGCTCGCGAAGGCCATGAGCTTCGCCGTGGAGGACGTCTTCGTCAGTGCGGTGTTCTCGCTCTCGTGCGAGGTGCTCGCGACCATCGGTGAGGAACATTCCCGGCCCAATGCGGATGTGCGTGAGCTGTATTCGTGGTCCGAGCGGTTCCGGAAGGGCGTGATCGCCACGACCGATCCGCGCACGGGCGCGGCGAAGGATTTCGATCTGCGCAGCGGGAAGTGGGTCGCCACCGACACCCTCGCGATGTTCGCGCCGTTGCTGTGCGGCGGTCTCGACCGGCAGGCCGAGCGCGCCTTGCTGCGCACCTTCGAAGGACCGAAGTTCTGCGGGCACCCGGATCTCCGCTATGCGGTACCGCCGTCGACCTCCCCCGTCTCGGGCGACTTCCGTCCCCGTGAGTACTGGCGCGGGCCGGTGTGGCCCGTGATGACGTGGCTGTTCTCGTGGGCGTTCGCGCGCCGCGGCTGGGCGGAACGCGCGAACGTGCTTCGCGCGGAAGGGCTCCGGCAGGCGAGTGACGGCACCTTCGCCGAGTACTACGAGCCGTTCACCGGCGACCCGCTCGGCAGTATGCAGCAGTCGTGGACCGCCGCAGCGGTATTGGACTGGCTCGGATGAACCGTGCGTGGTCCCGGTAGCGAGCGCCACCGGAACCACGCACGAGGTGTCAGACCCCGATGCGTCCGCCGTCCGACTTCCATGCGGCGACCACGGCGGGACGCGGCTGGGAGTCACCTCCGTCGGGCCAGTGCGAGGCCGGCGACGCCCACGACGCGTCGTCCGTCTCCCCGGGATGCTGCACGCACACCACGACCCGCCCGTCCTGCACGATCGGGCCGCACGTCTCGGCACCGATCGGCACGGTGAGGAACTGCTTCGTCTCACCGCGGCGCGGTCCGTCGAGGACGACGCTGAACAGCCCGTCGTTGGAACCGAGTGCGTTGCCGTCGGTCGAGATCCACAGGTTGCCGTACGAATCGAAGGCCAGGTTGTCGGGGCACGAGATCGGGCTGACCTGCGACTTGTCGAAGCCGCCGAAGTAGGTGTCGGCCTCGTTCGGATCCCCGCACACGAGCAGCAGCGTCCACGTGAAGGACGTACCCGCGTGGTCGTCGTCGATCTCGAGGACCTGACCGTTCTTGTTGTTCTCGCGCGGATTCGCCTCGTCGGCCGGCGCGGCACCGTCGACGCCGCGCTTGGTGTTGTTGGTGAGTGCGACATAGACCTTGCCGGTCACCGGATTCGGTTCGAAGTCCTCGGGACGATCCATCTTCGTCGCGCCCACCCTGTCGCCCGCGAGCCGGGTGAACACCGCGACCTCCTCGGCGCTCATGCCGTCGACCAGCGACTCGGCGCTGCCGTCCTCGTTCGCGCGCAGCAGCGGGATCCACTCGCCACTGCCTCGGAACTCGTCGGCCTCGGGAAGCCTTCCGGAGCCGTCGATCTCGTCCGGATGGTCGCCGCTGAGCTTCGCGACGTACAGTGTTCCCGCATCGAGCAGGGTCATGTTGTGCCGCATCGCCGCTCGTGAGTTCCCGGGCTGCATCTTCCGCGACGAGACGAACTTGTACATGTAGTCGAAGCGTTCGTCATCGCCGCTGTAGGACACGACGGTGCCGTCGCCGGTGATGTGGACGGTGGCCGCTTCGTGCTTGAACCGCCCCAGCGCGGTGTGCTTGACGGGCACCGAGTTCGGATCCCACGGATCGATCTCGACGATCCATCCGAACCGGTTGACCTCGTTGGGTTCCGCGGCGATGTCGAATCGGTTGTCGAACCGTTCCCACTTCCGTTCGGTGTCCGCGCCCTCGAGTCCGTACCGGGCGAGACGCTCGGCGACGACCGGGTCGGTCACACTCTCGGCGTTGGCGAAGTACTGGTCGAAATTCTCCTCGCCCGACAGCACGGTGCCCCATGGGGTGAGCCCGCCGGCGCAGTTGTTGAACGTTCCCGCGACCCGCGTGCCCGTCGGGTCGGCCGTGGTCTTCAGCAGGTCGCTGCCCGCGGCCGGGCCGGCGAGGAGGAGCTCGGTGGTTCCGGTGATACGACGGTTGTACTCGCCGAATTCCGGTGTCAGTCGGCCGGTCCCGGGTTCGCCCTTCACCTGGACGACCGACAGTCCGTGGCCGGCGATGCCGATGCGCACCTGTTCCTCGGTGGGGTCGTCCGGGTCGTAGTCGGCGAACATGAAGGGTTCGGTGGTGTATTCGTGATTGACGACGAGCAGGTAGGTGTCGGGTCGGCCGTCCACCGGGAGCAGACCGGCGAAGTCGTTGTTGAACCCGAACTGCTTCTCCTGCGCGGTCGCCGTCTGGTTGCCGATGTCGAAGGCCGGTGCATCGGGCAGTACCGGATCGCCCCAGCGGATGACGACGTCGTTCTCGTATCCCTCCGGAACCGTCACCGCGTCATCGGTGTTCGGTGCGACCGCCGTGAAGTTCGTGCCGTCGGGCACCGGACCGAGATCACCGGCCGCCGCGGTGTCACTGCCGGCGGCCGCGGCGGAATCGTCAGCACAGGCCGTCAGGACGCCACCGGCGCCGACGGCGAGTACGGCCGAGGCACCGCCCCGCAGGACCCCGCGACGCGAGACGGCAGCGCGCACGATGTCGCCGAAGTATTCACCGCGGGAGGTGTTCGGGACGGCATGCGAACAGGCGTCCCCGCACTTGTACTTGCACGTGATGTTCGAGCGCGACGATATGCCGTCGTGCGTGACGAACAGGGGCAGGACTCTACGGGCCACAACGATCTCCTCGGAATCGGTTCGACGCCGGAACCGTAGGAGCGTCAGGCGAGTCGGACGGAACGAGAAGGTGAACACCCGATGAGCATTCGGCTGCCGTGAGACGGCGGTCACAGAACGGATCGAGGTCAGCCCGGGGCGATGCGGTCGAGATCCACGATCGGCCGGACACCGGGACGGTCGAGATCGGAGAACTCCTCGTCCCGCGACTGCTCGTCCTCGCCCTCGCCGGGCCTGCCGTCGACGAACGGCACCACCCGGTTCGTGATCGCCGTGTTGTATTCGGCGGGAGCCTGGATGGGATTGGCGTGGCCGGTGCGGTCGAGCTTCGACACCAGTAGCGTGCCGTCGACACCGCCGGACTGGTCGATCAGGATCCGGTGACTGTACTCGACGTCGACGACGTTGTCGGACAGTGCGTTCCGTGGCCGGAGGAACACCACGGCGGGACGGATCTTGTCGTCGCGTTCGTCGGCGAGCGCCCGCAGGTTGTCGATTGCACCGGATGCGACGATCGCCCGGAACTGCGATTCGATCAATCCGTTGCTTGCGGCGTCGGTCGAGAAGATCTTGTCGTTGAGCACCTCGACCGCGACGTCGCGCAACTCTTCGGTGTCGATGCGCCGGTACCACCGCTCCGAGGGGAGCACGAAACGGTCCATGCGGGCGACGACCTCGACGAGCATCCGCATGCTGCGGCTCTCCCGAGCGCCGGGCAGCCAGCCGATCCAGCGCAACAGGTCCTCACCGGCGCTGCGCGCGTCGGCCCGCACGGCGTGCAGATCGAGCGGCGTGCAGTCGAGGATCACGCCGGTCACCTCGAGATCGGTGTCCTGGTACAGATGCTGGGCGACCTCGAGGGCGATGATGCCGCCCATGCTGTGCCCGGTGAGCACGACGTTCTCGATTCCCGACCACGCCGCACGTTCGTGGATCAGGCGGCTGACGACGGCGGTGTCGAGACCGCTGTTGTCGTACTCGACCGCCCATACCTGCCCGAGTTCGCTCAGTGCGGGCAGTGCCGCGGCGGTCTCGGTCGCGTCGAGGTTGCCCAGACCCACCAGGTCGACGACTGCCGTGTCGCGGTCTTCCCGCGACGCCGCGTCGTGGATCGGATGGATCTGCGGCTGGGTGAGGGCGAGTCGCTCACGGACCGGCGCGACGTCCCACGCCCAGTACTGCGTGAACAGGGCGACGAGTGGGAGCGCCGCGACGGCCGTCCGTGCGAGGGCTCGTCGGAGCCGGCCGAACCGCACCCAGTGATGACCGGTGCGGGTGTCGCGGAGACGTCGCCGCCGACGGCCGTCGTCCCAGTCGTCGGCGGTGCAGGGCGGTAGCCAAGGTGCGTTCGACATGCACCACCGATGCTACCGACGTGCTGTGCTCAGCTCAGGCCCGTCAATGGGGGTGCGGAGTTGTCGTCGCGCCACGCGATGGCTTCCCGCAGTTCGGTGAGGTCGTAGTCGGGACCGCCGACACCCACCGTGAACTGCGTGATCCCCAGTTCGACGTAGGACGGGGCCGCCTCGGCGCCGGGCCAGGAGGTGGACCGCTCGATGTCCTCGGGGCGACGACCGGCCTCGGCGCAGCGCTGCGCGAGGATCTCGGACTTCTCGGCGTGGGTCTCCATCTCGCCGAAACTGTGCCAGATGTCGGCGTACTTCGCGACCATCGGCAGCGTCTTCTTCGGGCCGCCGCCACCGATGAGGATGGGTATGTGCCGGGTGGGCTGCGGGTTCAGCTTGCCGAGACGGTTCACGATGCGGGGCATGTACTCGGCGAGCAGGTCGAGGCGGGAACCCTTGGTGCCGAATTCGTAGCCGTACTCGTCGTAGTCCCGTTCGAACCAGCCCGAGCCGATGCCGAGGATGAGGCGGCCGCCGCTGATGTGGTCGACGGTGCGGGCCATATCGGCGAGCAGGTCGGGATTGCGGTAGCCGCCGCCGGTGACCAGTGCGCCGATCTCCACACGCTCGGTCTGCTCCGCCCAGGCGCCGAGCATCGTCCAGCACTCGAAGTGGGCGCCGTCGGGGTCGCCGTAGAGCGGGTAGAAGTGGTCCCAGTTGAACACGATGTCGGCGCCTGCGTCCTCGGCGCGGAGCACGGTGTCGCGGATGACGCCGTAGTCGGGTTGCTGCTGGGGCTGTAGTTGGAGTCCGATGCGAATGGGGCGCGTCATGGAGTCCACGTTAAGGCAACATCTCGTATCGTCGCCCGAGTTCCCGCAGGAAGGACTCGAGAACGAGGTCGAAGCTCTCGGCGTCGATCTCGGCCGCGTACTCGCGGAGCCGATGCGCCTGCGACAGATGCGGATACCGCTCGTTGTAGGTGTCGATGTGATCGTCGAATCCGCCCGCGAACGAGGTGATCGCGGAACCGATGACGATGTACTTGATCGAGGCGCCGATCATCGTCGCGAAGCGGGGCGGCCAGCCGGCGCGGGTGAGGCCGCCATGGATGGCATCGGACGCCTGGAGGGAGACGGGCCGGGTGCCGGGGCTCGACGCGAGGAAGGGAACCATGTTCGGGTGTGCGGCGAGCGCGTCGCGGTAGGTGCGGGCCCAGCGTCGGAGCGCTTCCTGCCAGTCGTTCTCGGCGAACCCGCTGACGTCGACCGATTCGCCGATGGCGTCGGCGATGTCGTCGAGCAGTTCTTCCTTGGTGGCGTAGTGGCTGTACAGCGACGGGGCGCGAACACCCAGTTCGGCGGCGATCCGACGCATCGATACGGCGTCGAGGCCGTGCTCGTCGACGAGTCGCAGCGTGACGTCGCGGATGAGTTCACGGCTGAGCAGCGGCGTGCGCGGACGCGCCATCCGTCGTCCTCCTTCCGGCCCGGCCTGGACGAGTTAACAATGTAAGGTTAGTTTGGAATCGCGAGAAGCGCTACGGCGCCGGCATCCCTGGAAGGCCCCTCCATGAACCTGAAGCTCACCGAGGAGGAGCGTGCGTTCCGCGACGAACTGCGCACCTTCTTCACCACCGAGATCCCTGCCGAAGTGCGTGCGAAGACCGCCTCCGGCACCCCGCTGGGCAAGGACGACTACGTCGCCGTTCAGCGCATCCTGCATTCGCGCGGCCTCGCCGTTCCCAACTGGCCCGTCGAATGGGGCGGTCAGGACTGGACGCCGATGCAGCGCAACATCTGGCTCAGCGAGTTGCAGCTCGCCTCGGTGCCCGACCCGCTGCCGTTCAACGCATCCATGATCGGTCCGGTCATCGCGCAGTTCGGCTCGCAGGAGATGAAGGAACGCTTCCTCCCCGCCACCGCCAACCTCGACATCTGGTGGTGCCAGGGCTTCTCCGAGCCCGAGGCCGGCTCCGACCTCGCGTCCCTCAAGACCCGCGCCGTCCGCGACGGTGACGACTACATCGTCAACGGGCAGAAGACGTGGACGACGCTCGCGCAGCACGCCGACTGGATCTTCTGCCTCGTCCGCACCGATCCGAACGCGAAGAAGCAGGCCGGCATCTCGATGCTGCTCTTCCCGATGGACACCCCGGGCGTCACCCGCCGTCCGATCAAGCTGATCGACGGTGGCTACGAGGTCAACGAGGTCTTCTTCGAGGACGTGCGCGTTCCCGCCGAGAACCTCGTCGGCGAGGAGAACACCGGCTGGACGCAGGCGAAGTTCCTGCTCGGCAACGAGCGCACCGGCATCGCCCGGGTCGGCGCCACCAAGGTCAAGCTCGCGCGGGCGAAGTCCCTCGCGGCCGAGACCCGCTACGGCAGCGGCTCGCTGCTCGACGACCCGATCTTCGCGGCACGCCTGGCCGAACTCGAGAACGAGCTGCTCGCTCTCGAGCTCACCCAGCTGCGCGTCGTCGCCGGCTCGGTCGACGGCAAGCCCAACCCGGCATCGTCGCTGCTCAAGATGCGCGGCTCCGAGCTCCAGCAGGCCGCGACCGAACTGCTCGTCGACATCGCCGGCCCCGATTCGCTGCCCGCCGGCGAGGCCGACATCGACTCGCCCGACTGGGCGCGGCTGACGATGCCGACCTACCTCAACAACCGCAAGGTCACCATCTACGGCGGGTCGAACGAGGTTCAGCGTTCGATCATCGCTTCCTCGATTCTCGGACTGTGAGGCCCCGGACATGAATTTCGAACTCGACACCGAACAGGACATGCTCCGCGCGACCGTCCGCGACCTCCTCTCGGGTGCGTACGACGTCGAGTCGCGCAACCGGGTGGCCGAAGGTGACCTGGGCTGGAACCGCGACGTGTGGAAGCAGCTCGCCGAACTCGGCGTCCTCGGCCTGCCCTTCGCGGAGGAGCACGGCGGCATGGGAGCCGGACCGGTGGAGGTCATGGCCGTCATGACCGAGATCGGCCGCGCCCTCGCACCCGAGCCCGTGCTCGACTGCGTCTACCTGCCCGGCCGGCTCGTCGCCGACGTCGGCACCGACGCGCAGCGCTCCGACATCCTGCCGCGACTGTCCGAGGGCACCGTGCTCCTCGCGTTCGCGCACGACGAGCCGGGCAGCCGCTGGCCGCACACCGAGGTGGCCACCACCGCGGCGCGCGACGGCGACTCCTGGACCGTCTCCGGTCGCAAGAACCCTGTGCTGCACGGTGATTGCGCCGACACCTTCATCGTCTCGGCGAAGCTCCCGGAGGGTGGCGTCGGACTGTTCGTCGTCGACGCATCGGCCGACGGTCTGGCCCGCACTCCGTACCGCACCCACGACGAGCGTCGCGGCGCGCAGCTCGTGCTCGACGACGTCGCGGCCACTCCGCTCGGTGAGGCGGCCGACGCGTCCGCAGCCATCACTGCTGCGCAGGTGCATGCGCAGGCGGCACTGTGTGCCGAGGCGGTCGGTGCCCTCGACTCCTCGGTGCAGCTGACGACGAGCTACCTCAAGCAGCGCAAGCAGTTCGGTGTGCCGCTGTCGATGTTCCAGGCGCTCACCCACCGTGCGGCCGACATGTACGTGCTGTACGAGTTGGCGTCGAGCACGAGCCTGTACGCGACCATGGCCCTCTCCGACGGCATCGTCGACCCGACCATCGCGTCGCGCGCCAAGCTGCAGGTCGGCCGGTCCGCTCGGAAGATCGGCCAGGAGTCCGTGCAGATGCACGGCGGAATCGGGGTCACGGCCGAGCACTCCATCGGCCACTACCTGAGCCGCCTGACCGCGATCGAGCACACCCTCGGCACCATGGACGATCACCTGCGGGTGCTCGCCGGTGGTGTGAAGGACTACGAGCTCGTGGAGATCGCCGGAATGTGACCGATCGGGCTCACTCCCGGGGCAGCAGTGTCCCCAGCGGACCGAGATCGATGTTGAGATCCTCGGGGGTGAGCCCGAAATGGTCGCGCAGCTCGGCCATGCGCTGCTCGAGCAGCATCAGTGTCGTGCCGAGACGTTCGATCTGCTCGTCGCTGAGATCCCCTGCATCCATGCGGTGCAGGGCCTGACGCTCCATCAGTTGCCGGAGCAGTTCGACGAGCGTGAGCACCAGCGTCACCAGACCCCGCTCCACGGATTCGGGATCGGCGTCGATACGCGACGGGAAGTTCACCGGTTCGCTCACGAATCCTCCCGGGCCCCACGGGGAACGGGGACGTCGACCCCGGGCAGCGACAGGGTACTGATCGACGAGATCAACGCGCGCAACGAGATCCGCACCAGATCGATCTCCGCGATCGACAACGTGATGTCGCCGGTGATGACCACACCACCGGACAGCACCCGGTCCAGCAGATCGATCAGAGCGATCCGCCGCTCCTCGTCCACTGATCCGTCGGCGTATCTCACGGCGAGATCCGTTCTGCTCCGGCGAACGAGTAGGGCGGCCACGGGCCGCTCGTCTCGAGCCTGATGCCCGTATACATGGACGCGAGTTCCTCGACCTCGGAACGGAATTCGTCCGTCCTGTCGTCGTCGACGAGATACGTCCCGTTGAGCAGCATCCACTCGTGGCTGCCGCTCAGTGCCGGATCGGTCGGTGCACCCCGGCGACCCGCGGCCGACACCCGCAGCAGCCGCTCGTGGATCTCGGCGGCACGTGCGGCTGCGTCGCGTTCGACGCTCTCCTGCGCCGCCAGTTGTGCGCGGCGGCGCAACAGATAGGCCGTGCCCGTGCCGGAACCCGCCCCCTCCGTCTGCGCTTCGGCGACAGCGGCGGTCAGTGCCTTGCGATCGGCGAACGCCTTGACCCCCCATTCGGTACGACCCGTCACGAGGGCGAGCGCCGACGAGAACTGCTCCCGGTGCTCGGTGAGCAGGGCACGGACCCGTTCGTCGTCGAGACAGACGGTCGCGAGTCGCAGGGGTACCACGGAGACGTGACGTGCCACTCCGGCGACTACCGAATCATGGGCGCGGGCCACTCTCTCCAACCAGTCCAGATCCTCGAGATTGCGTGCCAGTGCAGCCTCGCCGAAATCGTCCAGGGGCACCGTTCCGACGACGGCGGTCAGCCCGCCCTCCTGCACGGTGCGGACCTGCTCGCCGGCGACACCGGAGGTGCCCTCGGTCTCGTGGCCGACGAGCGTCCCGTCGGTCACGGCGTACATCCAGATCCCGGTCGTGTCAGTCACGGTCCTCCTCGTCCACGATCTCCGCCGGTTCCGGCTCCAACTCCTCCGCTCGGGCCTCGAGTGCGGCCAACCGCTCGCGCAGACGCCGGTTCTCCAACTCGAGTTCCGCGCGGCTCGAATCGACCTCGGGTGCCCGGGCCTTGCTCGTCAACCACGGATCGCTCTCCCACCAGTCGATCCCGACGGCCTTGGCGGTCTCGAGCGACGCGATGACGAGACGGAGCTTGATCGTGAGCAGTTCGATGTCGAGCAGATTCACCTGGATGTCGCCGGCGATGACCAATCCCTTGTCGAGGACACGCTCGAGGATGTCGCCGAGATTGGTCGACCGGCCCCCGCCCCCGTAGGGCTGCGGCGACGACGTGCCGCCTCCACCGCCCCCGATCACCGTCATGATCCGGTCCTCGCACCGATATCGCTGCTACCGCGTCCGTAACGCCGGGTCCTCCTGTACGCGAGCAGATTTCCGTCCAGATCGATCTCCACCTCGTAGAGCGCAAGCATGTCGGCCGACGACGGGATCCGCCTGTCCTCCACGACCTCCACCTCGACGACCCAACCGTCCTCGGTGGGTTCGACGGAGGTCACCCCCTGAGCCTCCTTCGAGGTCAGTTCCTTCAGATGTGTGAGGGCCGCCGATGCGGCCTCGGCCGCCGAGATCGCGGGCGGGCCGGTGTCCTGCGCCACGGGATCACTCCTTTCCCTCGGCGGGGCCGGATCCGCCCCGGGAGATCATCCGGTTCAGCACGGCCTGCTGCGCCTCGTCCTTCTCCTCGGGCGTCAGCTCACCCGCCTCCGCCGCTTCCTCGATCTCCTCGAGTTCGCGCCGCACGTTGGCGGGGTCGTGCAGTTGCTGTTCGACCTGCTCCTGGATGACCTCTCCGAGCCACATCACTCCCTTGACGGGAGCGAGGGGCAGCGTGAGCAGGGAGGTCAGCAGACCCATCGTCAACCTCCTTCACCGGGATCGGATTTCGCCACGAAGTCGTAGGCCGCCATCGGACCGAGCAACGAGAACTCGACCCTGTTCTCCCACTCCCGGCCCAGTTCCTGCAGAGCCTGTTCGAGGTCGTCCTGCCGCTCGAGTTCGACGAGGACGGCGATGTGCACGGCGTCCTGCTCGTGCGTGGGCTGCCGCTCGTTGACCATCGGTTCGAGCGACGACAGGGCCTCGACCGTGCGACGGGTGTCCTCGGCGCGCTTGGCCTCGATCGTCGCATTGATGATCTCTCCGAGCGCCATCCGCGCATCGCGGGTCGCATCCTCGGACTGCCCGCGGAGCTGTTCCCGCAACTGCGCCGCCTCGGAGTTCTCCTCGAGGATCTCCTGCAGGATCGTCTTCTCGACGTAGCGCCCCTTCACGACGTACTGTGCGAGACCTTCGAGTTGGTCGAGGGCCGAGGCGAGTTCGTCCTCGTTCCCCTCGAGCAGTTCCGCGGCCACCGCATCCCGATCGGTGAGGACCGCCCCGAATCTCAACGGGAGCACGGGGGCGACCGTCACGGTCCCGTCGAGCAACTCGGCGTGCGCCTTGAGATCGTCCGGTGTGCCGAGGGCGCGATCGGTGGGGATCTCGCTCACCAGTGCGGCGACGCGACCGGATCTGACCACCGACACCTCGGCCGGCGGATTACCCACCCCTTCCGCATGATCCTCCGGCTCCACATCCGACGGGACGATCCCGTAGACGTAGACCGCAGTGGTCGTGGCGGTTTCGTCGTTGTCGCCCTGCTCGGGCCGTTCGGTCTGTTCGGTCGACATCAGTCCTCACCCCTGCGAGATCGTCGAGCGGGCTCGCGCTGCTCCTGGACGTCCCCGAGGAACTCGCTGACCTTCTCCCCCGCAGCCTCGAGTGCTCCCTTCGTCTTGTGTTTGGAACCGCCCGAAGTGATGTCGCCGACGAGATCCGGAAGACCCTTCGGCTCGTTGTCGGAGATCTCGAGCCGGTTCACCGCCTCCGCGAAACGCAGGTAGGTGTCGACACTGGCCACGACGACGCGGGCGTCGATGGTGAGCAGTTCGATACCGACGAGCGAGACACGCACGAACGCGTCGATGACGAGGCCCTTGTCGAGGATCGTGTCGATGACGTCGGCGAGGCCGGACGAATTGGGACGGGCCATACCGCCCCCGCCGCCTCCACCGCCGCCGCCCCCTGCAGGTTGGATGGTCATGACCGGGATCCTCTCGAGCGGGCCGAGCGCGTACCGGTGGCCTTCGTCGCGCGGGTCCGCTTCGCGGGCGCGCGTTTCCGAGGCGGTTCGGGCTCGTCCTCTTCGTCGTCGGGTTCTTCGCCGGAGGTCTCGTCCTCCTCGGTCTCGTCCTCCTCTTCGGGATACTCGTCCTCGAGATCCTCCTCGTCCTCGGGCGACTCGCGGGCGTCCTCCTGTTCGCGCTCCTCTTCCTCCTGACGCGCGGTCTCGTCGTCCTTGACGACCTCGCTCTCGCGGATCTCGCCATGCCAGCCGACGATGTCATCGGGATGCAGGATGGCCTCGGTCATGGCGTAGCGCCGGAAGTGCTTCAGCTCCAGGCGTGACCGGCGACCGACCGCCCGCCACAGATTCGCGGTGCGCTCGAACAGACCCCGGGGGTGGTACTCGAGGACCATGAGGATCCGGGTGAGATCGGGTGTGAGTTCGTGGAAGGTCACCGCACCGTCGATGTAGCCCTTGCCGCCCTTGGAACGCCACACGATCCGTTCGAACGGCACCTGTTCGAGGATCGTGGACTCCCAGTTCCGGCGCGACCAGAACACCTTGCCGGTCCAGTGGAGCTTCTCGTCCTCGACCTGTTCGACCTGCTCGACCTTCTTCATGAACTTCGGCCAGTCGGCAAACTGGGTCCACAGGTCGTAGGCGAGGTCGATCGGCACGCCCACGTCGATGCTCTCGACGATGTTGGTGAGCTTGAGCTTCTTACCGCCCCCACCCTTGCCTCCACCACCACCGGTGACGGACTCCTTGACGTCCTGGAACTTGTCCTTCGCGGTGTTCTTCAGGTTCTCGAATCCCGAACTTGCCGCCGCCTTCAACGGCGACTCGCCCTGAGCGAGCTTGTCGACACCGGTGAGCGCACTGGCCAGGTTCCCGCCCTTGCCCTCGGAGTAATCCTGTAATCGTCCCGCCGTGCCGGTGACCCTGTCGGACAGGCTCGACAACGCGTTCTGGGCGACCGTCCCCGCGAGGCCCTGCAACGACTGCTGCAGTCCACCGGTCAGTCCGCCCGTGGCCTTCCCCGCCGTGTCCGTGGCGGTGCGACCGGCCTCACCGGCGGTATCGGTAGCGGTCTTCCCGGCCTTGCCCACCGCGTCGGTGACTCCGCCCGCGACGCCCTTCGACCTGGCCATCGTCCTCACCGTCCCGTTCGGCGGACCGGGGCGCGGCCGGACGACGAGCCACTGCTGCGCGCCGCGCGCTTACGCGGCTTGGCCGGTGCCTCGTCCGAATCGTCCGAGTCCTCGCTGTCGGATGCCTTCTTGCTGCGGGATGTTCGCGGACGGGAGGACGCGCGGGTGGTGCGGCGTCGGGGTGCGGGGCGCTCGGGTTCGGTGTCCGACTCCTCCTCGGCGCCCTCGTCGTCGCCCGTCTCGTCCTGCGCGGCGTCGCTCTCGTCGGCCTCGTACTCCGGTTCCTCGTCGCGCTCGTCGTACTCGTCCTCGTACTCGGCGTCCTCGGGTTCGTCCTCCGATCGCTCGCCGCCACCGCTCGCGCGGGACTGCAGACGTTCGTTGAGGGCGTCGATCCGGTTGCTGGCCGCGGTCACGGCAGCGGCCCGCGCCGCGTTCATGAGTTCTCCGCGAACGGATTCGGTGATCTTGTTGATCTCGGGAGACGAGCCGAGCATCGAGGCGCTGCGCTGCAGGAGTTCCTGGGGGTTGCTGGGCAGTTTGCCGGTCATGCCGGCACCGGCGAGCATCATGGCCAACCGCATCTTCTTGGTTCGGCCGAGGAAATATCCGATGCCCACACCGAGGGCGACTCGTGCTCCGGGTTTCATCACCGTTCTCCTTCGTATGCCGCGCGTCGTGTGGCGTGTTCGGAAGGGGCTTGGAGGTCTCGGTACGCAACCGACGCGTGTCTTTGTGTGATGCAAACCACAGTACGTCACTCGAGACCTTGGTTCGCATGCTTCGTCGGCACGCGGATCCCGGAGCGAACGGCGGGCCCGGAAAGACCAATCAGTATGTTATGCAGCAGGATACGAGCATTGCTACAGATCCGGCTCGGTCGTCGGCGGCGATGCCAAAGAAAGGTTCTCGAGCCGGTAAGGGTTTCGGAAACCGGAGACTATCGACGGGGATGTGCCGGGGTAGCGATCCCGGTCGCCTGCAACGCGAATGCTGCTTCCGGACCGATGATTTCGCCGACCAGGGCGAGAAACCGTTCGACGAAGGCCGGCCCGTGGGCACCCTCGGTGGCGTCGTCGGGATCGTGCGGATCGAGGTGGTGCGCGAGTTCGTGCAACACCACCATCTCGCGGAACGCCCACGCGGTGTTCACCCGGTGCTCGGGAAGGGCGATGGTCGCGCAGTCGCGTTCGTAGTGTGCGGCCGCGTTGCCGGCCCGCGCCCGCACGCGCACCGGCACGGCGGCGCGCTCCCACCGGGCGCGTACCCAGTCGAGGGCGAGCACGGCGTCGATGTACTCCTGGACCGAGGCGATGGAGGCGAACCGTCTCTCGACCGGGAGCGTGACGTGGGAGCCGGCGACCTCCACGGTCCGCAACCCGCGCTCGTCGGCGCGGTCGAGCATCTTCCGTACGATCGACTCCGCTTCGTACACAGCGGTTCTGCGGGTATCGCGCACCTTGCTCACCGTTCCAGCCTCCTCGGAGCCGACGGCAGTTCGGGTGCCGTTCCCAGTCGTGCCGCCCGTCCGGCACGGTCGCCCGCGCGCCGGGCATCGGCCGAGCGCGCCGACGGTGCGCGGTTGCCCCGCCAACTGCCCCGTGCCTCCGACGTACTGCGGTAGAAGTCCTGGAGCTCCAGACTCTTCCCACGCAACACCAACGCCGTACCGGGCGCGGATGTTTCCACCTCGCGTTCGATCTCCTGCTTCGCCTCGGTCAGCCGGGCGCCGATCCGGGCGGCGAACGCCGACTGGAAGTTCAGCCGGGCCGTCACCGCGGCGACGGGCTTGCGCACGCGTGTGCGCACACGGCGACCGCCGCGTTCCTCGACGACGGTGCGCACCGTGGTCTCGTTCCGGTAGGTGCCCTCGCGCAGATACGCGTCGGACGCCCGCACCATCTGCACGAGCAGAGAGGAGTACAGCGCCTCGCACACGTCGATGTCGTCGGCGAAGCCGTAGGCGTAGATGACGGTGGAGTTCGCGGTGATGTCGCACTGCACGTCGTTGGCCGCCGCGATCGCGATGAACAACTGGGCGTAGGTGCGCAGTCCCTTCTTCCCCGTCTCACCGATGGTGATCAGTCGCTGCACGGGAGTCGCGCGACGTTCCTTCGCCGCCGTGTGGCTGCGCGCGACCGCCAGATCGATCGAGGAGGACGTCGCGAGCCGCTGTGCCGCGGCGAGGAAGGCGTCGGCCTCGTGAGGGTTGTCGGTGGACTCCGCCTGGCGGAGCAACCCACCGATACGGCTCAACATCTTGTCCGAACTCACCCAGCGAGCGTAGAGCCTGGCACCGACTCCGCCCGCGAGACCGGGAACACGCACGAAATTCCTGCGAAACCACCCGCGACCCACCAAGATCGTGCAGGTGGACACTGCGGTCGATTTCGTCACCGATATCAACGACACGTTCTGGTATGCGGTGATCGCACTGCTCATCGGTTCGGGTCTGTACTACACGTTCCGGTCCCGGTTCATCCAGATCCGGCTCCTGCCCGACATGCTGCGCTCCGTCGTGGAGAAACCCGAGAAACTACCCAACGGGGAACCGGGCCTGTCCGCATTCCGGGCCTTCTCCGTCTCGGCCGCCTCCCGCGTGGGAACGGGCAACGTCGCCGGTGTCGCGATCGCGATCAGCCTCGGTGGTCCCGGAGCGGTGTTCTGGATGTGGGCCATGGCCCTGATCGGTGCGGCGACCGCCTTCCTCGAGTCCACTCTCGCCCAGCTGTACAAGGTGCGCGACGAGGACGGCACCTTCCGCGGCGGCCCCGCCTACTACATGCAGTACGGGCTGCGGAAACGCTGGATGGGCATGATCTTCGCGGTCATCATCACCATCACCTACGGTTTCGTGTTCAACGCGGTGCAGACCAACTCGGTCGTCGATGCGGTGTCGGGTTCCATCGGGGAGAAGACCACGGCCCTCCAGGTGATCGTGGGCCTGGTCGTCGCCCTCCTCGTCGGCGTGGTGATCTTCGGTGGGATCCGCCGCATCTCCGGCGTCTCCCAGGTCGTCGTGCCGGTCCTGGCGTTCGTCTACCTGGTCATCGGCATCATCGTCGTGATCCTCAACATCGGTGAGGTCCCGACCGTCTTCCGGCTCATCGTCGAGAACGCCTTCGGTCTCGAGGAGATCGTCGGTGGTGGTTTCGGCGCCGCCTTCATGAACGGCATCCGACGAGGGCTCTTCTCGAACGAGGCCGGTATGGGCTCCGCCCCCAACGCCGGTGCCGCCGCCGCCGTCTCCCACCCGGTCAAGCAGGGCCTGGTCCAGAGCCTCGGCGTCTACTTCGACACCCTGCTGGTCTGTTCGATCACGGCCTTCATCATCCTGCTGTCGGAGCCCGAGTTCGGCAGCGGTCTCGAGGGCGCCGCCCTGACGCAGAATGCGCTCGCGCTGCAGCTCGGCGACTGGACGGTGCACTTCCTCGCCGTGCTGATCTTCTTCCTCGCGTTCACCTCGATGATCGGCAATTACTACTACAGCGAATCCAACATGGAGTTCCTCACCGGATCGCGCCGCATCCTGCCCTACCTCCGGCCGGCGGTCGTGCTGTGCGTCTTCCTCGGGGCCATCGGATCGCTGCCGCTGGTGTGGGCCCTGGCCGACCTCGCCATGGGAGTCATGGCCATCGTCAACCTCATCGCCCTGATCCCGCTGTCGGGTATCGCCTACGCCCTGTTCCACCACTACAGCGCGCAGCGCAAGCAGGGCCGTGATCCGGTCTTCCACGCCGGTGACGTCCCGGGCGTCCGGGGGATCCAGGTCTGGAACGACGACGACATCACGCCGGTCGAGAACCGATCGAGCGACGCACGGTAGATTCCCCTACCGCACGAGCGTGTTCCGCTTCGGAAAGGATCTGCGAGATGGCGTCGGTGACCTTCGACAAGGCCACGTGCCTGTTCCCCGGCTCGACTACGCCCGCGGTCGACGCGCTCGACCTCGAGATCGAGGACGGCGAATTCCTCGTCCTGGTCGGGCCGTCGGGCTGCGGCAAGTCGACCTCGCTGCGCATGCTCGCCGGCCTCGAGGAGGTGCACAGCGGGCGCATCCTCATCGGTGACCAGGACGTCACCGGGCAGGATCCGAAGGAACGCGACATCGCGATGGTGTTCCAGAACTACGCCCTCTACCCGCACATGTCGGTCGCGGAGAACATGGGCTTCGCGCTGAAGCTGGCCAAGACACCGAAGAACGAGATCCGTGAGCGGGTCGTCGAGGTCGCGAAGATGCTCGACCTCGAACAGTTCCTCGACCGCAAGCCCAAGGCACTGTCCGGCGGCCAGCGTCAGCGCGTCGCGATGGGCCGCGCCATCGTCCGCCAGCCGCAGGTCTTCCTCATGGACGAGCCGCTGTCGAACCTCGACGCCAAGCTCCGCGTGCAGACCCGCACGCAGATCGCGCAGTTGCAGCGCCGCCTCGGCACCACCACCGTCTACGTCACCCACGACCAGGTCGAGGCGATGACGATGGGCGACCGCGTCGCGGTGCTCGAGAAGGGCATCCTGCAGCAGTGCGCATCGCCGCGTGTGCTCTACAACCGGCCCGCGAACGTCTTCGTCGCCGGCTTCATGGGCTCGCCCGCGATGAACCTCTTCCGCCTCCCGGTCTTCGACCGCGGCGCGATGATCGGCGACATCCACGTACCGGTGCCGCGCGACGTGCTCGGTCAGGTCACCGAGAAGGAGGTCGTGCTCGGTATCCGGCCCGAACACCTCGAGATCTCGAACGAGGGTCTGGCCATGGACGTCGACGTGGTCGAGGAGCTCGGCTCGGAGGCCTACGTCTACGGCCGGGCCGATGTCGGCGGGATCGTGCAGCAGATCGTCGCGCGCAGCGACTGGCGCAATCCTCCGCAGAAGGGCGACCGGCTGTACCTGCGCTTCGACCCCGAGCACGTGCACGTCTTCGGGACGTCCGACGGGAAGCGGATCGGCTGACGATCGTTCCCGTGATCGGTCGGTGCACTCGACACTCGACCGATTCAGGATGGGCGGAATGCCGACTTTTACCGGTGCTGCGTGCCACAGTAGTGGCCGGTGTCGGTGCACCAGGGTCACCGACGTGTGTTTTTCGACCTCGAATGGGGAGTTGTTGATGGTTCTGAATACGAAGGCGATGCGGAGGGCTGCGATCGCCGCTACGGCCGCGACCGCGCTCGTTCTCGCCGGCTGCTCGTCGGACGACGGTGGCGACGACACCTCGAGCGGCAGCGAGGGTACCGCTGCGTCCGCCGAGGGCCGCGGCCCGATCACGATCGTCGAGGGGCAGGATCCCCTGAACACGGCACTCGAGAGCATCATCGCCGACTGGAACGCCGAGCATCCCGACGAGCAGGTGACGTTCAAGCCGCTGGCCAAGGAGGCCAACGACCAGTACGACGACATCGCTCAGCGCATGCAGGCCAAGAGCGACGAGTACGACCTCATCGCCGTCGACGTCACCAACACCGCGGAGTTCGCCGCGAACGGCTGGCTGCTCCCCCTCGAGGGCGACCTGGAGATCGACACCGAGGGCGTGCTGCCCGCGACCGTCGAGTCGGGCACCTACAACGGCACCCTGTACGCCGCCCCGAAGAACACGAACGGCGCGTTCCTCTACTACCGCACCGACC
>JACYYJ010004056.1_pt1 | contig 30470 bp, 15 predicted proteins | sample 8236861 | NCBI WGS metagenome assembly JACYYJ01 (sample SAMN14103086, study PRJNA606662) | landfill metagenome | isolation source: landfill solid waste | place: India:New Delhi, Okhla landfill site | collected 2017-11-05
TCCTGGCGCGGAAGCGGACGTTGCCGTCCTCCTGCGCCGGGGCGGCCCCGGCTCGGGCGTCGAGCCAGGCGAGCAGCTCGGGCCACAGCGTGTCGCGCAGGCCGCGGCGGAAGAAGCCCATGTGCCCGATCGTCTCCACCCCGCCGTCGGCGGGGCTGTACGTGCGGCGTTCGACGCGGGCGGCGGTGAGGCGGTCGGTGATCGCGTCGATCTGGGCGGGCGTGGCCCACGGGTCGTCGGTGAAGCCGACGGCGAGGATGTCGCCGGTGACGCGCGCGGCGTCCGCGGCGGCATGCATGGTCGGGTCATCGAAGAAGTAGCCGGGCATGGTCGTCCAGCGGCTCCATTCGAGCATTGCGGCGGAGGGCATGTCCTCCCCGAGGCTCAGGCGACGCCCGGGAACATAGCCCAGCACCCGGGCCGTCGCGGGGCCGAGCACCCGCAGGATCAGGCGGACGCGCGCCCGCTCGGCGCGGTCGGGGATCGTGGACGTCGCCGCGACGTGCGACGCGACCGTGACGAACCCGGCGAGGCCTCGGGAGCCGTTCCTCAGGGCCAGCGCGTGCCCGCCGATGCTGTGCCCGATCGCCAGCTGCGGCACGTCGCCGAACCGCGGGCGAGCCCACGCCGCGACCGCGGGGACGTCGTCGGACATCCAGTCCCGCATGCGCAAGCCGCGATGCTCGCGCGTGCTGCCGGACCGGCCCGTGCCGCGGTAGTCGTAGGTGATGGCCACGTACCCGTGTTCGGCGAGGAACTCCGCGAACCCCGTGTACAGGCGCTCGGGCACCGCCGTCGCCGGGTGGATCACCACGACGCCGCGGGGCGACTCGTCGGCGGGCTTGCGCACCGTGCCGACGACCCAGCCGCCCGCCGGGATCTGGATCCGCAGCTCCTCGGACTCGACCGTCGTGTCGTCACTTCGCATGCGAAGTACCTTAGCGGCCCGCGCGACGGGGCCCGTGGTTGAGCGGCCCTGAGGACGGGTCGTGTGTGGCACTCTGCGGTCGTGAATCAGCCGAGCCGGCCGCGACGAGGCTTCTGGTACCAGGTGTGGCGACCTTTCCGAGCCCTCGGGCGAGGGGTTGCCCGAGTCCTGGAATTCTTCGACCTCATCAGCGTCGTCGTGAACGCCGGACGAGCCATCGTCTGGCTCGTCCGTGGCGTGGGAAGCATCGCGGCGCGCGTCTTCGACTGGTGACGGCCTGCCCGCGGACCGAACTTCGCCCGCTTGCATTGATGACGACGGCGAAGAGCCCAGCGACGATGTCGCCATGAACGCTGTGCTCTACTCGGTCGCCGACACGACCCCGCGCTATGACCATGGACCGCGTACCTTCGGCGACGCCATGAAGGACTTCGGTTTCGACGAGCCATGGCTACGTTCCTGGTTGGTCGACGCGATCGACGGGCTTGACGACGGCGCGGGGTGGGGTAGCCACCAGTTCTGGACGCCCCCGTACCGCGGCTACATCGCAGTGGGAGAGCCGCGCGACGAGAGCGGGACGAAGTGGAGGGTCGGCGTGTACGTGCGGCGCCGGAGCCTCCAGTACCCCGACGGCGGCAAGTGGCCGACGGTCTACTACCCGACGGCTCCCACGGCGTAATCCGAAGGAACGATCCCGGCCCTCGTTCCGCGCTGCTGCGGACGCACGACGCGAGCTTTCACACGTCTGGCACCCGAGGCGCGAGGGTCCCGGAGCGTGGATACGACATCCGAGCGCCAAGACGGGCACACGAGTCGAGGTGGGCACTGGGCGCCGCGCGAAGGACGCGTCCCGACCGGGGCAGTACCGGCGTCGCCAACCAGTCGACGGTCTCGGTCGTTCGGGACGTCGCATCGGACGGCCGCGCCGAATTCACCCGGTGCTGGGGTCAGAACTGGACCTTGCGGGCCAGGTCGTCACTCCGAGGGTTCTACGCTTCCGGCAGGGAGACGAACTGGAGGGCCCGTGGGCGCCGAGCTTGAGTTGGTTAGTGATGGCAGCGGTCTCGCTGTCGTCGGTGCGGAAGACGCGATCGAGCAGTTCCTGCTCGACATCGACCTCGTCGTCACGGACTCGCGTCCGCTGGCGCAGGCGGCCGCGGAGGGAGTCCACGCTGGCAGTGGCCTCGGCGGCCTGGCGCTGCAGGCTGGCGGTCAGATCGCGGCCGAGTCGGGACGCTGGCTCAAGCTCACGGAGGACTCTGCGGCGAAGGTCCGCGAGTTCGGCTTGCAGGCGACCAAGGACAACCCGGCGATCAGCCACGCGATGATCGGTAAGCCGGGCGACGTGCAGTCCTGGATCCAGGTGGTCAACTCTCCGGCCGCGCTCTTCGCGAACCCTGCAGCCCTCGCCTCAATCGGGACCATGATGGCCCAGCGCGAGCTGCAGCGGTCGATTGATGAGCTCCGTGAGTATCTCGCGCAGATCGACAAGAAGGTCGACGACATCCTGCGTGCGCAGAAGGACGGGGTTCTCGCCGAGATGATCGGGGTGTCCCTCCTGGTCGACGACGCCATCACGGTCCGCGACGAGGTCGGCCGGGTTCCGGAGATCACCTGGTCGAAGATCCAGGGCGGCGCGGCGACCATCGCCAGCACTCAGGCGTATGCGGTGCGGCGGCTCGATGCGCTGGCTGACGGGCTGGAGTCCGAGCAGGACCTCGGCGACCTGGTCAAGGCGACGCAGGGTGCCCGCACCTCCGTCGCGGAATGGCTCGCGGTGATCGCCCGCTCGGTCCAGGTACAGGACGCGATCGACGTCCTCGAGCTCGATCGTGTCGCCGAGGCGAACCCCGAAGAACTCGACCGGCATCGTGCCGGGCTGCGCCTGGCGCGTCAGAAGCGCCTGGACGTGATCGGCTCTGCGTGCGGCCAGCTCGTCGGTCGCATGAACGAAGCCTCGAGCAGGGCCAACCAGAAGGTGCTCTTCAACCCGTTCGCGTCACCGAAGGTCGTGGGCGCCAGCAACGACGTGGTCGGTGCTGTCCTTGAGCTCGAGAGGCGCCTCGATCTCGTGACGGAGTCGGAGACCGCCGAGGCGCGTCGTTGGCTCGCCGCCCTTGTGGATACCCGGGACCAGGCGGTCGGATCCGGGCAGGATGCACTCGTCGCGGCACGACGGCGGAGCGCCCAGGCAGCCGAGAAGACCAGCGATCTGCGGGTCAAGGCGTTCGACGCAGGGACCGATGGCGTCGCCCGTGCGAGCGAGGCCACCAGCAGGTTCTTCGGTGGTCTCGCCGACCGGGCCCGTCGGCGCCAGGGCGCCGGTGACGAATCGCGGGTCGACTGAAATGTCGAGCCTTCCTGGAGACCTGCACTGATGTCGCTGACGCTCGACCCGATCCTGCGTAGCGGAGGTATCGATCCCCACGGGGCGCTCGTGATCCGGCACGCGTACGTCAAGGAGCATGAGGCCACGGGCCTGCCCGGCATCCATGCCGACTCCACCGACGAGGAGATACTCGCGTACACCCGCCGGCAGTCGGCATCTCCCCGGATCTTCCCTGCCGCACCGCCGGCCATCTGGGTGGTGTTCGTCCGCGAAGGAGGCGACCGGGCGCGCCTGTGGTCGGTGCTCGAGAACCGCGGCGAGGTCTCGAACGACGGCGCGTTCCGCACCTTCGATCTGGTCGTGTCGGAGCAACTCGCGGACCTGAGGGACCGACTCGTGATCGGGTGGCGCTCCCCGCGCACGTGGCGGCTCAACGGCCCCACGGCCGCGGGCTACCCCGTGATGGAGATCGCCGACGCGCAACCGGTGCCGTTTCCGGGGTTCGACCGACTCGTGCTCGACCACGCTCAGCTCCAGGCGGTGATGCGCGAGCACCGCTACGCCACGTGGCGCACCGCGCTGGCGTCCGTCGTCGGTGTCTACCTGATCACCGATACCCGCGACGGGCGGCACTACGTCGGCAAGGCCGACGGCGCGGAGAGCATCCGGCAGCGCTGGACCGCGTACGCGACCAATGGCCACGGTGGCAACGTCGAGCTGCGCACCATCGACCCGACCAGCTTTCGCTTCTCGCTGCTTCGGGTGTTCGACCCGTCGACGCCGACGCGGGTGATCGACGAGGCCGAAAGCCACTTCAAGGTCGCCCTGGACTCGCGGACCCATGGTCTGAATCGAAACTGACTTCCTGCGCGGCAAGGCGTTCGCCGTGCTGGATCCGGCGAAACGATCCGCGGTGGGGTGAACAGCACACCTGCTTGGTGTGACGGTCTCGCTGCGCGTGATCTCGGCAGGGCAGGGCTACGCGTACCTGCTGCGGTCGGTCGTGACCGGAGACGGGAACGAGCCGCGGGCGTCGGCGTTCACGCGGTACTTCACCGAGGCGGGCACGCCGCCCGGGGTGTGGATGGGTCGCGGGGTCGAGCATCTCGGCGACGGCGTCCTGGTACCGGGGGCGACGGTGACGCCGGCGCAGCTGCAGGCGCTGCTGGGCCACGGCGCGGACCCGGTGACAGGCGAGCCGCTGGGCCGGCCGTTCCGCGAGTATCCGACGGCGAAGGAGCGAGCGGCGGGTCGGATCCACGGCGTGGATCGGTCGCTGCCGGCTGCGGCGTTCGATGCCGAGGTTGCGCGGATCCGGGCGCAGGAGGCGGCGCGCTGCAGTCAGACGGCGACGGCGGGGTTCGATCTGACGTTCTCGGTGCCGAAGTCTGTGTCGGTGCTGTGGGGGTTGGCGGACGCGACGACGCAGGAGCTGATCGTCGCGGCGCACCACGACGCCGTCGGGCAGGTGCTGGACTTCCTCGAGCGGGAGGTCGCCGCCACGCGCACGGGGCATGGGGGAGTGGCGCAGGTCCCGGTCGTCGGTGTGGCGGCGACGGCGTACGACCACTGGGACTCGCGGGCGAACGACCCGCAGCTGCACACGCACCTGGTGATCTCGAACAAGGTCAAGGCCGCCCACGACGGCGGGTGGCGCACCCTGGACTCGCGCGCCCTGCACCACGCCGTCGTCGCGCTGTCGGAGCATTACAACGCCGTCCTGGCGGACCGGCTCACGAACACGCTCGGCATCGGGTGGGAGCGACGCAAGCGTGGCCCGGACAGGTCACCACAGTGGGAGATCGCAGGCGTCCCCGATGAGCTGCTGGGGGAGTTCTCCTCCCGCACTCGGGACATCGAGGTCGTCACGGACTGCCTCATCGACGAGTTCGTCGCGATGCACGGGCGCCGGCCGTCCGCGAGGCAGGTCGTCAAGCTGCGCGCGCAGGCCACGCTCGAAACGCGCCCCGAGAAGACCATCCACTCTCTGGCGGAGCTGACCGCGGACTGGCGGCGTCGAGCCCAGTCCTTGCTCGGCAGCGAGCCAACGGCCTGGGCGCGGCGCGTGGCACTCGGCGGGTCCGTACCGGTCCTCAGCGCAGACGCCGTCCCCCTGGACCTGGTCGACGACGTCGCGGCCCAGGTCGTCGACGTCGTTTCGCGGAAGCGCGCCACCTGGACGCACTGGAACCTGTGGGCCGAGGCGTCCCGGCAGACGATGGGCTGGCGGATGGCGACCGCCGCCGACCGTGAGCAGGTCGTGGCGCTCGTGGTGGACGCCGCCACGCGCCGCTCCGTGCAGCTCACGCCGGGCGAGCTGTCCAGCACTCCCGCGGCGATGCGCCGGCCCGACGGGACGAGCACCCTGCGTCCGCAGCACAGCGAGAAGTTCACCAGCCACGAGCTGCTGGCCATGGAGGACCGGCTCCTTCTCCTCGCCGACGACACGCGAGGGGCGGTCGTCGACCGGTTAACGGCGTCACGCGTCATCGCCGGCAGCACGCCCGACGGCGTCCGGCTTGACGGCGAGCGGGCTTGCGCCGTCGCGCAGCTGCTCACCTCCGGTCGGCACCTGGATGTGCTCGTGGGCTCGGCCGGTACGGGCAAGACCACGGCGATGTGTGCCGTGGCTGCCGGCTGGATCGCTGCGCACGGGCGGGGGAACGTGGTCGGGATGGCGCCGTCGGCCGCGGCCGCGCAGGTGCTGGCGGAGGACCTCGGAATTCCCTGCGACAACACCGCGAAGTGGATTCACGACCATCGCTCCGGGCGCGCGGGCTTCGCACCAGGGCAACTCGTGATCCTCGACGAGGCCACGCTCGCCTCCACCCGGGCACTGGACACGATCACGGCCCGCGCCGCACAGGTCGGCGCGAAGGTCGTTCTCGTCGGCGACCCTGCCCAGCTGCAGTCCGTCAACGCCGGCGGCGCCTTCGCGATGCTCGTGTCCGCGCGCGGCGACGACGTGCCGCGGCTGACCGAGGTGCACCGGTTCGCGCACGACTGGGAGAAGACCGCCTCGCTGCGCCTGCGGGACGGCGACGCCGCCGTCATCGACAAGTACGAAACACACGAACGAATCCGCGAGGGCAGCAGCGACGAGATGGTCGACGCCGCCTACACCGCCTGGCGCCGCGACACCGAGCACGACAGGGCGAGCATCCTCGTGACCGAGTCGGCCGAGACCGTCCGACAGCTCAACGACCGTGCCCGCGCCGAACGCATCCGCTCCGGGCTGACCTCAGCCGGTCGTGACGTCGTCCTACACGACGACGCTCGAGCCTCGGCGGGCGACGTGATCGTCACGCGCCGCAACGACCGCCGCCTACGCACCGGTCCGAATGGTTGGGTGCGTAACGGCGACCGCTGGACGGTGACCCATGTGCGCCCAGACGGCGGGCTGGAGGTGCGTCCCGAGGGCCGACGGCGGGGGAGCGTAGTGCTGCCGGCGGGCTATGTCGCCGAGCACGTCGACCTCGGCTACGCCGTCACTGCCCACCGCGCCCAAGGGTTGACCGTCGACACCGCGCACGTCGTCGTCTCGCCGTCGAGCACCCGAGAGAACCTCTATGTCTCGATGACGCGAGGCCGCCAGGCGAACACCGCCTACGTGGCCCTCGACAGGCCCGACCCGCTGCACGCCACGCCGCCCGACCGGGACGGCAATGCCCGCAGCGTCCTCTTCGGCGTGCTGCACCACACCGGCGCCGAGGCCTCGGCACACCAGACGACCGAGGCCGAGCAGAATCGGTGGGCCGGCATCGCCCAGCTCGCCGCCGAGTACGAGGCCATCGCCACCGTCGCGCAACGTGAACGATGGACCCGGCTCGTACGGGGCGCTCTCTGCAGTGCCGGCGGCCTCGCGCCCGACGACGCCGATCGGGCGGTGCAGTCGGAGGCGTTCAGTGTCCTCGCGGCGCGACTGCGGCGTGCGGAGGCGTACGGGTACGACGTTGACACCCTGATGCCGGTCCTCGTCGCCTGGCGCAGCCTGAACGACGCCGACGACGTCGCAGCGGTGCTGTCCGAGCGTCTCGCCCGCGCGACACCCGGGCCCCGACGCGGCGTCACGCCAGACCTCATCCCCGGCCGCGTACCGGCCGCCCACGGCCCACTGCCAGAAGAAGCCGCCGTCGCCCTGGACGAGCGTCGGGCACTCATCGAGTCCCAGATGGCGGGGGCTCGTCGCCCCACCCACGGCAGGCAACGCTGGGCGATGTCAGTGACATCGTCAACAGCACCACGTCAGGCGGTTGTGGCGGATGTGGCCGGAAGGCTGAAGCGCCTGGGGGCGCAGGGGGCTGTACGGTCCCGCCCCCGGCGGGCTACTGATCTTGGTCTGCGCTTGCAGAATCGCCGAGGGCCTTGAGCAGACGTTGCCGTATGCGCTCCCTTCGCGCCTGGTAGAAGTCGAGAAAGTTCGGCAGGTCGAGGGAGAGCCCCGAGAGATCGTTCTCCTCGAGATAGGTCTTGCGCTTGTCCTCGGATGGGAAATGCGCCGACGAGATCCACTCCGCGGGCAGGACAGCTTGCTTCTCGATGTTTGCTGTCCCGGCGAGCAGCTGGAGGTTGCCGAGCAAGTTGAACGTGTCGAGGAACTCGTCAACTTTCTCGGCCGATACGCCTGCGCCGAGGAGCTTCTTCCTCGTGAACAGAGACTTGGGGAAGATGTGGTCCTCGTGGAACTGCTTCGTGAGATCCAGTCCAGGGTACAGGACCGACAGTGCCGAGAATGTGCGTTGGCCGGCGTATTTAAGGTTAAGGAGCTCGTCGATCTCGGACTCGTCGAAGCTCAGACCACGGCCGACTGCGGCCATCGCGGTCTCGATCTTCGCCACGGGGAAGCTCTGGAGGCCGTCAGTCGAAAGGACGTCGCGGATCCTCGCCAGCGTTGTGTCGAGTCCCGATCCCCACACCCCGCGCTTAATGAGTGACCTGGTCGCCCATCGTTGGAGTGTGAGTCGGTCGGCGGCGTCTGCTGCGGAGTCAAGGTAGGAGTCACCCACCCCACGGCGGTGAAGGTAGTACGCGATGGGGATGACGACGCTGTTGGCGGTCAGGTTGCGCTCGTTGTAGCCAAACTGTCGGAGAAGGGTCGCTGCCCGAAGCAGGGCCGCCTCGATGTCCAGCCAGGCCTTCTCGACCTTGGCCATGTTCTCCTGCGTGAAGTTCGAGACCTTGAACCTGAGATCGACGCCGGCGACTGTCAGTGCGGTCTTGAGCACGAGGTCCTTGGAGAACGCGAACTGCCTGCCCGCGTTTGTATTGATCTCCGTGACCAGTGATCGGACCTCTTCGCGAGCGTCCAATTCTCGCCACTGGTTCGTTGCCATCGAGAGTAGGAGGTCGGAGTATGACAATGGAGTCCCGCCGCTGTTCACGCGCACGAAGATCTCGAGAACCTTGTCCGGGTCTTGGTCGGTGACCAGGAAGTAGTTCATGGGCTTGAGTTCGCGGACAGCCTGGTACAGGTCGTAGAGCCGCTGGAACCCGCTCGTCTGGTCAATGATCGATCGCGCGTCGAGCTCTTTCATGATCGCCGGGCCCGAGTTGGCGAGGTCGAGGACCTGGCCGACGCGGAACCAATTCTTGGGCTCGCCCTCCTGGGGACTGGCTTCCTTGTCGGTCAAGAACCGCAGGTCGTATTTGAGGCCTAGTTCTTCGTCGGCCGGGTCTGCGGCGAGGTTCAGATAGAGGCGCTTGACGGGGAACGCGTCTGGGTTGGCCCACCACGCGTACTTCTTCTTCTCCGCGAAGCTGCCGTACAGCGCGATGTTCAGCGAGGTCAAGCGCTGCTGGCCGTCGAGGACCGCCATGGTCCCGTGTCCTGCTGGGACGGTGGCCTTGTTTGCGTAGGGCGCATCCCGCTCGTGGTAGTGGGTGAGGAACTCGTAGAAGGTGTACGACTGCGCCGTCGTCGGTTCGACGTCCCAGAGCAGGAAGGATCCGACGGGGTACCCGCGCATCAGACTGTCGACAAGACGCACGATCTGGTCAGGTGCCCAGACGAACTCACGTTGGATCGCCGGCATGAGGTACTCGTGCTTGTGGATCTTCAGGAGCATCTCAGCGACGCTCAGCGGGGTTTGGAACGCCATGACCTGCCCTTTCGCTACCTTGCCGAGAGCCTAACGTCAGGTCGGGCCCGCCGCTCGGATACGTGACGACCCCGGGCGGCGCTGGAGGCTGGGCGACGGGGTGAAATCACGCTATTCGGCCAGATTCGGCTATTGAGCTCAGATCGGGCAGCTAGACTCCCTCTAGTGGTCGGCGGACCCCAGGAACCCATCCCTCGAGATGGGCCGCCGCTCGGCAGGCGCCACCAGCTCACTGGTGGCTGGAACGAGCGGAAGGTGTTCGACGGGTGGCCGACGCGCGATCTGCAGCGCCGGGAGAGTTGGTCTGGATCCACCGCTGTCCGGGGGAGTCCCGGCGCAGCAGCTCGCACGTCGCCCACCAGGCACTGCGGACAAGCAAAAGCCCCAAGGTGGGGCCCGCCGGCCAGCGCCCTGTGGTCGCCGGTGTACCTGACAAATACTCCCTCCCGGTCGAGCGGGTGACTGACATCGTGGCGCGCAACGTCTTGCCGTACAAGACGATCGAGGTCCGGAAGCCGCAGGGTGGTCTGCGTGAGATCCATCGCCCCGACGACGACCTCATGGCCTTCCAGCGGAAGCTGCTGACCGACCTCTATGAGCGGACCTCGCCCCACCCGGCCGCGTACGCCTATGTTCCGGGAGTCTCGACGGTGCAGTGCGCGCAGCAGCACGCATCGAGCCACACCGTGATCCGGCTGGACATCGCCGACTTCTTCCACAGCGTGAAAGAGCGGTCGGTCTTCGACGCCCTACTTGGTCTTGGGTACTCGAGGCTGACGACGTATGAGCTCACGGGCTTGTTGACGATCGAGCCTGACTCGGCGACGTCGCGGATCAACGCCGGCACAGGGCCGAGTCCCGTGCCCAGCCCTCGCTTCGCCTTCTGCCCGCAATGCGGGCGGGAGCTGACCCATCCCGAGCGCAAGTACTTCTACACGGGGCAGCGCGAGGGGCACCTGCCGCAGGGCGCGCCGACGAGCGGGCTGCTTTCCAACCTGGTGATGAAGCCGATCGACGAGTGGCTATGGGCGTATTCGCGCAAGCACCGGTTGCGCTACACGCGCTACTCCGACGACATGCACTTCTCGTCGACATCGGCGGTGACGCGGGACGCAACGGACGCTCTCATCGCCGACGTCCGGAACGTCCTCGACGCCTTCGGCTTCCGGCTCAATGACCGCAAGACCCGGGTGCTCCGACCGGGGGCACGTCGGCAAGTGCTCGGCCTGCTTGTGGACGGCCCGACCCCTCGTCTTCCCAAGGAGGTGCGCCGACGCATCGACATGAACCTCCGCGGCGTCCGAGAGCACGGCCTGGCGAGGCACGCGGCGCACTTGGGTATGGCGGACCCGGTGAACGCCTACGAGTACATCGGTGGTCTCCTCGCGTACGCCGCCGGTGTCGAGCCCGCTTGGGCGGCGATGCGCCAGGAGGAATGGGCGGCACAACCAGTGCCGCGCGGTCACGCGTAGAGGTCGGGTCCGCTGCCGTCGAGCATGACCCGGAGGTACCGGTCACTGTCGGCCTTCGTGGTTCCGATGCCAGCCGTGTGCCATGCCTTGACCTCTGCCGCGGACGACCGCACTTCGGCGTTGGTCGGGTTGATGTAGAGCGACCGGTCACCCTGGAGGCGAATTCTCTTCCGAAGGCCGAGCCACGGCGCGTCCTCGTCCTCCAGCTCGACACCGAGCATGATGCAGAGCGCTGTCAGGAGGTCGATGTCGCCTTGGCGCGTGCCGGAGATCAGGTCCTTCGAGTTCCAGGACCCTCCCGTGGGACGAGTCGCCGGCGTGGCCGTCCGGGGCGCGGCCACCGGAGGCGCAACAGCCACGGCCCTCGGACCGGACAGGGTCTCAGTGGCAGCCGCAGGTCGACCCACCCGTCGTGCGAATTAGTGAAGCCACCCAGACCCGCGAAGGGGCGCACACCGAGGCGCTCGAACTCGCCGCGGACGGCGTCCACGACCTCAGGCCAGGCCGAGCGGGTGGCGTACTTGGATGGGTGGCCCACGACGATGAGCGGCACGTCCCGTCCGAGGGCGTTCACGTGTGCTTGGGCCGATCGGAAGATCGAAGTTTCGCTCTTCCCATTGGGTGTGCGGATCTGCGGCGCCGTCGCGGAGATGGAGGCCGATCCCGGGGCGCAGTGCGCGACGACGAACTGGTCGAATGCGCTTCCGCCGAGCAGCAGGATCACCTGCGGGTCGGCGGCCTGGAGGATCTTGGCGAGCACGGGTGCGCTCTCGCGAGCCGCGTCACGGAGGGAGAGGTTGAGCCGGCTGGCGTTGCGGGAGCGGCGGAAGATCACGTTGGTCGCTGGAACGCGTCGGAGGTCGTCTTCCGACGTCGTGTCGAGCGTCGCCGCGAGCAAGTCACACATCGGGCCCGCCAGTGAGTACTGCCGGCCGTAGCGCCGAAACGCGACATAGTCGTGCTCACCGTTCTCGTAGAAGCCGTCCGACGCGTTGAGGTCGTTCCCGTCGGTCTCGCCTCCGGGGTTGAGGCCGAGAACGAGCAGGGGGAACGCGTGGATGGGCGAGTAGAAGATCTTGTAGAAGCGCCGGTCTGTGAGCCCCGACTGGGACCGGAACTCCCCGTCGATGTCGTGCATCAGCGCCATGAAGAGCTCCTTGTTTCGCATCGGGTGGTGTCAGAAGAATGGGCGAGGTTCGTGTGCACTGACGAGGGCCCCTGTGGCTAAACGACGTCGCTGAACCGTCGCTCTCGCCTGTTATTGGTCCGACACTCCGGATTGGTGCACTTGCGCTGTTCGGCCGTCCGCTCTAGGTCAACGACGTTGCCTTGCACGCGCATCTCCACCAGTCGAACAGGCGAGCCGCAGGTCCTGCACGGCTCTGTCCCGGTCATGAGACGAGATCCCGTCGGAGCGACGGCAGCAGAGCGGCAATACGCTCATGTTGTGCCGGCGGGACGCGGTTGCTGGCTGCGCAGGGAAGCGAGACCCGCGTGCCGTCGTCGAAGGTGAGTTGGAGTTCCACGCGGCCGGGCCAGTACGCAGGCCATGAATCACCGAGGGCGCTGGCGCTGGCGGAGACATCGAGGGACCGCAGTGAGCGCCGTGCTCGCACGGTGGTGGTGTGGTTGCCGACCTGCCCGTCTGACTGTGCCTGGACCTCGACGAGTACATCCCCTGCGAAGACTCGGATGGTGGCTCTGTAGGCGTCCCCTTCCCCGTACTCGACGCTCGCGTCGGCCAGCTCGAACGGCTCGCCGGGGCCGAGGGCGAGCACGATGTCCGAGAGCGCGTGCCCGTACCACTTGGGCGTCGCGCCACCCTCGATGTGGTCGAGCCGATCGCCGCACGACTGCTTGATCGCCTCGTTGAGCGGCAGGAAGACTTCTCTGTGATCCATCGGCCAACGGTGCCCGGCGTGGTTGCCCGTTGGAAGGATGAAGTTTTGCGCGACGGAGGCTACAGGTGACGCCAGTCGTGGCCGTGGTAGATCGTTCCGCACGACGGGTGCCGGCGGCCGTCGGTATGGATTGCCGTGCCGCGAGGCGGCTTGGTGCACCAGGCACACTCAGTGGCAGGCGGCGGCCCACTGAGCGCGGCAGCCCGCTGCGACGCAGCCTGGGCCTCTCGTTGCTGCTGTGCCTCCCGCGCCGCGCGGAGCTCCGCAGGTGTTTGGAACAGATGGTCCCCGCCACAAATCAGGTCTTCGATCAGCCAGATCAGTACGAGGGAAAGCCGGATGAGCAGATAAGCCCCGCCACAGAGCAGGCCGACGATCAGTGCTGCGTCCACGGGGACATGATGCGGCACTTTGGAGCAGTTCGGTAAGGATGAAGCCCTATTAGACGGTCAGCGGAAGCAGCTCGCTCGGCTCACCGTCCCAGAGGACGACGAGCTCATCGCGGGCACGGGTGGACGCGACGTACAGCAGCGACCGCTCACGCTGCAGTGCGTCGATCTGTTCCGCTTCGGGCAGGTCGTCGACGTGGGCAGGAAGAGCCTCGGCCGTCACGCCGAAGAGCAGTACGTGACGGAACTCCATCCCCTTGGACCGGTGCATGGTCATGACCGGCACTGCACCCTTGGCGGGGGCATCGCGTGGCCCGACGTATGTCGCAGCCACTCCGCGCTCTGCAAGTTCTGTGACCAGGTAGGTACCTTCGTTGCCGCCGCGAACGAGGACTGCGACGGACTCGGGCGCCGCGCCATCCTTGATCCAGGCTTGCAGGGTTTGCGCCGCCGCGGCGTAGGCGCCTTCCAGCGATGGCGCCTCTTCGGTGCGCGGTGCCCGTCCGACCCGGGCGGAACGGCCAGCGTCCTGCTGGGTCGGCTCGCCGTCGAGGTCGATGAGCTCCTCACCGGCGAGGATGCTGCTCGCGTATCGGAGGTTCTGGGCGGTGGTCCGGTAGTTGAGGGTGAGGCGCCGCGAGCGTCCGCGGATGTGGATGCCGTACCGGCTGAGCACGACGAGGGGAGCGTAGATGCGCTGCTGGGCATCCTCGGCGAGAAACAGATCGCTCGGCCCGTCGGCGACAAGAGCCCGCAAGAGAATGAGGCGCGACGGAGACAGGTCCTGCGCCTCGTCGACGAGCACATGGTCGACGGGCCGCCCCAAGGTTGGTGCCGCCTGATCGAGGGCGACGGCGGCGATCATCGACTTCTCGTCGTAGTCGCTGGTGCGGGACTGGTTACCGGCTTCCCGGTAGGCCTCGATCACGTCCCACACCAGGCTGCGGCGCTCGCGGTCGAGGGGGACTCGTCGCCCTGCTCGTTGGACGGCGAGGTACTCGTCGCGCGTGGTGATGCGGTGGGGGACGACGACGGTGCCGTACTCGACCGCGAGGAAGCCCGGGGTCCGCAGCGACTCGGGCAGCTCGTGGCCTGCGCGGGAGAGCGCGCGACGCCACGCGTCAGCGGCGGTCGCCTGGACGACGGTGTCCCGGGCGGTACCGAGGATCTGCCCGGCCGCATCGGAGATGGGCAGGCCGTGCGCGGTGCCATGGGTCACGAGACGCCAGGCCACGGCGTCGACGGTACCGACGAAGATCCCGACGTCGCCGGGGTTCTTGGCAAGCTGAGTCTGTGGGTCGAGGAACAGCAGGCTGTCACGCAGCGATCCGGCGAGAGTCTTGTTGTAGGTGGTGAGCACGATCCGAGCCTGCGGGTTCTCGCGCTGGAGGTGCCGTGCGCGGTGCAGGAGGACCACCGTCTTACCCGTCCCGGCGCCGCCAGATAGACGGAACGAACCCCGGCGCTCGCCGTAGGCGTAGGCGCGCTGTTCGGGGTGCAGAAACACCCGCCACCGCCCGAAGTCTGGATCGTCGAGCGCGGCCCGCAGGTCAGCGTCATCGGCAACGAGCGCAAAGTCCATGCGCGACGCCGGGCGCTCGAGCGCGGCGAGCAGTGCTTCGTCGGAGTCAGGATCGCCCACCACCTGCTCCAGCCCGTAGCGGGACTTCACCTCGTGGAGCGGAGTCCCATCGGCGAGCTCCAGCAGGACGTCTTGCTGCCATGCGGAGGGCGCGTTCTCGGTGACCGCGAGCAGTCCGGCCTCGTCGGTCTGCGTGGCGGCGAGCCCGGCGAGCTCGGCATCGATGCCCAGCTCGAGGAGGTCGACGACGGCGATTCCGCGGGCTCGTAGGAGGGGAACTGGCGAGTGCAACACCGGTGAGTGGTGCGACGCCGGGGCGACGTAGTCGGGATCGGCGAATCGGGAGACGTTCTCGTACACAGCAGGTGGCTGGGTCGCTTCGACGAGCTCCGCGACGTTGGCCTGACGATTGACGGTGAGCTTCAGCCGCCTGGCCTTTTCATACGCTTCGTCGTGCTGGAAGGTGCCGAAGTAGATGTATGTGGCGTCGGGCCCATCGCCGACCTTGGCCAGCAGCGCACGCCAGAACTTGGTGACGCGACCGGTGCACAGGCGGTGGTCGGCGCCATCCACGACAGGCTCGATGTGCAGGCCCGGCGTCGTGTCGTCGCGCCCGAGCTTCTGCAGGAACGTCAGGACAGCGCCTGCGACGCTCCCGTCGACGCCACCCGACTTGTCTGGACCGATCGAGACCTGCGGCATGCCGGCGACGATATCGACCTCGGCCGACAGTCCTTGACCGTGCGCGGTGCTCTGCCGGGTGAAATCCTTGCTGAGGGCATCTGGAAAGCCCCCACGACGTCAGGTGACCTGTCTACGATCGCTCACGACGCCGATCCGGACGGTCTGTCCACAATTGAGAGGTTGCGAGCTTGACGAGCACCATCACTGACCCCAGTGCTGCGGACATCCGGCAGTCGGGCCCGCCGGTCCCGGAGCCGGGACAGGTGGTCACGGTGCGCGGATCCACGTGGGCAGTGACGGACGTGAGGCGGCAGGGACTGCCCCGAAGCCCCGCTGACGAGGGCCGTCCAGGCCTGAACCACGTAGTGAGCCTGCAGTCGCTCGACGAGGACCGCCGCGGAGAGGAACTCGCCGTCGTCTGGGAGCTGGAGATCGGACACTCCGTGGCCCCCGACCGGGGCTTGCCCGAGCAGATCGACGGCTTCGACGACCCCAATACTCTCGCGGCCTACGTCGACGCTGTGCGGTGGGGAGCCATCACCTCGGCCGACGCCGGGGAGTTCCAGGCACCCTTCCGTTCGGGAGCGAACGTCGAGGCCTACCAGCTCGAGCCGCTGCGTCGCGCCCTCCAGGCCCCGCGCACCAACCTGCTGCTCGCTGACGACGTCGGCCTCGGCAAGACGATCGAGGCTGGACTGGTAGTCCAGGAGCTGTTGCTCCGTCACCGCGCCCGAAGCGTCATCATCGTCTGCCCGCCGAGCCTGGCGCTGAAGTGGCAGGACGAGATGCGCGAAAAGTTCGGCCTGGAGTTCGAGATTGTGAACTCCGAGCTGATGGCACGCGTACGGCGTTCGCACGGCCTGAACGCGAACCCGTTCCGACTCTTCCCCCGAGTGATCGTGTCGATGGCATGGCTGCCAGGGGTGCGCGCGCAGCGCCTTTTCCGCGAGGCGACGAGTGGTGTTGGCGCCGTGAACAGTGCCAAGCGGTACGCGTTCGACGTGCTGGTGGTCGACGAGGCCCACCACGTGGCACCGTCGAGCCCTTCAAACGTGGGCAAGGCCCGCGGCTACGCCGTGGACTCGCAGCGCACGATCGCAGTCCGCGACCTGGCGCGTCTGTGTGAACACCGCCTGTTCCTCTCGGCGACGCCCCACAACGGCCACAGCGAGTCGTTCACGGCCCTGCTGGAGATGATCGACAACCGCAGGTTCAGCCGCGGTGCCACGGTCGACGACACGGCGCTGAAAGAGGTGACGGTTCGCCGCCTCAAGGGCGACATCGCGGCGAAGAACTTCAAGGCGCGCGAGCTCTCGACGATTCCCTTCGAACCGGCCAAGGACGAGCAGGAGATGTTCGCTCTCCTGGACGATCTCCTACGGAAGTCGGCTCGAGCCAACGGCGTCAAGAGCTCGGGTGACATCGTGGCGATGCTGCTCAAGAAGCGCTTCCTGTCGAGCCCATACGCCTTCGGCACGACGCTCGCCAACTACCGAGCGACCCAGCTCGGCGTGGGCTCGGACCTCGAGGACGACGACTACTACGCCGAGGTACTCGGCTCGGAGGCGTCCGACGAGGAGGAGGGCGCACTCGAGCACCCGGAGTTCACGACATTGCGCCGTGAGCGCACCTCCACCCACGACCCCTTGGTCTCGGCGACCACGGAGGAGATTGACCGGCTCGTCTCGTGGGGCACCGGGTATCGACCGAAGCCGGACTCACGGCTCAAGGCGCTCATTGGCTGGCTGACGGCGATCTGCCGCCCGGGCGGTCACTGGTCCAACGAGCGGGTCGTGATCTTCACCGAGTACGCGGACACGCTCGACTGGATCGTTGATATCCTCCGGCAGCGCGGCTACGACGAGTCTCGCCTGGCCACCATCCAGGGCTCGACGGACACCGAGACCCGGGAGGTCACGCGTGCGCGTTTCAACGCGGACCCGTCGAAGGAGCCGCTGCGTGTGCTCGTCGCGACGGACGCCGCTGGCGAGGGCATCGACCTCCAGGTGCACTGCCACCGTCTGGTGAACTTCGACGTGCCGTTCAACCCGTCCCGCCTCGAGCAGCGGATCGGTCGCATCGACCGTTACGGGCAGACCCGCAACCCTCAGGTGGTGCAGTTCGTGCCAGAGTCGACGTCGTCGACGTTCGGGGCGGACATGCACTTCATGGAGTACATCGCCCGCAAGGTCGCCAACGTACATGGCGACCTCGGCTCCGTGAACCCGGTAATCGACGCCGAGATCCAGAACAAGTTCGGCCGCATCGACAAGACGCCCCGACAGCGCCCCACGGCCGAGGCAGATGCCGTCACGTCGGTCATGGCCGGCTCTGCCGAGCTCAACCGCTCCCTCACGCGCCTCGAGGAGCAGTACGAGGAGATCAAGGAGCGGATGCACCTCACGCCGGACAACGCCCGGCGCGTCGTGGATACCGCGCTGCGACTGACGGACCAGCCGACGCTCGAAGTGTCCGGCCACCAGGACACCGACGCGGCGCTCTACACCGTGCCGAACCTCGGCCAGGCTTGGCAGCCCGCGCTCCGCGGCCTCAACACGCGCCTCGATGCTGCGCTGCGCCCCATCACGTTCGACGGCGCGGCAGCGACGGAGGTGCCGAACAACGAGGTGGTCTACGTGCACCTCGGACACGCGCTCATGCAGAAGGCCAGCCGCATCCTGCGGTCCAGCCTGTTCAGCGCGGATTCCGAGGTGCACCGCGCGACGGCCGTCGTTGTGCCTGACCTCGAGCAGTCCTGCGTCGCGGCCGTCGCCCGCCTCGTGCTGGTCGGCCGTGGCGGCCTGCGTCTCCACGAGGAGGTCTTCCTCGCCGGTATCCGCGTGAAGGGTCGCGCCCTGGCCGAGTCCAAGGCCGAGAACCTCGTGGAGCAGACTCTCGACCGCACCGACCTCGAACTGGCGCCGAACGCCGTTCGGGCGGCGCTCGCGGACGACTGGAACGCGAACGCGGGGGAGCGAGGCCTGCGGGAGCGTCTTGACGACGCCATGCGGAAGGCCGCCGAACGCAAGCAGCAGGCGGTCGCTGAGTCGCTGGCCAAGCGCAAGGACGCCGACGTCGAGCGGGCGCGAGAGATCTATGCCGCGTTCCGCCGCAACCTGCGGGATTCCCTCGAGGCCCTGCGCCGGGAGAGGGAGGACGCCGAGGGCACGCTGTTCGGCCTCCTGCCCGAGCAGGAGCGCCAGTTCCAGCGAGACATGCGCGCCATGGAGGACCGCCTCGACACCCTCGACGACGAGGAGAAGCGCGAGCTGGACTCCATCCGTGCCCGCTACGCCGACGTCCAGCCGTACGTCTCAGCCGCCGCCGTCGTCTTCGCACTGAACCCAGCCGATGCCCAGCCCGGAGCCCTCGCATGATCCGCCGTACCTCTGACGTGACCGAGCGCCACCGCTCCTGGCTCGAACTCGTGGACCGGGACGGACCGTTCGTCGCGATCCCGGCGTTGAAGCGCGTGTGGCCGCAGGGCATCGGCTCCCTTTCGGACGCATCGCTGATGGCGTTGCGGGACGCGAAGCCGGACTTCGACCGTGCGTGGGACAGGTGGACGACGGCGGTCGCGCGCGCGGGGCAGGACGCGGCCGCGCTCGACGACGCCGACGCGGCGTACCGGGGTGCGCGCGACAAGTGGGTCGCGGTCGTACTTCAGGACGTCGCCGGCTGGGGCGCCCATCTCACGTGGGACACAGCCAGCCTGCCGGGTGGCACACCGACGGCGAAGTCGCCGAACCACGACGTCACGGTGACGGCGACGGGTGCCCTGGTGCGCAACGGCGTGGTCGGCGCGCTGGTGCTGGCCGTGGACCCGGTGACCTCCTTGCGCCAGCCCGGCACGGATGGCTGGTCCGCTGGGCCGATCGACCGAATGGACGCCCTGCTGCGCTCGTCGTCGGTGCCGATCGGCATCGTGACGGACGGACGGTGGTGGGCGCTGGTCTCCGCGCAGGACGGCGTGATGACGGCGTCCGGTGTAGTGGACGCTCAGACGTGGATCGAGGAGCGAGACACTCGCGACGCGTTCTTCGAGCTCATCGCACCGAAGCGGTTCTTCGGTGGTGCCGAGGCGGATCGCCTGCCCGCGCTCTTCCAGGAGTCGGTGACGGCCGCCGAGGAGATTACCGTCGCGCTGGGAACGCAGGTGCGCCGCGCGGTGGAACTCCTCGTGACCGCCTTCTCGGAATCCGCGCTGGACTCTCGCGCGGCAGGCCGCCCCGATCCGCTGCCCGCGAACAAGGGCGAGGTCTACGAGGGCGCGGTCACCGCCATGATGCGGGTGGTGTTCCTCCTTTTCGCGGAGGAGCGGTCGATGATGCCCCAGACACCGCTGTTCACCGAGGCGTACGGCATCAGCGACGAGCTGGACGACCTTGATCAGAGAGACCGCGACGAGTCGTCCGAGGCGTTGGACGCCACGCACCACACCTGGCACCGGCTGCTCGCCACGTCGCACGCCCTCTACACCGGCGTGAACACCGAGGACATGCGCCTGCCTTCGTACGGTGGCTCCCTCTTTGACCCCGCCCGCTTTTCGTTCCTCACAGCACTCGACGACCGGGGTGCTCTGGCGGTCACGGTGAGCGACCGCGTCATGCTCGAGGTGCTGCGTTCAGTGCAGTACGCGACCGTGAGCAAGGAGTACCGCCGCATCTCGTTCCGCGACATCGACGTGGAGCAGATCGGCTACATCTACGAAGGCCTCCTGGGATACACCGCGGTGGAGGTCGACGAGGTCACGCTCGGGCTCGTCGGCGCCGAGGGTGAAGAGCCCGAGGCTCCGCTCAGCGTGTTGGACGACCTCTGGGAGAACCACGGCGACGACGTTTCCGCCATCGCCGCGCTGCGGGACTGGATCAAGGCCGAGCAATCGGGCGCGACCGCCAAGTCGGCGGCCCAACTCAAGAAGCTCCTGGCCGAGTCCGACGCCGAAGTGCTCGCCGAACGGGACCGGGCGTTGCTCTCGATCACCCGCGACGAGGACTTGCTTGGCCGACTGCGTCCGTATGCGGGCATCATCCGCCGCGACCTGCGGAACCGACCCGTGGTCATCCAGCCCGGCGGTCTCGCGGTGGCCGAGACGCCGTCACGGGCCAATGCCGGCGCTCACTACACGCCGAAGTCGCTCGCGCAGGAGGTCGTGCACCACGCGCTGGAGCCGCTGGTGTACCAGCCGGGACCGCACCAGACGTCGGATCGGGATCAATGGAAGCCCATCGCGTCCTACGAGATCCTCGACCTTAAGGTGGCGGACATCGCTTGCGGCTCCGGCGCCTTCCTGGTGGCTGCCGCCGAGTACCTCGCCGGGAAGTACATTGAAGCCCTGCACCGCGAGGGTGACCACACCAAGTCGGGCCGCGAACTCGAGATCTATGCGCGGCGCCAGGTCGTGGCAAACTGCCTCTACGGTGCGGACATCAATGGCATGGCCGTCGAGATGTGCAAGCTTTCACTCTGGCTCGTGTCCCTCGACCCGGATCAGCCGTTCAGCTTCGTGGATGACAAAATCCTGCACGGCAATTCGCTGCTGGGGATCACCGACCTCGACCAGCTCGAGGCACTGCACATCGACCCGAAGCGTTCGAAGACCTTCACCGGGGCAAGCGGCCGCGCGAAGGCCTTCTCCTCCGGTGCGCTCTTCGGCTCCGGATCAGAGGCAACGGGCGTCGAGTTGCTCGACGTGCGTGGCGTGATCCGCCGCGCCATCGACCTACGCAAGCGGCTCGCCACGCCCGTGGACGAGACCGATCCGCAACGCAACACGAACGCCAAGAATCGGCTGTGGCGTGACTACCAGAAGCTCGTCGACCAGCTCTCGACCGTGGCCGATGGTGTGATCGCCGCTGGCCTGCGGCTCGGCGGCAAGCCTGGTAAACAGCTCGACGAGGCGTACGACAACCTTCGCATCGCCGTCGACAGCGCATTTGTCGGTGGCAGCGTCGACTCGACGATGCTTAGCGGGATTGTCCAAAGCGGGCTTACCCCAGAAGTGGCGACCGGTTACGAGCGATGGAGGCCGCTGCACTGGGCCATTGCGGTCCCGGACGTGATGGAGCGTGGTGGGTTCGACGCCGTGATCGGAAATCCGCCATTCCTTGGCGGATCTGCAATTTCAGGGAGTAGTGGCGGGAATGTCCGGGATTGGCTTTCGAACGTCATAGCGGGCCGCCGAAAGGGGAATGCAGACATTGTCGCCTACTTCATTCTTCGTGCGGTAGGCATCTTGGGCGATGGGGGTTCTTTAGGGCTCATCGCAACGAACTCTATCGCGCAGGGAAGGTCTCGTGAGGTCGCGCTGGATGAGATCGTTGCGAACGGTTTCGTGATAACTCGGGCCATTCAGAGTCGACCGTGGCCTGCCGAGAGTGCAAATCTCGAGTACGCGGCAGTCTGGGGTGCAACCTCCTCAGTGCTTGATGGAGCTCAGCGCGTCTTGGACGGAAAACCTGTGGGTTCTATCTCAACACTGCTCGAACCTGCTACTCGAATCTCAGGGTGGCCGATTGCAACTCGACCGAACCGTGACGTAGCGTTCGAAGGGTGCAAATTGACCGGCAGTGGATTCATTCTTGATCCAGTGGAAGCGCGACGATGGGTCGAGAAGGATGCGAAGAATATTGAGGTCTTGTTTCCGTACCTCACTGGCGAGGACCTGAATCAACGTCCAGATGGGTCGGCATCTAGATGGGTGATTGACTTTAATGATCGAATCGAGGTCGACGCTGCCGGCTATGGCAACCCGTATTCAAGGGTTCTCAGTGCGGTAAAGCCTGAGCGGCAGAAGAACAATCGCAAACTATATCGCGATCGTTGGTGGCAGTTCGGCGAGAGGAGGCCGGGGCTTCGACGTGCGATTGCTGATCTCGATGAAGTGTTGGTCATAGCTCGCGTCAGCAAGAGTGTGATGCCCGTTCGAGTGTCGACGGGTCAGGTGTTCAGCGACGCGACGGTTGTGTTCGCGACCGAATCGTTTGCGGACCAGGCGGTACTGTCGTCCAGCCTGCACCAGATGTGGGCGATCAAGTACGGGTCGGGGATGCGGAACGACCCGCGCTACACGCCGTCCGATGTCTTCGAGACGTTCCCGCGCCCCGAGCCGACGGAACGACTTGCCGAGATCGGCAAGACCCTCGACACCGAGCGTCGCGCCATCATGCTGGAACAGAACCTGGGGCTGACCAAGCTGTACAACCGCATCAACGACCCGGAGATCGCCGACGCCGACGACCCGGACGTGGCGCGACTGCGCGAGATCCACGTCGAGCTCGACCAGGCGGTGATAGCTGCGTACGGCTGGGATGACGTCCCGCTGGACCACGGGTTCCATACCTACCGGCAGATGACCCGTTGGACGGTCAGCCCCGCGGCCCGTGTCGAGATCCTCGACCGTCTCCTGGAGGAGAACCACCGTCGTGCCGCGCTAGAGGCGGAGCAGGCCAAGTGAACAGGGGAGCGAGGACTCGATGAGCGACACGACCGCGACTGCTGACACGGCATCGGCTCCGGCGCGCCGTGAGTATGAGCTGACCCATCGCCCCGAGGGTGACTGGGACTCGTGGACCGTGCGGGAGAACCTGGCCGACATCCTCGACCGTGAACTCCTCGGCCCCGCGCACGGCGACGAGGAAGAGCTCGACGCGCAGCCGGACGGCCTCTACCTGGTCGGTCGGATCGCGCCCGCCAAACTCGTCGGCAAGGGTGCGGTCACGTCGGCCGACGCGGAGAACGCTGACGACGAGGTCATTGATCCCGACGATGTGGGCGAGGACCGCGGCGTCCCGGTGCCGACCGCGGGCGAGGAACCGACGTCGGCTGACGACGACGGCGTCGAGGACGCCCCGCTGCGCAAGGGGCTGATGATCCCGGCGTCGATGGGTCTGCGCTTCCAGGTGCCGCTCGACCAGGAGCGTGTCACGATTCGTGCCTCGTGGGGTTCGTACAACGCGAAGTCGACCGGCGAGGTCATGGCGTCCGGGCGCGAGAAGCGCACCTACATCCGGACCCCGCACGACCACGCGAAGTCGGTGGCCATCGGCGAACTCGAGCCAGGCGTGACCCGTAAGGTCCTGCTCGAGCAAGACGTCCTGTTGCAGATCGACGTCATGGACTCCGGCTCCCGGCGCATCGTCGAGGTCGCGCTCTGCAACGACCGCGAGACGCCCCGCCGTATCCCCACCGACGCGTGGATGTACCAGACCCAGCTCCACGTCCAGGCCGGCGGCGAGGCAGTCTTCCTCCCAGTGACGGACGTGGTCGAAGAGACGGCCGTCGACAACGACCCCGAGATCGCGCGACTCCAGCTCCAGTACCGGGACCGTCTCGAGTTCGCCATCGGCCGCACCTGCTCGGTGGACTGGACCGTCGAACCGGGCGCCCGGCGTGCCACTCAGGTCCGCACTCGGTGGCTGCCCGTCTCCGACACCCCGCAGACCCGTGCCCAGGAGATCGGTGGGGCACTTCTTGACATGGAACGCCTCGCGGTCGCCACTGCGGACGAGCTGCGTGCCGGACTCAGCCCCATCGTCGACGGCTACGACGCCTGGCTGGCGCAGCGCGAGGCGGAGGCTGCGACCTTGCCTGAGCACCTGCGAGAGGTGGCCGAGGACGCCGTGCGTGACGCGACGATGGTCGCGACTCAGCTCCGCGACGGGCTCGACTACCTCCTGGTTCCCGAGCACGAGGAGGCACGCCTCTGCTTCCGGTTCATGAACCGGGTCATGGCTGACCAGCGCATCCAGTCGCAGGTTGCGGATCTCCGGTCCAAGGAGCCCGCCCTTGATCTCGGTGCAGCCCGCGACGTCATCGTGGGCCGTGGGCCGAGGGCGCACTCCTGGCGCACCTTCCAGCTCGCATTCGTGCTCATGCAGATCCAGGCGCTCGCTGACCCGGCCATCACCCGCCGATCAGGAGAGGCGGCCAAGGCGGAGCTGCTGTTCTTCCCCACCGGCGGTGGCAAGACCGAGGCATACCTCGGCCTCGCGGCCTTCACGTTCGCTGTTCGGCGTCGGCAGGGCGTGATCGACACCCCCGACGGGAAGATCGACGGCGGGGACGGCATCGCCGTCCTCATGCGGTACACGTTGCGGCTGCTCACCGCCCAGCAGTTCCAGCGTGCCACCGCGCTGGTGTGTGCCGCCGAGGTCGAGCGTCGCAGGGACCCGGAGACCTGGGGGTCCACTCCGTTCCGCATCGGTCTGTGGGTCGGTACCGCCGTCTCCCCGAAGCGGTACTCCGAGGCCGAGGAGCAGCTCAAGAAGGCCAACGAGCACAACTCCAAGTACGGCCTCACCGTGCTCCAGCTTCAGCGCTGCCCTTGGTGCGGTACCGCGATCGAGGGCGCCAAGCAGATCCGCGGAGACAAGACCACCCGCCGCATCTACGTGTACTGCGGCGACGAGTTTGGCGACTGCCCCTTCGCCGAGGGGTCGGGCGATGGTGAGGGCTTGCCGGTCCTTACTGTCGACGAGGAGATCTACCGCCTCACGCCGGCTTTCGTCATCGCGACCGTTGACAAGTTCGCCCGCCTCGCCCGTGAAGGCGAGGCCGCCGCCCTCTTCGGATACGTCAGCCGCAAGTGCGACCGGCACGGGTACGTCCACGAGGACTACGACGGCTGCGATGTCAACTTGGGCGGCCAGCACCCCAAGTCCGGTGAGCACCCGGCCGCTCGGGTGCGGAAGTCGAGCCGGCTGCGGCCACCGGACCTCATCATCCAGGACGAGCTGCACCTCATCACCGGGGCGCTGGGTACCGCCGTCGGCGCCTTCGAGATGGCCATCGACGTGCTGACCACCTGGCACGACGCCGAGGGGCGTGACGTCCGCCCGCTCGTCGTGGCTTCCACGGCCACCGTCCGCAACGCGAGCGACCAGATCCGCGCGCTGTACGGGCGGGGCGTCACGATGTTCCCGCCCCAGGTGCTTGACGTCGCCGACACCTACTTCTCGCGCGAAGTGCCCGTCGCGCCAGAGAATCCCGGGCGCCGATACATCGGCGTGAGCACCACCGGCGTGCGACTCACCACTGCCGAGATCGCCCTGGCGAGCAACCTGCTCTCTGCCGGGCAGTTCCTCATCGATCACGCCGGGGACGCCGCCGACCCCTACATGACGCTCGTGGGCTATTTCAACGCCACCCGCGAGCTCGCCGGCATGGCCAGATATATCCAGGACGACGTCCAGACGGCGATCCGCAAGCGCCGGGCAGGCAAGTACTTTCCGCTGCGATTCGGCACCAACTTCGGCACGCTCAATCTCGCCGAGCTCACGTCCCGCGTGGCCTCGACAGAGATCACCGCGACGCTCGACCAGATGGGCGTTCAGTTCGACGCCGACGTCGACACCACGGACGCGCAGCGCGCCCTGGCGGCCAAGGTGAAGGTGGGGGAGAAGCCTCCGCGGCGCGATACCAACCCGCTCGACGTGGTGCTCGCGACATCCATGCTCCAGGTCGGCGTCGACGTCACCCGACTGGGGCTCATGCTCATGGTCGGTCAGCCCAAGAACACCGCCGAGTACATCCAGGCGTCATCCCGTGTCGGACGAGACGCCGACCGGCCGGGCCTCGTCGTCACGCTCGGCAACTGGGCGCGCCCTCGTGATCTCGCGCATTTCGAGCAGTTTCGGTACTACCACGAGACCTTCTACTCGCAGGTGGAGCCCCTGTCCGTCACCCCGTACTCGCTGACGTCTCTCGAGCGTTCCCTCGACGGCGTGCTCGTGAGCGCTGCCCGAGTGATGGACGCCGCGCGCGAGAGCGGTCTGTCCCCGGAGAAGAGCCCGGGCCGCATCGACGACGCGCTGCCGCGCCTCCAGCAGCTCATTGACCGTCTCGAGGCCCGCGCACGAGTTGCCGGGGGAGAGGAGGCGGGTTCCCTCGTTCGGGCACGGCTGGACAACCGGCTCGGACAGTGGGCCAGCCGCCGCAAGGTCGTCGCGCAGAAGGGGCATCAGCTCGTCTACGAGAAGGTGCGGGACGAGTCGAAGCAGAGCGCGCTCTTGCTCTCGCCGGAGAGCTCGCGCGCCGCCGACGGCGTCGACAGCGTGCCGTTCGTCGTCGCGAACTCGATGCGCGAGGTGCAGCCGGAGATCAACCTCCTGGTGACGCCCAAGAAGGAGAAGCTCATGGCCTACGAGCTGCACGACGCTCCCGCATGGGGCCCTGCGTCGGGCGGGCAGGGGAACGCCGGTGACTGAGAACTTCACGCCCACTGAGGTGCTCGACCCGCTGGGTGACCTCGACGCCGACGATGCCCAGAAGGCCAGCAAGAACCGCGCCAAGGTCGGTTCGGCACGGCCCTCCTCGCTGCTGTACACGTACGGGCCGGGCTCCGTCATGGACCTGCCGCACTTCACCGTCATGCCATCCGGCACCGACGACTGGGAGCGCATCTGGGCGCGACGTCCGAGCATCCCCACGGTGCACGCGCCCCGCCTGCTCGACGCCGTTCGCCGGTTCCCGGGTCAGTGGACCGTGCAAGAGCTGCGCCCTTTCCCATGGGCGCCCAAGAGTTCGCTGTATTCGAAGGAAGGGGACGACCTCGGCGTTCCCGCACGTGTCTTCCCGCAGTGGCTTCGGTGTACCGGGTGTGACCTCCTGGGACGGCTCGACCGGTTCACCTACGTCAACACCAACCCCTTCCGGCCAGACCAGGCTCGTTTCGAGCACCCGGGCTGCCCAGGACGCACGGGCCAGCGGAAGAGCAAGGTCCCCCGTCAGGCCGTTCCTGCGCGGTACCTCCTCGCGTGCCCAGACGGGCACCTTGACGAGTTCCCATACGACTGGTGGGTGCACCAGGGGTCCACGTGCCCGACTGGGGTTGAGTCCGCGCCGCTGACCATGGACGAGCGAACCGTCGGCAAGGGTGCCTCGGCATCCATCCGCTGCGGTGCCTGCAACGCGACAAGGCCGATGAACGAAGCACAGGGTGAAGCCGGGCGCGCCAAGCTGCCCGGATGCCGTGGACGGCACCCGCACCTTGGGGCCTTTGATCGTCGTGGCTGCAAGAACCAGAGCAGGGTCATGCTGCTGGGCGCTTCGAACCTGTGGTTCCCCGCCACGCAGTCGATCATCGTCATGCCAGAGGCCCAGAAGACCGCTGAATCGACGCTCGGCCTGAAGCTGCTCGAGGCGGTCTCGATGGAAGCACTGGAGGAGTATCGGGAGAACGTCGCAGGGCTGCGCACGATCCTGAAGTTCACCAAGTCACCGCTGGCTGACTGGTCCGAGGAGTCGCTGGCCATCGCCATCGAGCAGGCCTTCGCACCTGAACCCAGCCCAGAGGAGCAGGCCGAAGCGCTCCAGGACTGGGACCCGACGGATCTTCTCGTCCCCGAGTGGAACTACCTCCAGAACGATCCGCTGGGGCCGCAGCACGAGGGTGACGCCAAGAGCGGGCTGGCACTGACAAAGCAGTCGGTTCACGACGAGCTCAAGAGCCTTCACGTCTCGCGGGTCTTGGCCGTCGACCGGCTCCGCAAGGTGAATGCCGTCGTCGGGTTCACGCGCATCGACGAGATGGAACGCGCCAACGACATGCCGGCTCGGATCGTGCCTCTGAGCCGCTCGGGTCGCCCGACGTGGGCGATCGCCACCGAGGACCGTGGCGAGGGTGTCTACCTCCAGCTCGACGAATCCGCGGTCGCTGAATGGGAGCAGGAGATCCACCAGACTCCGCTCTGGGAGGAGCACCGCCAGGCGCACGCCCGCAACTACAACGCGCGTTACTCGGAGACAGCGAAGGATGTCGACCCCGACACCCGCATGCCGCCGCCACGGTATTGGCTGCTGCACACTCTGTCGCACGTGCTCTTGCGTGAGATGGCCATGTACTCCGGGTATTCCGCGGCATCTTTGTCTGAGCGGATCTATGCGTGGGAGGGGCGCGAGGGCCGTCCTGCATCGGCGGGGCTGCTCATCGTGACGACCGCATCGGATTCGGACGGGACCCTCGGTGGGCTTGTCCAGCTCTCGCAGCCCGACAACCTCTGGCGCGTCACGGTCCGGGCCCTCGAGCGAGCGCTGCGCTGCTCGTCCGACCCCGTGTGTGCGCAAAGGACGCCCAAGGACCCCGAGGACTTCCTCCACGGTGCCGCCTGCCACACGTGCGCCATGGCCTCGGAGACGTCGTGCGAGAAAGCCAACCGGTTCCTCGACCGTCGGTTCCTCGTAGACCTACCCGGAGCGCAGGGACTTGGCTTCTTCAGCTGAGCGGCAGGCCATCCGCGACCTCGGTGCTCTGCTGACGGGCACCGAGGCGCGGGTCGTTGCCAATGAACTGACGGATGGGGCTTCGGTGCCATCAGCCCTCTCGATGGTCGAGTCCGGGCGCCGGCTGAAGGCACTCGAGCTGGTAAAGGCAACGGGGCTTCGGCACGAGCGTGACGTGCTCGCCATGGTTCTCACGGGCGTCGAGGGTGCGAAGTCGCATGCGACGCGGGCCGAAACCCTCTGGACCATGCCAGGACACCTTGCCGGCGCGGGAGCCCTGACTTCCCGGCTGGTGGACCTGGTGAACGGGGCACGCGCCTCGGTGGTTTGTTCCACCTACAACGTCCAGAAAAGCTCTGGCATGTGGCAGGCGCTACGCGATGCAGCGCAGAAGCCGGGGTTGGACGTCCGCATTTACCTCGATGGAGCGGTCGCGGCCGGGGGTTCGGGCCTGTCCGCGGCCGAGGTGAGCCGTTGGCTCGAACCGGCGGTGGTACTTGCAAGCAAGGAGTTCGGCGGTAAGCCCGTCCGAAACCACGCTAAGTTCCTCGCCGTTGACCACCGCTGGCTTGTCGTCACCAGCGCCAACCTGTCGTGGAGCGCCGAGTACGCAAACGTCGAGCTTGGGTTGCGACTTGATGACCCCGGCCTGACCGAGCGCGTCGAAAGAGAGATGCGTGACGCAGAGCACGCGGCGTACCAGCGGATGAGTGGGCAATGATCCTGAACTGGCAAGAAGAGGATCCTCAATGTGAAGGTGCCGGATCGGTGGCAATCCGAGATGCGTGGCCCTCATGGGTTGCTCGCCAAGACGTGTTCTCCCGACGCCACCACGTCCCGAACGATCTTAACTAAGACGCTCGATATCGCATGTTTCTCATCGGCCGCCTGCGCGAACTCCTGGCAGAAGGGTGCTCGTACCAATGGATCGACGCGGGAAGCGCTGGATTCTGTCGCTAACGGCGGCCATAATCATTCTATCTGCCTTGCGCCCTAGGGCTCGCAGAGAATCCCTAGGCCTCTCTGAGGCCGGGTCTGATGCATGGCAAGAGGTTCGTAGCAGGAAATTTGTGCGTGGCACCTCCGCGAACCGGGTGTGGAGCTTGTTTCGAGCGGCTCTCGCAACTGTCTCGCTAGTGGCCGCCTTTGTGTTCGTCTGGATTCAGTATGACGAAGCGCTGCCTGTATTCGCGAGCTCTCCTGAGGCCGGGCAGGTCCACCTGTACTTCGATCAGCCCGACGTCTCGGCGAGCATGGTTATGCATGTGACGCCGCATCGGACAACCGGGGAATCTGAGTCGTGGGCCGACGATCTTTTTATCACTCTAGAAGCCGATGGCAAGTATGCTGACTCGCCACTCATTTTCACCATGGTTCTAAAAGGAAGTGCGAGGCCTGAGATGAAGCTCCCGACGGGTGCTGACCTCGGGTTGGATAGGGCGGGCTGCCCATTGGGCATGGTGTCAGGGGACGTGGTTGATTGTCGTGATTCGACCACCGAGCTTGTCGAGATCGACGGGGACAGTTTCGTGACCAACGCCGACGGGCGCGAGCCGGCATATGTAGTGCGGGGAAGCATGAGATCATCGGGGGCCAACAAGCAGAGAGCGCAGGTCACGGTTTGGACTGCGGGCGCAAGCGTCGTCGAAAGCGGGGCGACCCGGTTTTTTAGGCTGCCCGACGCTGGCACGACGTATCTGCCGGACACTCTCCGGAACGAAATAGCGGTGAGAACGGGCGACAACGATATTTCCTATCCGCCGATTCTCGCGACCGCAGTTACATATATCGAACTGGAGGAGTCGGATAGGCTCGAAGGGGTCGATCCGGAACCTCTTTCGCGCTCGCCTTTGACGTGGGCTGAAC
>JACYYJ010130914.1_pt2 | contig 30344 bp, 5 predicted proteins | sample 8236861 | NCBI WGS metagenome assembly JACYYJ01 (sample SAMN14103086, study PRJNA606662) | landfill metagenome | isolation source: landfill solid waste | place: India:New Delhi, Okhla landfill site | collected 2017-11-05
CTCGCCGTCGTGACGGCCGACGGTGCGGAGCTGGTCTCGGCGTTGCGCGCCTGTGCCGAGGAGGAGCCCGCACCGCCGCACGCGGTCCAGGCCTCCGCCGCCACCGATTCCCGGTCGCGGGCCCGGTACGCGGACGAGGTCGGGGCCGCCCTGGAGTCCGACGACCTGCTCGCGCTCGCCCGGTTGTGGACGCGCGGTGCCGCGGTCGACTGGACGGCGCGGCATGCGGGCGACGACGTGCCCAGGCGGGTGTCGTTGCCGGGGTATCCGTTCGCCCGCCACCGGCACTGGGTCGACTCGGCGACGACCGGCCCCGTGGCCGTGTCCGGAACGCCGGGCCTGCACCCGCTCCTCGACCGCAACGACTCGACCCTCCGGCGCCAGACGTTCACCACGGAGCTGACCGACTCGCTCGTCGTGGCCGACCACCGCGTGTCCGGCAAGCGGGTGCTGCCCGCCGCGGCCTGTCTGGAGATGGCTCGCGCCGCGGGCGAGCTCGCCGCAGAGGCACCGGTGCGTGCGGTGCGGGCGATCCGATTCGAGCGGATGCTGGGACCCGACGACGGGCACCGGTCGGTCACCCTGTCCCTGGCGCCGGAGTCCGACGGCACCGTGTCCTTCGACATCGGCGCGGAGGACGTCGTCGGCGTTCGCGGCCGGATCGAGCTGGGGCACGCCGAGCAACCGGGACCGGTGGACGTCACCGACCTGCACGCCGCCTGCTCCCGGCCCGGTGATGTCGAGGCCGCCTACGCCCTGTTCGAGCGGCGCGGCCTGACGTACGGCGAGCCGTTCCGGTCCGTACGCGGGATCCGGCACGGCGACGGCGAGGTGCTGGCGACGCTGCGGCTGCACGAGGGACTGCGAGCCGAGGCCGGGCGCTACACGCTGCATCCCTGCCTGCTCGACGGTGCGTTCCAGGCGGCGGGACTGCTGTTCGACACCGAGGAGCGGTACCTGCCCGTGGCCGTCGACGAGGTCAGCGCGTACGCGCCCTTCCCGGCCGACTGCCTCGCGCATGCGCGGCTCGTGCGGCGCGACGGCGACGGACTCGTCGTCGACGTCACCGTGCTGGCGACCGACGGAACGGTACTCGCGCGGGTGCACGGACTGGGCTTCCGCGCCGTACCGACCGCAGAGCGGCCACGCAGGCTGCTGTTGCGCCCGGTCTGGGAACCGGCCCCGATCGAGGAGTCGGTGCCCCCGGAGGGTGCGTACCTGCTTCTGGCCCGGACGAAGGACGAGCGCGCGCGGCTGTGTGAGGCGCTGCGGGACGCCGGTCGAGCCGAGGCCGTCGTGGTGCTCGCCGAGCCCGGTGCCGAGTTCGCGCGTCAGGCCGAACACCACTTCGTGCTGAACACGGGCCACGAGGACGACGTCGCGCGCCTGCTGAGCGAGCTCGCCGACGACGGCGTCGACGTGCGCGCCGTCGTGCACGCCCTGGCGCGTCCGGACGGGACCGGCTCCGAGTTCGACGACGGAGTGGGCTCGCTGCTGCCGCTGTGCAAGGCGCTGCTCGCCCGTCGCGGTTCCTCCGAACTGCGCATGGTCTACCTGTGTCCTGCCGGATCGCCCGCGCACGAGGCGGTGGCCGGGTTCGCCAGGAGCGCCCGGCTGGAGAATCCCCGGCTGCTCTGCCACGTCGTGTCGGGAGCCACGGACGCCGCGTCCTTCCGGGATGCCGTGCGCGAGCTGGGCGTGGACGCCACGCGCCCCGAGCAGGTGCGTTACGACGGACACCGCAGGCGGGTGCGCGGATACCGCCCGATGGAGCCGGAGTCCGGGCCGCTCACGACGGTGCCGTTGCGGGACGGCGGCGTGTACGTGATCACCGGAGGTGCGGGCGGCGTCGGGTTGCTCCTCGCCGAGCACATCACCCGGCAGGTCACCTCGACGATCGTGCTCACGGGCCGGTCGGAGCCGTCCGACGCCGTGTCGGCGCGGATGGCGGCGCTGGAGACGCGGGGCAGCACCGTGCGCCACGCACGCGTGGACGTCACCGACGAGGACGCGGTCCGGCGGCTCGTCGCCGACCTGCGTGAGGAACACGGTGGGGTGCACGGTGTCGTGCACGCCGCCGGTGTGCTCCGGGACGGGTTCCTCTTCCGCAAGAGCCGCGCCGATCTGGCCGCCGTCCTCGCGCCGAAGGTGACCGGTGCCCGCGTGCTCGACCGGGCCACCGCGCGAGAGGACCTCGACTTCTTCGTCCTGTGCTCGTCGGTCGCGGCGGTGTTCGGGAACGTGGGCCAGACGGACTACGCCTACGCCAACGCGTTCCTGGACCACTACGCGAGCCTGCGGCAGGAGCTCGTCGAGGAGGGTCTGCGGTCCGGTCGGACGGTGTCGATCGCCTGGCCGCACTGGCAGAACGGCGGGATGGCGCTCTCCGAGCAGGACGCGCAGGCCCTACGCCGCCGGACGGGGCTGACGTCGATGTCCACGGCGGAGTGCCTGGCGGCGTTCGACGACGCGTTGCGGTCGTCGCAGTCCTGCGTGGTCGTCGCCACGGGCGACCGGGACCGCATCGTCGAGCAGCTCGCGCCCGGCGGCGAGGTCAGGCCGAAGGCAATCGCCGTGGCGCCGGAACCGATGTCCGACACCACGGCGCGTCGGCGCGTGCTCGACCTCCTGCGCGACACCGTCGGCGAGAAGGTCGGGGTGAACCCCGCGGACGTCGAGACCACCGTGCCTCTGTTGACCCGGTACGGGATCGACTCGGTGGTGGTCACCGAACTGACCAACGCCCTCGGCGACCACTTCCCGGACCTCGCCGCCACGGCGTTCTTCGAGTACGAGACGCTCGAAGCGCTCGCGGACCACCTGGCGGACGAGTATCCGGCCGAGGTCGCCGCCCTGGACGGCGGGCCGTCCTCCGACGCGGCACCGCAGGTCACCGCGGCGCCGGCGGGGCGCTTCCTCACCGCCGAGCCCGCTTTCGAGGCGCACTGGGCGCAGGACGGTGCCGACGACCCGATCGCCGTCATCGGAATGAGCGGCCGCTATCCGATGGCCGACGACCTCGGACAGTTCTGGGACAACCTGCGGGCGGGGCGGGACTGTGTCTCCGAGGTCCCACCGGAGCGCTGGGACCACCATCGCTACACCACGCGTTCGGGCCCCGGGGCGGCACGCTCCCGCTGGGGCGGCTTCATGTCCGATGTGGACAAGTTCGATCCGCTGTTCTTCTCTATCTCCCCTCGGGAGGCGGAGCTCATGGATCCCCAGGAACGGCTCTTCCTGGAGACGTCGTGGCACGTCCTGGAGGATGCCGGGTACCGGGCCGGCGCCGTCCGCGGGAAGCACGTCGGAGTCTTCGTGGGCGTCATGTACGGCGAGTACCAGCTGTACGGGGCGGCCGACGCGGTGCGGGGCGGGCATCCGGTGACGGAGTCGTCGTTCGCGTTCATCGCCAACCGCGTCTCCTACGCGCTCGACCTGCACGGCCCCAGCCTGGCGCTGGACACGATGTGCTCGTCGTCGCTCACTGCGCTGCACCTGGCCTGCCAGAGCCTGCGCCTCGGCGAGAGCGAACTCGCGATCGCGGGCGGGGTGAACCTGTCGCTGCACCCCTACAAGTACGTGTTGCTGAGCCAGAGCAACTTCCTGTCCAGCGACGGCCGGTGCCGGGCGTTCGGCGCGGGCGGGGACGGTTACGTCCCGGGCGAGGGCGTGGGCGCGGTGCTGCTCAAGCCGCTGAGCCGGGCCGTCGCCGACGGAGACCACGTCTACGGCGTCATCCTCGGCAGCGCGGTCAACCACGGTGGTGCCACCAACGGCAGCGGGTTGACCGTCCCCAACCCGCGCGCTCAACAGGAGCTCGTGGTCCGGGCTCTGGCCGAGGCAGGCACCGACCCGAGGGAGCTGTCCTACGTCGAGGCCCACGGAACGGGAACGTCGCTCGGCGACCCGATCGAACTCGCCGCGTTGACCAAGGCCTTCCGGCAGCACACCTCCGACGAGCGGTTCTGCGCGATCGGGTCGGTCAAGTCGAACATCGGGCACCTCGAATCGGCGGCGGGTGTCGCCGGCCTGACGAAGCTGCTGCTGCAACTGCGGCACGGGACGTTGGTTCCCTCACTGCACACCGAGCAGCTGAACCCCGACCTCGGTCTCGACCGGTCGCCGTTCGTCGTCCAACGCGACCTGGCCGACTGGCCGCGGTCGCGGGACGGAGACGGGCAACCGATCGCCCGCAAGGCGGGGATCAGTTCGTTCGGAGCCGGTGGCGCGAACGCACACGTCATCGTGTCGGAGCACCTCGACGCCCGTCCGGTGCCCACCGCGCCCGCCGGTGAGCAGCGGCTCACGTCGCCGGTGCCGTTCGTGCTGTCGGCGCGGGACGAGGACCGGTTGAGGGAGTATGCCGGGCGGCTGGCGGACTTCCTGCGACGGCACGAGGTGCCGCTGGCCGACGTCGCGTACACGCTCGCCGTGGGACGGGAGCCCATGCGGGCGCGACTCGCGGTGGTGACGGCCGACGGGACGGAGCTCGTCACCCTGCTGCGTCGGTTCGCCGACGGGGCGAACCCGTCCGGGCTGGCTCGGGCGGACGTCGGCCGCGACGCACCACGGCAGGGGACCGTCGAGGACAGCACCGACCCGCAGACCGTGGCCCAGGCCTGGCTGGCAGGCGCGGAAGGGCGGTGGCAGGAGCTGCGGTGGAGCGCGCAACCGCCACGACGCACCTCACTGCCCGGCTATCCGTTCGCTCGCCGACGCTACTGGGTGTCGAGCGTGGACGAGCCGGAGCGGCCTCGGGCGGCGGAAGGACCTGCACTGCATCCTCTGCTCGACGCCAACATCTCGACGGTCGAGCACGTCCGGTTCCGAAAGACCCTGTCGGCGGCGGACCCTCTGCTCCGCGACCATGTCGTGCACGGTCGACCGCTGCTGGCCGGAGCCGCGGGTCTCGAACTGATCCATGCGGCGGCACGACGGGCGAGCGAGACTCCCCTCGCGCGCCTCTCCGGCATCACGTGGGCCCGACCGATCACGGTGGAGGCGGAGGCGCTCGACCTCCGGGTGGAGGTACGGCAGGTCCGAGACGGCCTCGCCGTCGAGATCGTTTCCGACGCCGCGGGGAACCGCGAGGTCCACGTCCGCGCGACGGCGGTGTACGGCGAGCCGTCTCACCAGCGGACGCGCCTCGACCTCGCGGCCGCCCGAGCCCGGTGTTCCGCCCGGGTCGGACGTGACGAGGTCTACCGAGCCTACCGCGACGCCGGTTTCGAGTACGGGCCGAGCTTCCAGGTGACCGACACGGTGCACAGTGGACCGCGTGAGGCGATGGTGGAGCTCGCCCTCCGCGGTGAGGACGTGCCCGGATACACCCTGCATCCGGCGTTGCTGGACGGAGCGCTGCGGGCCTGCCACTGGATCGGGGACGGTCCGCGGGCCGCAGCGGACCTCGTCATCCCGTTCGAGCTCGGTGCCCTGGAGGTGTTCGCCCCGATCCCGCGCCGGTGCTACGCGCACGCCGAAGTGCTCGACGCGGGCGCGCAGCGGTCGTCGTGGCGATACCGGGTGACCATCGTCGACGACGACGGTGTGCCGTTCGCCGTGGTGGACGACCTGGCGGGGCGACCGGCGGGAAGTCTGCCCCGGCCTCCCGCGGTGTCGATGCCGGTGGCTTCCACCGACCCGGTGTGTTACGTCCCGGACTGGCGCAGTGCCGCACCGGGACCGCAGGGCAGCCGCGGCGACGTCCTGGTGATCTTCTCGCGCGAACCGTCGTCGGCCGCGCGGCTGGGCAGGCTCGGGGGCTGGCCACGCACGATCGTCGTGTGCGACCGGACGGCCGAGGCAGCGGACACCGCCGCGGAAGCCCCGGGCGACATCCACGTGATCGACCCCGTGGACGCGAACGCCTACCGCGACCTGATCGCGGGCCTGCCCGCCACGGCGAACGTGGACGTCGTCCACATGTGGACGACACCGCATCCCGAGGTGGGCGACCTCGACGAGGAGATCGGCAGGGGAGCGGTCTCGCTGCTTCTCCTGGCGCAGGCCGTGCGGGCGAGCGGGCGAGCCGGCCGGACCCGGTGTGTCAGCCTGCATCGGGACGAGGATGCCGCCGACGTTCCCGCACACGAGCTGATCGGTGGTCTGGCCTCGACCGCCGCACGGCACCTTCCCCACCTGGAGCTGTGCACGGTCCACGTTCCGAGCACGGCGGGAGTCGAGTGGCTGGCCGACGTGCTGCGCGGCGAGCTGAGCGCCGTGACCTCGCTGCGCGGGCTCGACGTCCGCTACGACGGTGCCCGTCGGACCGTCCGCACCGTCCGGCGGCTCACCGGCGACCCGGCGGCGGCGGCACCGCCGACCGACGGCGGCGTGTACGTGCTGGCCGGGGGCCGTGGGGGAGTCGGCATGCAGCTGGCCCGCCACCTCGCCCGGACGTACCACGCGCGACTGGTCCTGCTGGGCCGGTCCGCGCCGCCCGAGCACGCGTGCGCGGAGCTGGAGTCGCTGGGAGCCGAGGTGCTCGCGGTGCGGGCCGACCTCACCGACGCGCACCAGACGAGAGCCGCGCTCGTGGAGGCCCGTGGCCGGTTCGGCCACCTCGACGGTGTGTTCCACCTCGCGGGCGTCGCCGACCAGCAGCCGCTGACGGACGTGTCCGGCGAGCGGTTCCGGTCGGCGCTCGCGGCCAAGGTCCACGGCGTGGTCAACCTGGACCGGTGCACGCGAGCCGACCGCCTGTCGTTCTTCGTGGCCTTCTCCTCCGTCTCCTCGCTGATCGGCGACTTCGGATCGGGCAGCTACGCGGCCGCGAACCGGTTCGTCGACGCCTACGTCCGGCGGCGGGCGCGCTGGGCGGCCGACGGTCTCCGGCACGGCCGCAGCGTGTCCGTCCAGTGGCCGTTGTGGGAGGCGGGTGGAATGGACTCGCTCGTGCGTTCCGACGAGCTGACCGCCTACCGCGAGACGACCGGGCTGGACCGGCTCTCCCCGGAGCAGGCGATGCGGGCGCTGGACGTGGTGTGGCGGTACGACGTGCCGGTGCTGGCGCCGGTGCACGGGGACCAGGAGCTGATCGCCCGGGTCCTGACGGGTGAGGAGTCCGCGGTGAGCGAGCCCGAACGCCTCACGCAACACCCGTCCGCGCCGGTGGCGCCGTCACCCGTCGGTACCCGCACCGCCGAACTGGTGGACTACCTCCGGAACCAGGCGTCCGGGGTGCTGAAGCTCGACCCGGCGCAGATCGCAGGGGACGCGCCTCTGCAGGAGTACGGCATCGACTCGGTGATGATCACCGAGCTGACCGACGCGGTGAGCGACGCGTTCCCCGGACTCCGGGGCACGGTGCTGTTCGAGTACCGGACCTTGGCGGACCTCGCCGGGTACCTGCTGCGGGAGCGTGCCGACGACGCTGCTCGGCTGCTCGGTGAACCGGCGCCGCCGGTCGCCGTCACCGAGACCGCGAGGGACGTCACCACGAGGCCGCGACCGTCGACACCCACTGACGATCGTCCCGACGTGCTCTCGGGCACCGGTGACATCGCGATCATCGGGATGAGCGGGCGGTATCCGGGGGCGGACACGCTCGACGAGTTCTGGGAGAACCTCCGCCAGGGTCGCGACGCCGTCACCGAGATCCCGCGCGACCGGTGGAGCCTGCCGGGCTTCTACGATCCCGATCCGGACAGCGCGGGCACGAGCTACGGCAAGTGGGGCGGATTCCTGTCCGACGTGGATACGTTCGACTCGCTGTTCTTCGCGATCTCGCCGATGCAGGCCAAGTCCATGGACCCGCAGGAGCGGCTCTTCCTGCAGACGGCGTGGGCGACGCTGGAGGACGCGGGGTATCCCCTCGACGCGCTTCCGCGTCCGCGCTTCTCCGACGAGGGCCGGGACGTGGGGGTCTTCGTCGGCGTGATGTGGGACGACTACGCGATGCTCGCCGCCGAGGAGAGCGCGAGGAACAACCATCAGGTGGTGATGGCCAACCGAGCCGCCATCGCGAACCAGGTGTCCTACTTCGGCGACTTCCGTGGCCCCAGCGTCGTCGTGGACACCGCCTGTTCGGCCTCGCTCGTGGCGCTGCACCAGGCGTGCGAGAGCGTGGTGCGCGGCGAGTGCTCGTACGCCCTGGCGGGCGGTGTGAACGTGTCCGTCCACCCGCTGAAGTACGTGCACCTGAGCCGCAAGAAGATGCTCGCCGAGGACGGTCGGTGCCGATCCTTCGGTGCGGGCGGCACCGGATACGTGCCGGGCGAGGGTGTCGGTGCGGTGCTGCTCAAGCGGCTCGACCGCGCGGTCGCGGACGGGGACAACATCCACGCGGTGATCAAGGCGACCGCCGTCAACCACGGTGGCCGCACCCACGGGTTCACCGTGCCGAACCCCAACGCGCAGCGTGCGCTGATCCGCGAGGCCCTGGCCAAGGCCGGGGTCAGTGCGCGGGACATCGGCTACGTGGAGGCGCACGGCACGGGGACGAGCCTCGGTGACCCGATCGAACACACCGGACTGGCCGAGGCGTTCCGGTCCGACACCGGCGACCGCGGGTTCTGCGCTCTGGGGTCGGTGAAGTCCAACATCGGCCACCTCGAAGGTGCCGCGGGAATCGCGGGGGTGTCCAAGGCGGTGCTGCAGCTGCGGCACGGTGAGCTCGTGCCGTCGTTGCACGCGGACGAGCCCAACCCCGTCATCGACTTCGCCGAGTCGCCGTTCCGGATCCAGCGGGAACTGCGGTCGTGGCCGACCGAGGGTGGAGCGCCTCGACGTGCGGCGGTGAGCTCGTTCGGTGCGGGCGGCACGAACGCCCACGTCGTGCTGGAGGAGTTCGTCCGAACCGAGGAGCCGGTCCCGGCCGGGCCCGAGCTCGTGGTGGTGTCGGCCCGCGACGACGACGCCCTTCGCCGCTACGCCGCGGTGCTGTCCGACCACCTCGCCGGCGCGGGGGCGGGGCTCGCCCTCGCCGACGTCGCCCACACCCTCCGCGTCGGCCGCGAAGCCATGGTGGAACGGCTGGCGTTCGTGGCACGCGATCTCGACGAGGCGGTCGACACCCTCGCCGCCGTCGCCCGTGGGCAGGCGCGGCCCGGTGTGCACCGGGGCAACGCCAAGCAGGGCGATCCGGCGCTCGCCGACCTGTTCACCACGGGGGAAGGCGGACGAGAGTTCCTGCGCGGGCTCGCCCGGGCCGGGCAGTGGGACAAGCTGGCCGCGCTGTGGGTCAGCGGTGTCGTCCTCGACTGGGCGGACCTGCCCGAGGCCGCCGGCCATCGCGGGCGCAGGGTGTCCTTGCCGACCTACCCCTTCGCGCGGGTGCGGCACTGGATCACGCGGACCGGTGACACGCCGTCCGGCGAGCAGGGTGAGCGCACCTGGCGGCGCACGCTGCGTCCCGACGATCCCCTGGTGGCCGACCACGTGGTCGGCGGGCGCACCATCCTGCCCGGCGCCGGGTATCTCGACCTCGTCCTCGACGCGGTGGGCGACGACCAGCGCGCATTGACCGACGTCTACTGGATGGCACCGGTCGTGGTGGACGCCGACGCCGAGGACCTGGTGATCACGGTCGGTGCGCCGACGTCCGGGCGCCGGGACTTCGCGGTGCGTGGTGCCGACGCCGAGGCCGCGACGGTGTCCTGCCGCGGTGTTCTCGTCGACAACGCTGCGGCACCCACGCCGCCGGAGGTCTCGCTCGACGCCGTCCTCGACCGCTCCACGCGGCAACTCGACGGGGAGGCGTTCTACGACGCGATGAGCCGGCTCGGCGTCACCTACGGGCCGTACTTCCGGCTGCTGGAACGGGTGTGGTTCTCCGGAGACGTGGTCGTGAGCCGGTTCCGGGCGACCGAGCACGGCGACGTGCAGCGGCGAGCCCTGCACCCCGCCGTACTGGACGCGGCACTGCACACGGTGGCCGCGTACTACGTCGGCGACGACCTCGACGGCGTGCCGTTCGTCCCGTACTCGGCCCAGCGCGTCCTGCGGTTCCGTGCGCTGCCCGCGGTGGGGCACGTCCACGTGGTCCGGGCCGGGCGGGACGCCTACGACGTGACCGTGCTGGACGACTCCGGGCGGGTGTGCGTGCGGGTCGACGGGCTGGCGGTGCGGCGGCAGAGGACCTCACGCCAGGAGTTCTCGCACCGCGTTCACTGGACGGCCGCACCTCGACCACCCGCACCGGCGGCACCGCCCGGCTCGGTGCTGATCGTGACGTTCGAGTCCGCGACCGGCCTCGCCGAGGCGCTCACGGGTGCTCATGGCGACGACCCCGTCCGCTGCGTCGGGATCGGGCCGGACGGGCCCTCCGACGGGGAACTCGACCGAATCCTCGCCGGAGAAGCCGGCCCGGACACCGTCTACTTCCTCGGGGAGGGCGCAACCGCCGAGGCGGACGCGGTAGCGCCGGAACGCGGGGTGCTGGCGCTGTCCCAGCTCGTGAAGGCACTGCACCGGCACGGACGGCTCGACGGCCGTACCCGGGTGAAGGTCGTCACCACCGATGCGGTCGCACTCACGGCCGACGATCCCGTTCGGCCCGCGAACGCGGCCCTGCACGGCTTCTGCTCGGTGTTGCGGAGCGAACACCCGGTCCTTCCGGTGTCCTGTGTGGACGTGCGGACCGGGGAGGAGGCCGAGTCGGCACCCGCGGTCGTCGCCGAGCCGTGGACGGAGTCGGGCGAACCGGTGTTGCTGCGCTCGGCGGTCCGCTACGTGCGCGCACTGGTGCCGGTCGCGCTGCCCGAACCGGCGGCCAGCCCGTTCCGCCGGGAGGGCTGCTACGTCGTCGTGGGTGGGCTCGGGGTGGTCGGGTTCGACACGTGCACGCATCTCGCCCGGACCTACGGCGCACGCCTGGTCGTCGTGGGGCGCTCGGCCCTCGACTCCGCGCGCCGTGACAGGATCGCGCAGCTGGAGCGCGCGGGCGGTGCGGTGCTGTACGTGCGGGGCGATGCGGCGGATCCCGCGGTGCTCCGCGAGGCGCTGCGACGTGGCGAGCAGCGGTTCGGCGCCGTCCACGGGGTGATCCACTCGGTCATGGAGTTCGACGCCGAGCCGATCGTCACGCGGTCCGCATCACGACTGCGGGCCGATGTGGAGAGCAAGGCCCGCACCGTCGCGGCCCTGTTCGAGGTCGTGCGGACCGCCGACCTGGACTTCGTCCTCGTCCACTCGTCCGCCGCGTCCTTCCGGGCGGACGCGGGGCAAAGCGGGTACGCCGCCGGGTGCGGCGCCGCCGACGCCGTGGCGCTGGGTGTCGCCGCGTCCGGGAGAGTTCCCGTCACCGTCGTCAACTGGGGCTACTGGCACGCGGCAGGGCGGCCCGAACGGGAGCAGGTGCTTCGGCAGCTCGCCGGGGCGGGCGTCGAACCGATCACGGCCGCCGCCGGGATGTCGGTCGTGGAACGGGCGTTGGCCTGCCCGCTGCCGCAGGTCGTCGCGATCCGGGCGCACCGAAGGGCGCTCGCGGCCATCGGCGTGCGGGACCGGCTCCGGCTGCGGTCCCGCACGGGTGGTTCGTCGTCGCTGGTGCACGCCGTGGGTGACGCGGTGGCGACCGGGGACGCCGACACGGCGCGTATCGAGGCCCACCAGCGCGCCTCCGCGGAGGCCGAGCGGCTCGCCCGGCGCCTCCTGCTCGGGGCGTTCCAGTCGATGGGCGTGTTCCGGACCGAGGGTGAGCGGCACCGCGTCACCGGACTGCGCGATCGCCTGGGCTTCCTCCCGAGGTATCACCGGCTGTGCGAGACGGCGGTGGACATCCTGGTGCAGGCGGGCTACCTGGACCGCCGGGACGACGAGGTCGTGGTCACGGCTCGCGTGGCCGAGCAGGGTGTGGCGACGGTTCCGGACTCCGCCGTCCGCGACCTCGTCGCCGAGTACCCGGACATCGCGGCGGTGGCGACGTTGCTCGTGCGCTGTGTGGCCGCCTTCCCGGACGTCGTCACCGGCAAGCGCAGCCACATGGACGTGCTGTTCCCCGAGGGCTCGATGGACCTCGTGGTCGGCGTCTACCAGGGCAACGCGATCACCGACAGCTACAACCAGCTCGTCGCCGGGGCCGTCGCCGACTACGTCGAGCGCCGCCTGCGGGACGAACCCGGCGCGCGGCTGCGGATCCTGGAGGTCGGTGCGGGAACGGGGAGCACCAGCGCGCCCGTGCTCGCGGCGTTGGCGCCGCATGCCGGCAGCGTCACCTACACGTACACCGACATCACGAGCGCCTTCGTCCGGCACGGCCGCAAGCAGTTCGCCGCCCGCTACCCGTTCGTCCGGTTCGCCACGCTCGACATCGACGCGGACCTGGCCGAGCAGGGCTTCGACGTCGGCGACTACGACGTCGTACTCGGCACGAACGTCTTCCACGTGACGCCCTCGGTCGCGCACACGATGCGGCAGGTGAAGCGCCTGCTCAAGCCGGGCGGGATGGTGGCGGCCAACGAGGGCACGGCGTTCGCCTGCTACCTGCCACTGATCTTCGGGCTCACCGACGGCTGGTGGCGCTACGAGGACACGCACTACCGCATCCCGGGTTCGCCGCTGATCACCGTGCCGCGCTGGCGGGACCTGCTGGCCACCGAAGGGTTCCGCGACGTGGTGGTGCGTACCCTGCCGCCGACCCGGGTCGGCACCGTCCCGCAGAGCCTGCTGCTGGCCGAAAGCGACGGCGTGGTCGCTCTGGCCGGGCCGGGCGAGCCGACCGACGAGACACGGGAGGCCGACCGGGTCGAACAGGCGGGGGAGACGGTGCCGCCACTCGCGTCCGACCGACGTACCCGGGAGTCCCGGCCGCAGGAACCGGATCTCCGTGAGGTCGCCCTGACGCAGGTGATCGCCGTCTTCGCCCGAGTGCTGGAGATGTCGGAGACCCAGTTCGAGCCCGACGAGCCGTTCGAGGTGTACGGGATCGACTCGCTCGTGGTGCCCGAACTGAAGCAGGCACTGGAAATCCACTTCGGACCGCTTCCGGCGCCCGTCCTGTTCGAGCACACCACCATCGGACGACTCGCCGACTACCTGTGCGCCGAGCACGCGGACACGCTCCTCCGATCGGCCCCGTCGGCGCCGGTCGACCCGGCCCTTCCGGCCGAGCCGGAGCCGGGGGAGCCGGAACCGGCGGCGGTGGCGGAGACGGGTCTCGAGCAGGCGGTCGCGCGACTGTCCGACGAGCAGGTGGCACACCTGCTCGGCCGGCTCGGGGCACTCACGGGTGACAACGGCCACGGGAGGAACGCATGACGACCGAGACGCTGCGTTGTGCCTTCGTCGGGGAACAGGCGATGGTCGTGTCCTGCGCGGAAGTGGCGCGCGACCGGGGGCACCACGTCACCGGCGTGGTCTCACCGAACGAGGACGTCCGAGCCTGGGCGCGAGAGCGCGGCATCCCCGCCGCGGAGCTGGACGGGGTGCTCGCCGACTTCCTCGCCGAGCACCCGTGCGACTACCTGTTCAGTGTCGGCAACCTGACGATGCTGCCGGAGCGTGTGCTCGCCACACCGCGCCGGGGCGCGATCAACTTCCACGACGGCCCCCTGCCCGCGTACGCCGGTCGGCACGCCACCACGTGGTCCCTGCTCGACCGGGCGGACTCGCACGGCATCACGTGGCACGTGATGACCGCCGAGGCCGACGCGGGTGACGTCCTCGTGCGCCGGGACGTCCCCGTCGATCCGGACGACACGAGCTACACGCTGAACGTGAAGTGCTTCGACGCGGGCATCGACGCGTTCGGCGAGTTGATCGACGCGCTGGGAAACGGGCGAGTGCGGCCGGAGCCCCAGGACCGTTCGCGGCGTACCTACCACGGTCGGTTCGACCGGCCTGCCGGAGGCGGGCTCGTGTCCTGGGAGAGCAGTCCCGAACAGGTGTGCGCTGCCGTCCGCGCCACCGACTTCGGACCCCACACCAACGAGTTCGGTCACACGAAGCTGGCCCTCGCGTCGACGTTCGTGTCGGTGGGGGCCGCCCGAGTACTCGACCGGAAGTCCGGGCGCGAACCGGGCACGGTCGTCGACGTCGGCGACGACGGCCTCGTCGTCGCCACCCGGGGTCATGACCTGCGGTTGAGCGGGCTGACCTCGGCGACCGGGGAACCGGTGCGGCCCGCCTCCCACGGCATCCGGGAGGGCGACCGACTGCCGGACCCGGGCGAGGCGGTGTTGCGCCTCGCCGGCGAGGCCGACTCCCGGTTCCGGCGGCACGAACCGTTCTGGGTGCGCAGGTTGCGTGATCTCCGACCGCTGGACCTGCCTCATCGGGACGGTCGTGCCGACGACGGCCCCACCACGACGCCGGTACCCGTACCGGCCGACGCCCCGGCGCGCCAGGAGTGGCTGCTCGCCGCGACGCTGGCGTTCCTCGCCAGGATCACGGACGGCTACGAGTCCGATGTGGACCTGCGGACCACGGCGCAACGCACCGACGACCGGCTGGCCGGCCTCTACGCCGACCACGTCCCCCTGCGGCTGCCGGCCGTGGGCGAGCTCGGCGATCTCCGCGACGTCGAACACCGCGTGTCGGACCAGCTCGCCGAGCTCTCGCGGCGCGGGACCTTCCCGACCGACGTGTGGGCGCGCTACCCCGAGCTGCGGGACGGGCGGACGGCGGCGAGCGGGCTGCCCATCGCCGTCGAGCTCCAGGCCGACCTGACCGAGCCCGCACGCCCACGGCCGGGCACCGCGTTGCTCGTGCGGATCTCCTCCGACGGCACCGGGTGCGACTGGACGGTGGCGCGTGCCACGCTGACCCGCGAGTTCGCCGACGCGCTCGTCGGCCACCTGGCCACCTTCCTGCGCGCGGCCGCCGGACCCGCCGGGCGAGACCTGAGGCGAGCGCCCCTGTGCTCGGACGGCGAACTGCGCCGCATGCTCGTGGAGTTCAACGACACCGCCGTGGACTTCCCGGAGACGACGGCCGTCCACGAACTCTTCGCCGAGCGGGCACGCAGCACGCCCGACGCGAACGCGGTGGTGTGCGACGGGCGAGTGCTCACCTACGGCGAGCTCGACCGCCGCAGCGCGTCGCTGGCCGCCGACCTCAGAGCGCGGGGTGCGGGCCCCGGTGCGCTGGTGGGCGTCTACCTGCGTCGCTCCGAGCATCTTCCCGTCGCGCTGCTCGGTGTGCTCAGGTCCGGCGCCGCTTACGTGCCACTCGACCCGCTCTACCCGCGTGCGCGCATCGACCACATGCTGACCGTCACGGGCGCGACCCTGGTCGTCACCCGAGCGGACCTGGTGTCGCAGCTGCCCGACCGGACGGAGCCCGTGCTCGTCGACCAGCCCCGGGAGCACGTCGTCGCGCCTGCCGTGACTCCGGGACGGCTCGCGTACGTGATCTTCACCTCCGGTTCGACGGGCCGGCCGAAAGGCGTGCGGGTCTCGCACCCGGCTCTCACGAACTTCCTCACCGCCATGGCCCGGGAACCCGGGTTCACCGCCGACGACAGCCTGTTGGCGGTCACGACGGTGTGCTTCGACATCGCGGCGTTGGAGCTGTTCCTTCCGCTGGTGACGGGCGGCAGGGTGGAGATCGCCCCGGAGGACGACGTCGCCGACGGATTCGCACTGCGGTCGCGCCTGGACGGCGGCGGGATCACGATGCTGCAGGCCACGCCCGCGACGTGGAGGATGCTCCTCGACGCGGGCTGGCGCCCGAACGCGCGGACGAGAATGCTGTGCGGCGGTGAGGCGCTGCCCGCGGACCTCGCGGCTGCTCTGCTGGCCGGTGGCGGTGAGCTGTGGAACATGTACGGCCCCACCGAGACCACGATCTGGTCCTCGGCGAGTCGAGTCACCGACGCCGAGCGTCTCGACATCGGTCGGCCGATCGCCAACACGCGGTTCTACGTGCTGGACGGCGACCGGAGACCGCGACCTCCGGGGATACCGGGCGAGCTCTACATCGGCGGGGCGGGCGTCGCCGACGGCTACCTCGGCGCGACCGACAGGGACGACCAGCGTTTCGTGCCGGACCCGCTCGACCCGGCGTCCGGACCGCTCTACCGCACGGGGGACGCGGTCCGGCACAGACCGGACGGAGGTCTGGAGTACCTCCGGAGGCTGGACGATCAGGTGAAGCTCCACGGTTACCGGATCGAGCTGGGCGAGATCGAACACCGCCTGCGCGCGTGTGCCGGGGTCAAGGACGCCGTGACCGTGGTGCGGGAGGACCGGCCCGGTGACCGCAGACTGGTGGCCTACCTGGTGACCGACTCGCCCGGTGCGCCCGTCCCGGAGCTGCGCGCCCATCTCGGGCAGGACCTGCCCGACTACATGATCCCGTCGGCCTACGTCCGGGTCGAGCGGATACCGACGACCGACAACGGCAAGGTCGACCGCAAGGCGCTGCCGCGTCCGACCGCGGCCGGGGCCGGCGGCCGGGCCCCCGTGAGTTCCGACCTCGAACGTGAGATCGCCGACGTCTGGCGTGCCGTGCTGGGGGTCGAGGAACTCGGTGTCGACGACAACTTCTTCGAGGTCGGCGGCAACTCGCTGTTGCTGATGCGCGTGCTGGCGCGACTGCGCGAACGCGTGACCGACTCGGTGAGCCGGGTGGAGATGTTCCGGTACCCCACGATCAGGACGCTCGCCCGACGGCTGTCCACAGCAGACGGACGAGCGGCTGGTTCCGCTGTGGCCGGGCACACGAGTACGCCCGCGCGCACCCGCCGCGGTGACCGCACGATGCTGACCGATCTGCGCAGGAAACGACGACAACGCAGGCCTCGCTGACGCTGGCCCACCAACACCGACGACAACCGAGGACGGACGGGGTCTATCAATGCAACGCTGCCGCGTGTGTGCGCTCGCCGAAGGTCATCCCGGCGTGACGCTGAGCTCCGACGGGGTGTGCAACATCTGCAAGCTGGACATCGGCGCCGAGCTGCTGGCGAACTTCACCTACACCAACCAGGTGTACGAGGAGTTCACCAACGCCGGGCCGAACCCGCACGGTGACTACGACTGCCTCTTCATGTACAGCGGCGGCAAGGACAGCACCTACATGCTGGACAAGTTCGTCAACACCTACGGCAAGCGGGTGTTGTCGTACACCTTCGACGTTCCCTTCGAGAGCGCGCACGCGGCCGAGAACATCCGGCTCGCGCAGGAGAAGATCCCCGCCACGTTCGTGCTGGACTCCGACGACGACAACATCAAGACGATGATGCGGGACGTCTTCAACCGGTCCGCACCGCCGAAGCCGGGCAAGTACCTCGACGAGAAGCTCCCGTGCGTCTCCTGCCGCACGTTCTTCGTCATCAGGGCGATCCTGTACGCCTACACCCACCGCATCCCCTACATCGTCCTGTGTGCCGACCCGCAGCAGATTCTGACGATGGAGTCCAACGTGCGGGAGGTCGTCCGGGGCTTCTACGAGACCTTCGGGGAGAAGCTCACGGAGGAGCTGTTCGACGGGGCCGTCGAGGAGATCCTGTTCGCCGAGGACGAGGAACTGCCGAAGATCGTGTTCCCGTTCATCGCGATGCGCTACCGCTACGACCCCGACCAGATCATCGCGGAGCTGAGGGAGAAGGGGCTCTACGACTCGTCTCCGATGGAGACCCACTGCACGTTGTTCCCGCTGCTGAACTACTACTCGTTCAAGCACTGGGGTTGCATGTTCTACAAGCTCAACGCGTCCAGTCACCTGCGGTCGACCCGACGCAACGAGAACTTCAGCCGCTCGACGTTCAGTATCAAGTTCCCCCGGGCCGCCAACATCGCCGACATCGAGGACCGGCTGAACGTGGTGGTCATGGACATCGCGGAGGGGCGCGGCGACACGGCCGCGCACGAGGCCGAGCTCGTCGATCTCTTCCAGCAGCTCGGATCCGGTGAGGACGCCGCCCGGTTCGTCGCGCGCGGCTTCCTGGACATGCACACGATCGCCGCCGACATCGGCATCAAGCTGTAGGGAGCGCGAGATGCAGTACGAGTACGAGATCGCCGAGACCGACATCGCGATCATCGGGATGGCGTGCCGGTTCCCCGGAGCGGCGACCGTGCACGAGTTCTGGGAGAACCTCCGCTCCGGCGTCGACAGCGTGACGTTCTTCTCCGACGACGAGCTGCGTGCCGAGGGCGTTCCCGACTCCGTCCTCGCCGACCCGAATTATGTCAAGGCGGGTCAGGTGCTGTCCGGAGTCGATCGGTTCGATGCGGACTACTTCCGCATTCCCCACGACGAGGCGGAGATCCTCGATCCGCAGCACCGGCAGTTCCTGGAGTGCTCGGTGGAGGCGTTGGAGGACGCGGGCTACGACCCGGGTCGGTTCCCCGGTCGGATCGGCGTCTACGCCGGTGCGGGCATGAACACCTACCTGCTGTCCAACCTCGCCGACCGCTACCACGCCTCCTCGGCTGTCGGTCACTACCGGTTCATGCTGGCCAACGACAAGGATTTCCTCGCGACCAGGGTGTCGTACAAGCTGAACCTGCAGGGCCCGAGCGTCAACGTCGGCACGGCGTGCTCGACGTCGCTCGTCGCGGTGCACCTGGCCGGGATGGGGCTGCTGTCCGGGGAGTGCGACATCGCGCTGGCGGGCGCGGTGCACGTGAAGGTGCCTCACCGGCAGGGGTATGCCCACCAGGAGGGGATGATCTTCTCTCCGGACGGGCACTGCCGTGCGTTCGACGCGAAGGCGCAGGGCACCGTGATCGGCAGCGGGGTCGGGGTGGTCGTGCTCAAACCGCTCGCCGAGGCCGTCGAGGACGGCGACGTCGTCCACGCGGTGATCAAGGGCTCGGCCGTCAACAACGACGGCGCGGTGAAGGCCGGGTACACCGCCCCGAGTGCGGCCGGACAGGCCGCGGTCGTCACCGAGGCGCTGAGCACAGCCGGATGTCCTCCCGAGAGCGTGTCGTACGTCGAGGCCCACGGAACCGGGACACCACTCGGCGACCCGATCGAGGTGGAGGCGCTCTCGGAGGTGTTCGCCGAGCACGCGCCCGGGCGGTGCGCGCTGGGGTCGGTGAAGACCAACGTCGGCCATCTCGACACCGCGGCCGGAATGGCGGGGCTCATCAAGACGGCCCTGATGCTGCGCCACCGAACGCTGGTGCCGAGCCTGCACTTCGACACGCCCAACCCGGACATCGACTTCACGGCGGGCCCGTTCCGGGTCGTCACCGAGCCGAGGGAGTGGAACGACGGGAACGGCCCGTTGCGGGCCGGGGTCAGCTCGTTCGGTATCGGCGGAACCAACGCCCACGTCGTCCTGCAGGAGGCGCCGGTGCCGGACACGGCGCCACCCGCTCGCGAGGCCGAGCTGCTGGTCCTCTCCGCCCGGTCCGAGAAGGCCCTCGACCGGCTGGCCCGGTCGCTGAGCCGGTACCTGCGCCGCCATTCCGACCTGGAGTTGGGTTCGGTCGCGCGCACGCTCGCGGTCGGCCGGGCGACGCACGCGCACCGCCGCGCGTTCGTCTGCCGGAACACCCGACAGGCCGCGAAGACGCTCGCCCTGGCCACGCCGGGAAGCGGGCGATCCGGGGCGGTGCACGGCGACGTGGCGTTCGCCTTCCTGTGCGGAGGCGAGCCGGACAACGAGCTGTTCCTCGGGCTCCACGGCACTTTTCCCGTGTTCCGCGACGCCGTCGACGAGTGTGTGCGTGCCCTCGGGACTCGCGTGGCGTCGGCGACGTCCCTGCTGGGTGGTGAGGGCGCGGTGGCATCGGTCGCCGGTCAGTACGCGCTCGCGAAGCTGTGGGAGAGCTGGGGCCTGCGACCGGACGCGGTGGTGGGCGAGGGTGCGGGCGAGCTGGTGGCGGGTCACCTCGCGGGCGTGCTCGATCTCGACGCCGTGCTCACCCTCGCGTGGAGCCGGGACTCGGGAGGCGGGTCCGTGCCCGACATCCGGGCCGGACAAGCACGCATTCCGGTGGGTGTGGACGGACGGTGGCTGACACCGGACGAGCTCGCCGACCCGCGCACCTGGGCCACGGCGTCGAGGACGGCGGACGGGGAGCACGTCCGCGACGTCGAGAGTCTGCTGAGCGACGCCGGGCTGTCACCGGTGCCGGTGTGCCCCGGGCGGCCCGGCGACCCCGCGCTCGATCGCTTCCTCGACGCGGTCGGCGACCTGTGGTGCCGAGGTGCGGAGATCGACTGGACGACGTGGTACGGACCCGCGCAAGCCCGTCGTGTCTCACTGCCCACCTACCCGTTCGAGCCCACTCGCCACTGGGCGGACGCGCCACGTCTCACCGCCGACGCACCGGCCGGCTCCGGGAGCACGTCGTTGCGGCACCGGATCGATGCTGCCGAGCCCGCCGAGCGGCCGGAGATCCTGTGCCGGTTCCTGCAGAAGGAGATCTCGACGGTCCTCGGCAGGGCGGACAGCGGCGATCTCGACCCCGACGCGAACCTCTTCGAGCTGGAAGTCGACTCCCTGATCCTGATCGACATGACCGCCCGGTTGGGTACCGAGCTCGGGATCTCCGTGCCCTCCTCGGCGTTCATCGAACACCCGACCGTCAACGCGTTCGTCGCGAGCCTCGCTCGGCAGCTCGGCATGTCCACGATCGACGCCGGTCCCCAGGACGAGGACCGGCTCACCGCCCGGACCTCGCGCCGGGCCGCTCGAATCGAGAACGAGGGGGTCCGGTGACGGCGAACCGACCGAGAATCGGTGGGGACCAGCGCGCCGCACTGGTCCGGCTCCTGCGTGAACTCGGCCTCGGTGCGGCAGGGCCGCAGGCCGAGCGGGCCGACGCTCTCGACGAGAGACACGGCACCACCGGCGGCGCCGAAGGCACGGAAGGCATTGCCGTCATCGGCCTGGCGGGCAGGTATCCGGGGGCGGACACGCCGGAGGAGCTGTGGGCGAACCTCCGGGCCGGACGCAGCAGCATCGCCGAGGTCCCGCAGGACCGCTGGGACGTCGACGCGCACTTCGACCCGTCCGGGGCCGACCCCGTGAAGAGCTACAGCAAGTGGGGCGGGTTCCTGACCGATGTGGACAAGTTCGACCCGCTGCTGTTCCAGATCTCACCGACCGTGGCCGAGAACATGGACCCCCAGGAACGGCTGTTCCTGGAAACCGTGTGGTCGACGCTGGAGGACGCGGGATACCCGCCTCGACGGCTGGCCGAGGACAACCCCGTCGGCGTGTTCGCCGGGCTGATGAACAGCAACTACGAGTGGATCGGCGGCGAGGCGAGTGCCCTTGGGGTGCACACCGACGCGCACACCGACCACTGGTCGGTGGCCAACCGCGTGTCCTACGTCTTCGACTTCACCGGGCCCAGCCTCGCGGTGGACACCGCGTGCTCGGCGTCGCTCACCGCGATCCACCTCGCCTGCGAGAGCATTCGGCGTGGTGAGTGCCCGGTCGCCGTGGCCGGCGGCGTCAACCTGATCCTCCACCCGAAGCACCTGGCTCTGTACTCACGGCGCTCGATGATCTCCCACGGCGACCGCTGCAGGAGCTTCGGATCCGGTGCGGACGGGTTCGTCGCCGGCGAGGGCGCGGGCGCGGTGCTGCTCAAGCCGTTGCGACACGCGGTGGCCGACGGCGACCGCATCTACGGCATCCTGCGGGGTTCGTCGATCAACGCGGGCGGCAAGACGGTCGGGTACACCGTGCCCAGCCCGTCCGCGCAGGCGAAGGTCATCGAGGACGCGTTGCGCGCCGCCCGGATCGAGCCGGACCGCGTCGGCTACGTCGAGGCGCACGGCACCGGAACTCCCCTCGGGGACCCCATCGAGATCGCCGGTCTGCGCACCGCGCTCTCCGGGCAGGGCTCCGGGGAGACCGCGGCCGAGTGCCCGGTCGGGTCGGTCAAGTCGAACATCGGGCACCTCGAGTCCGCGGCCGGCATCGCAGGGTTGACCAAGGTGCTGATGCAGCTCCGGCACGGGCAGATCGCGCCCTCGCTGTACTCGGAGGAGCTCAACCCGGAGATCGATTTCTCGGGGTCGTCGCTGGTCGTGCCCCAGCGCCTCCGTGACTGGCCACGCCCGCGCGACGCCGACGGGGTCGAGCTCCCCAGGGTGGCCGGGGTGAGCTCGTTCGGCGGTGGCGGAGCGAACGCGCACCTCGTTGTCGAGGAGTACGTGCCCGAGGCCGATCGGGCGCCGACGCCCGATCGCGGCCCGCAACTCGTCGTCCTGTCGGCGCGGACGTCGGAGCGGCTGCGTGTCTATGCCGGGAAGCTGGCGGATTTCCTCGACGACGCGCTCGCGGTGGACGAGGCCCTGCTTGCACGGTGCCGGAGCGAGTGCGTGCGGATGGCGTCGCGCGTGCTGCACGTCGCGCCCGAGGACGTGGACCCGGACGTCGCCCTCACGGACCTCGGGGCGGATGCGGCGCAGCAGGTCGCCCTCGCGGACCTGGTGCGGGAGCGGTTCGGGGTGCGGGTGCCCGGGGCTTTGGGCCTGTCCTCGCCCGCGGAGCTCGGTGATCGCATCGCGCGCCGGCTCACGGCCGAGGACCCGGCGCTGTCGCTCGCCGACCTGGCCTACACCCTGCAGACGGGCCGCGAAGCGATGGCCGTCCGCCTCGCCTTCGTGGCGAGCGGCCTGGCCGAGGCCCGCGATCGGCTGCGCAACTATGCCGACGGTGACGACAACGGCGTGGACGTCGGTGACAAGGCCGACCGGGAGCACCGTGTGGCCGCCGACGAGCTGGAGCGAGCGGTCGCCGACCGCGACGTCGCGGCGCTCGGCGCGCACTGGGTGCGCGGCGCCGTGGTCGACTGGTCTCGCCTGCACGAGCAGCCGTGGCCCCACCGCATCGCCCTGCCCACCTACCCGTTCGCCCGGGAGCGGTACTGGATCCCCGACCTCCCGGCCACCGCCCGGACGACGAGTAGCGATGTGCCAGCGGTGAGCCCGCAGGCCGGTCGGGCACCCGACTACTACCGTCCGGTGTGGACTCCTTCGACGGCGGAGGTCACGGAGTTCCCGGACCCCCGCACGGCTGTGTCGTCGCGCCGCGTCGTGATCCTGACCGGCGGGCGCTGGCCGTGGCTGAGCGAGCGGATCGCCGAGTGCCATGCGCATGCCGGCGTCGTGGTGCTGCGCGCGGACGAGGAGGTCGACCCGTCCGTCCTGGACACGGCGGACCACGTCTATCACCTCGGAGGCGTCGGCGCGGGTGCGTCGCTCGACGAAGACCTGCGCACGGGTGTCCGTTCCCTGCTGCGCACGGCGCGTCGCCTGCATCGGACCGGCCAGCCGCGCACGCTGACGGTGGTCACCAGCGACGTGTACCGGCCGGACGGCCAGGGGGGAACGAACCCCCACGCCGCCGCGTGCCACGGCCTGACGCAGGTGCTGCCGAAGGAGTTCGCGGGCCTGCGCGCTGTCGCGGTCGACGTCTCGGAGTCCGACACCGCGACCGACCAGGCACGATCGGCGCTGGCCCGAGCGGTGGTGGCCGAACCCGTGAGTCGCACCGGGCGCAGCGTCCTGCTGCGTGAGGGGGTGCGGTACACGCGGGCGTTGGAGCAGGTCACGCTGGCCGACGACGGCGGGCCCACGTTCCGGGCGGACGGGGTCTACCTCCTCGTCGGCGGCACCGGTGGCATCGGTATGGCCCTGTCGGAGCACCTCGCGCGCACCCACCGCGCGAAGCTGGTGTGGCTCAGCCGGGGCCCCCTGTCCGCGCACCACCAGCAGTGCGTGAACCGGGTGCGCGCCGCCGGTGGCGACGTCCTGCACGTTCGAGGTGACGTGGCGCGTCCCGGCACGGTGACCGAGGCGGTGCGCCGGGCACGGGAGCGGTTCGGGGCGCTGCACGGAGTGATCCACTCCGCGATGAGCTTCGACACCCGGACGCTCACCGAGCTCGACGACGACGGCTTCCGGGAGGCGTTGGCGGCGAAGGTCGACGGCAGCGTGGCGCTGGGCGAGCAGCTACGACACGAGCCGCTGGACTTCGTCGTGTTCTTCTCCTCGATCGGCGCGTTCGCGGCGGCGGCGGGCAACGGCGCCTACACCACAGCGACGACGTTCGAGGACGCCTACGCGCTGTCGGCCGGACTGACGTGCCCGGTCCGGGTGGTCAACTGGGGTTACTGGGGCCAGGTGGGTTCCGGAGCACGACCCGGGCTGGCGACGCTGTTCGCCGACCTCGGCATCGAACCCTTCGGCACCGCGCACGGCGTGGCGGCGGTGGAGGCGATCCTGCGCAGCGGTGTGCCGCAGGTCGTGCCGATCAGTGCGCGACCGGGAGCACTGCGCGCCCTCGGCTGGGAACCGCCGTCGACTGCCGTGGAGCAGTCGCGGCTTGCCGCGGTGGCCGCGACGCTACAGCGCAACCGCCCCGCCGACGCCGAGATCGACCGGATCCGCCAGGCCTACGCGGATCTCGACGACGTCTGTGAGGACGCGCTGCTGGACGCGTTCCGGCGGATGGGCGTGTTCCACCACGAGGGCGAGCGGCACGAGCGCACCGCGTTGGTGCGGCAGCTGGGTATCGCCGACAGGTTCGCCCGGCTCACCGACGCGTTGCTCAACATCCTGATCGACGCCGGGTACCTGGCCGCCGACGGGACAGCGGTGCGGGTGCTGCCCGCGGCGGCGACCGCGCGCACCGCCGACGCCGTGGCGGCGCGGTTCGAGCGGCTCGCGGCCGAGCATCCCGATCTCCGCTCCACCGTCACCCTCACCCAATCGTGTCTGGAGCGCTATCCCGACGTCCTCCGTGGTCGCCGGCGGGCGACCGAGATCATGTTCCCGGACGGCTCGATGGAGCGCGTGCGCGACTTCTACCGGGGCAACCCGCTGACCGACGCGTTCAACGACCTGATGGCCGAGACGGTGCGGGAGTACCTGGCCCGGACCTCGCCGGACGCCCCCGTGCGGATCATCGAACTGGGGGCGGGCACCGGTGCCACCACCGACCGGGTGCTGCCCGTGGTGGCCTCGGCGGCGCACCGCGTGGAGTACGTGTTCACCGATGTGTCCACGCTGTTCCTCGAACACGGTGAACGGGAGTTCGGCGGGCGGCACCCGTTCGTCCGCTTCCGCCTGCTGGATCTCGAAGCCGAGCCCGAGTCGCAGGGCTTCGAACCCGGCGGGTTCGACCTGGTGCTCGCCACCAACGTCGTGCACGCCACGTCGACCCTGTCGGCCACTCTCACCAGGATCGCGCGGCTGTTGCGGCCGGGCGGATGGCTCGTGCTCAACGAGCTGACCAGCGTCCGGTGCAGCAACACCATCGGCGGCGGAACCCTGGACGGCTGGTGGTTGTTCGACGACCCGGCCGTCCGTATCCCCGACTCGCCGCTCGCCCGGCCGGACACGTGGCGAGAGCTGCTGTCCGAGCACGGCTTCTCCCCGGTCGTCCACGTGGGTCGGTGCGACTCGCAGGGCCGAGACCTGGGGCAGACCGTCCTCGTCGGCGAGCGTGAGAAGAGTCCGGCGGCCCCGGTCCCGGGGACCGCGGAGGACACTGTGGACGCTCCGGCAGAGGAGACGGCCGTGGAGTCGCCGGCGCCGTCACAGCCGGCCGACGAACCGGAGAGCGCCCAGGACCACGCCGCTCTCGTCGAGGAGTTCGCCTCGGTGGTCGAGCACGCTCTGAAACTCGGTGAGCGGATCGACGTCGACCGCTCCCTGCACGTGTACGGGTTCGACTCGCTGACCGGGATGAAGATCGTCGCGGGGGTCCGCGAGCGCTTCGGGATCGAGCTGTCGGTCAACGACTTCTTCGAGTACCCCACCGTGCGGGAGATCGTCGAGTACGTCGTCCACGCCGGACTGATCACGCCTGCTCCGCGGCCACAGCCGCAGACGCAGCCCGAGCCCTCGACCCGGCGGGAGACCGAGCCGTCGGCCGGGCGGCCGGTGGACGTGCCCCCGACCACGGCGGTGGCGACACGCCTGCTGTCCGCGCCGGCGGAGCAGCCGCCCACCTCGACGTTCCCTCTGTCCGAGGGGCAACGAGCGCTCTGGATCCTCGAACAGGTCGCCGCGGGGAACTATGCCTACAACCTGCCCGTGGCCTCCTGGCTGGAGGAGGACGTCGACGTCACGGCGCTGCGGGCGGCCCTGCAGCACCTCCTCGACCGGCACGGGGCGCTGCGCACGACCATCCGGACCACCGACGACGGGCCGGTCCAGGTCGTCGCGGGCTGGAGCGCACTGCCGTTCACCCAGGAGTATCCGCTCACCGACGACGCCGGCATGCTCGCCGAGCGGATGCGGCACGAGGTGCGCCGCCCGTTCGACCTGGACACCGGGCCGCTGGTGCGGGCGACGCTCTACACGCTCCCGGACGGCCGCAAGGCCCTGCTGGTGACCCTGCACCACATCGTGTTCGACGGGGTGTCCATCGGACTTTTCCTGGACGAGCTGGAGACGACCTACCGCGCGATCCGCGACGGCCGGTACCCGAGCACCGAGCCGCCGTCGCGAACGTTCGCCGACTTCGTGTCCTGGCAGCGCGACCTGCTGGCCGGTCCCGAGGGCGAGCGGCTCCGGGACTACTGGTTGGCCCGGTTGCCCGAGCAGCTGTCCCCGGACGCGTTGCCGCTCGACTCGGCGAGGCCCGAGGTGCCCCGTTTCCGGGGTGACAGCGTGGAGGGCCTGCTCGGTGGCGAGCTCGTCGAGCGCGCCCGCCGGCTCGCCGCCGCCGAGCACACCTCGTTGTTCAGCGTGCTGCTGGCCGGGTATCTGGCCGTGCTCCACCGGTACGGCGGGCAGCGTCAGGTGGTCGTGGGCACCCCCACCTCGGGACGTCCGGGGACCGGGTTCGACGACGTGCTCGGCTACTTCATGAACATGGTCGTGCTCGCCGAGGAGGTCGACCCCGCCACGTCGTTCGCGCAGCTGCTGCGTCGGGTGCGCACGACGGTGTCGGACGCGCTCGACCACAGCGCCTACCCGCTGCTGCGCCTCGACGAGGAACTCCGGGCCCGGCGACGGCATCCCGGACGGTCGTTGTTCGGGGTGGCGTTCTACTTCCAGAACTGGGCCGGGCGGCACCGGGGCCACGGGCTGGTCAGGGGCATGGTGGACGGCGTCCACCAGGAGGGCGAGTTCGACCTGACGCTCGACGTCATCGAGGACGGCGACGGGTGCCGGTACACACTCAAGTTCAACCCCGACCTGCTGCGGCCCGACACCGTGCGACGGTTCGGCGCGCACTTCGAACACCTGCTCGCCGAGGTCCTCGCCGAACCCGATCGGCCGATCGGCTCGGCGGCGTTGTTGACGTCGGACGAGATCGCCCAGCTGCACGCGTGGAACGCCACGCGCCGGGAGTATCCCGCCGAGTCGACGACGTGCGACCTGTTCCTCCGGCGGGCCGCGTCCACTCCGGACGCCGTGGCCGTGGAGTACGGCGACGAGACGGTCACCTACGCGGAGCTGGCTCGCCGGGTCGACCGGCTGGCCGGGTACCTGCGCTCGCGCGACATCGGGCGCGGGTCGGTCGCCGGTGTGCTGCTCGACCGGTCGGTGGACCTCGTCGTCGCGCTGCTCGCGGTGCAGCGCGCCGGGGCGGCCTACGTTCCCCTCGATCCGACGTATCCCGCCTCGCGGTTGGCGTACATGGTCGAGGACGCCGAACTGGATCTCGTCGTCACCCGGTCGACGATCGCCCCCGTCCTCGGCGACGCCGCTCCGGTCGTGTGCCTCGACACCGACTCCGGCGCGATCGCCGCGGCCCCTCCTGCGGCGGAGCAACGCCACGCGGGTGCCGACGACACGGCCTACGTCATCTACACGTCGGGCTCGACCGGGAAACCGAAGGGCGTCGAGGTGGGGCACCGGGCGCTGACGAACCTGTTGACCTCGATGGCACGCGAACCGGGCTTCGGGCCCGACGACTGTCTCCTGGCGCTGACGACGGTGTGTTTCGACATCGCCGCGTTGGAGCTGTACCTGCCGTTGATCACCGGCGGTCGGGTGCGCATCGCGCCCGAGGAGGTCACCCGCGACGGGGCGCGGTTGCGGGCCGAGATCGAGTCGGGTGCGGCGAACGTCGTCCAGGCGACACCGGCGACGTGGAAGATGCTCCTGGAGGCCGGATGGCGGGGCAACGCGAACCTGAGGGTGTTGTGCGGCGGTGAGGCGCTCGATCCCCAGACGGCCACGCGGCTGGCCGAGGGCAACGCCGAGCTGTGGAACCTGTTCGGTCCGACCGAGACCACGATCTGGTCGACGGTCGCCCGGATCCGTCCGGGCGACGAGGTCACGATCGGCACGCCCATCGCCAACACCACCCTGTACGTGCTCGACGGCGAGGGCAGACCGGTCCCGAGCGGTGTGCCCGGTGAGCTCTACATCGGCGGCGACGGCCTGGCCCGCGGCTATCTGCGCAGGCCCGAACTGACCGCCGAACGGTTCGTGTCCCGTCCCGTCCTGGGCGGGCCCGCGGTCCGTCTGTATCGGACCGGCGACGAGGTCTGCCGGCGACCGGACGGGCGGCTCGACTACCTCGGCAGGCTGGACAACCAGGTCAAGATCCGCGGACACCGGGTGGAGACCGCCGAGATCGAGCAGGCGATGCGGGCGCTGCCGGGTGTGCGGGACGCCGTGGTGGTGGCGACGCGTGACGGGCTCGGCAACACCGGGTTGCGCGGGTGCTATCTCGGCGACGGACGGAACGAACGGAGCCGTGAGGAGCTGCGCTCGTGGCTGCCCGAGTACATGATCCCCGACGTCCTCGTCGAGCTGCGGTCGTTCCCGCAGACGTTGAACGGCAAGGTCGATCGGTCCACTCTGGCCGCGTCGCCGCTGCCCCGGCTGCGCGCGGAGTGGGGAGTCGCGGCGGAAACCGCACCGGAGTCCCGTGGGCGGACACACCACTCCACGGTCGAACGCGAGCTGGCGCAGCTGGTCGGCGAGCTGGCCGGCCTGCCCGCCGACCAGGTCCCACCGGACACGCCCTTCGGGGAGCTCGGACTCAACTCGGTGTCCTTCACGGCACTGAGCAGCCGGGTCGCCTCGCGCTTCGCCGTGGAGGTCACGCCCACGCTCTTCTACAGCCGCCCGACCCTCGCGGCGCTCGCCGCCCACCTCGGGGGCTCCGGCGCCGAGACGCCGAGGTCCCCCGAGGACTCCGAGGATTCCGAGGATTCCGAGATCGCCGAGGTCGCGGCTCGCGGCGAGGAGCCGCGCCTCACTGCCTGGTCGAGCGGCGTGGCGATCATCGGGATGGCGGGACGGTTCCCGCGGTCGCCCGACCTCGACGCCTTCTGGACGAATCTCGTCGAGGAACGGGACCTCGTGGAGGAGATCCCGCCGCAGCGGTGGGACTGGCGCGAGTTCGAGCAGGACTCCCGGTCCCGGTGGGGCGGCTTCGTGCCGGACGTCGACTGCTTCGACGCGGCGTTCTTCGGCATCTCGCCGCGGGAGGCCGAGCTGATGGACCCGCAGCAGCGGCTGGTGCTGCAGGCCGTGTGGCACGCGGTCGAGAACGCCGGGATGCGCGTGAGCGACCTGCGCGGCAAGCGGGTGGGGGTCTTCCTCGGTGTCACGAACTCCGAGTACCCGGAGGTGTTGCAGGACGCCGGCCGGGAGATCGAGGGCCACACCATCACCGGCTCGGCATTGTCGGTGATCCCCAACCGGGTGTCGTACCTGCTGGATCTGCGGGGGCCGAGTCTCGGTGTCGACACGGCGTGTTCGAGTTCGCTCACCGCCGTCGAGCTCGCCTGCACCGCGTTGCGGACCGGAGCGTGTGACCTCGCGCTCGCCGGCGGGGTCAGCCTGATCCTCCGGCCGTCGCTGTACGTGGCGCTCAGCCGCAACGAGATGCTCAGCGAGGACGGGCGCTGCAAGGCCTTCGACGACGACGCCGACGGCTACGTGCGCGGCGAGGGCGTCGGGGTGGTGCTGCTCAAACCGCGTGCCGCGGCGGAGCGGGACGCGGACCCGGTGCGTGCGGTGATCGTGGGATCGGCTCTCAACCACGGCGGCCGGACCAACTCCCTGACCGCGCCGAGCCCGGACGCACAGGCCGAGGCGATCGTGGCGGCGCACCGCGCGGCGGGCGGCGATCCCGCGACGGTCGGCTACGTCGAGGCGCACGGCACCGGAACGGCGCTGGGCGACCCGATCGAGGTGTCCGGTCTGACGACGGCGTTCGCGGAGTTGTACCGGTCGGCGGGGCGGTCCATGCCCGACCGACCCACGTGCGGACTCGGCTCGGTGAAGACGAACATCGGACACCTCGAAGCCGCGGCGGGCGTGGCGGGGCTCATCAAGACCGTGCTGGCCCTGGAGCACGGCGTGCTGCCCGCGACGTTGCACCAGCGCACGCTCAACTCCCACATCGACCTGACCGGCACCCCGTTCACGGTGGTCGATCGAACGCGACCGTGGCCGCGACCGCAGGACCCTGACGGGCGCGTGCTGCCGCGCCGTGCGGCCCTCAGCTCCTTCGGCTTCGGTGGCGCGAACGCCCACCTCGTGCTCGACGAGGCGACTCCGCG
>JACYYJ010032605.1_pt2 | contig 29781 bp, 29 predicted proteins | sample 8236861 | NCBI WGS metagenome assembly JACYYJ01 (sample SAMN14103086, study PRJNA606662) | landfill metagenome | isolation source: landfill solid waste | place: India:New Delhi, Okhla landfill site | collected 2017-11-05
CGAAGATGAAGTGAACTTTTGAGGAGAGGAAATGTAAAAAGATCTTTTGGCTAAATCCTTATTGATGAATGCTTAAAGGGTTAGGACCTCTTTGGACTAACTTTCCCCCGTGGTTATTCATGCATGGATTTCAAAAGAATTAGCGAAGGGGGAGTAAGACATTGGATACAATGGGAAGACATGTTATTGCAGAGTTATGGAATTGTAACCTTGACATTTTAAATGATTTAGACCGTTTAGAGAAGACTTTTGTTAATGCGGCATTAAAGGCAGGAGCAGAAATAAGGGAAGTCGCTTTTCACAAATTCGCTCCATTTGGGGTGAGTGGTGTAGTAATTATTTCAGAATCCCATTTAACGATTCATAGTTTTCCTGAGCATGGATATGCAAGTATTGATGTCTATACGTGTGGAGATATTATTGATCCACATATCGCAGTAAAGTTCATTGAGGAAAAGCTTGAAGCGAAAACAGTAGAAAAATTAGAAGTCCCACGTGGTATGGGAACTGTGAAACTTAAACAAATGAAAGCATAATATGGAGAAACCCTTACATTTCGTAAGGGTTTTATCGTTCATTGCTTATATTCTCCGACATACTTTTCTAATTTATTCGATTTAATCGTTTTCTTCATGAAAACGTGTTAAAATAAAATAAATATAAATACATAGTAAGGTGTGAGGAGAATATGGCATTTCGTGACGTAATAAACAAGAATTTTAACAACCACTCTGAAACAAGAGATAAGCATTGGGACCCAGCGCTTCAAACTCATTATTTTAAAACAACAAAGGATAAAGCTTTTGATAAACTAGTTCCATTGTTTAAAAGTAGAAAAGAATTTGAAGTAGTAGCTGTTTCAAAAGATCATGGCGAAATTAGTTTTAATTATAGAAAAGGAAGAAAAGTCTTTATCATTATGACTATTATTATGGTTAAGCCATATCGAACTGCAATTGATATCTCTGCAACAACAGAGTCTGCGATTCCATTTGATTTTGGCTATAGTCATAAGCTAATTCCAAAGCTTTATGATATAATAAAAAAAGAACTTGACTATATCGGAACAAAGGAATAATGTGTTACGATGAAGAATCGAAAAAACAAGGGATGATTCAAATTGCGATGTCCACATTGTCAATATAAAAGCACAAAAGTATTAGACTCACGGCCAATTGAAGATGGACGATCGATACGTAGAAGAAGAGAATGCGAATCTTGTAGCTTTCGCTTTACCACCTTTGAACGAATTGAGGAAGTTCCACTCATTGTCGTTAAAAAGGAAGGAACGAGAGAAGAGTACAGTCGAGATAAGCTAATGCGAGGCTTGATTCGCGCTTGTGAGAAGAGACCAGTTGCTCTTGAGAAAATCGAGAATATTGCTGTGGAGATTGAGAAGGAATTAAGAAATCGAGGAACTTCCGAAGTGGAAAGTAATGAAATTGGCGAAATGGTTATGGATCGATTAGTAGATGTAGATGAGGTTGCCTATGTTCGTTTTGCATCTGTTTATCGACAATTTAAGGATATCAGTGTGTTCTTAGAAGAATTAAAAGATTTAATAAGAACAGATAACAATCATTAAGAAGAGATTTGGATCATGATGATCTAATAGAATTATTTTATCAGCAATAAAGGGGCTATGTATATGAGTCTAGGCGACTTAGGAAAAATATTACCATCAGAATTATATATAGTCGATTTATCTCGTGATGTACAGCTTTCTTTTACAAGCTCCCTAACACACTTGTATCAACCATTAATTGGGATTGATGCCCTTTCTCTATATCAAACACTATATTCGGAGTCTACTTTGCAAATCGATCGATCCGATTATCAGACACATCATGTGCTGATGAATTATCTCGGTTTACCTCTGGATAGAATTTACCGTGCGAGAAGAAAGCTTGAAGCGATCGGTTTATTGCAGACATTTGAAAGCAATCAAGATGAACAAAAAACTTACCGATATTTGTTACATCCTCCTTTATCCAGTACAGCTTTTTTTCAAAATGATTTTTTAAGCCACTTATTATATCATCAACTAGGTAGTGAAAAGTTTAAGCTTGTGAAATCAGCTTTCTTAAAAAAAGAAGCAAAACAATCTCCATCCTCACTCGAAACGACGGCAAAATTTGAGGATGTTTTTCAATTGAGGGATAAGGACATGGATGCGGAGCTCATACACAAATATGATGATGAAGTGTCAGAAATTCCTATCAACACGGTCGTTGATTTTGAATGGATAACACAAATATTAGAACAGAGAATGCTACCAGTGAATAAAATTTTGACGGCAGAGAATAAAAAATTGATCAACCAAATGGTAGCAATGTATGATTTGACCAATCATGAGATAGAAAAAGCTTTATTATGGGCAATGAATGATCAGAATCGATTAAATAGAGCAGAATTCCAAGCAGCATGTCTTGACTTAGTTAATGCGAATGGAAGCAAAATATCCTTAAAGGTAACAGAATATAAACAGAAGATTAGTCCCATACCTGAAACATCCGCTCAACCGAAATCAAAAGAAGAGCTTCTAGTGGAACGGTTGGAGCATATTTCACCAAAGCAATTGCTGGAGGACCTATCGGATGGTGCCGCTGCATCTACCCAGGATCTAAAGCTTATAAGTGAAATTATGACACAGCAAGGTTTAACGGCAGGCGTTATGAACGTACTAGTCCATTATGTTATGCTGAAAACAGATATGAAGCTATCAAGGAATTATTTGGAGAGAATTGCAAGTCATTGGGCGCGTAAAAATGTAAAAACCGTTAGACAAGCCATGACATTAGCAAAATCAGAAAATAAAAAATATCAGCAATGGACGACCAATACTTCGAACAAAAGATATCATTATACATCGAACAAGAAGGACATTGTGCCAGATTGGTATAAAAAGCAGAAGGAATCTGCAAAAAAGGAAAAAAGCAAGCAACCAAAAGAATCAGAGCTTGATAGAGAACGGAAAGCACAGGAGGCAGATGCACTCCTAGCAGAATATTTACAACAACATGCAAATGAAGATTAGGGATGATATGATGGAACCAATTCAATCCTCATTAAAAAAATGGATGAAGTCAAATAAGGAATTCCAAACTACCTTCCGGGATATTAAAGCACAGGTGCTACAGGACGAGGGGATTCAAGCACTGTTAAGCGACCATTTGGAATTGGAAGAATCAGATATTGACCGTCATTTAATAAAGCTGTATGAATATAAGGAAGCCTCAAAAGATTGTAAAGATTGCCCCAACTTAGCAGGCTGTAAGAATATTATCAAAGGCTATACACCACATTTAGAATTAAATGATCAAGATATTTCTATTCGTTATGAGAAATGTTCGTATAAAATACAGGATGAACTTCAAAAAGAAAAGGAATCCTTAGTGCAAAGCCTTTATATGCCAAAGCAGATAAAGGAAGCGACATTAGCGCAACTTGATACAACCAGTTATGAAAGAAAAGATATAGGAAAGGAAATCATAGAATTCGTCAAGCATTATTCCCAAGACTCCTTTAGAAAAGGTTTATATATATACGGGCCATTTGGTACAGGGAAATCTTTCATTCTAGGGGTTTTGTCGAATGAATTAAAGAAAAAAAGAATGAATACGGCGATGATCTATATGCCAGAATTTGTACGGGAAATGAAAGCATCGATCCAAAATGATTCCTTACAATCTAAAATCGAGCATTTTAAAAAGGTGGATGTTTTAATGTTTGATGATATTGGTGCAGAATCGATTTCACCTTGGTTTAGGGATGAAGTGTTAGGGGCCATTTTACAATATCGGATGATGGAGGAATTGCCAGTATTTTTCACTTCGAACTATGATTTAGATCAATTAGAAGCACATTTAGCTACATCAAATCGTGGAGATGTAGAGACAATAAAAGCAGGAAGAATTATCGAAAGAATTAAACAGCTTAGTAAACCAATAGAACTTCATCAACGGTTTCGTGATAATGGATAACTTTTAGGCGCATTCGCTTGTACAGCGGATGCGTTAGCTTTTTTCTCCTTTGGACTTCAAAATTTACACTTCTTCGTTTACTCCTTGCATCCATTTTATACTCCTAACGTACAAAGTTAAAAAGACTTGAGGTTATTTTTTTTGTTTTTCACCCATATAATATATCAGTTTGATGGTGATGAGGGTGATGAGAATTGTTAGAAGTATATTTTGAACAAGAGCAAGAAGCGGATGTATTTTATCAGCTTGCTAGAGAAGAAACAGAAACACAATTAAAAGCCATTCGACGTAGGGGAAATAGAAATAGTATATTCATTTTACAGGTCGAATCGGTTGATATGGACATCAAGAAGAAAACATTAGCTAAGCTGTTAAGCAATGTGTATATTACGTGTCGTGAAATTCCTCAAATACGTACCATTTTAGAAAAAAAATATCATTTTTCCAACAAGGAGGAAATAGAACGAATTACGAGTATTGCCCATTCATTGCTTGAGAAGGATGAAGATATTTATGAGGACAAGATTCACCAGCATGAATTACGAGATATATTAATGGCTATTTTTTTGTTGCATTTGGAACCAGACGTTATCCGATTTGATTCGATTGTTCATTTTCGCTTACATCATTATCTAGAACAGCTTACCGAAATTGTAGGACTAGCCATTGATGAATTTAAGCGGGAAGAAGAATACCAATCCTTTATTAACTCTATTCGAGAGTTCGTACATCGTAAACAAGCAGAAGAGGATGTTATTTTTGTATTGGCCGGAGAACAATATCAATTTTATCGAGAGGATGGTACGTGTCTAACTAAAGAAATGCTGGAGGAACTGATGAATCATTTCCCGCTATTTATTTTTGGAATGCAGGAGAATGAATGGAATATTTCCCCATTACTCATGCTTGCGCCAAAGCATCTTTTTCTTTACACGGAGGACCCAAATGACGCCCAAATCAATACTATTCTAAACATATTTCAAGAAAAATGTTCACTATTTCCTTCTGATGCATTTCCATTTTTTGATGCAGAAGAAAAAGAATCTTGATTTTTTTCGCAACAGTCGTTATAATAAACCGCATATAGTAAAAATGTAATTGTTTTGATGAGGACATGATAGTAGGTATGGCTTACTGTTAGAGAGGAGAGCCTTGGCTGAAAGCTTTCTGTAGGACCACTTATTATTACCACCTCTGAACTCTACTTATGAACATACGGGAATGTTTAGTAATAAGTAGCGATTCATCATCGTTAACCGATGCAAGGAAGCTTACATGATTTGGATGTAAGGAAATTGGGTGGAACCACGGGTACAACGCTCGTCCCTTTACTAATAAGTAGAGGGATGGGCGTTTTTATTTTACCTTATTAAAGGATAAGAAATACTAACACATCTGCTAAAGGTCGAACGAATGCGAGTTTATCTAATACGTTAGGAAGGTATAAAATCTCTACACAGCAGAAGTTCGACATAGCTGAGATTTTAAGGTGCCAAGTATAAGCAAAACTTGACATTCGCTAAAAGACCAGCGAATGCGAGTTTATCTAATGTAAAGAAGGAGTGTACAAGTATGAGTCATATTCAGATTACTTTTCCAGATGGAAATAGCAAGGAGTTTCCTAAAGGAACAACAGGAGAAGAGATTGCTGCATCGATCTCACCAGGATTAAAAAAACAAGCGATAGCAATTAAGCTTGATAATACGTTTTATGATTTGCGAACACCACTTGAAACAGATGGTGTGATAGAAATTATTACATTAAAAAATCAAGAAGGATTGGAGATTCTTCGTCACTCTACAGCTCACCTGATGGCACAAGCAATTAAGCGAATTTTCCCAAATGTCAAATTGGGCGTAGGGCCAACCATTGAAAATGGGTTCTATTATGATATAGATATGGAAGAAAGCCTAACACCAGAAGATTTACCACGTATTGAAAAAGAAATGAAGCGTATAGTGGACGAGAATTTAGAGGTAGTACGTAAAGAAGTATCACGTGACGAGGCAAAAGCGATATTCGAAGAAATTGGTGATGACCTCAAGTTAGAATTACTTGATGCGATTCCAGAGAATGAAACAGTTACGATCTATGAACAAGGGGAATTTTTTGATCTTTGTCGTGGGGTACACGTCCCGCAAACTAGCAAAATTAAAGTGTTCCAATTATTGAGTATATCTGGCGCATATTGGCGAGGAGATAGCAATAATCAAATGCTTCAACGCATTTACGGAACTGCCTTTGAAAAGCAAAGTCAGCTAGATGAATATTTACGACTTAGAGAAGAAGCAAAAGAACGTGATCATCGCAAGCTAGGTAAAGAGCTAGGTATCTTTACAATCTCTCAAAAGGTTGGGCAAGGGTTACCATTATGGCTTCCAAAGGGAGCAACTATCCGTCGTACGATTGAACGATATATTGTCGATTTGGAAGAAAGATTAGGATATAATCATGTGTATACACCCGTTTTAGGGAGTGTGGAGCTATACAAAACAAGTGGACACTGGGATCACTATCAGGATGATATTTTCCCACCAATGGAAATGGATAATGAAGACTTAATCTTGCGTCCAATGAACTGTCCACATCATATGATGGTATACAAAAATGAACTGCATAGCTATCGAAATTTACCTGTACGTATAGCAGAGCTTGGAACAATGCACCGCCATGAAATGTCGGGAGCACTTGCAGGATTACAACGTGTACGTGGTATGACTTTAAATGATGCTCACATCTTTGCAAGACCAGATCAATTAAAGGATGAATTCAGTCGAGTGGTAGAGCTTGTACAAAACGTGTATCAAGATTTCGGTATTGAGGATTATTACTTCCGTCTATCTTATCGTGATCCAGAGGATACGGAAAAATATATCGATAATGATGAAATGTGGGAAAAAGCACAAAGTATGCTCAAAGAGACGATGGAAGACTTGAAGCTAGATTATGTGGAAGCAGAAGGAGAGGCAGCCTTCTATGGTCCAAAACTGGATGTACAAGTGAAAACAGCACTTGGAAAAGATGAAACGTTATCAACCGTTCAGCTTGATTTTCTATTGCCTGAACGATTTGATTTAACATACATCGGAGAGGATGGGAAAGAACATCGTCCTGTCGTTATCCATCGCGGGGTAGTTTCTACTATGGAACGATTTGTAGCTTTCTTATTAGAGGAATACAAAGGTGCCTTTCCAACATGGCTCGCACCAATTCAAGCACGAATTATTCCAGTTTCCAATGAAGTACATCTCGACTATGCGAAGAAGGTTGAGGATGAACTTCGTTTTGCAGGTGTTCGAGTGGAATTGGATGAGCGTGAAGAGAAAATCGGCTATAAAATCCGTGAAGCACAAACACAAAAAGTACCTTTTGCTATAGTCGTTGGGGATAAAGAAGTAGAAACCAATGCTGTAAACATACGCCGATATGGAGAGAAAAACTCAGAAACGATTGATTTCGAAGAATTTAAGCAATTGATTCAGAAAGAAATAGAAGAGCGTCAATTAAGAAAATAGCTTAAATAAAGGAAAACTCCCCACCTGTTATAAGTGGGGAGTTGTTTTCTATCTGAAAAAATTTTTGATTGCTGCCAGTCGTATCTTATGGCCACAGTCATCGCAACAAAATATAGCTTTCCTATTTTCTTTGAATTTTTTGTATCTTTCACTGCCTTCATAAACTTTAAACACATTTTTGCAGTTATAGCATTTCACTTCATAATGAAACATTTCATCCCCCCATTTTGCCCTTCCCTTCTAGTTGGTTTGTAAAAAATTGTTATAAATTCTTAAGCTTTTACATTTACATAAACCAGGTAAAATTACAGATAATGCTTAGCTAACAATTGATTATTTTCTTCCTCTTTCTTCTTTTGCAATTTTCATAAATTTGTTCGTTTCTGCTACAACGACACCCGACAATAGCAACAATCCTATTAGGTTTGGAAATGCCATTAGTCCGTTCATAATATCGGCAAAATTGAATACAACATCTAATGATACAATAGCGCCAATGAAGACAAAGAAGATAAAAATATAACGATAGATTTTTACCCCTTTTTCCCCAAAGAGGTAATCGATCGATTTTTCTCCATAATAAGACCAGCCTAAAATAGTAGAAAAGGTAAAGAACAGGATTCCAAATGTTACAATAATTGAACCAGCATCACCTAGGAATAGTGCAAATGCCGAACTAGTAAGTGCGGACCCATCAAGGCCACTTGTCCATTGATCTGCCATGACAATGGTAATTCCGGTTATGGAACAAATAACAATCGTATCAATAAATACCTGTGTCATGGATACGAGCGCTTGCCGTGCGGGGTAATCGGTTTTTGCAGCTGCAGCGGCAATTGGAGCAGAACCAAGACCTGCTTCATTAGAAAATGCACCACGTGCTACCCCATAACGGATGACAGTACCTAATATCCCACCACCAATTGCTTTTCCAGTAAAAGCATCCTGAAAGATATAACTTATGGCTGTTGGCACAAGGTCAAAATTAAGCACAATGACGACTAATCCACCCAATACATAAAAGACAGCCATAACCGGAACAAAAAATGCGGTTACGCGACCAATACTTTTAATTCCACCAATAATAACTAATCCGGCAAGTACTGTGAAAGCAATTCCTGTTACAAATGGATTGATCGAGAAGGACTCCTCTAACGATGCAGCCGCTGTATTGGATTGAACCATATTCCCAATTCCAAAAGCAGCAATAGAAGCAAATATGGCGAATAAAATCCCTAAGAAACGACCAATGCGTTTATTTTTTAATCCATGTTCTAGATAATACATTGGTCCACCAGACATTTCACCACGCTGATTTTTTTTACGATATTTGACAGCTAAGAGGGCCTCTGCATATTTTGTCGCCATTCCAAAAAGTGCGGTGATCCACATCCAAAAGACAGCACCTGGTCCACCAGCAACCACAGCTGTAGCAACCCCTGCGATATTACCAGTTCCAACGGTTGCAGCTAAGGCAGTCGTTAATGCCTGATAATGGGTTATGTCTCCTTCTGAATTTTTATCTTGATTTTTGCTAAAGGAAAGCTTTAATGCATAGGGAAGAGCACGAAATTGTAAGAAAAGTAGTCGACAAGACAAAAGAATCCCTGTACCAACTAATAAAATTAATAAGGGAGGACCCCATACCCAGCCGCCAATTTCTCCTAATATTTCTGCCCCTTTTTCATTAAAGCTTTGTAACCAATCTAACATAATATCCCTCCCTTTTAAGATTGCGCTTTCATATAACCATATTCATTGAAAAAAAGGATGATGTCAACTGAATAGACAATCTTTTTACTAAAGAGTATAATGTTTAACGGAAGAATCCTATTGTGGTTAAATAGATTGTCTATTATTTATCTATTTTCGAAAAACGATTATTGACTTGTTAAAGTGTACATGTTAAGATAGTTAAAGTGAATTAAATATGATCAGAGACAAGTAGAAGCACCCGCTTCTCACCTGATTGACACAAGTGTTGTAGTTGACAGGTATTTATCCGACTTATTTGTAATGAAATCGAGGATGTGTGGGTGCAGTATGTGTACCGACACTTTTTTGTTATTGAACAAAAAGGGATAAAGTCAATCAGTATTTAAAGGATGATCGACTTGTCTTATTGTTAATATATGATCATGTTTCATTACGCTTTTTATTAAATTTCGGAGGTGGCTGATTATTAGCAAAGATATGAATGTCAATGAGAATATTCGAGCACGTGAGGTTCGACTCATTGATTCTAATGGGGATCAATTAGGCGTAAAATCTCGTCAGGAAGCATTAGATATTGCTCAAACTAGAAATCTGGATTTAGTATTGGTTGCGCCAAAAGCAAAACCACCCGTTTGCCGAATCATGGATTATGGGAAATATCGCTTTGAGCAACAGAAAAAAGAGAAGGAAGCGCGCAAAAAGCAAAAAGTTATTAATGTGAAAGAGGTTCGACTTAGCCCTGGTATTGAAGAGCATGATTTCAATACAAAATTACGTAATGCACGTAAGTTTTTATCTAAGGGAGATAAAGTAAAGGTCTCTATTCGCTTCCGTGGACGTGCGATTACCCATAAGGAACTAGGTCAAAAAGTATTGGAACGAATGGCCGAAGCATGTAAAGATATCTCTTCTATTGAGCAAAGAGCGAAAATGGAAGGTCGTAGTATGTTCATGATGCTTGCACCTGTTTCTGATAAAAAATAACGAATATTTACGTCAAATATAGTTTAGTTTTACAAGGAGGAAGCTATTATGCCAAAAATGAAGACTCATAGCGGTACTGCAAAAAGATTCAAAAAAACAGGATCTGGAAAGGTAAAACGTTCGCACGCATTTACTAGTCATATGTTTGCAAACAAAACGCAAAAACAAAAACGTAAACTACGTAAATCTGCTATCGTTTCCGCAGGAGATTATAAACGCATTAAACAAATGTTACCGAAATAATAGGAATTCGTTGATATATATAGGAGGGATTTATTATGCCACGTGTTAAAGGTGGAACAGTTACACGTAAACGTCGTAAACGTATATTAAAGCTAGCAAAAGGTTATTATGGTGCAAAACATTCACTATTTAAAACAGCTAAACAACAAGTATTAAAATCAGGTCAATATGCTTATCGTGACCGCCGTCAGAAAAAACGTGATTTCCGTAAGCTTTGGATTGCGCGTATTAATGCGGCAGCTCGCTTAAATGACCTTTCATATAGCCGTTTCATGCACGGATTAAAATTAGCAGGCATTGAAGTTAACCGTAAAATGCTAGCTGATCTTGCTGTGAATGATGAAAAAGCATTTGCACAATTAGCAGACCAAGCAAAATCTGCTTTAAAATAATTTTTATTTAAAGGATTGTTTCATCAGGTGATGGGACAATCCTTTTCTTACATATAAAATAATATAGGAAATGGAGACCTCAAATGATTTTGGTGGCTTATTATATTGTCATGAATCTTATTGGATTTTGGACAATGCAAATAGACAAAAATAGGGCGAAGAAAAATAAGTGGCGTGTTCCCGAGCGTAGAATTTGGTTTATTGCTTTTATTGGTGGAGGGATTGGTGCAACGGTGGGAATGAACGTATTTCGACATAAAACGAAGCATCTTGCGTTTAAGCTATTCCTTCCTTTGCTAGGTATTTTACAGGTGCTTTTAATAGTCTATCTATCTTTTACTCGTGTTCCAATCCCTTAGAAAAAAGCTGTCATAACAGCTCGTCTATTGTCATATTAGTTAAGATAGAGGAGTTGATGAAGCATGCAACTAGAATGGTTATTGCAGATGAAATTATGGGATAGTTATGTACTTGTCGCTCCAATGGCGTTCATTTTTGTTCATATATTAAGACCTATTCTTTTTTTACCTGTCCTGTTATTGTGTATCACGGGGGGATTGGTGTTCGGAATCATTGCTGGGACGATTTATTCTGTGATTGGCTTACTATTTTCCAGTATTATTTTCTATTGTCTTTTATCATGGCTACCAGTCCTATCCAAGAAGTGTGAACAAATTGAAAAAAGATGGCTGAAGCAACGAGAACTCACCATTGTTCAAATTTGTTTGTTAAGGTTATTACCATTTATGCACTTTCATTTGCTTTCCTTCTGTATTTATCAAAATACAAAGAGCTTCATTGAATATTTACGAACAACTCTTTTGTCAGTCCTTCCACTTGCCATTGTTTATACAGCCTTAGGGGATACGCTACAACAAATGCCAATATGGTATGCAGTTCCTGTCACCCTATTTATTCTCATACTTGTCTATTTCTTTAGAAGAAAACAAACCATCATTAAATGGCAAACCTTCTTCTCGCCTACGTCTCATCTTTGAAGATGTAGGCGATCAATAGGATGCTTCCAGTCAATTTCGGCGTGCGGATAGCGTATTAGAATTTCCTCTTCAAGAAAATATAGATCTTTTCGCTCAAAGCCTTGTAGTTTCTCTGGATTTCTGGCATGCATCATAATATGAATAACCTCAAAAGAATCCTCTGTTGTTCCTAAATATTTCTCTCCTTCGAATAAGTAACCATTATAGGTAATAAAAAAATTTTTCTTAATATTCTCATTGTTATCTAAAAAGTAAAATTCTTTCTTCTCTTGGGCAACCTCTAGCTTTCTTTTTGGATTAACGATATATTTAAATGCAGTATATATCAAGATAACTAAGGCAATTAACACTAATAATCGAAATAAAATGACAATCATGAAAGTCCCACTCCTTACATGCTATAAAAATTTCCGTACCCCATTTTCTTTATAGATACGAATGAACAAGTGATAAGGTTTCAAAAATATGAAAAAAACATGATATAATGACGACAGGTATTAGGAGGTGTACAATGAACTGGGAAACATTATTTAAAATGCAACGTGATCTAGACCATTATATACTAAAACAGCATCAATTAAAAAATGAACAAATTGTGGAGAAAAAAGTTTTGGCCCTTTTGGTAGAGATTGGTGAACTTGCTAATGAAACAAGATGCTTTAAATATTGGAGCGTAAAAGCACCAAGTCCAAAAGATGTCATTGCAGAAGAATATGTCGACGGTATCCATTTTATTTTATCTTTGGGATTAGTAATAGGAATAGAAGATTATCATGGTGAGATTGAGGAACCAAGTGAAGAGACGACAGAATTATTTCTCCGTGTATTTGAAGCAATTCATCAGCTGAACAAAGAAAGATCCAAGCAAGCGTTTAACCAGTTATTCTATGTCTATTTACAGTTAGGAAAGAATTTAGGCTTTACACAAGGAGACATTAAATCAGCCTATATCGAAAAAAATAAAGTTAATTTTGAAAGACAAAATCAAGGTTATTGAACTCGGATGTATGACTTTCATAGAATGGCAAAAAATAGACAAAAGTATCTTCAAACAAAAAATTAGGAGGAAATACATATGGCAAATCAGGAACAGATGCTTAACATGTTGAAGGAATTAACAGATGCTAGGGCTATACCTGGTGATGAAAGAGAAGCACGCCAGGTAATGGAAAAATGGATTACCCCATATGCAGACAAGGTATATACGGATCATTTAGGTAGCCTCATTGCTGAAAAAAAAGGAATGGAAAACGGTCCGAAGATTATGGTGGCAGGTCATTTAGATGAAGTCGGTTTCATGGTAACAAGAATTGACGATAAAGGGTTTGTCTATTTTCAGACCGTTGGAGGCTGGTGGAGTCAGGTTATGCTAGCTCAGCGTGTAACCATTCTTACTAGAAAAGGGGATGTTACTGGTATTATTGGCTCAAAACCACCGCATATTTTATCTCCAGAAGCACGCAAGAAGCCTGTAGAAATTAAAGACATGTTCATCGATATAGGTGCATCTAGCAAGGAAGAGGCTGAGAAATTCGGTGTGCTCCCAGGTGATTCGATTGTTCCCTACTTTGAATTTACCCCATTGAAAAATGAAAAGCTATTACTTGCAAAGGCTTGGGATAACCGAATCGGATGTGCCATTGCAATAGAAGTACTAAAACGATTGAAAGATGAATTGCACCCGAACATCGTTTATGGTGTAGCAACTGCGCAAGAGGAGGTTGGCTTGCGTGGGGCAAAAACAGCAGCACATACCATTAAGCCAGATATTGGGTTTGCGGTTGATGTTGGTATCGCAGGTGATACGCCTGGTATTTCTGCTAAGGAAGCGGACAGTAAAATTGGAGAAGGACCACAAATTATTTTATATGATGCGTCCATGGTATCTCATAAAGGGTTACGTGACTTTGTTGTGGAAACAGCAGATGCGCAGCACATTCCGTATCAGTATTCTTCCATGGCAGGTGGAGGAACAGATTCTGGTTCGATTCATTTAACTGCTAACGGAGTGCCTGCCTTATCTATTACGATTGCAACAAGATATATTCATACACATGCAGCCATTTTACACCAGGATGATTTTGATAATGCTGTTCAATTAATAGTTGAAGTTATCAAACGATTAGACAGTGATACCGTTGAAAAAATTACTTTTAGCTAATAGAAATGCAACGAGGATAGGGCAAAACTAAATAAGGAAAGGAAAATCCGAACAATTTTCTGACTAAGCGAAGTATTTTGACGGAGCGGTTCCAGTTCAGAAATATTACTGTTCGGATTTTTTCTTCTTTACTACTCATTTGTCTCTGTCTGTTATTTTTCTTGACGGACTATCAAGAAAAAATACTTTCCCGTGCTTCATAATGAATCGGCAGCGAAGTATGTTCATGAACGATGTACCAAGAGGAATCCTTCTCCTTCCTAAAACCTAATGTCAACCTTAATGTCATACTTTCTCCAGTATCTTCTATGTATGTAACGATTCCATGAGTAAATGCGATATGGTCACTTTCCTCCATGATTAAATCCTTCCACTCCACATCAAGACTAAGGTCACTTTTGGTTAATCCTTCGAACCATTCCGTCACTACTTTTCTCCATTGGGAAATACCTTCGATTTTCCAGTTATTCCAGCAGTCATAAATAAGAATGTCAGAAGAATAGGAGGAAAGGAAGCCTTCCACATCTATTTCCGAAATAGTAGCTTTATAATTTTCCAATACTTCCTGAGGATTATTCCAGTTAGATTTCATACATACTCACACCTCCATTTTGGCTCTATTTCTGTAAATTTTACCACAGAAGCAAAGGCCAAGTTTCTTTTAAATTGCTGAAAGTATGAAAGCGTTATTGTAATGTTTGATAAGATGTAGTAAAGTGTAAATAACTTATACGTATATCTTATAGGGTTAATTTATATATAAGATAATTTAATAATATACTAAGTCTAATATCTTATAATATAATTAATAAAAACATTAATGTAAATAAGTAGTTTGGCGCCTAGTATTGTAAACGCTTTATAAATATACGTATAAGAATAAATAATTTGGAGGTATAGCATATTGAAAAAAGTATTGATGTTCAGCCTGATTTTTTCTTGTATTCTTATATTTATTGCCCCTAGCATGCTGGCAGTTGAGGAGCCTACTTTTACAGATGCTTCTGTCCATGATCCATCCGTCCTTTATACGAATCATACATACTATGTTTTTGGATCACATCTAGCAGCAGCTAAAACCAATAATTTAATGAATTGGGAACAAATAGAAGGTGACGGCGTCCATCCTGGTAATTCTTTATTTGAAGATGTAACAAAAGAATTGGAGGAGGCCCTTACTTGGGCGAAAACCGATACGCTATGGGCACCGGATATGATTCAATTAAAATCAGATGGTAAGTATTATATGTATTACAATGCATGTGAGGGAAGTTCCCCACGTTCAGCAATGGGAATAGCAGTGGCTAATCATCCGGAAGGGCCTTATCAGGATTTAGGACTCATTTTGCGTTCAGGAATGACAGCAGGGGAATCGGCAACGATCGATGGTACCCCTTACGATGATGCACATTTTCCAGAAATCTATGATGCTACCATTCATCCAAATGTGGTAGATCCAGACGTGTTTTATGATGAGGAAGGTAAACTTTGGATGGTATATGGATCTTATTCAGGCGGAATCTTCATTTTAGAACTTGATCCAGACACAGGTTTTCCAATACCAAATCAAGGCTATGGCAAAAAACTCCTTGGTGGGAATCATAGTAGAATTGAAGCGCCATATATTGTCTATAATAAAACAACCGACTATTATTATCTCTATCTTTCCTATGGAGGCTTAGCATCAGATGGTGGATATAACGTTCGTGTGGCAAGGTCAGAGAATCCGGATGGCCCATATACAGATATCCAAGGGAACAATATGATTCAAGCAAAAGGGGAAGATGGGACATTTTTTGATGATGAGTCCATTGCACCGACCGGGACGAAGCTTATTGGTAATTACGAGTTCGAAAAGCTATTCGGGGAGACTGGAGAAGCAACTGGTTATGTCTCACCAGGACATAACTCTGTTTATTATGATGAAAAGACTGGACAGCAGTTTTTGATTTTTCATACACGCTTCCCAAATAGAGGAGAGGCACATGAGATACGAGTTCATCAAATCTTGATGAATGAAAAAGGCTGGCCAGTTGTGGCACCATTCCGATATGTAACTGATGAAAATGTGAATGTTACTAAAGATGAAATTGCTGGAGACTATAAATATATTGCTTTCCAGCAAGCGATTAATGCAGACATAACAAAGTCTACCCATATAAAGCTAACAGAAGATGGAGCGATCACTGGAGATGTTTCGGGAACTTGGGAATTCAAAGAGGAATCAAATTTGACACTATCCATCAATGGAGAAACATTTAACGGGATAGTAATGAAGCAATGGGATCCAGTCTCGCAATCCGAGACAGTTACCTTTACAGCGTTGGCTAATAATGGATTATCGGTATGGGGAAGCCGATATGAAATGACCCAATATACGGATAGTGAAATAACAGAGATGATAGCAGAAAAATTAGAAATAGGTGACCCCAGTCAAGTGATGGAAGATTTACATTTACCAACAAAAGGAGAACAAGATACTATCATTACTTGGAAATCCTCTAATACGAATGTACTCTCCCATGATGGTAAAATAAATCGACCAGCCTATAAGAAAAAGCCTGTTTCAGTAGAATTGACCGCAACCATTGAAAAAGGAAGTGCATCAACCACAAAACAGTTTAACATCACGATAATACCTGAAACTTTTAAAGGTTTAGCGGCACATTATTCCTTTGAAGGTAATCTCCATGATCGTACGAACCGTTTAGATGCTGGCACGGTAACAGGGGATCGTATTAATAATACAGGTGGTAATATCACCTTTGTTGATGGGAAAATAGGTAATGCTGCAAAGTTTGATGGAAAATCAGGTATTAAATTACCAAATGGGATCATTGATAGCAACACCTACACTGTTTCAATTTGGCTAAAGCCTGTAGCCTATTCAGCACATACCACATCTTTTTTCGGTGCTGCTAGTCCTGAACAATGGATTAGCTTGTTACCAGGTGGAACGGCTGCTAATGAACAGACGATGCTCTGGTCTGGTAGCAAGGAATGGTATGAAGGACTAACAGAACAGCTCATTCCTCTCGATGAGTGGAGTCATATAGCTTTTACTGTTACCAAAGGGAACTTAAACCTTTTCATTAATGGAGAGCATATCATGAGTTTAACCAATTTTCCTCACATTTTTACAACAACAGATGCAGTCTTTGCACTAGGAATAAACTATTGGGATCTCCCGTATGAGGGATTAATGGATGAAGTCTTAATATACAACAATAAAGCATTATCTGCCGAAGATATAGAACATTATTACCGTACTCAACAATTGCCGATTAATACGACAGAACTCGAAGAAAAGATTAAGGAAGCAAAAGATTTACTTGATGGAGAGCGTTATACAGAAACCTCTCTTAAAAAATTAACAACGACGATCGAGCAAGCAGAAGCAAGCCTAACTGAAATGAAATCAGAAGCACAGCTCACCCAGATGCTCTCCCTATTACAAAGCGCCATTGATGGATTAAAGGTAAGAAACGACCAGAGTACGGATGATTATATAACGATTTCATCTAAAGACCAATTATTTATGGATGAAAATGGAAACTATATTGTCCATCAAGAAGGTAAGAGCTATTTATTTAAAGCGGGTGTGTTCGATAAAGGAGATATAGATAAAAAAATAGCGATAACCTATGATTCAATCACCGTGTTTTTACCTGTAGAAAATGTCATGAATGAAAAGGGTAGTTTATTTACATTTGGAGATGTGTCAAAAGCAATTCAATTGAAAAATAAGCGAGTAATATCTGACCTAGTAGACTTTACTCTAGAAGAAGATGGTACAGCTATTGAGTTAAAAGGGCCAATTGAGATTTCCTTCTCCATCGAAAGAGAAAAAGTAAAGAATTGGGAAAGTGTCAGAGGAATTTATATCGATGAAAATGGAGAGCAGATGGAAGTAATTATACCTAAATCTTATGATGAAAAGAATGGCATAGTTACCATATTGGTAAATCACTTAAGTATTTATGGTATATTGGAGTTGACAGAAGAACAACATCCAAGCATGGATCATGACGAATCAGCAACAAGTTCTAATGATAAGACAGAAACAAAAGAAAGCAGCTCAACAGAAAATAGGCTTCCAGATACGGCAACCAATCAATTTAGCTGGCTTTTTGCTGGGGCTTTACTACTGTTTAGTGGCTTTCTGTTAATAACAGTAAAACAAATAAGGAAAGACAAATTTTAGATAGGGGATAAGAAGATAAATGACGAACCACTGACAATCCAGAGGTTCGTCATTTCATGTAGATTTTAAATAATATTATCATCAGCTAAGGTATGTACCCATTACTTTTTGTACATAGCTTTGGGTTTCTTGAAAAGGCGGAATCCCATCATACTTATCAACATTACCAGGGCCGGCATTATATGCCGCTAAGGCAAGAAGCTTATTTCCATTGTAACGCTCAAGCATTTGGCTAAGATATTTCGTCCCACCAAAAATATTTTCCTTCGGATCGAAAGGATTTTGAACACCTAATCCAGAAGCAGTTGCTGGCATAAGTTGCATTAGTCCTTGGGCTCCAGCGTGACTGATTGCATTTGCATTATAATTGGATTCATTTCGGATAACAGCATCAATTAATTTTTCATCAACATGATAGCTTGCAGCAGCCTCTTTAATAATCGATGCATAATCCGATGATTCAGACAATGAAGTTGTAGCCTCGTTAGCCTGCTTTATATTTAATAATGGTCTTGTCGTATAGTCTATCGGCTGATAGGAATGATTAGAGGCCAAGCTTGATTGCTGAATCATTGATTGAAGTAATTCTTGAAAAATCGAATCAAAGTTAGCGGCCGTATTTGTTGTAGAATTATTGGTATTGGTTAGATTAGATAATGCCTGCATTTGCATGGCGTATTGGATGTGTGGAATATTCACGTCATAAACTCCCTTTAGGAAAAATTATCTATCTCTAATATACCTTTTTATTCGTATTCGTGCAATATTATTTTAGTGAATATATGACTAAAAGACTACAAATGAAAAGATGGAGCTATTTAAAAAATAAGGCATACCTATTGGAATTGGGCACCATATTTTTAATAGAGAGCTCCATCTTTACTACACAAATTACTTTACCGCTTGCTCTAATGCATTTAATACCTCATCTTTATCTGCTTCACTTGCATTTTGCCAGTATAATTCAAATAATACACCTAAGCCTGGAAGCATTTTTTCTTCACCACTTTGAATCGCATCTACAATCGTTGCTTCCAATTGATCGGCAGAATTACCAGAAACATTTGATTTTATTGCTTTTCGCAAATTTAGATCCATTCTTTACACTCCTTCCAACTCATCATTTTTCATTATAGTTTGACCATCATTAGAGAAAATATGTATGATAGGTACAGGACAGTATTCAAATAAAATGGTGCAAGGATGGGAACAATGATTACATCAGTGAAAAATGAAATGGTCAAAGAATGGCGTAAGCTTAAACAGAAGAAGGAACGAGATCGACAAGAGAAATTTATGATAGAAGGCTTTCATCTAATCGAAGAAGCACACAAAAGTGAGTGGGAAATTGTTGCTTTGATTCATGAAGAACATATAGAAATAGAAAAAAGCTTGTTACAATACCCGTTATATACTGTGTCAGATAATGTAATGGCTGCTATTACAGAGACGAAAACACCTCAAGGAATTGCAGCTGTTGTTAAAAAAAGAAACGTCCAGGATTCCTTGAGCAATAAAGCTTTACTAATTGACGAAGTACAGGATCCCGGCAATGTTGGAACGATGATTCGAACAGCGGATGCAGCAGGTTTTGATACCGTCATTTTAGGAAAAGGTACCGTTGATTTATATAATGACAAAGTAATTCGTGCCACTCAAGGCTCTATCTTTCATTTAAATATCATGCAAGCGGATCTAATAAAAGAAATGGAGAAGCTTCAGGCAAACGGTATTCCTATTTGGTCGACAGGACTTGCACAAGCCAAGCCATATCAACAAGTTGAAAAACCAGATAGAATAGCAATTGTAGTTGGAAATGAAGGAGCTGGGGTCTCCAAAGAAATAATGGACAAAGCTAGTGAAAATGTAGTAATACCGATCCATGGTAAGGCAGAATCGTTAAACGTCAGTGTGGCAGCAGCTATTCTGATGTACTATGTAGTAGGTTAACACCATTTATTTTAGGACTTGCATCATTTCGTTCATTTCATTATACTATATGAAGTAAAACCTATAAAAGCATTGAAGGAGCAAGTAAATAGGTACACATCGTTTACAAGGGAAGAAGCACCATAGACTGGAAGTGCTTCTAACGACCATCTATTGAATTTCACTCTGGAGCTGACACTTGGACCTCTGTGTGAGAGTAAAGGTGTACCGGAAATTTTCCGTTATCAAAAACACGAGTGGATATAGTGATTGCTATATCAACAAGGGTGGTACCGCGATACGTATAGTCTCGTCCCTTTTTTGGGGATGAGGCTTTTTTGTTTTTCTTATAAAATAAAAGGAGGTTTAACAGATGAAAGAACAACTACAAGCACTTGAACAAGAAGCTCTTTCCAAAGTAGAGGAAGCATCAACGATAAAAGAATTACAGGACGTTCGAGTAGCATACTTAGGAAAAAAAGGCCCGATTACTGAGGTTTTGCGAGGGATGGGAAAATTATCACCAGAAGAACGCCCAATAATCGGGGAATTAGCCAATACGGTTAGAGCAAATATTGCTAATGCGATGGAAGAAAAGAAAGATGCAATGGAAAGAGCTGAATTAGAGAAGCAATTAGCGGAAGAGCAAATTGATGTAACCCTACCTGGGCGTCCAGTTGCTGTAGGTGGGCCCCACTTATTAACAAGCATTGTCGAAGAAATTGAGGATTTATTCATTGGTTTAGGATTTGAGGTTCGAGAAGGTCCTGAGGTAGAGACAGACTACTACAATTTCGAAGCATTGAATTTACCAAAAGGACACCCTGCTCGAGATATGCAGGATTCTTTTTATATAACAGAAGACTTGTTAATGCGTACCCATACTTCACCAGTACAAGCACGGACAATGAATGCTATTCAAGGTGCTCGTCCTGTTAAAATGATTTGTCCTGGTAAAGTATATCGTCGTGACACCGATGATGCTACACACTCTCATCAATTTACGCAAATTGAAGGACTTTACGTTGATAAAAATGTTCGAATGAGTGACCTAAAAGGGGTACTTGATCGTTTTGCCAAGCATATGTTTGGAGAAGACCGCGAAATCCGTCTCCGACCAAGCTTTTTCCCATTTACGGAACCTTCTGTCGAGATGGACATCTCTTGTAAGGTTTGTAATGGGGAAGGCTGCAGTGTATGTAAGAAAACGGGCTGGATTGAGATTCTTGGTGCTGGAATGGTACACCCACGTGTATTAGAAATGGCCGGCTATGATCCAAATGAATATAGTGGATTTGCTTTCGGAATGGGACCTGAAAGAATTGCAATGTTGAAGTATGGTGTGGATGATATTCGTCATTTCTATACTAATGATGTTAGGTTCTTAAAGCAATATCACCAAGCATAAAGAGGAGGTTACGACATGTTAGTATCATTAAATTGGTTAAAAAATTATGTAGATATTGATCAACTATCTCCAGAAGAGCTAGCGGAACGCATTACAAAATCTGGAATAGAAGTAGAGGGAATAGAGCGGTTCGGAAGCACTGCAACGAATGTTGTAGTTGGCTATGTGGAAAGCTGTGAAAGACATCCAAATGCGGATAAATTAAACCTTTGCCTTGTAAATGTAGGAGATGAAACCCTACAAATTATTTGTGGCGCACCAAATATTGCCCAAGGGCAGAAGGTAGCAGCTGCGAAGCCTGGTGCTGTCTTACCAGGGAATGTGAAAATTAAGAAAGCGAAATTGCGTGGTGTCGAATCCTTTGGTATGATTTGTTCATTGCAAGAGCTAGGAGTGGAAGAGAAATTCATACCAAAAGAATTTACTAGTGGAATATTTGTTTTCCCAGAAGATGTGGAAATCGGATCAGATGTAACTAAATTACTGAATTTAGATGATATTATTATAGAACTAGGCTTAACACCAAATCGTTCTGATGCATTAAGTATGCTTGGTGTCGCTTATGAAGTAGCAGCGATTTTGGATGTACCGATCCGCTTACCACAATCCTCCGTACGTACAGTGGAAGAAAAAGCGGAAGAACATATTCGTGTAAATGTAGAAGCCCCCGATGTGAACCCGTATTATGGCGCGTTTATCATTAAGAATATAGTAGTAGGGCCATCTCCTTTATGGATGAGAAATTATTTAATGGCTGCTGGTATCCGTCCGATTAACAATGTTGTCGATATTACGAACTATGTATTGTTAGAATATGGTCAACCACTCCATGCTTTTGATTTTGATAAATTTGGTTCAAACGAGGTCGTCGTTCGAAAAGCAAGTAATGATGAGAGAATGGTGACATTAGATGATCAGGACCGAACGCTTACAGAGGATCATCTCGTTATTACAAATGGTAAGGAGCCAGTGGCACTTGCTGGTGTGATGGGTGGGGCAAATTCAGAGGTATCTGATTCCACCACTACTGTTTTATTGGAGGCTGCTTATTTTGATGGTCAATCGGTAAGAAGAGCTTCCAAGGATTTCGATCTTCGTAGTGAATCAAGTAATCGTTTTGAAAAAGGGGTAGACCCTAATCGAGTCCGTAAGGCAGGAGAGCGTGCTTGTCAATTATTTGCAGAGTATGCGAGTGGTTCTGTACTAGACGGAGTAGTAGAATTTGATCAGCTTGATTATGACGAGAAGACGGTAACGATTTGGACTTCAAAAATTAATGAACGACTCGGTACCAATATATCGAATGAGGAAATTGCCGATATTTTACGAAAGTTACATTTTAACTATGATCAGGATGGGGAAACCTTTACCGTTTATGCTCCAACAAGACGCCAGGATATCACTATTTTTGAAGACATGGTAGAAGAGGTTGCACGTATTTATGGTTATGACAATCTCCCATTCACCTTGCCTCAAGGAGGATCTCAAGCTGGAGGGTTAACCAAAAATCAAGCCTTGAAACGTCAGGTAAAGCAATTTCTAGAAGGTGTAGGATTATCTGAAACAGTTACCTATTCCTTAACAACGACATCACGGGCTGAGGAGTTAGTAAGTCCAGAGGTGAAGGATGGATTAGTCTCAACCGTTTCCTTAGCAATGCCTATGAGTGAAGAGCATAGTACATTACGTGTAAGTATTTTACCTGAAATGCTGGCATCAGCCTCTTATAATCTTGCACGAAAGCAAGCTAATATCGCCTATTATGAATTAGGAAGTGTGTTTGTTTCCAAAGAGAAGAAAATAACCGAACAACCTGAGGAGAAATTACGCTTAGCAGGTGTTTTAACTGGTGAGTGGGTAACACATCCTTGGCAGCAAGAGAAAAAGCTGGTTGATTTCTTTGTAACAAAAGGGATTCTTGAAGGATTGTTTGATTTATTGAATGTTGCAGTCACTTATAAACAAGCAAAAATAGAAGGCATGCACCCAGGACGTACAGCTCAAATATTCATGGGAGATCGTGCGATTGGCTTTGTTGGTCAGTTACACCCACTGATGCAAAAAGCCTATGATTTAAAAGAAACGTATGTCTTTGATATTGATTTTGATTATGTATTGGAAATTCATGAAAATGAGCCAAGCTTTGCTGTAATTCCACGCTTCCCAAGTGTGACAAGAGATATTGCATTAGTTGTCGACGAAAAAATTGCAGCAGGTGACATACAAGAAGCCATCGCTCATGCCGGAGGTGCACTCGTTAAGGACATTCAAGTGTTTGATGTTTATCAAGGAGAGCATTTAGAAGCAGGAAAGAAATCCATCGCCTTTAGCTTGTTCTATCAAGATCCCGAAAGAACACTGACAGACGATGAGGTCGAAGCATCATATCAAGCGATTTTGGATGAAGTAACCAAAAAATTCGGAGCGGAATTAAGAGGTCAATAACAAGAAATAGGGCTGCATCCGATCAGGATAGCAGCCCTATTTCGCAAAAAAATTAGAGAACTCGCAAAAAAATTACCTTACATAATTCATCGCCTTGTCCGTATTTGCGAAATGGATTTTTGCATTATCATATAGTACGTCTAGCCCATGTTTTTTAATCAGATAGGCAGCCGTTTCATCAACCTTGGAAGAAGCACCCTTTGGTATCGTCACACCTAATCGTTCAGACAACAAATCCATTTCCTTAACAAATTTAGCACGTGCGATAATAGATGCAGCAGCGACAGAAGTTGAGTAACTTTCGGCTTTTGTCATGAAAAAAACATTTTCTTGAAGCTTCGCCCCCTCACTACTTATATGCTTTCGATAGGAAAGTGGCTGGCAAAATTGATCAATTAAGATCCCGTGTAAAGGGGCAGCACCAATTTTAACTAATAGCTTTTCTATCGCATGGTGATGAAGCATTGCTTTCATTTTTCCCTGATTCCAACCTTTTTTTTGGAGTTTATTATATTTTGTATTATCTAGTGTGAGCAATGTATAAGGAATTTTTTCCTTTACTAACTCCTTTGCCAATATAGCGATTTTATCATCTGTTAAAGTTTTGGAATCGGTTATACCCATTTGCTTAAGTATCGTTATTTTTTCGTCTGGTACATAAACGGCACTGACTGTTATCGGGCCAAAATAATCACCTGTTCCAGCTTCATCTGAACCGATATGAGCATTTTTAAATAAAGAGGTGGGTGGCTTGTAGCCATGATCATTCACCGAGCTTTTATTAGCAGATCCAGAAGTTACCGCACCACTTTCCGACCATTTATTTGCTTCTCTTGCCGCATTTTGCCCTTGAAACATAACTTTTCCTGATCGATAGGCATTAATGGTCGTACCATTCACTTTGGCTAAAAACAGTGTATTGGCAGGTTTTTTAATGATCGAATTTTGATAGTAAGCAGTTATTTCTTCAAGCTTATCTTTTGTTACTTGTATGACAACATTAGCCAAAACTATATCGTCCCTTCTATTATACTAAGGATCATTATAACAAAGATTCAATTTAGCGGAATAGTTTTCTAATTGCTTGCTTCATGTTAATATTATTTTTAAGGTTATCTGTGGTAAAGTAGTATAATCAGGTGAAATGACTTGAAACGTATTGTCAATGAGGGGGTATTATGGGTGACCCAGCCGGATAAATCTCGAACTACCGTTAAGATATATGGAAGATCATATAAAATTGTTGGAAAAGAGAATTCTGAGCATGTGCGTCGCGTCGCAGGCTTAGTCGATGAAAAAATGCAAGAAATACACGATGTGAATAAATCTTTAGATACGACAAGCTTAGCAGTTTTAACTGCTGTCAATACAATGAATGATTACATTAAATTAAAAGAAGATTATGAAGTTTTACAAAATCTTCTCGAGGAGAAAGAGGAATAAATTTGTCATGGTAACTTTTGTTATTCTTATTTTACTTTTATTAGGATTTTTAGTGGGGCTAAAAAGAGGCTTCATTTTACAATTGCTACACTTAACAAGCTTCATACTTGCCTTCATTGTCGCAGTGATGTATTACAAGGACCTAGCAGGTATACTGGAACTATGGATACCATACCCAGAGCTTTCTGATGATGGAACATGGGCAGTGTTCTTGGATACATTACCACTTGAAGCAGCATTTTATAATGCTATTGCATTTGGTTTATTATTTTTCGCGACGAAAATTGTCCTGCAAATTATTGCGACAATGCTTGATTTTGTTGCAGATTTACCGATCTTATCGATCTTCAATTCATGGTTAGGAGCCATTCTAGGTTTTATTGAGGTCTATTTAGTTATTTTTGTTGTGCTTTATATTATTGCACTAGCACCTGTAACCGAAATCCAAGCTTGGATTGATCAATCATCGCTTGCAACATATATGATTGAAGATACTCCAGTATTATCTGAAAAGCTTAAGGATATTTGGTTCTCGAATGATCCAACTTCATAGACTAAGTGTAATGCCCTTGCTTCTACAATCTAGCAAGGGTTTTGCACTTCTACCTGAAAGGAGAATTAAAGTGTCCGTTAATAAAAAAGATGTCATTAAACATTTAGAAACGATTGCAACATTTCTTGAATTAAAAGGAGAAAATCCGTTCAAGATTTCTGCTTACCGTAAGGCAGCACAAGCTATCGAAAAGGACGAAAGAACGATTTCAGCAATTGGGGATTTTACAAAGCTACAAGGTGTTGGAAAAGGAACGGCTGCCGTAATTGGGGAATTTATCGAAAAGGAAGCCTCCGAAACACTAGCACAATTAGAAAAGGAAGTGCCATCCGGACTAGTCCCCCTACTACATCTCCAAGGGTTAGGAGGGAAAAAATTAGCAAAGCTTTACCAAGAATTGAATATTACAGATGCGGAATCTTTAAGGGAAGCGTGTGAACAAGGAAAAATTCAAAATCTCAAGGGGTTTGGCAAAAAAACGGAAGAAAAAATATTAGAGGCCTTAGATAAAGGGAATGAACGACCCGAAAGGCTACCAGTAGCTGTTGTACAACCTATTGTCGAAAAGCTCCAAGCCTATTTGAGTACGATAGAGGAGATCGACCGTTTTTCAATTGCTGGAAGTATGCGTCGTCAGCGCGAAACGGTTAAAGATCTGGATTATATCATTTCAACGGATAACCCTGAAGTAGTAAAAGAAAAACTGCTTGCATTCGATGAACGAATTGATACGATAGCTGCAGGTGATACGAAGGTATCGATTGTCGTAGAAAACCTCTATGAAATAAGCATTGATTTTCGATTAATTAGTGATAAGGAATTCCCGACAACACTACATCATTTTACAGGGTCTAAGGATCATAATGTTCTTATGCGCCAGCTAGCAAAATCACAAGGGAAAAAAATTAGCGAATATGGTGTTGAGAATATTGAGACGGGTGAAGTGGAAACCTTTGATTCTGAGAAAGATTTTTTCCGGAGCTTCGGGCTTCATTATGTACCACCAGAGATGCGTGAAGGTTCGGATGAACTAGAGCTTGCAAAAGCACCAATATCCATTATGAAAGCTACCGATATTCGTGGCGATTTACACATGCACACTACTTGGAGTGATGGTGCTCAATCCATTGATGAAATGGTTGAAAGAGCAATAGATAAAGGCTATGATTATATCGCGATCACGGATCATTCTAAATTCCTGCGTGTGGCAAACGGTCTTGATGAAACAAGATTAAGATTACAGCGTAAAGAAATAGAAAATGCAAGGGAAAAATATCCAAATATCCATATATTTGCTGGTACAGAAATGGATATTCTACCAAATGGAAAGCTCGATTTTGATGATAACGTACTTGCCGAGCTTGATTTCGTGATTGCATCGATCCATTCAAGCTTTCAACAGTCACAAGATCAAATCCATGCAAGGCTATTACAGGCGTTAGAGAATCCTCATGTGGATATGATTGCACATCCAACTGGAAGACTGATCGGAAGAAGAGATGGATACGAGCTAGACGTGGAATGGCTCATCGATCAAGCTCAAAAGACGAATACGATTCTCGAGTTGAACGCCAATCCCAATCGATTAGATCTTGCTGCGAAATGGGTCCAGCTAGCCCAAGAAAAAGGTGTGAAGATCGCGATTAATACAGATGCCCATAGCTTTGGAATGCTCGATCATATGATTATCGGTTGCGGAACTGCTAGAAGAGGAAGACTGACAAAAGAAACAGTTATTAATTGTTGGTCAAAGGAAGAAATTGTAAATTATATCTCAAATAAATAGTAAGAGGAGTTTTGATCATGAATGAACGCATCTTTCATGTGTTGGAATTTAGCAAAATCAAGCAACAGCTCATTGATCAAGCTGCGTCCTCGCTTGGTAAAGAAAAAGCCCGTTCCCTTGCTCCGTCCACCGATTTAGAAGAAGTGGTTAAATGGCAGGATGAAACGGATGAAGCATTTCATGTCATCCGATTAAATGGAAACGTTCCTTTAGGAGGAATATTTGATATAAAGCCAAGTGTCAAAAGAGCGGTTATTGGAGGTGTGCTAACAACACATGAATGTTTAGATATTGCTAGCACAATTTACGGTGGGAAACAATTAAAACAGTTTCTAGAACAAATAGAAGATTTAGAAATACCTATTATCCATCGATTTACTGATCAAATCGTTCCACTAAATGAATTGGAACGAGAAATCAAAAGCTGTATTGATGATCATGGGCATATGATGGATGGAGCTTCTGATAAATTACGTAGTCTACGTTCCAAGATCCGTACAAATGAAAATAAAATTAGAGACAGATTGGAAAATGTCACACGAACGAAATCCAAAATGCTATCTGATTCGATCATTACTATCCGTAATGACCGTTATGTATTACCAGTTAAAGCAGAATATCGTTCTGCGATTGGTGGAATCGTACATGATCAATCATCTTCAGGTGCCACCTTGTTTATGGAGCCTCAATCTGTTGTGGAATTAAACAACGATTTATCATCAACAAAAGTCGAAGAAAAGCGAGAAATTGAACGTCTTTTAAAGGAGTTATCTATTCGAATTGCAGAAGATGAGAGCTTTTTACTACAAAATGCTGAAGTATTAGCTATATTAGACTTTATTTTTGCGAGAGCGAAGCTTAGTCATCAAATGAAAGCAAGTAGACCAAAAATGAACGATCTTGGTCGAATTAAGATGAAGCAAGCACGACATCCACTTATTCCAAGTGAGGAGGTTGTTGCCAATGACATTGAACTAGGTACGGATTATACAGCCATTGTCATTACAGGACCTAACACTGGGGGAAAGACCGTTACGCTAAAAATGGTAGGGCTATGCACCCTTATGGCACAATCTGGTTTGCAGATTCCAGCACTGGATGGCTGTGAACTCGCTGTTTTTTCCAATGTTTTTGCCGATATTGGAGATGAGCAATCTATTGAACAAAGCTTAAGTACTTTCTCTTCTCACATGACCAATATTGTTGATATACTACAAGGCTTTGATGAACAATCCTTGTTATTGTTCGATGAGCTTGGTGCAGGTACAGATCCTCAAGAAGGGGCTGCACTTGCTATGTCGATATTAGATCATGTCATTCAGGTAGGAGCAAGAGTAATAGCAACGACCCATTATCCTGAATTAAAGGCATATGGATATAATCGCAAAGGGGTAACGAATGCATCGGTTGAATTTGATATTCAGACATTAAAGCCTACCTACCGTTTATTGATTGGTGTGCCTGGTCGTAGTAATGCATTTGAAATATCTAAACGACTTGGATTAGATCCACTTATTATTGAAAATGCAAAAAGTCAGGTCGGTACGGATTCTAGAAGTGTCGAGAATATGATTGCTTCATTAGAAACGACTAGACGAAAAGCAGAGACAGATTATAAAGAAGCAGAGGATCTATTAATAGAAGCGGAACAGTTAAAACGAGATTTGGAGCAACAATGGCAGAAGTTTGAACAACAACGCCAAAGCCTCTACAAGAAGGCAGAAGAAAAAGCAGAGAAAGCCTTGGAGAAAGCACGTGAGGAAGCGGAATTGATTGTGGCCGATTTGCGGAATATGCGAACAGAGTCAGAGTGGAAGGAACATGAATGGATTGAAGCGAAAAAGCTGTTAGATGAAGCGCAACCCGACTTATCAAAAAAAGAAACAAAACAAACGAGTAATAATTTTGACGAAAACAAGGCAAAGGAATTAAAGCCAGGAGATGAAGTGAAACTATTGACCCTTGATCAAAAAGGAACGATCATCGAACAATCTGGTAAGAATGAATTTCAAGTGCAAGT
>JACYYJ010127647.1_pt1 | contig 29426 bp, 38 predicted proteins | sample 8236861 | NCBI WGS metagenome assembly JACYYJ01 (sample SAMN14103086, study PRJNA606662) | landfill metagenome | isolation source: landfill solid waste | place: India:New Delhi, Okhla landfill site | collected 2017-11-05
CGTTTATTCCCGATGTCCGTTTTGCCCGATCTGTGCTGTAGTGCAGGGCCTTCCACCATACGGAAACCGATATCCGCACACTTGATATGGACATATCGGACTATGCCCTGTGAGGCACGTAGCAGGGCATAGTCCGATATGTCCATATCAAGTGTGCGGATATCGGTTTCCGTATGGTGGAAGGCCCTGCACTACAGCACAGATCGGGCAAAACGGACATCGGGAATAAACGGGCGATCTAGATTGTTTCGGTTAGAAGTGCGTAACCACACCTCAGAACCGAAAGGGGCAAGAGGTAGATATAGGGCAGGGCATGCCTATGCAGGGGTACGCATGGCGATGCATGAGTACATACTCGCAAGAGTGCATACACACAAACGCATATCGATGCATGAGTGAGTATGACTATGCATGTACATACGTATACGTGAGCGTGAATACGTACAACTGAATAGGGGAACAGGGTAGGAATGAATAGTGTGAATTCATGAGCACATGAGGTTATGTCCGCGCATTCAAATGCATTTATTGCGATCCCATACCCCCAAACAATGACATTAAAGGGATGGTAAAGCCCACACCATGATGTCCGTTTTGTACCGTACGTACGAATGAATACGTATGTCGGTGTGATTCCATGAATGGCGGGGCGTGTGGCGAGAAATGGATAGTTGACTCGTGAAACGATCTCATTTCGAACCGAACGATCGAAAAGCCTCACATTGTGGCCTCGATTTTGCGGAATGTGGGGGTGTGTTTAGGTCCGTTCGATTTTTTCCTTTCGCTTCCAGCCCTACCGCGATTTTTTAGTATCGCCATCACCCCCTACGGAAATTTTTCCCTCAGAATCGCCCCTATGGGCTCGGGTTGACGCCCCTCCTGTGCCGTGCTAGGCTCACAGCCGTGAGTTGAGCCGAGACGAAGGAGGCCATCTGATGTGTGACGACTGCACTGACACCGCCTGGGCGTACTATTACAGCCTGCTGGAGAAGGTGTCCCACGTAGTGAATCTCTGGGAGGCGGGCGACCTGGACAACGGGTTTGCGATGGAGTTGGTCCGGAAGATCGTGAGCACAGAGGAGGACAACTGATGAACTGCAACCCAGCGCAGGTGATCCGAGCCCGTAACGGGTTTATCTACAGGGTGGCGGACGGCGGTTCTGGGACGTTCCCCGGCGACAAGGCTGAGCAGATCGAACGGGCGGGTTCGTTCTTCGACCAGATGGCCGAGGAGGGCTACTGGTCTGAGACGTTCTACATCCACTATGCATACCAGTGGACGTCGATGAACGACCCGGACGAGGTTCCTGATGTGGACGCCTGAGGAGCAGTGGGGTGTTGCGTGGATACTTGTGATCCTGGTAGTGTTGGCCAAGTACGGTCCGAAGTTGAAGCAGTGGCTCTGGTACAAGGCAGAGTCCGCACAGAAGGAGGAAGACAATGGCTGATGTGACGATGACTGAGGCGCAGTTCGTGGGACACCTGGGTGAGGCGACCCTGAACGTGCTGAACGTGCTGATCGAGGAGTTCGAGCGTGAGGGGCTGCAACTGTTCTACGGGCAGGACGTGGCTGACTTCCTGTACGAGAAGGGTGCGAACCTCCAGGCTAAGTTCCAGGCGAAGATCGACGTTCTGGAGAGCGGCCTGACGTTCGAGGAGTCGGAGGCGCAAGATGACTGAGATTGAGCGCACTTACCAGCAGTTGGCAATGAAGTTGGCTCGCGAGGTCGGCTTCGACCCCACCTCAGTGACTGCACTCTACATCGAGCCAGGATTCACTGAGGTGTCGTTTTTCCTGCTGGACGAGAACGGCAACAAGCAGATCGTGGGTGATGAGGTGCTGACCGACACCAAGGTTGTCTTCTGGCGAGACGTGGAGGGCAACAATGTCTGAAGTCAAGCGGCTCCCGGACCTGTCCGGGCGAGACATCGGCAAGCGGATCAGCATGGGTCACGCCGACAACTGGCAGATCGACGGCCAACTGCGGGTGTTCGAGGTCCAGCAAGAGTACAACACGATCTACGACACCACGCTGCTTGACCCGCAGGAGCACGTCGAGGAGGTGCCCGCAGACTTGACGTACGAGGTGCGTGTCGGCCCCTGGTCAGCCGAGTTCCCGGGCTACATGGCCGATGAGATCACCGTTCTCGTGGAGTAAGATAGGATGATGGCTCCGAGAGAAGGTGAATCATGACCGATGCAGAGCAGTGGTACGACGACGATGAATCAGATCAGATGCCTGTCCTGAACGGTGGACCTCCTGTGCCGCCCAACTGGGCAGACCTGCTGCTGGTCCTGTCCTACGTACCGAAGGCGGCTCTGATCGGGGCCGCGAACGGCATGGAGCACCTGCAACATCTTCTCCAGATCCAGTCCCGCGTCTTGGACGAACGTAAGGAACGAACGCGGTTCGCACGAGAGGCAGCCAAGGCTCTACGGGGTCTCTAGCATTACGATAGGTCCGTCCTGCTACCATAGAGGGCGGACCTATTTTCTGTTGTGAGGAGCATGATGGCTGTTAGCCAGAATGGATGGAGCGCCGCCTACAAGGTAGGCAATGTTGTCCATGACACACCCCCACTGTCCAAGTTGCAGTGGATCACTGGTAGCGTACGCGCTGGGGACGTCTGGACCGTGTTCAACGAGTTGGGTCGCCGCTTCAACGCGGAGGTTGAGAAGATCAACCCGGCGCACTCCTGGGGATTTGCTCCCCGGCCTATCCGAGGCCGTGCAACGACCTCTAACCACGCCTCCGCGACTGCTGTGGACTTCAACGCACCTGCGCACCCGCTGGGCAAGGTCAATACGTTCAACGCCACCCAGCGGGCCGCGATTCGCAAGATCTTGAAGGATCTGGGCGGCGTTGTCCGATGGGGCGGGGACTATACTGGACGCAAGGACGATATGCATTTCGAGATCAATGCGTCCGCTGCCGCTGTGAAGAAGGTGGCAAATCAGATTCGCAATGGGGATACGTCTCCTATCACACCACCGGCAGAGAAGGAAGATGACATGTTTGAGCAGAGTGACCGCGATACGTTGGATTACGTCAAGCGCGTCGTGGTTGAGAACCAGCGACGCATCGGGCAGATCAAGACGGACGTCTGGAATGTCATGGTCAACCGTGGTGGCAAGCAGGTTCCGGTGATTCAGGAACTCGCAGACACCAAGACGGGTCTAGCGCGTCTGGAGGGTGTCAACGCAGCCCTGGCAGTTGCTCTGGAGGCAGCGAACAAGGGCAACGCGCTGACCGTGGAGCAGATCGCGAACGCGGCGGCACAGGGGGCTGAGCGCGCCCTGGCGAACGGTGTCAAGGTCGAGATCAGCATCCCGGAGGTGGAGTCCTGATGAAGACTCAGTGGAAGTTTGAGCCTGCGGTCTGGAAGGGCATCATCGGCCTGCTCGTGTCCGGATTCCTGATCTGGGGCGTGGACCTCACGGACGTGGGCGACAAGTTGTCTCAGACGGCCGACGTCATCGGATCGTTGATCCCGCTGGTGACGGCGGTCTGGATTCGAGGCTCTGTGACGCCGAACGACAAGGTGGCCGTCGTGGTTGAGCCTGGTGCGCCGGAGACGGTCTCGGGGCCTGCCCTTCCTGTGCCGGACGGAACGCCGGTGGACGTCTACACGTTCCCTGAGGAGTCTGTGGTAGAGTAGGACCACCTCCTTCCGAGAGAAGCCCCCGGCACTGCATTGGCAGTCCGGGGGCTTCTTGTTGGTAGAATGCAACAAACGCTTACACGAGGAGAGACATGGCTACGGATCTTTCACCACGCGACGTCGCGCTGCTCCAGGCAGCCGCTGACGGTAAGAGTGGCAACGAGATGGCTAAGGAGTTCGGCATTCCTGCCGCCAAGGCCGTCCTTCGCGTCAAGGAATTGCTGCGTGACAACGATATTTGGACGGACATCGAACGTCGTCAGTTGCTCATGCAGGAGATCTATGCGCTGAAGAACAAGTTGCAGGCACAGAACGGTGACTACATCAACGACAAGCAGGCTGAGGTACTGCTGAAGACGATTGTCGCCATCGACGGGGTGTTGGATAAGCAGGGCAAGATCACCGATGACCAGTTGACCAAGGTCACGCAGACACAGGCCAAGACCATGCTCGCGCTCATCAACGCGGCGTTCTTCCGGGCCAAGGAGATCCTGGCAGAGCAGTACCCGGACTACCCCATCGCAGCCATCGAGCAGGCGTTCAACCAGGGCCTGACGGAGAAGGCTGCGGAGTTCGAGGAGTAGTAGAATAGGAAGACTGTCCCGTTCTACGAAAGAGGTTCTGTTGGTCACCCTGCTGTCCCAGCCTGGCTGCGGCCCGTGCATCGCGGTCAAGGCATTTCTGAAGAAGTACCAGATTGAGTTCGAGGAGCGTAATGTCCGGGAAGATAGCGAGGCAGCGAATCTGGTCCGCGAACTGTCTTACTCGGGCACTCCGGTGGTTATCGCCCCAGACGGCCGACATGTTGGTAAGTTCGAACCGGAGTTCTTGAACTCACTGAAGTGAGAAAAGGCCGCTCACGCGGCCTTTTTCATGCGCGCTGGTAGAATGGCAGAAGCAATCTAACGACTTGGAGAAGACCTAATGGCTAACCGCCTTGTGAGTGTCGATGACAACCTGCATTTGCCGCCTGAGGTACTGACGCAGTTGACCGCAGATGTTCGAACTGAGTTCAATACTTCGCTGTCGCAGGCGCAGAGCGCTGCGTCTTCTGCCGCGAGTTCTGCCACTGCGGCGAGCAATTCGGCTTCTTCAGCGTCGTCATCGGCTTCTACCGCATCTGCGGCGGCTGCGCAGGCGACAGCAATCGTCACGGGCGACCTGGACCCGGCGAACGCTGTCCTGATTGATGATGCAGGCTCGGCCACACGAGGGGCTTTGGATGAGCACTACATGTCCGCTGATTCAGCGCCGACTAATGTAGTGAACCTCACGGGTGCAGGCATCCCCACTGATGGGGACAACGCCGCATCTGCGCTGAACACGCTCATCAGCACTCTGACTCCCGGCAGTGTCCTCGTCGGAGACCCGGATTCTACTTACACGCTTTCTGACACTGTGATTCTCAACAAGGCCATCACACTTCGTGATATCCGGTTCCAGACTGGAAATTACACTGGGGTGGCTGTCCGAGTGAGCAGTTCCAACGTAACGTTGGACAATGTGACGATTGACGGCGACACAAATATCGGTACACCGGTCAATACGAACTACTTTGTGCACGTGGACGGAACGTCTGAGAATCAGCGTGACAATGTGCGGATTCTGAACTGTTCCATGAGTAACAACCGTGGCACGTTCATCTGGGCTGAGTGGTGCACGAACTTTACGATCAGCGGCAACACATTGCTGAACGGGCAGTATGCGGGCATCATGGTGATCTCCGGGCAGTGGGGGCATATCACCGGTAACACGGTACGCTCGTTGCTCATGACAGCGCCACTGGTGAACGCCTATGGCATTGCCTGCACTGACGTGGACAACACTCTGGAGGCTCGATCGGCCCATATCATTGTGTCCGAGAACTTTGTCGAGGACATCACTGCCTGGGCAGGGATTGACACGCACAGCGGTGAGGACATCAGCATCGTCAACAACACGACGTGGAACTGCTGGGTGGGTATCAACGTCGTTCCTGGTAACTCGGAGCGGCTGTTTGCGCCGAAGGACTGCGTGGTAGCCAACAACACCGTGGTCCGTATCAACACTCCGACGCAGAACGCAGGAATCGTCTTCAGCGGTCGGGCAACGGGAAACCTGTTGACGAGCGGCTTCTACGGGGGCAATGTCATCCGGGGCTACACCACGCCGTACGTGACGGTGGCGACGGACCCCGCACACTTCTTCACGGGTGGTAAGGCCAAGGCCTACGGCTCGTCTGTGGTGAGTGTCGCAGCGAGCGGTGGCAACGCGCAGGTGCCGATCACCTACCCGGCCGGGCTGTTCACGGCCGCGCCGTTCGTCACGGTGACGGTCTCCAGCGCGCGCGTCAACCCGTCCGTCAGCGCCAACACAGCGACGGGGTGCACTCTGAGCCTGAACAACTGGACGACGGCGGCAGCCAACAACGTCACGGTCGAGTGGCGCGCGGAGGAACGGTAGAATTGAACTATGGGATATGGTGAAACGATCACGCTCGGATTCGTGAACGAGAATGGTAAGTGGGTGGCTGTCTCCGAGGACAACCCCCTCCCTGTGCAGAGCGAGGAGAGTGCCTGATGGGACTCGGTAGAACGGCTACGGTGGGCTACATCAACGCCGAGGGCAACTGGACCCCCGTGACGGCGGAGAACCCGCTGCCGACGAACGTGGCACTCCCGGAGGGTCTGCTGCGCGGCGAGGTCATCACGCAGGAGGACTACGACGCTCTCGGGGACGACGAGCAGCCGGAGCCGTACCTTTACGTCATCAAGGGTTGACATGGGCGTCGTACTGGACACCGTTGACCGGCTCGTAGTCGGCGGCGAAGACATGACTGCCGTCCGCACAGGGGGTTCGGTGGTCTGGACGGCTGAGGAGCCTCCCGAGCCGGGGCCTCTGGTGGCGTTGTGGACGTTCGAGGGGGCCACACCGTCTAAGGACACCATCTCGGGTCGCACCCTGACCCTCGGGCCGAACGTCACGCCTACGACGGTCGGTGGGGTGCAGGCTCTGGCAGCACCAGCCTCCGCCGGTAGCGCGACGGCTCCGGACGGGTTCCTGAACCGCACCGGCTTCACGGTCGCATTCTGGCTCTGGACACCGCCCACGGCCGAGACCACGCGCGTCGCGTTCCTCGCGGGTGCGACCACGGTGGCCGAGTTGTACGGCGGCTGGCGCAACCTGTCCGGTACGATCTACGACCTCAACCGGGTGCTCGTGGTGACGGACACCGGCTCCTACAACCGGATCTTCCAGAACACCACGAGCGGTGCGGAGATCCCGGCGCAGGCCTGGCGTCACGTGGTCGGTACGTACGACGGCGCGGCGCTCACGCTCTACACCAATGGTGAGCAGCGCAACACGGGAGCCAAGACCGGTACTGTGACTGACCCAGACGGATTCACTATCGACGTCGTGGCCGGTTCTGCCGTCAAGAACGTCGGTATTTGGAACAGAGCGTTGACCGGTGCCGAAGTCGCGGACCTTTATGCAGCCGGAGTGAACTGATAGAATACGAGAAACCGCCCCATCGCTCTGCGGTGGGGTTTTCTCTTTGGGAGCGACTTTGAATATTCTTCCTGGTGCCATCGAAAAGGTGGTCGAGGAGCGCGAGCGGGCAATCCGCACAGAGGGCTACCACGACGATCCTGTGGCCTGGGCCAAGTACATGCTCGGGTCCACGTTGTGGTCCAAGCAGCGTGAGATCGCCAACGACATCGTGAACCACAAGAACGTGGCTGTGAAGGCCGGTCACGGTGTGGGTAAGTCCTACCTCATCTCTGTGCTGATCTGCTGGTGGGTGGACACCCGCTACCCGGACGTGTTCGTGGCGTCCACGGCCCCGTCCGTTTCCCAGATCGGCGCTATCGTCTGGCGAGAGATTCGCAAGATCTACTCGCTCGTGGAGCGCCGGTACAACGAGGGTCTGATCGACCACAAGTTGCCTGGGTCTATCAACAAGGACACCAAGGACAACCAGTGGAAGACCGACGACGGGCAGTTGATCGGCTTCGGCCGTAAGCCCCCGGACGAGAAGGCCGACGACGCCTTCCAGGGCATCCACGACGCCGCTGTGCTCGCGCTCGGTGACGAGGCCACCGGCCTGTCCGAGGAGATCATCGACGCACTGTCGAACATCACCTCTAACGAGGATTCCCGTCGTGTGCTGATCGCTAACCCGACCAACCCGGCATCCTACTTCGCCAAGATCTTCCGCGACCCGTCTGTGGCGTCTGCGTGGAAGTTGCACACCATCTCGGTGTTCGACTCCCCGAACTTCACAGACGAGAAGTACGAGATGCCAGCGGACGCCCTGAAGAAGTTGACGGGTCCGGAGTACGCCGAGGACAAGAAGAAGGAGTACGGCGAGAACTCTGCGCGCTACAAGGCTCGTGTGCTCGGGGAGTTCGCGTTCGACGTCGGTGACTCGCTGATCCAGCCGGAAGACATTGCTGAGGCGCTGGACACGGAAATCGTGCCCAGCAGCGAGAAGCGTCCAGAACTCGGTGTGGACGTCGCGGCGTACGGTCAGGACTTCTCCGTGGTGTACGAGAACCACGACGGACGGCTGCGCTACGTAGATTCCTGGGACCAGGCGAACGCCATGCAGACGGCCAACCGCATCCACCGACTCGCGCTGGAGCGCGGTGCCTGGCGCGTGCGTGTGGACGCGGGTGGTTTCGGTGGGGCCGTGGCCGATCTTCTGGTGGACGAGTCCGAGGGGCGCTACCAGGTCGTGCGCATGTACGGCCAGGCTGCTTCGCCGGACAAGAAGCAGTGGGCCAACGCGCGCGCGTACTGGTGGGACAAGTTCCGGATGGACTGCCGTCGAAAGGCTATCGACATCGACCCCAATGACACCAAGGCAGAGACGCTTCAGGACGAGTTGATGTCCGTGGAGTACAAGTACGGGCAGTCGGGCGGTATCCAGATCGAATCCAAGGAGGACATGCGCCGACGCGGTTTCAAGTCCCCGGACTTCGCGGACGCGGCGGTCTACGCAAGCGCTGATCTGTCGTGGTTGGACAATAACCCTCTCGCTTCTGTGCCGAATGGCACCGAAATGCGCCTAAACATGGATGATTTTGAGGAAAGTTGGGCTACGGCCCTTCCTTGGTGAGGTAGAATAGACGAATGGTCGCTACGAGTTTTGCAGAACTGGGTCAGCAGATTGACACACTCACCGCCGAGAAGGCGAATCTGGAAGAGATGGTGAGTGATCTTGCGCTGCGGCTGGACACCGTGGGCTGGATTCCCGGCAATGGTTGGGACGAGGACGCAGGGCTGTCGCTGGAGGCATTGAAGCAGACGAGCCGAACGCTTACGGACATGGTGGCGCAGAGCCCCCTGCTGAAGCGCGCCGTCCAGTTGCGACACGGTTACGTGTTCGGGCGCGGAATGTTGTTCTCCGACGTCAAGCCGCGACACCAGAAGATCATGAACAAGCCGTTCAACAAGAATGCGCTGTTCACGACGGCAGCGTGGGAGGAGTTGATGTCCGCCCGTATGACGGACGGCAATGTCTTCGTGCTGCGCAAGACCAAGGACGAGGAGTATTACCGCATTCCACTGGAGCAGATCACGGGCGTGGTGACCGACCCCGAGTCCAAGGAGCGTGTGTGGTACATCCAGCGCACGTACACCGAGCACAGCATGAGCGGTGGTTCCAAGCAGCGTGTCGTGTGGTACCCCACGTACGAATACTCCAACCGCAAGCACCCCGCCACCATCAAGGACAAGCCGGTGTCGCGGGATGGGGTCATGCACTTTATGCCGTTCAACCGACAGGTCGGGTTCACCTTTGGAGTCCCAGACGGTTACGCAGCGATCCTTTGGGCCATCGCGTACAGCGAGTACCTGAAGAACAACTCCAAGTTGGTCAAGGCGTACGCCACCATTGCGTTCAAGGCATCCACGAAGACGCAGAACGGGGCCAACAACATCGCCGCCCAGGTCGCGCAGCCGGGTGTTGCGGGGACGGCCACGATGGGGCTCGGCCAGGATCTCATCCCGATGCCCCGTGCGGGCTCCGACGTGTCGTTCGAGAACGGTCGTCCGCTGGCGTCGATGGTCGCGGCCTCGCTGGGCGTGTCCGTGGTCGCGCTGCTCGCAGACCCCGGTGCGGCGGGCTCCTCGTACGGTTCCGCGCAGACGCTGGACGCGCCGACGATCATCGTCATGGCGTCGATCCAGGAGGCGTGGAAGGACTTCTACACCTCGCTGTTCGGGCACGTCTCGGGTGACCCCATCACCGTTGAGTTCCCGTCCATCGAGAACGACCAGGTGTACCGCCAGATCCAGTCGCTGGCTCAGGCGTACGCCACGGGTGCGATCTCCCAGCGCGAGTACCGTGACGCGGTTCTCGACCTGCTGGACATCCGTAACCCGGAGGATGGCCTCCCTGTGCCGGACAACTTCAACGCGGGCCACCTGACTCCGGAGGAGCAGGCCAAGCAGGCTCAGGCACAGGCGGCTGCCAAGCAGGCGTCCGACCCTATTGCTCGCCAGGGTAACTCCGGTGCTACGGGCGGCGATAAGGGTGAGACCAACAATGACGGTCGTACCGATACACTGACTACTGGTGACTCCAGATAACATGGACAGGGTGGTTAGTGGTCATATGGTACTCTGCTCCTATGACCACTAACCTTCCGACGTCGATGACGTCTAAGATTCAGCAGACTGAGAGCCATTGGTGGTGGCTTGGTGCACATTCGCGGGGCTACGGATACTGGTGGGACCCAGATCGAAAACGCATGGTTCCCGCGCACCGAGCCTTGTACGAACGCTTGAATGGTCCAGTTGATGAGGAACAGGATTTGGATCACCTGTGCCGTAATCGCGGATGCGTGAATCCGGGGCACCTGGAACCAGTAACACGTGGCGAGAATATCCGGCGAGGTGATGGGCCTGCGATCATTCGTGAGCGGCAACTGGCCAAGACGCACTGCAAGCGCGGGCATCCGTATAGCGGGGACAACTTGTACATCAATCCGCGGGGTCAGCGCGAGTGCAAGGAGTGCCGTAGAATTGCTAGAGAAGCATCTAGAGTAAGGTAGAATGAGGCATATGACTATCAAGATTCGCGAATCGACTGCGGCGCTTACCGAGAGCAAGGGTAAGGGCATCTTTGAGGTCAAGATCATCAAGGAGGGCTGGGGTTCTTCAGGCTACTACTCCAAGGATCTCCTGAAGGAGTACGGCCCACGCACCTTCTGCGCTGGGACTGTCTCGTTCATGAACCACCCGACCGAGGAAGAGTTTGCCAACGGCCGTGATGTCACCAAGATCGGTGGCAAGTTGATCTCGGACGCAGAGTACCGTGAGGACGCAGACGGGACCGGGGCTCTCTACGCACAGATGAAGGTGCGTCCTCAGTGGCAGGAGTTTGTTGAGGAGTACGCCGACAACATCGGGCTGAGCATCTTTGCTTCCGGCGATGCGCGCGAGGGCGAGGTTAACGGCCGCACTGGAATGCTGGTGGAGTCGTTCGACTACGAGGACCCGTACCGCTCGGTGGACTTCGTGGTGGCCGCTGGCGCAGGCGGCAAGGTGGAGCGCATGGTGGAGTCGGCACAGAAGGTCATGGAGATGACCGCGAACGACAAGCGCGAGGCTTTGCAGGCCGCATTGAACGACGGATCGGACAAGTATTCTTGGGTCCGAGACTTCGATGAGAATGTCGTTTACGTCGAGACGGAGGGCGGTCTTTTCCAGATTGAGTACACCTCTAATGAATCTGGTAAGATTGTCTTGGGTGATCGTACAGAGGTTCGCGCAACGACCAAGTACGTTCCAGTTAGTGAAAACGACCGGGGGAATGTCCCGGCGAATCCAGATGTGAAGGATTACACGATGGCTTTTGAGGATGAGATCACGGCGAAGGTCGAGGCTCTTGCGGAGTCTGTGGCCACGCTTGTCGAGTCGCTGAAGCCTGCTGAGGACGACCCCCAGGAGAACGAGATCGACCGCGCTGCCGTTGTGGAGAGCGCGTTGGAGGCTGGGCTTGCGAAGTCCGCCCGCGACCGCGTTCTGAAGGCCGTCGAGGCGGGTAGCACGCCGGAGGACGCCATTGCGGCGGAGAAGGCGCTGCGTGACGAGATTGTCAAGGAGTACCAGGCGTCGAACGCTGACGCTGGCTCCGCAGGTTACGTGCGAGAGAGCGCTTCGGGCGGTACGTCCGGCGACCTCTCCGGGTTGAAGTTCTGAGAGAGGTTAGTTAAATGGCTTTCAACGTTCGTTCCGGCGGTAAGGCCGAGGGCGTTCAGGTCGTCTCGACTGTGAAGTCGGGTGACGTGGTTCGCGTTGGCTCGCTCATCGGCATTGCCGAGTTCGACGCCAAGCAGTCGCCTGCGGCTGAGGGTGGTGACGGCAACTACTACACCACGCTCGCGCTGGAGGGTGTCGCCCACGCTCCGGTCAGCGGCGCTGTCACCGTCGGCCAGGCGCTGTACACCACGACCAGCCACACGGCCGGTAACGCTGGTGTCGTCGCAACCCTGACCACGACCTCCGCTGCTGGTGCCCGCCCGGTCGGTATTGCCGTCCGTGCCAAGGGCTCGGGTACCGGTGAGGTCTTCTTCAAGTTGGTTCCGTCCGTTCTCGGCGCGACTGCCTGATAGGATAAAGAAATGGTTACTTCTCGTCTTGCCGAGGCCCGCACCCCTGCTCAGCAGGAGGCTGCCAAGATTCTTTCTGAGGCCCTTAATGGGGACCGCCTCGCTCAGAACAAGTTGGTCGAGGGCATCTCGACCTCCGACTTCCCTGTGCAGTTGACTCCGGCGCTCAACCAGATCGTGCTCAACAACTACGCTGAGCAGCCCAAGATCTGGCAGAACTGGGCGTCGCGCGAGGTCTTCACGGACTTCCGCGAGTCGGAGTACATGCAGTTCACGTGGGACCACGAGGATGAGGATATCCCGGGCTCCAACTCGGGCTTTACTCACACGCCTGGTGGCCTTCCGGTCATCCCGGAGTACGGTGAGTACCCGGTCATCCGTTTCGAGGCCACTGGCCAGGGTCTGAAGATCCACAAGAACGGTGTCCAGATCAAGTTGTCGTGGGAGTCCATCGTCAACGACCGCAACTTCGGGCTGCTTCGCCGCATCCCGGGTGAGTTCGGTCGTCGCGCTGCGACCCAGGAGGACGTCGAGGCGACTCGGCCGCTCCTGAGCACCACGAACTTCTCGGCTGGCAACGGTAACGTCTTCACGGGCAACCCGGCGCTGTCGATCACTGCGCTGGAGGATGCGTTCGAGTTCATCTCGCAGCAGACGTACAACGGCAACCGTGTTGTCCCGGCGACGAACTACAAGTTGGTCATTCCGGCTTCGCTGGAGATGACGGCTCGCTACATCCAGAACATCACGCGCGTCGAGCGTGTCGATGGTGTCGGCACCGCGAACGAGGTTCGCTACGAGTCCGGTAACCCGGTCGGTAGCAAGTTCGACATCGTGGTCAACCCGTACCTGACCCAGTTGGGTGCGACGGACACCTCGTGGTGGCTCATCCCGACGCCGGGCAGCACGCCGAACCCGGCCGTCATCAACGGCTTCCTCGCCGGTCACGAGACCCCGGAGATCTTCGTTCAGAAGACGACCACGGGCGACCCGGTGGATGGCGCGTTCATCGATGACTCGTACAGCACCAAGGTGCGTCACGTCGTCACCGGTGGCTTCGTCCGCCCGGAGGCCACGCTGTTCTCGGACGGCTCGGGTTCCTGATACTCCCTAAGCAAACGCTACCTTAGGGTCACAACAGCCCCGCACCTCTAGTAACGAGGATGTGGGGCTGTTGCGTATGGTAGGATGTACTTGTTGGCGTTTCCTCCTTTCCGCCAACAACGGTGTCTCCTCCCTCTAGAAACGCTCTCCGCTACAAAGCGGGGAGCGTTTCTGTTTGCTGGTAGAATAGAGGGGTAAGCATTCCTGCGAGCGAGGGGATGGTGTTAGAGAGAGCAGGGCTAGCGCTGGCCCTGCTCTTTCGTTGTCTCTACGGTAGAATGGATATCATGGTTGACACCTTTCCTCCCGATTACAGCACTCCCACTGGGCAGGTGCGCGCGCTCATTTCTGACGTCTCGGAGCCGTACACGCTGACCGATGAGGTTATCGGTGCGCTGCTCTCCATCTATGGCGACAATGTGAAGCGTGCTGCTGCACAGGCGCTGCGCACCATTGCCGGTTCCACCGTCCTCCTGCTGAAGTACGTCAAGACCGACGACTTGCTGGTGGACGGCCCTAAGGTGTCGGCCGAGTTGCGGCAGTTGGCGGACGACCTGAATGAATCGGCAGATGCCGATGACCTCGCGGACGAGGAGTTCTTCATGCTGACGTACCCCCGTGAGTGCGGGCGGTGCCTGGAGTACACCGAGTACCCGACGATCAAGCCGTGGAGCGGAGGCTGCTCGTGCCTCTGACAGCAGCGCCAGGACCGCTGTTCACCCCGGAGTGGGTGGCGGCGGTCAAGGGCACGCCTGAGGCCGGGATGACGGCCACCGGTGAGTTCGTGCGGCTCGGGCGCAGGGTCTACAACCCGGCGACCAACGAGTCTGACTACCCTGACCGTATGGTGCTGTACTCCGGCAAGATGCGCGTCCAGCCGCTGCGCACGGCCACACCTCGAATCATCCCCAATGACACCACGTCGGCACAGACGGTGCTCATCTCGGCACCTATCGATGCATTCGACGGGCTGGATATCCAGGTGAGTGACCGTGTGTTCGTGACGGCTTCTCCGCTGAACCCGCAGTTGGTCGTGCTCCAGTACATCATCAAGGAGTTCATGGATTCCTCGAACCCGGTGGAGCGGACCTTCCTGTGCGAGGTCAACCAGGAGGTGCGGGCGTAGTGGGAATCGTATTCCGTAACCGCGACCTCAACGACTTGCGCACCCGCGTGCTGAAGATTCCGGACACTATCCTGGACAGCGCCGAGGAACTGGTGCGCGAGACGTCCCGTGAGGGCGCTCGTCGGATGCGTGAGCACATCGCGACCCGTGGCACCGGCTACCGTGGGCACAGCGGACGTGTGGAGACGGGCGAGATGCTTCAGAACGTCCGTAACACCGCAGAGCGCGAGGGTACTCATGTCCGGGCGCGCTGGGGCTGGCTCAGCAAGCAGGAGAACTACTTCCGCTTCCAGGAGCAGGGCTTCTACAACTGGCGCAGCGAGTCGGACGTGGCTCCGATGCACGCGCTACTTGATTCCTTCATCCAGCAGCGCGAGGAATTCATCCGTGACGTATTGAAGTTGGTGAAGCGATGACTATTGAGATGGTCAGTGCTGAGGCAGACATCCTCAGCCACCTGGAGACGGGCATGTCCCCTGTGCCGGTGATCGACACGGAGGTCCCTGACGACGCTATCGACCCAGCCGGGGACGGCGACTTTACGCCGCGCGTCTATGTCATCTGGGGCGGTCCCATCGCTCGTACACGGCGAGGAGCCAAGGGCATCGTCGGTGTTCGCCACGACTTGATGACGTCCTACTGCACCATTCGGATCGCGACGCCGGACGCCGCTACGTTGCGCTTCCTGTACAACAAGGTCTACAACCTGATGACTGGGTTCAAGCCGGTCAACTCGGGAGAGTTGACCCCTGAAGCCGGTATGGCGTACACCAACGGAAATGCGACGGTGAAGCCGACGCGCTTCTACCGTGAGATTGCATTTACGTTCCCAACGAATACCAAGGGTGAGGTAGAATAGTAGGATGGCACAGTTCGCGTATTTCAAGCACAAGATCACAGGTAATGTGAGCAAGTTGCCCCGTCAGTATGGGGGCCTCTTCAAGGACGTTCTGGAGGAGGTTGGAGCCGAGGAGCACAACTGCGTGGACTGCGGCGTTCCGACCACTGAGCCAGAGCCTGAGATCACCATTCTTCCCCTGGAGGAGCCTGCCCCGCGAAAGCGCGGACGTAAGGTTGCGCCCACGGACAATGCGGTAGAATAGATAGTGAAATGACTAGTCAGATTTCGTTTACTGAAGGGAGCCTGTAATGGCTCAGAAGATGCTGCGTGGCAATGTCACGATTGTCGCGGCAGAGCCGGAGGCATTTGCTGATGTGTCGGCTCCCACGGCCGCGGAGTTGAACAACGCGACGCTCGTGTACAACATCTCGTGTGCGATCACGGATGACTACACGCTGAACATGACCGACTCGGATACGGACGACTCGCGTTCGATCTGTGATATCGGTGCGGTGGCGACCCCGACGTTCTACAACTACGAGGCGTCGCTCGATGGTTTCCGGGACGCGGACGTGGATGCGACGGGGGTCTACAACCTGTTCCGCGACCTCTTCCGTGCGCCGGATGTCAAGTACATCCTCATCAAGCGCATCGGTGGGGCGAACAACCAGCCGTTCGCGGCGGGTGATGTGATTTCCATGTACGAGGTCAACACGGACTACCCCGTGGACCTGGTTGAGGACGGTGCTCCGCTGCGCCTTGGCGCTCGGTTCAAGCCGACCGGTAACCTCAACATCAACTACGAGGTGGTGGCCTGATGGCTGACGAGAAGGTCTTTGCACAGGGGCGTGTGAACGTCACCTGGGTTCCCGCTGGCGGTATCGCGGACATCAACGCGCCGACTGCGGCTGAGTTGAACGCGGGCGTCGCGCTCTCTGAGGCTATTGCCTGGGAGAACTACGAGTTGGCCGCGTCGGAGTCGGACGACGTTGACGACCGCTCGCTGCTTGACCTGGGTAACGCCACCACTCGCGGTGCGGCTCAGTTCGGTGGCACGCTGTCGTTCTTCCGCTCTCTCGACCCGAGCGACACCACGTCTCCGTACGTGCAGGCGTTCGAGGCGTTCAAGGTTCCGCGCGTTTATGGCTACCTGGTGCTCCGGGTTCTCCAGAACACGCCGGGTGAGCACTCGCCGTTCGCGGCCGGTGACGACGTGTCGATCTTCTACTTCGTCGCGGATACGTTCGCAGACGACACCGAGGGCGACGACTCGGTGAAGTTCACCGTCACTTTCCAGCCTCAGGGCCAGTTGGCGGTCTACACCAAGGTCGCGGGTGGCACGGCGCTTACGCTGACGCCGGACACGCTCGCGCTGGACGCGGGCGACGTGGGCAAGGTCGTGGCGACGGTTGCCGGTGACGACGTGTCGGCAGGTACGCGCTGGGTGTCCTCGGACACCACGGTCGCGGCGGTCTCGCAGCACGGTGTGGTCACGGCGGTTGGCGCAGGTACGGCTACCATCACGGCCACGTACCCGGCTGGCGGGCCTGCGGACACCGTTGAGGTCACCGTTACCTGACAAGCACCCGCTTAAATGCGGGGATCTAAGAAAGCCGCCTCCTGTGCCGACACCGGGGGGCGGCTTTCGCCATTTCTGATAAGATGGCACTAGTCCAACATTAACGAGGAGAGACATGACTGACGTTACGCTTGATGAGGTTCGGGACGCTGTTGAGAAGGCGACCGACAAGTCCACCTTTAGCCTGGTCGAGGCTATCAAGGGACGCGGTTACCCGACCGATCAGGTGACGGTCTACCTGAATGCCGACGCGGCGTACAACCTGGCCGAGACCAACGCTCTGCTGTCGGTGCTGGCCGCTCGGACCGAAACCGATGAGTACGAGACGCTGGATGCGGTGGCTCAGCAGTTGAAGGCTGAGGTGCTGGCGAGCGCCATGACGATTCACCTGCGGGGAATCTCCCCCGGCGAACTCAACAAGATCTCCAAGAAGGTCCGCAAGCAGGGTGCCGAGGAGGGGCTGGACGAGGATGAGGTCAGCCTGAAGTTGACGGCTGCCTGGATCGCTCCGCACATCGTGCGTGTGGAGCGCGCTGACGGGGCCGTGGACGAGCACCTGTGGTCACCGGACGAGGTGGAGACCCTGATGGATCTCCTGCCGCAGACCGAGTGGTTGAAGATCGATCAGGCGATCAACAAGTTGTCCTTCACGTCGGCCTACTACGACCAGTTGGTGGACGCGGGTTTTTTGTCGAAGTCCTGACCTGGCCGGGTAACCACGGGTTCATCACGAAGATCAAGGCATCGATCACGGCGGGTATCCGGCCGTGCTCGATGATCTTCTACGAGCAGCCCAACGAAAAGTGGACCAGGTTTGACTTCCTCCTCCTGGAGGCGTACCAGATTCTCCAGGACGAGACGTGCCCACAGTGCGGGCAGCCGGTCTGGCTGTGCCGTTCCACCGACCCCAACGTCAACATCAAGGTGCGCAAGGCAACGTGCTTCGTGACGGCTGAGGTCGAGAAGAAGAAGACGCGCGACGAGAAGAACAAGCGTGGGCTGAAGGGCGGGGAGTATTACTACCCCGTTATCGAGACCATTCAAAAGGGCACGGAATTGCCCACCCGTCGCGACTACTATGAAAGCCTCGCAGACTCCTAAACTGGTAGAATGGAGGTTGATTACCAATCTCTAAGGACGGTTTAAGTGTCTGAATCGATGGGCTTTGATGCCGAGGTTGGCCTTGATGTCGGTAAGGCTATCAAGGCGGCTCGGGATCTCGCAGGAACCCTGGCCGACGTCCAGCAGGCTGTGGGCGGAGCGTCCAAGGAGATTGACCGCGCCGAAAAGGCTGCGGCTGGTATCGCGGCTTCAATGGAGAAGTTCGCGGCGAGCGGCAACGCTGCCGTCACGTCTGCAACGAAGCAGGCGGGTGCCATCCGGCGACTCGTCAACGAGTACAACGCCCTGTCTCGCGCACAGGGGACGATGGCAAATCGCGGGGCTGTCAACCAGCAGTTCCCCCTGCTCCAGCAGCAGATCTCTGCGGCCAAGGACGCGGAGAAGTACGAGCGCCAGTTCTCGGCGCTGTACGCTGCGGAGCTGAACAAGCGCGAGCAGGAGGCAGCCAACACGGCTACCGCCATCGCGCGTGAGCGCGAGAGCATCGAGCAGGCGAGCCGTAACCGGGAGATGGCTGCGCTGAAGCGCAGCATCCAGGAGCGTGCGGCTGCTGAGATGAAGGCTGCCAAGCAGGTCGCGGCAGTCTGGGATCGCGCGCACGCTGAGAACGCTGCCCGCAACGTCAACGCGCTGCCACTCGGGGCTAACCTCTCGCAGGATCTCCTGGGCTCCATGCGCGGTACCGCTGCGTACACGGACCTCATCGACCGCTCTGTGCAGGGTCTGGCGAACCAGCGCTACGCCCTGTACGACGTCGCTACGACGTTCGGACTCATCGCTACCGCGACTGCCGGTGCAGGCATCGCGGCCGTCGCCATGGGTGCGTCGTACGAGAAGGCGTTCGCGCAGGTGGAGCGCACGACGCTTGCCTCGGGCGACGAGTTGCAGCAGTTGCACAGCGACCTCATCGACATCTCGACCACGCTCCCGGTGGCGTTCCAGGACGTGACGTCCATCGCCACGCTCGGCGCGCAGTTGAACATCGCCAACGAGAACCTGGCTGGCTTCACCACCACGGTCTCGCAGTTCGCTGCGACCACCGACGTGACGGTGGAGCGCGCGGCGATGGGCTTCGGGCGTCTGGCGCAGTTGACCAAGACGCCGCAGAACGAGATCTCGAACCTTGGTTCGGCCATCTACCAGACGGGTATCAACTCGGTGGCGACCGAGGGCGAGATCCTGTCGGTGGCCGAGCAGATCGCCACGGCGGGTGACCTCGCAGGCTTCACCAACACCCAGATCATCGCGCTGGCATCCTCGCTCGCGTCGCTCGGCGTGGCTCCGGAGCAGGCGCGCGGTGCGATCATGCGCATCTTCGGTGACATCACGGCTGCGGTCGGTGAGGGCGGCGAGGCGCTTCAGGGCTTCGCGGACATGGCCGGGCTTTCGGCTCAGGAGTTCGCGACGCTGTGGCGGGACAGCCCGCAGGAGGCGTTCAACGCTTACATCGAGGGTGCGGAGCGTGTCATTCAGACGCAGGGAGACCTGGACACCGCGCTGAAGAACCAGGGCTTCATCAACATCCGTGACCGTAACGTCATCACGCGACTCGCGAACAACACCGAGGTGTACGCCGACGCGCTGAACGACACGACCGAGGCGTACGCGGCTAACACCGCTCTCGCTGATGGTGCAGCCATCGCGAACGACAACCTCGCGGACAAGTTGACCGTCCTGATGAACACCATCAAGGCGCTCATGGCCGAGGCTGGGCAGAACGAGGCCCTGAATGGTCTCGTGGACCTGCTCACGAAGGCTCTGGGAGCACTGCTGAACTTCACGCAGACGCCGGTCGGTAAGGTCATCGCGACTGTCGTGCTCGGATTCGGTGCTCTGGTGGGGGCTGTGGCTGCTACGGTGGCCGGACTCGCGATGGGACGTGCCTCGCTCCTGGCACTCGTGACGGCGATGGAGACGACGGCCCGTTCTTCGGGTCGCAACACCCTGAACCTGCGCGCACTTACCCTGGAGTTGATCCGTATGGGTGGTGCCGGGACGAAGGCTGCGGCCGGGCTCAACGCGGTGACTGTGGCGGCTAACACGCAGGGTGGCGCGCTCGCCCGTGCTCGTGCTGGCATGGCTGCCTACGCAACGTCTACGACGGCCGCGACGACGGCGACTGGCCGCTTCGCTACGGTTGCGCGGACGGCGCTCATCGGCACAGGGATCGGGGCTGCGTTTGTCGGCCTCGTGACGCTGGTCGATAGCCTGGGGCAGGCTATGAAGACGGCCGAGGAGCGCGCCGCCGATTACTTGTCCACCCTTGACGGTGGCGGCGCGGGTCTCGCGGAGGCTATCTCGCAGGACACTGCGGCTGTCGAGGAGGGTGGCGCTGTCTATCGCGAGTACACGGCCTGGGTCGGTGCGGCTGGTGCGCGTAACGAAGATACCGCTGATTCTATTCGGCGCGCTGCCGGTGCTCAGGTCGAGGCCGCTGACGCTACGAATCAGACGAACACGGCGCTGGACAACCAGGTGCGTGTGTTGGGTGATGCGTCCAAGGCATGGCTCGCGAACACGTTGGCGAGTGACGAGAACATTCAGAAGTTGTGGGAGCAGAAGGATCTTCTGAACGCGCTCGGGTTTGATTTGGAAGAGTTCGTCAACCGCACGATGGCAAGTCCAGGCGGCGGTTCGAACTACTTCAAGGAACTGCTGGCGGATATGGCAGCGGCCGGTGGGTACACCGAGGAGTTCGGTCGCAAGGCGGGCGTGACCCGCGAGCAGTTCATCTCTATGACGAACGACTTGCAGACCGCGCTTGACGCTTACCAGGTCACTGTGGACTCTACCTTGACGCAGGAAGAGTTGCGTACGCAGATCCTGAACGCGCTGGGCGTCGAGATGGACGAGACCGCGCAGTCTACGGATGCGGCAGCCGGTGCCAACGAGGAGTATGGCAACACGCTTCGCGACCTGGTGGACCAGATGTTCGCGGCGACGTCGGCCACTGCCTCTGTGCAGGATGCCGTGCAGCGCCTGGGCCAGTCGCTGGGTGAGAACGGGAACTCGTTCTCGGCGTTCACCGAGGGCGGGCGTGAGAACCTGGAGGCGTTGCAGGGCACGATCTCTGCGATGGCTGCGCAGGCGGGCGACGACTCTGTGGCGCTGGCGACCAACGTGGCGGGCCTCATGGCCGAGTTGCAGTCCTACGGTGTGGACGTGGGCAACGAGTTGGGCTTCGTCGGTGACATGCTCAACCAGTTGGTCGGTAACCAGTGGGGCATCGACTTCAACTCGGCTCCGGCACGTGCTGACATCGCAGCGTTCATCCAGGCTGCCATCCAGGCTATCCAGATGCGCGCCACGCTGGAGCGTGCGGCAGCGCAGGCTCGGGCAGCGGCAGCGAGCGCGTCGGGTAACCCGATTCTGGGCGCTCTGAACTCGGCTGCGGGAGCGGCCCAGAGCACCATCTACCAGCAGCAGATCAACGCGCTGAAGTCATTCCAGAGCCAGATCTCGGCGGCTACGTCGTCGGCAGGCACGCTGGGCAAGACCCTGAAGAACGGGTTTGACTCTGGCCGTAAGGCTGCTGGCGGTGCCGGTAAGGCCGCGCGCGGGGCTGGTAAGGACGCGGGTGGTGCGGCCAAGGAGTTCCGCACGCTGGTGGACTACGCCAACGACATCGAGAGCGTGTGGAAGCGCGCGTTCGACATTCGTTACGGCCCGCAGCAGGCGGCTGACGCGACGGCATCGGCGCTCCAGAAGATGCGGGACGAGATCGAGGCGAACAACCGCGCGCTCGCAGACGCTCGTCTGCGTGTGCGGGAGTTGAACGCCGAGTTGGGTACGCTGCGCGCCGACAACGCGACGCTGGGCTACCAGTTGGGCGTCGCGATTGAATATGGTGACGAACTTCGGGCCAACGAGATCCGCGCGAAGATGGCCGAGAACAACGCGGAGATCGCTAAGACCGAGGCCGACAAGGCGCAGGCGCAGAAGGATGCGAAGAAGGCGCAGGACGCAACGAACCTGTCCCTGACGGGTAACTCCGAGGCTGCGCGTAACAACCGCGATGCCGTGCTGAACCTTATCCAGTCGTACCAGGGGCAGATCCAGGCGTTGGCGTCCAGCGGGTTGAGCACGGCTGAGTTGGCGCGCCGTACGGAAGCCTTGCGACAGGACTTCATCCGGCAGTTGACCCAGATGGGGTACAACCGCTCTGAGGTCATGCGCTACACGGCCGCGTTCGATGACTTGGCGCGCGTGCTGCGTACGGTGCCTCGGAACATCACGGTGTCGGCTAACACGAACCCCGCACAGCAGGCCATCAACGAGTTCATCGCGCGGAACAACAACCGTACGGTGAACATGCGGGTGAACACGCCGAACGTGGGCAACATCGGTGCGGGCAGGATCACCCCGAGCGGTATCGCTGTTGGCAGCGGAGGAATCTCGACGCCTAAGATCGCGACCGGTGCTGGCGGTGTGACGGCTCCCAAGATGAACATTGCGGGCAAGATCCAGTACGGCGGGTCTGCCCGTCCGGTGGCGACGGGTGGCTACATCGACAAGTTGGCGACCGGCGGTGTGGCTGGACTCCACCCGGGTGCGCCGACCGGCACGGACACGGTGCCTGCCTGGCTGACGCCGGGTGAGTTCGTGCAGCGCAAGAAGGCCGTGGACTACTACGGTATCCCGTTCATGAATGCGCTGAACTCGCTTCAGATTCCGCGTTTCTTCGCTCAGGGCGGGAGCACTGGTGGAGCGGTTGTCGCGGCTTCGTCGCCTTCTGTGCAGTTGGTAGAATTGCTTCCTAATCAGATGGTGCAGTTGGCCCGAATGGTTTCTACGCAGGTCAACCTGGACGGAAAGTCGATTACCGACAGCGTGAATGAGAACAATGTGCAGACGACGGTTCGAGGAGGTGCCTGATGGCCGGGCAGATGTATTTCGGTACGCAGGCTCGTATGACGTGGGTCAAGTGCCCGGATACGGGCATGGGCATGGGGCGTACCCGCTGGTCTGCTGAGGGCACTTACTTGAACGGCGGGGGCTTTGTTCGTGAGAGCACGGCAGGCCACCTCATCCACGAGATGTCGTGGAACTTCCTCACCCGCGACCAGTTGCGCGCGATCACCGATTACCGTGAGGGCGTCTACGGAGACGGGCTGCTGTACTTCCTGGACCCGTTCCAGATGGACCGTAACATCCTGCCGCAGCACTGGGCCTTCCCGGCGCTGGCGGGCGATGACGGGATGTCTCTGCTGGAGAACGAGCGTCCGGTCCTGGCCGACGCGCCCGCGAACACGCTCAACGCTCCGACCAAGACTGCGGTTTACCTCTTGGACGAGAACTCGGTTACCCGCACCGTCTGGCTGCCTGTGCCGGATGGTTACTCGCTGCATGTGGGCGGGTTGCTGGCTGGTGCGGGAACGGCCGCAGTCACGGCCACGCCCGATTCGGGCTCTGCGGTCAACCTCCAGAATGACCTCACGACCACGCCGCACAACTACCACCACCGCGTGCTGAGCAGCGTCGGCGGTGGCGTGACGCTTTCGCTCACCGGAGAGGGTGGACTGAACCTGTGGTGCCTGGGTGCACAGGTGCTGCCGGACGGTCGGACGCCGACGACCACGACGTTCCAGAGCGGTCAGGGCACGTCTGGCAGCCGTTTCGTCGGTGACCCGACGATCACTGGCTACAGCGCAGCGCGCGATCACGTGGCGTTGGGCATTCGTCTGAAGGAGACCGGCGCATGGGACGAGTAAGTCTGGACCTTTACCGCACGTTCTACACGGACGGCGGCTTTGTCGAGTCTCCGTTGGGCTCGGGCTACTACACGCTCGGGAACGCGACCGAGACCCCGGTCGGGTCCGGCCTGTACGGTACGGAAGTTGTGATAGAGAGCGATATCGCTGGGCTGTACGACATCCCCGACAGCGGTCGCCGCAAGATCTTGACCAACATCGAGACATACTCCATCACTGAAGATGCCACGACGATTGACCCGAGCAACTACAACGGTGGCGCTGGGCAGATCACCGTGCAGACTCAGGACAACGTGGCAGCCGACATGCGTGAGTTCTACACGGCTGCGCTGACGCTTGAAGACACCACGCTCGGCCAGGTCCAGGGCACGGTCCGTGGCATGGCGAGCACTAGTGGCGCATTGACGTTGACGGCCGACTCCATTGTTGGGCTGCTCAACGTGGACAAGTTGGTGGAGCCGCAGACCGGCACCTTGGGACAGGCGTTCACCTACTACTTGGGTCTTGTGGATCTCGCAGGCTCGTTGAGCGTTGACTCCGCTATTGCGTCGCGCCAGGTGTACTACCGGGGCTGGGACGGAAACGTGTGGGACAACATCAAGCGCATTCTGACCGCCGAGCGCATCGAATTGACGCTCGTGGACGGGCGCATTGTCGTGCGCCCGCTGCGTACCCAGGAGATTCGCACCGACTACTTCACGCAGAGCGGCTGGGAGTTGAACTCTCAGCAGGTGGCGAACAAGGTACGGGTCCACTATTACTCGAATACCCTCCTCAACCAGGGCGAGGTCTACCCGGTCCCGGACGATGAGGTCATGCCGCAGGATCGAGCGACCGCTCCGTCTCCGAGCGAGCCGACGGTCTACAACGTTGATGCGGGCGAACGTCTGGTCTTCACGGTGGACATGAAGGCGTCGCTGACGCAGGTGAACCAGCCGCAGGTCGTGGACTACGTGGAGAACCGCTCGTACGCCGGTACCAACGGCGTCTACGCGGTGGCAGGGAACGACGGCAAGCCGATCACCGCAGCGCAGTGGACTGCGCAGGGGGGCAGCCTCTCTGTGCGGCTGCTCAACCCGAACCAGATCGAGGTGACGATCCAGGCTTCGGAGGCTGCGGATTATGCGCCCTACCGCATCGCTATGACCGCTGGTCAGAGTGACTACTACAACTCGCTGCACATCACGGGCCGTGGAGTGTTCTACACCGACCGCTACGTGGATCTGGTGACCGGAGCCTCTGCGAACACGACGGCTGAAGACATCGGTGCGGAGATCGACAACCCGTTCATCTCGTCGCTGGCGCAGGCGTATTCGGTCGGGCAGTTCGCTGCTGCGACGTTTGCCACGACGCAGACCGTGAGCGGGAATGGGCGTCGTCTTATTCCCGAGGGTTCGACGTTCGGAAATGTGGCAGGTGGTAGGATTCTTGTTGACAATGCTTACTATCGCGTGAACACTGCGACTCACGGACCGGATCAGACGTCTTTGAATGGGTCGCTGGACACCCTCATCAAGGATATGAATGAGCGCTTTGATGGGATGACGATGGGTGAGTTCTCGGAGATCTGGGAAGGTCATCCGATGCTGGACTTTACTATGGCCCCTCTGAAGGAGAGCGCATGAGCAAGATCAAGTGGCCCCGCCGTAACCTCGGGAGCCAGTCTGAGAACTGGGGACGCTCGGTAGAGCAGAACATCGAGGCGTTGTCGCGCGCGCAGGAGCAGCAGCAGCAGGCAAACGACAACAACAACAAGCAGGTCAACGCCGCTATCAACAGTCTCCAGGGCATTGTGACGGAGTTGCAGGAGACGACCGAGCAGTTGGCGGAACAGCAGGCGCAGATCCTGAAAATCATTGACAAGTTGATCGTCGTCCGTAACTACAACAACTTCGGCACCTTGACGAATATCAACCAGTTTCAGTGGTACTACACTGCACATTGCAGCATCACTGTGCCGGAGGGCTACAACTCGTGCATCGCGTTGAACATCAATTCCGCGACGGGTAATTCGCTTGACAGCAACCCGTGGGGTGCCTGGGTGCACTCATTTATCTATACCCCTACCAACTCGAACTACGGTGCTGGAGGACAGGTCGGTTCTGCGAATGCCGCAGACCCGGGTAGCGCGTCGGCAGTGTTCTCCCGAACGCTGACAGGCTTGTCAGCCGGAGATATCGTCTATGGTGCGGCTGGGGTCTGGCAGGCCCTGTTGGGGCCGAGTGCCGCGGGCGGACAATTGCAGGTCATGAACTCGCTGGTTTGCTTTTTCTTCAACGAGTAAGGTAGAATTGACTAATGGGTAGCACTGATTCTAACAACGTATGGTTTTGGGACGAGAACGATATCTTCGCCCCAGTCCATACTGCTCTGAACCTGGGACAGAGCAACTTGTCCACGCTTGTTGGGCAGATCAACGACAAATTGGACTTGTTGGACCCCGCCCTTCCATTGGTTTACACGCGGGTAATGACGAACTCCTCAGAGGCTGTTACCGCCACGACTTTTGCCAATCTACCAGGTACTAACCTCAACGTGGTGTTGCCTCGAAAGGCATTGGTGGAACTCAGTACCAACGCCTGGTTGCAGATCGCATCCTTCTCCTCCGGCTCCGTGGAACTCCGTGCGGGTGTCGCAGTGAGCGGTGCAACGACTGTTGCTCCGAACGCAGGCGTGCCTGGCGGCACAGGGAACTGGGGCGGTGTGTTGTGGTTGGGTACCGGGGCTACAGGCGGTCGTGAGCAGTCTAGTTCTACACGGCTTATGGAACTCAACGCCGGTACAAACACTTTTAACTTGCAGGCATACCGCACGTCCGCGGCCGTGAGCATGACAGTGAGTTACGCTTACTACATCGTCAAGATTCTGAAGTGGTTGTAAGATGCCTTACCTTCTTGCGCCCCGCTGGGCGCGTGTTGCTGAATCCACGACGCGCACCGTACTCTACCTTATGGTGTTCATCGCAGGATTCTCCTCAGTCTTCCTCACGCCCGTAACCGTATCCGGTGTCGTGGGAACAACGCTGATCCATGTGTCCGGCTGGGCACTAATGCTTGCCGCCATCCCCGGCATGGTTGGAGCAGCGTTGCGTCGTTACCAGTTCGAATGGGTCGCCATTTGGGCTGTCGCTGGAGGGAGCGTCACGTACGTGGCATCCGTCTGGTCGCTTGTGAACAGTGAAACCTTGACCCGGCTCACTCAGTCTTCGTTCGTTACCATTGCTTTTCTGGCTATGGTCATCCGTGCCATTAACCTGACGGTGATCGCACAGCGGAAGAGAGAGTTGTACCAGGTCACTAACGGAGATTAGTGATGAATGAAGCGCTGACTACGCTCATTGCCGTCCTTGGGGGCATCACCGGTTTTGGTGGCATGGTTGCCGTCATCTGGAAGACCTACAACGACCGTAAGGCGGGCATCGATAGCAAGGAGATCTCGGCCGGAGAACTTGAACTTGCGCAGGACGAGCAGTCTTGGAACCACTTGGTAGAGGTCGTTAACCAACTGCGTATTGACCGTGACCATCTGTTGGCTAAGGCAGAGCGGCAGGGCAAGGCTCTGGAAGAGATGGCGGTGGACATCTCGGCGCTGCGCAGCCTGATTGCCGACAAGGATGCTAAGATCATGCTGCTGGAGTCTGACATCGTTGTGCTCTTGGAGCACATCAACTCAGGCAAGCAGCCCCCGCCTCCTCCGTTGCGGGGCTACCGAGGGAAGGAGACCCATGAGTAACCCAAACTGCCGCCTGTGCCAGATGGGTGCAGGCAGCGAGCCCGAACTGAGCCAGCGTCAGATGGCTGCCAAGTACGGCGTCGGCAAGGCTTCAGTCGGGCGACACCGCAAGCACCTTGCCGGGCAGGCTGTAACCGACCTCCGAGGGGCCTCTGCTGCCCCTGTGCCGGGCGACGAGGAGTTCGCCGGTATCCCAAGCCACCTCATCACTGCGCGGGGCGCTAGCGTCCAGCGAGAGGACGGCTCGTGGGTCAAGGCGTCGTGGAAGCCGAACGCTTTCGCGCTGCACGAGGCGTTGGCGTACGACGATCTGGCGGACATCATCAGCGACCCGCTGCCCGCGCTCATTCAGGACGTGCAGCCTTGCACCGAGGTGTTGTGCGCTAGTGACCTCCAGATCGGCAAGGCGATGCAGCGCGGCGGGGGTACACCGGAGACGCTAGCGCGGGCACGGAAGACACTGGCACGCGCCGTTGGCCGCTACTCGCTGACGGCTCCGGAGCGCATCGTCATCGCGGACGGTGGCGACCCCATCGAGAACATCTTCAACGTCAAGGGCCAGTTGGTCACCAACGACCTCGACGTCACGGCGCAGATCCGCACGTTCCGCAGGCTCATGGCTGAGTTCATCCGGACGCTGGCCCCGCTCGCGCCGGAGATCGTCTACCTCTCTGTGCCGTCGAACCACGGCGCGGTGCGCAACGGTCTCGGTTCAGACAGCCAGGCCGGTACGGTGGACGCGGACTTTGGCTTGGACATCAACTACTCCCTGGAGGAGCAGTTCGAGGGTCGGGAGGGCTTTGAGCATGTGCGATTCGTTCGGCCTGAGGGACTGGAAGAGACGGCTGTTATTGATGCAAGCGGAACTCGACTCGCTTTCAACCATGGTCACCGAAGTGGGGGAATCCTTAAGCACGGCGAGTGGTGGGCACGACAGGACCACGGACGACGCCCCGGATACGACGCCGACATTCTTGTCATGTCGCACTACCATTCCTTCAACGTCGGGCACTCGGGGAACGGCCGGTGGATCATCTCGGCTAGTTCGTCAGACCCGGGCAGCGACTGGTTCACCAACCGCACAGGGGAGGCAGCCCGGCAGGGCATGACCGCCTTCTCTGTGCGGGACGGTCAGTGGAGCGACCTGGCTATCCTCTAGGACATAGCAGAAAGCCCCGGCTCAGTTTGAGCCGGGGCTTTTGCGTTGGTGCTTTCCTGGCCCAGTGAACAAGCCAGCCGTATACGAAAGCCCCACCACTAAAGAGTAGTGGTGGGGCTTCCTTGATGCAAGTCAGACGCGGCCGTTGGGGAACCTCTTGATCTCGTCCGACCAGTTCTCCTCGAACGTCTTACAGCGCGTACAAAGCGTGCGGTCGTTGTACATGCACGTCCGGTCGCAGTGGACGCAGGTGTAGGTGCCGTCCACCTCACGGAACGGCAGCCCGCACTTGCAGTAGCGGACCTCAGTTGCAGTGCTCATGACTCCTCCTCACTTTCTGGGCGGCAACAGCCGCAACGATTCTGCTTGTGGCGTCTCAATCCAGTATGGCAGTTGTAGCACCCTGAACACAGCCCCCGACGAGTGACCTTTACTACACGGCCACAGCACGTACGCGGTTTGGGAGGTACAACTTCTGCCCCGGCTTGGAAGGGAGAGGCAGCCCGCAAAGCGGCTGCTCGCCCATCTTCCGCCATGTGACAACTCCGACACAGTGGGGTACATAGCGCCATCTCCTGTTGAATTCGGGCAATCGACAAACCCTGTGCGCGGAGGGAGGAGATCCGGGCGTTTGGTTTCTTAGGATGGTGCTCCCCGTGCCACTCGATGGGCTGCTTACCACAATGAGCGCATACCGTACGGGCGTTAACCTCCGCCACGTACTCTGAGGCTATCATTCTCCGTTCTTCACGACTCAGTTGTGGCACAACACCCTCGCCCATCATGGAG